>Ga0310697_10006322_pt1 | contig 11282 bp, 8 predicted proteins | sample 172DNAGHGlowgp2_FD_203883 | JGI IMG/M metagenome (GOLD analysis project Ga0310697, IMG submission 203883) | Sheep rumen microbial communities from Palmerston North, Manawatu-Wanganui, New Zealand - 1728 DNA GHGlow gp2 (v2) (version 2) | ecosystem: Host-associated > Mammals > Digestive system >... | reverse complement strand
AATGGCAAAAGAAAATTGCAAAGAGGTCTGTCGCAACAGTACATTTATTACACGAAGTAACTTCAACTATACAAGATTGCTAAGACATTCCTATCCGAAACATCTTATCACATATTATCTCTGTGCGTTGTTATTTCCAGAAAGTTTCCGAGGCTTTTGGCTGAACGCGAAATAATAGCGAATGCTTTCATTAGTCCGGATTTCTCCCCGAACTAATTGTAAAAGTACGAATAAAAACTGGGATTTAGAAATATTTTCTCTCAAAAATTTGGAATTTACGAAAATACTTCCTATCTTTGCAGCGTCAAATAGGGGAATTCGCAGAAAGGATGACAACCTTTATGGCCTTCGGGTCGTTTCGAGCCCCAACCATACGAGCCATCACTCTTCGGAGCGATGGCTTTGTTTATTTGATCTGTTGAGGAACTGTGATGCAATACTGCACCAAATCGTGATTGGAACGCTGAAGACCGACAGTCAGTTTAATATTCTCGTACATCATGACCAAGAGTTTCTCAAACTGCTTCTGATTTCGGGTGTTACGTTTGGCAGGCAATTCTTCTACAAACGTGGCATTCTGAAGGATTTCCGTCAGATGGAATACCGCCAATGTCGACTCGTAGCTTCGGGCTGCCTTCTCGTAAGTCTCGTTGATAGAGAGGAACTTAACGCAGATAAACTTACCAAGAGCCTTGTTGAATACTTGCTTATCGGGATGCTCTGCAACCCAGCGACCATAAAACGGCTTACCTTTGACCTGTCGGTCTTAGGTAGGCTGCACCTCGGACGCTCGGCGACGAAGGAGACGCTTGCCCAAGCAAGAATGAAAATAAAATTTGGAATTTTATTTTGCATTTCACTCGGTTTGCACTACCTTTGACCTGTCGGTCTTAGGTAGGCTGCACCTCGGAAATGAAAATAAAATTTGGAATTTTATTTTGCATTCCGCTCGGTTTGCACTACCTTTGCAGGGCAAAAGCGATGGTATGGAGGCAATCAATGTATTCTTCTCAATCATAAGCCAATGGCTGTGGGGATGGCCCATGGTGGTGCTACTGCTGGGTACGCATCTGTTCCTGACGGTCAGACTGCGGGTGCCCCAGCGCAAACTGCTGACGGGCATTATGCTGTCGGTGAAGAAAGACCACAGCGCCAAGGGCGATGTGAGTCAGTTCGGGGCGCTGGCCACCTCGCTGGCTGCCACCATCGGCATTGGCAACATCGTGGGCGTGGCTACGGCCGTGGCCCTGGGCGGTCCCGGCGCCGTGCTGTGGTGCTGGCTCACCGGCATCTTCGGCATCTCTACCAAGTATGCCGAGGGCTTGCTGGCTGTGAAATATAGGGTAAAGGGCGATGACGGCCGCTATTATGGCGGTCCGATGTATGCCCTTGAGCGTGGCCTTGGCATGAAGTGGCTGGCGGTGCTGTTCGCTGTGTTCACTGCCTTGGCATCGTTCGGCATTGGCTGCACGGTGCAGGCCAACAGCATTGCACTCCTGGCCAATGAGACCTTTGGCGTGCCTACATGGCTGGTGGGCATCTTTGTCTGCCTGCTCACGGCAGTGGTCATCCTTGGCGGCGTGAAGCAGATTGCCAGGGTGTGCACGGTGCTGGTGCCCTTTATGGCCGTGTTCTATGTGGTGGGCTGCATCGTGATTCTTTGCATGAATGCGCCCTATGTGTGGCCGGCACTGAAACTTATTGTCCATTCTGCCTTCAACCCGTCGGCGGCAGGAGGCGGCTTCGTGGGCGCCACGGTGATCATGGCTGCCCGCTATGGCATTGCCCGCGGACTGTTCAGCAACGAGAGCGGCATGGGCAGCGCACCTATCGTGGCGGCCGCCGCCCAGACGCGCAACCCTGTGCGACAGGCCCTGGTGTCGAGCACCGGCACGTTCTGGGACACGGTGGTGATCTGTGCGCTGACGGGCATGGTGCTGGTCAGCAGCATCCTGGCTTATCCTGATATTTCCTATGCTGACGGGGCGGCCCTGACCAAGGTGGCTTTCAGTAAGATTCCCTATGTGGGTGCGCCGCTGCTCACCGTGGGCAGTCTCACGTTTGCCTTCAGCACCATCCTGGGGTGGAGTTACTATGGCGAGAGTGCCGTTAACTACATTGAAGGCCATCGCATCAACCGTTTCTATCGCATTCTGTTTGTCGTGGCATTGTTCTTTGGCAGTATCATCAACCTGAATATAATATGGAACATTGCCGACTGCATGAATGCGTTGATGGCTATTCCCAACCTCGTCGCCCTGCTCTTGCTGAGCGGCGTGGCGGCGCGTGAGACTAAGAAATACCTGTGGGGCAACAGGCTGGATGATGAAATGAACGAAACAGAACAATGACATACGCTGTAATTGGAACAGGGGCCATTGGCGGCTACTATGGCGCCATGATGGCCCGAAGCGGACAGGAGGTGCACTTCCTGCTGCATAGTGACTATGATGAGGTGAAGAAACATGGACTGCGCGTGAAGTCGTGTGACGGCGACTTCTCTCTGCCGCAGGTTAATGCCTACTGCTCGACGAAAGAGATGCCGCCGGCAGATGTGGTCATGGTATGCCTGAAGTCGACGCGCAATCATCTGCTGCGCGAGTTGCTGCCGCCGCTGCTGCATGAGCAGACCATCGTGGTGCTCATACAGAACGGCATCGGGGTGGAGGCTGATGTGGAGCAGATGTTTCCCGGCATACAACTGGTGGCGGGGCTGGCCTTTATATGCTCGGCCAAGACAGAGCCGGGATGCGTCGACCACCAGTGCTACGGCAGCATCAACTTCGGCAACTACTCTTGTTGCAATGAGGAGCGCTTCCAGCAGATGGTGGCCGACTTCAGGGCGGCTGGCGTGAAGGCCGGTGTGGTGGAGTATCATGAAGCCCGCTGGCGCAAGGCCGTGTGGAACATGCCGTTCAATGGGATGACCGTGGCCCTGAACACGCAGACCGACTGCCTGTTGAAGCATCCCTCTACACGCGCCCTCATCCGTGAGCAGATGATGGAGGTGATAGGCGTGGCCAATGCGCTTGGCATCAGCGGTATTGATGCTTCGTTTGCCGACAAGATGATTCAGACCACTGACGAGATGACGCCCTATTCGCCCTCTATGAAACTGGACTTCGACTTCCATCGCCCCATGGAGATAGACTATCTCTATACGCGCCCCATTGCCATTGCACATGAGGCTGGCCTGCGAATGCCGAAACTGGAAATGCTCGAAGCCGAACTCCGCTTCCTGGAACATCGGCTCCGTTCTTAGATAACAGACGAGGATATACTATAGATAAACAAAAATCTTCAAAAATCTAACAAAAATGGTTGCCCAATGGCTTATTTTTGAAAGATTTTTGAAGATTTTTGTCTTTATGCCATTCCTGTTGTGTAGGCAGACGGCTTAGAAGGGCAGGTCGTCAGCAGTGTTCTCGCCACCAGGCTCTTGAGCGGGCGGGAACGGGGCCGTGGCTGCCTGCGGGGCTGCAGCGGCTGCGGGCTGCTGCGGCGGGAACGGTGTGGCAGCGGGCACGGTGCCGGCTACCTGGCCGCGAGTGATATTGTAGGCACGAATCTCGTTGAACCAACGGCCGTTATACTCGTGAGCGTCAATATCGAACTGAACGGTGATTTCTTCGCCTGGCTGAATATTGAACTGCTTGATGCGATCCTCGCCGAAGAGACGGAACAACATCTTTCGGGGGTATTGGCCTGGAACCTCAATCACGTATTCCTGACTCATCCAGGGGTTTCCTGTACGTGCAGACACACCACTGTTTGCCTCCATGATGGCAATGACTTTTCCTGTTAAATCCATATTGTTAATTGTTATTATTGTTTGTATTTCGGTCAAATCGCTTGCGAAATTACTAAAATAGTTTGAAAACAAGCAATTTTTTTGCAAATATTTTGTGGTTGACGCACTTTTTTTGTATTTTTGTAGTCCGAATTACGAACATAAAACATTATTTATAATATGAGATTTACGGTATCAAGCACAGCACTGAGCAACCGACTGGTGGCTCTCTCGAGAGTAATCAACAGTAAAAACTCTCTTCCCATTCTGGGCGATTTCCTTTTCGAGGTGGTAGACGGACGTCTCTACCTGACGGCTTCAGACAGCGAAGTCATGATGAAGACATCGCTTGAACTTACTGAAAACGATGGCAACGGTCGCTTCTGCGTGGGTAATCACGACCTGCTCGAGGCCGTGAAAGGCATCTCGGAGCAGCCCATTTCCTTTGATGTGGACCAGACGGCCAACATCGCCAAGATTGGCTATCAGAACGGTATGTTCTCCTTGCCCGTGGAGAATGCCGACGAGTTCCCGCAGCCGCAGCAGGTGTCTGACAGTGCCACCACCATTACCATCTCGACGCCGATGCTGGCAGAGAACATCAACCGCTCGATCTTCGCCACGGCACAGGACGAGTTGCGGCCAGTGATGAACGGCATCTACTTCGACCTCACGCCTGAATATCTGGCTGTGGTGGCCAGCGACGGCCATAAGTTGGTGCGCAACAAGGTTCTTACCATCAAGAGCGAGCAGCCTGCTGCCTTCATCCTGCCCAAGAAACCCGCATCGTTGCTCAAGGGTCTGCTGGGCAAGCAGGGTGGCGATGTGATCATTCGCTTTGACGACCGCAATGCAGAGATTAACTTTGAAGACGGCGTGATTGTGTGCCGTCTCATCGAAGGCCGCTATCCCAACTATAATTCGGTGATTCCCCAGAGCAATCCCAACCAGTTGACCGTCGACCGCCTGGGGCTGCTGGCAGCACTGCGCCGTGTGCAGCCTTTCTCCAACGATTCGAGCAACCTGATTCGCTTCCACGTGGAGAACGGTACGCTGCAACTCGATGCTGAGGACTACGACTTCTCGAAGACTGCCACCGAGCGTATGTCGTGCGATTATAATGGTATGCCTATGAGCATCGGCTTCAAGGGCTCGTCGTTCATCGAGATTCTGAGCAACTTCGACTGCGAGCAGGTCGTCATCCAGTTGGCCGATCCCAGCCGTGCCGGTCTTGTCCTGCCTTCAGAGCAGCCTGAAAACCAGGATGTGCTCATGCTCATGATGCCCATGCTGATTAATGACTAAGTCAATTGATAATTCTTGCCTTGCAAGCGACCATAGGTCGAGCGGACAATTGATAATTGACAATTGACAATTGATAATTGATATGAAATTGAATCTAACAAAGCCACTGGTCGTCTTCGATTTGGAGACGACCGGTCTTGATTTGGTGAAAGACCGTGTCATACAGTTGTCGTATATCAAAGTGTTTCCAAACGGCAACGAGGAGCGCGGTAACTATATCGTTAATCCGGAATGCTACATTGCACCTGAGATAACGGCTCTGACGGGTATCTCAAACGACGATGTGAAGGACAAACCCACCTTCAAACAGTTGGCTAAGACGCTGGAAGAGAAATTCACAGGCTGCGACTTTGCCGGTTTCAACTCCAACCACTTCGATGTGCCCCTGCTGGCCGAGGAGTTCTTGCGTGCCGGCATCGACTTTGATTTCTCCAAGTGCCGTCTCATTGATGCGCAGACCATCTTCCACAAGATGGAGCGCCGCAATCTGGCTGCCGCCTATAAGTTCTATTGTGGCAGGAAGATGGAAGACGACTTCGAGGCCCATCGTGCCGACCAGGATACCGAAGCCACCTATCGTGTGCTCATGGGCGAGTTGGACCGCTACACTGAAGAGCGTCAGCGCGAACTGGGTGAGAATCCCGAGGGGCGTGTGCTGCAGAACAATATGGATTGTCTGGCTGCCTTCTCAAAAGTCAATAACAACGTTGACTTTGCCGGCCGAATAGTATGGGGAGAGAAGAAGGATGCCAAGGGCAACACCGTGAAGGATAAGGAAGGCAACCCCGTGATGACCGAATACTTCAACTTCGGCAAGCACAAGGGCAAGACCGTGGCCGATGTGCTCCGCTATGACTCTGGCTATTTTGCATGGATCATGGGCGGCGACTTTACCTATAACACCAAGCAGGTGCTCACCCGCATCCGTCTGCGCGAAGCACAAAACAAATAAAGAAACGGGTATGAAAAGACTGTTGTCGTTCTGCGTCTTGCTATTGATGGCTGTTGCCATGTTGGCTGCCGACACGCTGAAAGAGGGTTTTGAATCGGGAATGCCTACATCGGCACCCTCAAGTGAGACCGTGGTGACTCTGGCTTCAGGACAATGGAAAGTGAAGGGCGTGTACGTAAAGAGCGATAATGGCAGCAAGCGGGCCGCCATGTCTGGCAACGGCTACCTCGTTACGCCATTGCTCTGTCAGCCCGGCAGGGTGTCGTTCAAGCACAGAGCCTCGGGCAGCGGCAAGAAACTGCTGGTAGAGAAATCTGTTGATGGCGGACAGACCTGGACGGAGTTGGGCACATCCACCGTGTCGTCGTCGACGCCTTATGGCAGCGGTTCTTTCAAGTGCAATTCGCAGGAAGAGGACACGCAGGTGCTCATCCGCTTTACCTGTCAGAGTGCCACCATCTATCTTGATGATGTGGAGGTGACCCTCAACAGCGTCAGCCAGCAGCCGGCGGAAGAGCCTGACGATCCTACCTATATTACTGAGGGCGTCCCTGTGCCCACCAAGCCGTTCCCAACAGCCGTGAAGACCATTTATATTGCGCCCGATGGCAACGACCAGACGGGCGACGGCACCATTGAGCATCCTTGGTTCAACCTGCAGTATGCTGTCAATCAGGCACAGCCCGGCACGCACATCGTCTGTCGTGGCGGCGTCTATCTGCAAAAAGTGCAGAGCGACAATAAGTTCACAGTGCGTGTAAAGACGGATGGAACGGCAGAGAACCCCATCGTCATCCGCTGTTATGAGGATGAGAAACCTGTCTTTGACTTCAAGGAGGGACTGACGGCAGAAAGGGTAGGCGAGCGCGGTATCACCATCACTGGCAACTACTGGTGGCTTTTCGGCCTGCATATCACCCATGCTGCCGACAATGGCATCAAACTGGAAGGCTCGCACAACCGTATAGAGCGCTGTGAGTTTTCGTATAACCTTGACACGGGGCTGCAGTTGGGCTTTGGACATAAGTTCAGCGATACCTTCCCCGGCATCAGTTCCAATGACGGCACCTATTGCGCCTACAACGATATTATTGATTGCGACTCGCACCACAACTGCGACTATGATGCCAACTATGGCTCTGATGCCGATGGCTTTGCATGTAAGATGCACAATGGCATCGGCAACCGCTTTATCCGTTGCCGTGCATGGCACAATAGCGATGATGCATGGGACTGCTTTGAGACAGACTACTCTGTGGTGCTGGCCGAGTGCTGGGCATGGGAGTCGGGAAAGGCAGAAGACCATCTGTGGGTGAAAGACTTCATTACCAAGCCGGGCTCCATGTCGTTCTCAGGCAATGGCAACGGCATCAAGTTGGGCGGCAATGGCACGGGTGGTTCATCCAAGGGCATCCACTATGCGTTTAATTGCATAGCCTTTGGCAATAATGTAAGCAGCAGCGTCAAGGGCTTTGACTGCAATAATCATAAGGAGGGGCATGTGCTGGTGGGCTGTCTTGCCTTTAACAACAGTTACGACTATATGTTTGAGTCGGGTGGCTCTGACGCTGACACCAAGTATTATAATAATGTGTGTCTGGGCAAGCAGGAGATATGCGTAGGTGCTGACGACTACAACGCCATGGCCTCGCCGATGTCGAAGAATGGCTGGAGCAGTCATCTGCTGACGGGCGTCAGTGCCGACGACTATGTGTCGCTCGATGAAGACGATGCCGTCAAACCGCGTGACATCTATGGTGGCTTGCCTCGCAGGTTTGCCCGCCTGGCCAGCGACAGCAAGATGATAGATGCGGGTAGTGCTGCTTTCGAAGAGTCATTGCCCGTATGGCAGCAGTTGGTGCAGGACTTCCCCTTCCTGAAACGCACCGTTGCCGGCTCTGCCCGTGACCTTGGTCCCTATGAGCGTCAGGAGTCTGCTACTAGTATTAGGGAGTTCAATGGCGACCATGAGTTGGCTGGCTCTCGAAAGTTCCTTCGTGGCGGCCGTCTCGTTATCGTATGTGGCGACAGGTCTTATAATGCCATGGGCCAACGATACATGCCTGAGAAATAATGTCTTTTGTTTCCCGTACGAATAGTTATACAAGAATGCTGAAAGGAAAGAAAATAGTTTTGGGTATCACAGGCTCGATAGCAGCCTATAAGTCATGTCTCATCATCCGCGAACTGGTGAAGCGGGGGGCTGAGGTGCAGGTGGTCATCACGCCTGCCGGCAAGGAGTTTATCACCCCCATCACGCTGTCGGCTCTGACGCAGAAACCTGTCGTCAGCGAGTTCTTCTCACAGCGCGACGGCACATGGCACTCGCATGTGGCTCTTGGCTTGTGGGCCGATGCCATGCTTATTGCCCCTTGCACGGCCTCTACCCTTGGCAAAATGGCTAATGGCATAGCCGACAACATGCTCATTACCACCTATCTGTCAATGAAGGCACCGGTGTTCATAGCACCTGCCATGGACCTGGACATGTATGCTCATCCCACTACACAGCAGAACATGGATCGCCTGCGCTCTTTTGGTAATCATATCATCGAGCCGCAGAGCGGCTTCCTGGCCAGCGGACTGGAAGGCAAGGGGCGCATGGAAGAGCCGGAGCGCATTGTCGAGTATCTCGAGAATGCGCTGTGTGAGAAGGAAGATGTAAGATGTAACTTGGCTGGCAAGAAGATAATGATAACCGCTGGTCCGACCTACGAGAAGATTGACCCCGTGCGCTTCATCGGCAACTACTCCAGCGGCAAAATGGGCTTTGCCCTTGCTGAGGAGTGTGCCCGTCGTGGGGCAGAGGTGACGCTGATTGCTGGTCCTGTCAATTGTCAATTCAATTGTCAATTGATTCATAGAATCGACGTGGAAAGTGCCATGCAGATGCACGATGCTGCCGTCAGTGCTTTCCCGCAGACGGATGCCGCCATTCTCTGTGCCGCCGTGGCCGACTTCCGTCCTGCCGAAGTGGCAGCGCAGAAGATAAAGCGGGTGGGGCAGACCATGGACATCCATCTTGTGCCCAATCCCGACATTGCTGCCGAACTGGGACGGATGAAACGCGATGGACAGGTGCTCGTTGGCTTTGCTCTTGAAACCAATAACGAACAGCAGAATGCAGAGCATAAACTGAAAACGAAGAACCTGGACTTCATTGTGCTCAACTCCCTGCGCAATGAAGGCACTTGTTTCAAGAGCGACGAGAATCAGATTAGCATCATATCGGCCAAGACCCGCAAGGATTACGACAAGAAATCCAAGACCGAGGTGGCTCGCGACATTGTGGATGAACTGAGCACCTGGCTTAGTTAGCGTAACTCTTACAAAGGCAGTGTCATGATGAAGCGGGCACCTCTGAGGAAAGAGGTGTCGAGCACCACATCGCCACCCAGTCGGCGGGCTATGGAGCGTGCCACCGTAAGGCCGATGCCTGTGCCGTCGTAGTATTCGTCGAGTTGTACGAATTCTTCAAAGATGCGCTCTGCCTCCTCCTTTGGAATGGATATGCCATTGTCTTCAACAATGAACTTCATGGCGTTGGCACTGGCCTTGAGGCGGAGCACGGCCTGTTTCTTCTCCAACGGATAGTCATGGAAGTTTCTTGTAATGGCTTCGGCAGGAGCAGTGAACTTGCGGGCATTGTCGAGCAGCAGCGTGAGGGCACGGACGGCAGCGCTTTGGTTCGTGCTCAGCACGATGTTCTCCGTTTCTGGCATGGCCTGCAAGTCGAAGGTGAGATGACTGGCAGAGTCAATGCCTGAATCGGCAACGGCATCGGCTGCAATCTCCATGGCTGTAACCTTGTCGGTGCATTCTATGACGGTTTTGCTTCTGGCATCCGACAGTTCCAGCATCTTGTTTATCAGAGCCGTGATGCGGTTGGCATTCTCTGTTATCTGTTGGTTGACATTCTGACGGGTAGACTCGTCAAGTTGGGCGTCAGAGGTTGTCAGTATCTGACTATAGCCCGACAGGATATTGAGCGGTGTGCGTATCTCATGGGAAATCTGCTGGATGAACTCACTCTTGATGCGCGATGATTCCTCGGCGCGGGCATTGGCAATCTCCAGGTCGTGATAGGCCGATTCGAGGCGCATGGCAGCCTGATGGCGGAAATAGATAAACAGGCTAAAGCCCACGATAACGATGATGAGCGTGATGACGGCACTGAGAAACCGCTGGTGTGACAGGGCAGCATTCTGTGCTACAAAGTTGTTCTCTTTCTGTTGCATGTCGTAGAGGGTTGCCAGTTCTATGGAAGCATCCTTTCTTTCCCATACGATGGCGGTGTCGAGCACCTCCTTGATCCACATGCCCACCGCAATGGCCGAGTCGGTGCGGTTGGCCCCTACGTTGGCCGCGAATTTTGGCAGCAGAAAGGTGCTGATGTTGTCAAGCGTCATCTTCATGTCATATTTTATCAGCACACCTTCCAGCATCTCGAACTTCTCGGCGGCCTCGCTCCATCGGTGGGCTGCCATGAGATATTTTGTGGCTTCAATCTGGCCCTCACAGGTGTGGGCATACTGAGTGGTCAGCGTGGTCTTGTAGGCTTCTTCCGCCTCGTCTTTGCAACCCATGCCTTCCAAGGCGCATCCGCGGTAGAAGTTCAGTCGTGCCCACTCCTTGTCGATGAATGCTTCGTCAGCATTTGGCTGCTCACGATAGTGCTGTAGCATGGTGTCGAGACGACTAATCCATTCGTAGGCTTCATTGTAATGGTCAGTCAGCAGATAGACATTGACAATGTTAATGATGCCAACAATGGCACTTGTGTAGTTGATGAGGTCGCTGCTTCCCTCTGTTATGCCTCTGTACTTCAGATAGGCTGTGTTGAAGTTGGCGTTTGCTTCTTCAAGGTGTCCCAGCCGCAACTGGCAGCAACCCACAAAGGCATGAAGGTTGGCATAGTCATTGTTGAGCGTGTAGTTATGCTCGTTCAGTCGGTCCATGGCTGGTACCGCTACACGTATCGTGCCTTCATAGTCAAACCTCTGGTAGAGAAGCCCGGCCAGTCTGTTGGCTGCCTTTGCATAGTATTCCAGGTCGTTGGCGTTGTCGGTTCCTAGTGCGACAGCCTCCGTCCATTCTTTCTCTGCCAGACGCATCTTGTGCTGTCGTGAGTAGGCATAGCCTCGCCAGTAACTGGCCTTGATGTCAGAGAGTGCTCCTTTCTGTTGCAGTGAGTCGGACAGGGCAAGGATCTTGTCATAGTCATGGGCTCTGTGC
>Ga0310697_10006320_pt1 | contig 11286 bp, 11 predicted proteins | sample 172DNAGHGlowgp2_FD_203883 | JGI IMG/M metagenome (GOLD analysis project Ga0310697, IMG submission 203883) | Sheep rumen microbial communities from Palmerston North, Manawatu-Wanganui, New Zealand - 1728 DNA GHGlow gp2 (v2) (version 2) | ecosystem: Host-associated > Mammals > Digestive system >... | reverse complement strand
CAGCTTGTAATGCTTTTTCTTTTTCTAGTTCTTCTCTTTTTGTAACTAGGTAATCTCCATATTTTTGATATAATTGGATTTTCTTCTTTTTGGCATTATGTTTGTTATACATACTTGTAACTGCTGGCCATACCATTGAAGTTAGTAACATTATTATTCCAGATACTAATGGTACCATTTGATCTTTCAGTGTTGATTGACCGCTGGTTACTTGATTAATTGATTGTAATAAAGTCATAGCTGAAGTAACACCCATTGATAACATTGGTCCAATTGTTAGAATTAATGGTAAGTTTTCTTGTTCTTGACCATTTTCTGGAGCGTTATCAAGTTTTATATCTTTATGTTCTATTATTCTTCTAATACGAGGCGATTTAGAAAAATATTCTTTTTTAGAATATAATTCTATTTCTTTTGCTTCTTTACTTTCTAGTTTTTCTTCAGTAAAGTTGTATGGAAGTATATTTGCTGAAGATGGGAAGATTTCAAGACTATGTTCCGGATTATTGATTATTAAGATTCCTTTTAAGAATTGAAGTTTAAGATTTAGTAATTGAATCTTATCTCCCATTTTAACAATGTATCCACTATCTATCTTCTTATTGTTAGCATACAAAAAACTATTGTTATTCGTGTTAACAATCATTTGAGTTCCTTGATATTCAATTTTAACAATTGTTCCACCTAACATTGGAGAATCGACTCTAATATTACAATCTTGTGAATTTCCAATTACAAACACTGATTGAGGCATGTAACTGTATACACTAAGTTCTCTCTCCTGTGTTGGTGCTATATATATAAGATATTTCTGATCATTTCTTATTAGAACAACATATTTTTCCCCAGTTAAGACATACTGTTCTACTGGCTGATTATCAACGACGACTGCTATTTCTGATGTAGAGTATAAAGCCCATACACCATTTCTTTCTTCGACGTTAATTAGTTTAGTATCTTCATTTGGATCGGCGTCGAAGGAATAACTACCAGCTACTTGTGAAGGCAAGAAAAAGTCTACAAGCTTGTCGTTTAAAAACAATGTAATTTTCACTTCAACCACCTCTATTCTTACATATATTATGATACCACATTAAAAGCAATAAAAAAAGACACAAAGTGTCTTAATTATTTAACATATGGAATTAATGCCATGAATCTAGCCCATTTAATTTGTTGAGCTATATGTCTTTGGTGTTTAGCGCAAGCACCTGTCATACGACGAGGCATTATCTTTCCTTTTTCATTAATATATTTAGAAACGATCATTACATCTTTGTAATCTACGCTTTTACCAGCACACATTTGGCATATTTTCTTTTTCTTACGATAAAATTCAGCCATTTTTAATTTCCTCCTTTTTAGAATGGTAGGTCATCATCACTTAAGGCTACTTCATTACCGAAATCTTTGAAAGGATCTTCGCTTATATCAGTTGTAGCTATATCGCTAGATGAACCATTATCAAATTCACTATTTGTATTAGCTCCAGATCCACTTCCGATGAAAGTGAAGTTATCTACTACAACATCTGTTGTGTATCTCTTAGTTCCGTCTTGAGCATCATAACTACCAGTTTGAAGTCTTCCTTCAACTGCTAATTCTCTACCTTTTTTAAGGTATTTAGCGATTGCTTCAGCAGTTCCTCTCCAAGCTACACAATTAATAAAATCAGCTTCTCTTTGTCCGTCAGCTCCTGCTGTACGACGATTTACCGCTAAAGTAAATCTTGTTTGGCTAATTCCGCTTGTTGTTGTACGTAATTCTGGATCTTTTGTTAATCTTCCTACTAATACTACTCTATTCATATTTCTTACTCCTCATCTAATTTAATAATTAAATGTCTTAATACGTTTTCATCTAGAGCTGTTCTACGATCTAATTCAGCGATAGCTTCTTTAGATGCTTCCATTTGCATTACGAAATAGTATCCATTAATTTCTTTTTTAATAGGATAAGCTAATTTCTTTTCGCCTAGTTCTTTGTAATCTACAACTTTAGAATTCTTTCCTTCTGCATTCTTCTTTACAGCTTCAGCAGTAGCTTTTACTTGGTCAGCTTCCATTGTTGCTTTTACAATAAACATCATTTCATATTTGTTCATTATTTTGCACCTCCTTATGGTCTTTTCGGCTTTATGTCCAGCATAAAGCAAGGAGTAAATTTCTTACTCGCTAGTATTTTAGCATACTTAGACCTTTATGTAAATCTTTTTATAAAAAAAGCAAAGTAAATACTTTGCTATTTTGATACATTGAAACGGAAGTAACAAATGTCTCCGTCTTGCATTAAATAATCTTTTCCTTCTAGTCTTAGTTTTCCAGCTTCTTGAACGGCTTTTTCACTTCCTAGTTTTTCTAGATCTTCATAAGACATTATTTCAGCTTTAATAAAGCCTTTTTGGAAGTCAGTATGGATAATACCAGCGCATTCTGGAGCTTTCATTCCATCTTTAAATGTCCAAGCTCGGCATTCATCTGCTCCTGAAGTAAAGAATGTTTTTAAGCCTAACAAATCATATGTTGCTTTAATAAGTTGATCTAAACCTGAAGCATTTAAACCAATGTCTTCCATGAATGCTACTCTTTCATCATCTGTGTATTCTGATAATTCTTCTTCTAGTTTTGCACACATGATGATTACTTTAGATCCTTCTTTGTTAGCATAATCTTTTACTAAATCTGTGAAAACATTTCTTCCTTCGATTGCATCTTCATCGTTAACATTAGCAGCATAGATTATTTTCTTTAATGTTATAAAGTTGAAACCAGATATTAAGTTTAATTCATCTTCAGTGAATTCAACTTGGCGAAGAGGTTTTTCACTAATTAAAGCTTCTCTTGCTTTTCTTAATGCTCCTAGTTCAAGTAATGCTTCTTTATCTTTTGTTGTTTCAGCTTTCTTTTCAATCTTACCTATTCTATTTTCTACTATTTCTAGGTCTGCTAAAATCAACTCTGTGTTGATTATCTCAATATCTCTTATTGGATCGATATCTCCTGCTACGTGTGTTATTTCTTTGTTTTCAAAGCATCTTACTACTTCAACGATAGCGTCTACTTCTCTAATATGAGATAAGAATTTGTTACCTAGTCCTTCACCTTTAGATGCTCCCTTAACTAATCCAGCAATATCTGTAAATTCAAATGTTGTTGGAATTGTTTTTTTAGGATTATACATACTTGTTAAAACATCTAAACGATGATCTGGTACTGTTACTACTCCTACGTTTGGTTCTATTGTTGCAAATGGATAATTTGCAGCTAAAGCTCCTGCTTTAGTTATGGCATTAAACAATGTTGATTTGCCTACGTTTGGTAAGCCTACTATTCCAGCTTTTAATGACATAAAATACACCTCAATTCCTGATTTATTATATAAAAAAACAATTGAATATTCAATTGTTTTATGTAGTTAATCCTCCACCAATTCCAAATGGCATACCTATTAAATACCATCCTATTAAGATTAATAGTAAGCAAGCTCCAACTATTAAACTATATGGAAGTTGATATTTTAGAGTTTTACTAAATGGTATTGGTTCATCGTTTTGATTATATTTTTCAATATAAGCAATGTAAATTGTGAAGTAAGCAAGCAATGGTGTAATACCTAAAGTTGCACTTTCACCAAAACGACAGATTAATTGAGCAAATTCTGGACTTAAACTGTTATTCATAAATACTGGAACAGCAGCTGTTGATAGAATCGCCCATTTTGATGTTGCATTAGTATTAAATAATGTACTTACAGCACTAATTAGGAATAAAGCAATTATTAATACTGGACCAGTTAGGTTCCCATTTTTTAATAAATTACTTAATGTAACTCCTAATACAACACCGATATTACTCTTTTTAAATACATTAATTAAGATTGAACCTAATAAAATTATTATTAAGGTTCTACCAGTTCCATCTAATGAATGGTTTAAATCTTCACAGAAGTCATTATGACTTTTAATTGTCTTAGCACCAATTCCGTAGAATAGGCCCAAGATAATAAAGAAGATTGTTACAACGAATACGAAACCATTACTGAAGAAAGAGTTATAACTAAATAATTTATCAATATAGAAGTTTTGACTATAATCTAGTAATGCTCCTGATAATGGTAAACCCGGAATAATGTTATATATAAAGATTAATAAATAAATTGTTCCAGCAGCTATTGAGAAGATTAATCCTCGATATTCTCTTCTTCCTAAACGTAATTCTTTCTTTTCGTCTTTAAATTCGTATCTATCTACTCTATTAGCGCTGATTCTTTCAGTTATTATAGTTATAATGACTGATACTAAAACAGCTGATATTAACATTATAAATAGATAAGTAAATGTTCCTAGTGTATAGTTTGGATCAATACTTTGAGCATTGGCTAAGGTAAATCGTAACATTTCACTATCGATTGATGTCATGAATATACTTATAGCACTACCACAAGTAAGTCCGGCGTATACGGCAACAATACCCAGTATTGGATTTCGTCGTCCATAACTGAATAGTAAGGCTGCTATAGGAATCATTACTACATATCCTATATCACCAGCTATACTTAATAAAACACTTATTAAGATTAGCCAAAAAGTTATTGTATATTTTTTACAATACTTGGTGAGGATGGTAAAGGTGGTTTTAATAAATCCACTCTTTTCCATAATACCTATACCGATTAAGATGATAATAATCATACTTAATGGCGTAAAGGCAGTAAAGTTAGAAACTGTTGTGGTAAAGATATATTTGATACCACTTAGTGAGAATAAGGAATCAACACTTTCAGATGTTACAACATATTCTCCAGTTTCAACATTGATTTTATTATAAGTAGCTTCAAATCCAACTAAATGTAGGAATCCACTTAATAGTATTACAAATAATATTAGTATAAGGAATGTCATTAAAGGATTTAAAGCTTTTAAACCTTTAAATTTATTCATTTGAACCTCCTATTATTTTCTTTACTTTTTTATCAAATTCTAAGCGATCCATCATTATTTCTCGATTACAATTAAGACATTTGATTTTAATATCAACGCCTACTCTTGTAATTTGCCACTTGTTGGTTTGACAAGCGTGAGGTTTTTTCATTTCGACTATGTCACCTAGTTGATAATTATTTTTCATAATGTACCTCCAATTGTGGATAAGGAACACTTACTTTTGCTTTTTTAAGTTCAGTAATTATAATCCTATTCACTTCACGTTTAGCAGCCCATTGGGTATCTCTCTTGCATTGGAATGCAATTAAATAGTTAATACTTGAATCTGCTAATTCGTTGACACCTAGATATTTTACTGAATCTTCGATAACATTGTCAACCTTCTTAACTTTTGGAAGGATTTGTTTTTCAATAATTTTTTCAATCTTTTCGACTGGTTCTTCATATGGAAGAGGAATATTTAGCATCATGTTATGTTCTCTAGATGAAATATTTTTTATTTCCATTATATTTCTGTTAGCAACGATTAAGACATCGCCTGCTGCGTTCTTGATTTTGGTACTTTTTAAGCCAAATTCAATTACTTCACCAGTGAAATCCCCAAAAGTAACGATATCACCAACGATGAAATAGTTTTCCATTATAATGTTTACTCCGTTGATTATATCTTTAAAGGTATCTTGTAATGCTAAACCAATGATAGTAGCTGTAACTCCTAAGCCGGCTATCATACCTTTAACATTAAAGCCATATATACTTAATAAAGTAATAACAGCTATAATGAGCATTATATATTTAGCTATATTTTGGAATAATTTAGTAATAGTTTTTCTTTTTTTCTTTTCGTAACTATTAGAGCCGTGATTAAATACTTCATTCATAGCTATAACTATTGTTGTATAAATGAAGTAACTGGCTGCAATAGTTATTATTGTTCCATATACTTCTCTTTTAGTTAAGAAGTTAAGAATTAGTTTCAAAAAGTTAATCATTATTCACCATCTAAAGAGATGCCCAAAATTTCAAGTATTCGATCTAGATCGCTGTCTGAATCGAATGGTATTTCTATTTTCTTTGTTCCTATTTTAACTTTTGTTCCTATTTTTTCCCTCATTATTCCTTCATATATTGAGTGTTTCGCACTATATACTGGTTCTCTTTTTATTTGTTTTTTCTTTGGAACATCTACGCTGCTAGTTATCTTTTCGGTTTCTCTTACACTTAAACCATCTTCGATAATTTGATTAGATATCTTTTTGATTTGTTCATCATCTGATAGTTTACTTAAGACTCTAGCATGTCCCATTGTTATTTTGCCTTCTTGAACTTCTTTCTTTACTGGTTCTGGAAGATTTAATAAACCTAATAAGTTAGTAATATAACTTCTGCTTTTGCCAAATCTTTTTGCAACTTCTTCTTGTGTCATCTTAGTTGTTTCAATGATTTGAGCAAAGGCATTTGCTTCTTCGATTGGATTTAAGTCTTCTCTTTGAATATTTTCAATAAGAGCTATTTCCATCATTTCTTGATCTGTCATATCTCTAACTATTGCAGGAATAGTTGTTTTACCAGCCATTTTTGAAGCTCTTGTTCTTCTTTCACCTGCGATTAGTTCATAACCCTTGATACTCTTTTTAACGATGATTGGTTGAATTACACCATGCTCTTTAATGCTTTCAGCAAATTCTTTCAATCCTTCTTCGTCGAATTCTTTTCTAGGTTGATATGGATTACTTCTAATGTCAGCTAATGGTATTTCAACAATATCACCATCTTTGGTCTCATTAACTATTTTCTTTTCAAAGTTATCAAAGTCGATTACTTCATTTGAAAATAATTGTTCTAAACCTTTTCCTAATGCTTTTCTTTTAGTCTCCATTTCTACTAATCACTTCCTTTGCTAAGTTTTGATATGCTAATGTAGCTCTACTAGTAGGGTCATAGTCACTAATTGGTTTACCGTGACTTGGTGCCTCTACTAATCTAACGAGCCTTGGAATTATTGTATTAAATACTTTATTTTTGAAATATTTTCTTACTTCTTCGATTACTTCTAATCCGATATTTGTTCTTCCATCTAACATTGTTAGAAGAACTCCTTCGATTCTTAATTCAGGATTCATATTTGATTGAACCATAATAATTGAATTTAGTAATTGTGTAATACCTTCTAGTGCGAAGAATTCGCATTGTACTGGGATGATTACTGAATTACTTGCTACCAAAGCATTCATAGTTGTAATACCTAATGATGGTTGGCAGTCAATAATTATGTAGTCATAATTTTCTTTTAGTGGTTCAATACATTTCTTTAGTTGTTCATTTTGGTGGAATTCATTATTCTCAAGCATGTTTTTAACAAATTCTACTTCAATACCAGCTAAGTTTAATGTTGAAGGAATTAAAGATAAGTTTTTAAACTTGGTTTTAATTATTCCTTCGTGAATATCACAAACTCCAGTCATAATGTCATATATATCATGTTCAAAATCTCCACTATTATAACCTAAACCTGTAGTAGCATTACCTTGGGAGTCTAGATCTATTAATAGAGTTTTTTTACCTTCTTTACCTAATGCGGCAGCTAAATTTATACTAGTTGTAGTTTTACCTACTCCACCCTTTTGATTTACAAGTGAAATAACTTTTGCCATATTGTGTACCACCTTTTTCATGTAATAATTCTCGTATTAATTTTATCATATATAAGGTCAAATGTCAGTTGTTTTATGAAAATATTCCAACAAAAAAAGGATTTATTTTAATCCTTTTTTTCTTCAGTTTTTTCTTCTTTTTTAGCTTCTTCTTTTGGTTCGTCTTCTAGAAGCTTTGGATCAATCTTTCCATCTTCTACTAAAGAATCAATTTGTTCTTTAGTTAATGTTTCATGTTCCATTAAAGCATCAGCGATTAGAAGAACTAAAGTTTCATGTTTAGAAAGTAATTTCTTAGCGTTCTTGTAACATTCATCTAAGATATTACGAACTTGTTTATCAACTTCTAATGCAACTTGGTCTGAGAAGTCTCTTGATTTAGCATAATCTCTTCCTAAGAAGACACCTTCGTGTTCTTCTTCTAGTTGTACTAATCCTAGTTCACTCATACCATATTTAGTAACCATTGCTCTAGCAATTTTTGTTGCACGTTTTAAGTCGTCAGATGCACCAGTTGTCATTTGTTCCATGAACAATTCTTCACTAGCACGTCCACCTAATAAACCTGTGATTTGTGAAATTAATTCTTCTTTAGTTGAGATACCAATTCTTTCTTCTTTTGGAAGCATCATTGTGTATCCACCAGCTTGACCACGAGGAATAATAGTAATCTTGTGTACTTCTTGAGCGTCTTGTAATTTTAAACCAATTACAGCATGTCCTGCTTCGTGAACAGCAACTAATCTCTTTTCTTTTTCAGTTATCTTACGAGATGTTTTTGCTGGGCCTAATAGAACACGGTCTGTAGCTTCATCTATTTCATCCATTGTGATAGCTTCTTTATTTCTTCTTACAGCAAGTAAAGCTGCTTCGTTAAGAAGATTTTCTAGATCAGCTCCACTAAATCCTGGAGTTCTTTCGCTAACATTTTTTAAATTTACTTCTGGAGCAAATACTTTATTTCTTGCATGTACTCCTAAGATCTCTTCTCTTTCACGAGAGTCTGGTAAACTTACTGTTACTTGTCTATCGAAACGACCTGGTCTTAATAAGGCTGGGTCTAATACATCTGGTCTATTTGTTGCAGCAATAACGATAATACCTTCGTTAGCTCCAAAACCATCCATTTCAGTAAGCAATTGGTTTAATGTTTGTTCACGTTCATCGTGGCCACCACCTAAACCAGTACCTCTTTGACGTCCAACAGCATCGATTTCATCAATGAAGATTAAACATGGAGCACTTTGTTTTGCTTGTTTAAACATATCTCTAACACGTGATGCACCAACACCAACGAATAATTCTACGAAATCAGAACCACTGATGTAATAGAATGGTACATCTGCTTCACCAGCAACAGCTTTAGCAAGTAAAGTTTTACCTGTTCCTGGAGGACCTACTAATAAAACACCTTTAGGAATACGAGCTCCTAATTTTTGGAATTTCTTTGGATTCTTTAAGAAATCGATAAGTTCTGCAACTTCTTCTTTTTCTTCTTTTAAGCCAGCTACATCAGTAAATCTTGTGTTTCCACCATCTTCACTAAGTTTAGCTTTACTTCTTCCGAAATCCATTGATTTTGAATTAGATCCTGCTAATTTAGCAAATAAGTAATATGCTACTACTACAATGATAATCATTGGAAGGATGTTTATAATATAATAACCAATGTTATTAGTTCCTGGATCCTTTTTTGTAACATATTCTTTGATGTTTTGAGCTTCTGCATAATCTGTAACAATTTTAATTTCTTCTGGAATCACTCTTGTAGTAAATGATTCTTTTTCTCCGTAATCTTTTAATTTACCTGTTACTATGTAAATGCTTTCGCCACTCTTTGGTGTAACTGTGATTTCAGATACTTTTTCGTTTTTTATTTCTTGTATTAATTCACCTGTTTTTATTTCATGAACTTTTGATTTATCTCCATTAATGAAGAATAAAGCAGCAAGGATAACAATTAATACAACTAAATATGGTAGCATTACCATAAAATTATTATTGTTTTTTCTTCTTTTCATATTTGTCTCCCTCTAATTAGTTATACCATAGTATTATATCATAGTTTTCGTTATTTGCTTTATCAAATTTAGATTTTTTTAGGCCTGGTAACCAGATAATTTCGCCGCTGCTATCAACGACTACTGGTTGACACTCTCTTTCTTCTTTTGATAATTTACTGTTAATATAAATATCTTTTAATTTTTTATAATTGTTCATGTTTTTAATTACCATCTTATCCCCAGTTTCCCTAGTTCTAACATATAATGGCATAACTATTTCTTTACTATTTAGTTTAGTACAATAATTGCTATTACCTTTTGGTTCGTCTACAATTAAAATTCTCTTGCCATTTGGTAATTCCGTTACATTTTCTAACGGTAGTTTATATTCTTTGTTATTTGATTTGTTTCTAGTAATTTTAATTCTTTCATATGATTTTTGAATACATAAACTATCTGGTAAGTTTATTTCAATGTTCGGTTTAGGATTGTTGATAACATTTAAGATAATATCAACATGTTTATCACTTACTAAATATAGATTGTCAATGTAATTATCATCTAGTACATATTCAATAATTTTGGTTTGAATTAGTTTATCTAATTTATTAAAGTTTGTAATATCTAAAATATTCTTACTATATCTATTTTCTATTTCTTTGTTTACTACCTTATCTACATATTCAAAGTATTTCATTAATTCTTTTGAAAACTTTAAATATTTTAAATGGGCATTTGGTGTTTCTTTTTTTAAGAATGGTAGGACGCTGTGACGATATCTATTTCTTGTATAGGTATCTTCCTCATTTGTTTTATCACTTACAAATGGAATGTTATGTTCTTTATTGTAGTTATTAATTTCTTCTTTAGTTGTGAAGATTAATGGTTTAATAACTTTCATACCATTTTTAATGCTTTCTATCTGAAAACCACTATATCCTTTTAAGTTTGATCCTCTAGAGATTCTCATTAGAATAGTTTCAATTAAGTCATCACCATGATGAGCTGTAAATAGATAGTTAGCATTATACTTTTTATATAATTCTTCAAAGTATTTGTATCTTTTTTCTCTTAATTCTAATTCATTGTAATCATCTAAAGAACTTTTTTTGTCGAAGGTTGTGGTTTCTAATCTTAAACATTTATTCTTACAGTATTCTTCTATAAACCTTAATTCTTCTTTACTTTCTTTTCTAATATTATGATTAATATGTGCACAAATGATATTTAATTTAATATTTAATTTTAGAATTATATCAAGTAAACACATTGAATCAGGGCCACCTGATAAACCAATAATAATGGTGTCACCAGGGTTTAGAAGACTATTTAAGTAAGCAATCGTTTCTTTCATAGTTATCCCCTCTTTGTCGTTGTATTTTATCTTATATATATTATATTTTCAATTGTTTATTTTGATTTAATAACAGATTCTATTAATTCTTGTAAATTACCGTCAAGAACTTTATCTGCCTCAGGTGTTGAGTAATTAGACCTATTATCTTTTACCATTGTATATGGTTCTAGAACATAACTTCTAATTTGACTGCCAAAATCAATACCTGCATTTATTCCTTTTAGAGCAGCTAATTCTGCATCTTTTTTTTCTTTTTCTAAAGCAAATAGTTTACTTTTTAAAACATTCATTGCTTGTTCTTTATTTTGTAATTGACTTCTTTCGTTTTGA
>Ga0310697_10006319_pt1 | contig 11288 bp, 5 predicted proteins | sample 172DNAGHGlowgp2_FD_203883 | JGI IMG/M metagenome (GOLD analysis project Ga0310697, IMG submission 203883) | Sheep rumen microbial communities from Palmerston North, Manawatu-Wanganui, New Zealand - 1728 DNA GHGlow gp2 (v2) (version 2) | ecosystem: Host-associated > Mammals > Digestive system >... | reverse complement strand
GGTAAAGACGGTAAAGACGGTGTTGACGCAAAAGGTTGTGGTGGTTCTATCGCCGCTGCCTCTGGCATCATGGCCCTCATTGCTGGCTTAGGTTTAGCCGTTATCTCTATTAGAAAAAATAGAAAAGAAGACTAATTAGATAGTCTAAACTTATTAAATTAAATCGGGTACATGGCTCCTTTGGGTTTGCTCAAGGGAGCCTTATCCCGTCATATCATTACTTGAAATAAGTAATAGAAATGAGGAATATTATGAAAAATAAATTAGGTAAATATACTGTCTTACTCGCTTCTCTTCTTCTTGCTACTGCATGTAACAATCAGGAACAATCAAAAGAACCAAGTAAGCCAGATACAACTTCAGATGTTGTTGTTCCAAGTTCTCAAGATTCAGTCCCTTCCTCTCAAGATACAACATCATCTCCAAAAGAAGATTCTTCAAGCGAAGCGCCAGTTCCTAGCTCTTCTACACCAGTTGAATCTTCAACTCCTGCTCCATCTTCTAGTGAACAAAGTTCTGCTCCAAGTAGTAGTTCTTCAGAATCACAAGAAGATCCATTTGAATACGATAGTTACTTATTAAAACACGCCAGTGGATCCGCTGAATATATCTTCGAAGCTGAATGCACTAACTTATCTACAAAAGAAGGTTTAGGCTATTCAGGCACCGCAACTGAAAGTGCGATGGCGGTTCACGATGCTACTGGTGCTAATGCATTCGTTACTTATTTATATAAAGAAGGCTTATCTATTAACTACTTAATCGTTTGTGATCGCGATATCAATAACGCTACTCTTAAAGCGAGATTAGGTGGAGAATTCATGCATGTTGAACTAGATCCATCTAACTATGCTTTCCGTGTTGATACCATTGTTACTAAAGACGATTTAGATGAAGCTATTGGTAACTGGGATGCTGCTTTCTTAGACTATTACACCGATTTAAGTGAAACCGGTGGGTATTATATTGATCCATGGGATTGTGGAAGTATTGATATTAATGCAGTCGGTAGTTCTGATCCAACTAACTTTGATGTCTTCCAAATCACTTCTAAGTTGAGACTTAAAAAAGGAATTAACTGCATTTCCTTAATCACCATGAATTCTGATAGTCCTGGTATGGGCACAATGGGCGCTATTGCACCAGTTGTTGACTATATTTCCATTACAACCGACGCTAATTTAGGTATGTATGATGTCAATGATAATGGTGAAGGCACAACCGGTGTTCATTTTAAGGCTTAAAAAATAAAAGGAGATTAAAATGAAAAAAGGAAAAGGCCTAGGCGGAATTGTTGCCTGGGGAGTTACCACTCTTCTAGTTGGTGCCCTTTTAATCACTGCCAATGTTCTTTTAACCGGTCAATTCCATGATATTATCGCGACTGTTTTAGGCGATAGAGGGAGAATGGAAATCGTCGGTGAAAACGGTAATATTTTCGAATTAGATGAAGGTATTACAGATAAAGCCTCTGCTAAAGAAAACGGCAATAAAGTCAACATTAAAATCGTTGAAGAAGGTATTACTCTTTTAAAGAATAAGGATAATAATGCGCTCCCACTTGCTAAAGGAGCTAAAGTATCCGTCTTTGGTAAAAACTCTTCTGATGTCGCTATTGGTGGTGGTGGTTCAGGTTCTGCTGATAAAGAAGGCATGGTGGATTTCTTCACCGCTTTAAAAAATGCCGGATTTGAATATAATCCAACATTAAAAGCTTTCTATGATGACAATAGTAAGTCTGGAGAAGGAAGAAACGCTAATAACTCTGACTTAGATAGTGGTTCAACAGTCGAATTATCTGAATCATTTGTCGGTGAAACAGAATTATCCAAATATACAGATGATTTATTCAATAGCTGTGAACAATATAAAGACGCTGCGTTAGTGGTGCTCACCCGTATCGGTGGTGAAGGTGCTGACTTGCCAAGAACAGCATCCGATCACTCATTAAAACTTAGACCAGCGGAAAAAGATTTAATTAACAAAGTCAAAACCATGGGCTTTGGCAAGGTAGTTATCTTACTTAATACCGCTGCTGCCATGGAACTTGGCGAATTACAAAACGATAGTGCCATTGATGCTATTTTATGGTTTGGCTATGATGGCACATCTGGCTTAACTGCTTTAGGTGAAATCTTAAAAGGTGAAACTAATGATGGCCAAAAAATCTCACCATCTGGTAAAACCGTTGATATTTATCCAGCGGATTTCACTAAAGATCCAACATGGAATAACTTTGGTGGTGCTTTAGGTGCCCCAAATAATAAAATTAGTGGTGATGCCTATTACGTCCCATCTGGTAGAGCCCCAAAAGACACTAAAGTTTATTTCACTGATTATGAAGAAGGTATTTATTACGGATATCGTTATTATGAAACCGCTCACGCTGAAGGATTTATTAACTACGATGAAGCAGTTGTTTATCCATTCGGCTATGGTTTAAGTTATACAAACTTCTCTTGGTCATTAAAGAATAAAGCTAGTATTCCAACTACATTAGCAAAAGACACTGCAATGACTTTTGAAGTCGAAGTAACAAATACTGGTGCATATCCTGGTAGAGATACAGTGGAAATCTATGTCACTCCACACTATAACCGTGGTGGTTTAGATAAATCCGCAAAAGTTCTTGTTGGTTTTGATAAAACAGAATTATTAAAACCAGGTGAAAAAGAAACACTTAAAATCACCATTGATTCTCCATATTCTTATGCTTCTTATGACTATTTAGGTATCACTGGTCAAAAAGGTTACGTCGTTGAAGCTGGTAATGATTATTTATTCACTATTAGCACTGATAGTCATCATGCTAAAGAGATGGAAGATGCGGTTATTACTGCTTCTATTGCTAGTGACATTCATTATGATAAAGATCCTGTCACAGGCAAAGATGTGAAGAATTTATATAGCGATAACGCTGATATTGCTTTAAATAGTGACGCACAATTAGGTTCCATTATGCACCGTAATGACTTTGCGGGTACTTGGCCAACTACAAGAACCGCAGAAGAAAAAACAGTAGATACTGGTGCCATTAAAGAAGGCTGGGATATCTCTTCTGCTTGGATTGAAAAGATGAAGAGCACTGCGGATAATCCAAATAATCCAATTGTTAATGAAACAGTTGAAATGCCAACTACCGGTGCTGATAATGGTTTAAAAATCTTTGATGTCATTGGTTTAGATCCATTTGATAATGAAACAGTTTTACCAAGTGACCACGCTCAAGCGGGCAAAACTCCTGCGCAAGTTTGGGACTTATTCATGGATCAATTAACCAAAGAAGAAATGAAAGATTTACTAAATAAGGGTGCTTTCAAAACTGAAGCTATCTCTCGTTTCGGTATTCCTCCAACTGATAATACTGATGGTCCTGTTGGTTGGGTCAACTTTATGGATAGAGCGACATTTAGTGGTACATGTTCTTATTGCTGCGAAGTCGTCGTAGCGTCTACATGGAATATCGACCGTGTCTACGATATGGGTAGAGCAGTTGGTAATGAAGGCCTTGTTGGTTCTAATAATACCGGTCGTCCTTATACTGGTTGGTACGCTCCAGGATTAAATATTCACCGTTCCCCATTTGGTGGTAGAAATTTTGAATATTATAGTGAAGATCCATTATTAAGTGGTGTCTATGCTGCTTCTATTTCTAAAGGAACATGGTCTAAAGGTTGCTATACTTCCTTAAAACACTTTGCCGTTAATGAAACAGAAACACACCGTTCAAGTAATGGTTTATTAACTTGGATTGATGAACAAAACTTAAGAGAAAACTACTTAAAAGGCTTTGAAATCGCTGTTAAAGGTGGTGTGGGCGACACAAATAACCACGCTTACTTCGGCGAACAAAAAGATGCTAAACCAGTTTCCATCATGACTTCATTCAATAGAATTGGTGAAAGATGGACAGGCGGCGACTATCGTTTGAATACATCCATCCTACGCGAAGAATGGGGATTCAGAGGTTTCCTCATTTGTGACTTCAATACTTGTACTCATATGAACTGCAAAGACATGTTCTATTCAGGTAACGATCTCAACTTAGAAAGCGCTGGAATTAGAGTGTGGACTCCAGATTTTAATGACGCTAGAGACGTGAGTGTTATGAGAACATGTTCTAAAAACATCCTCTATGTCGTTAGCATGAGTAATGCCATTAGAGGTGACTTCATTCTCCATATGCCAACATGGCAAGTCTTAATGTATGTTGGTACAGGTGTCGTAGCGGCTGGTTTAATTACTTGGGGTGTATTTGCATTCCTTAAGTTCTTTAAAGGTAAAAAAGCCGTAGAAGCTGCTGAGTAACATATAAAAATAAAATAGGGCTCAATAAAATGAGCCCTTCTTTTTGTTTAAGAAGGAAAAAGACATAAATTAATTATGTATTTATTTTAAAATAAATATGTTATTCTATTATTACAGGTTTTATATATAAATAATGTGCATCGCTTTGATGTTAGGAGATTATTATGGAAAGAAAATACCAAGACATTATCGATAAACTTACTTTAAAGCAAAAAGCAAGTTTAGTAACCGGTAAAGACTTTTGGCAAACAAGAGATATTTTAGAAGCCAACATTCCAAGCGCTTTTTTAAGCGATGGCCCACATGGTGTGAGAAGACAAGCAGCAGCTGCGGACCACTTAGGTTTAAACGCTTCTATCCCTGCAACATGTTATCCAACTGCCGCTACAATGGCTAACTCTTGGGACCCAGAACTCGGAGAAGGATTAGGTCAAAGATTAGGTCAAGAAGCCGCTGTACAAAAAGTTAATATCCTTCTAGGCCCAGGCTTAAATATTAAAAGAAATCCACTTTGTGGTAGAAACTTTGAATACTTCTCGGAAGATCCTTATTTAGCGGGTAAAATGGCCGCTGGTTATGTTAGAGGTATTCAATCTAATGGTATTTCTTCTTGTATCAAACACTTTGCTTGTAATAACCAAGAAGAAAATAGAATGACTTTAGATAGTATCGTTGACGAAAGAACATTCAGAGAAATCTATTTGACCGCTTTTGAAATCGCTGTTAAAGAAGGCGGTACTAAGAGTATCATGTCTTCCTATAACTTAATTAACGGGGTGTACGCTAATGAAAATGAACATTTATTATGCGACATCCTTAGAAAAGAATGGGGCTATGATGGTTTAGTCGTTACTGACTGGGGTGGCAATAACGATAGTGTCCTCTCCTTAAAATGTGGTAACCAACTTGAAATGCCAGGCAACCCAGATCGAGCGGACGATATTATTAAAGCCATCGAAGCTGGTGAACTTGAAGAATCCGTTTTAGATGATAACGTTGATAAATTATTAGAAATCATTTTCGACACTATGGAAAATGGTGTCAATAAAGCACCAGAAAAGTTTGATGTTGAAGAACACCATGCTTATGCCCAAAAATGCGCTGAAGAAAGTGCCGTCTTACTTAAAAACGATGGTGTCTTACCATTAAATAACGAAAGAAAAGTAGCCTTCATCGGTGACTTCTTATATTTACCAAGATATCAAGGTGCTGGATCTTCAATTGTTAATCCAACAAAATTAGATAATACCGCTGATCTATTAAAAGTTAGCGAACTCAATGTCGTTGGTTCCGCAAGAGGCTTTAATAGATATGGTAAAAAGAGTAAAAAACTTCGCAATGAAGCACTTAAACTCGCGGAACAAGCCGATGTTGTCGTCTTATATTTAGGTTTAGACGAAGTGACAGAAGCCGAAGGCTTAGACAGAACAAACTTACACATTGAACAAAATCAATTAGATTTAGTTAAAGATATTAAAGCTTTAGGAAAAGATGTTGTCGTTGTCTTATCTTGTGGTAGTGCCATTGAAATTCCGTTTGTGGATGATGTTAATGCCATTTTACATTGCTACTTAAACGGTCAAGCTGGTGCTTTAGCGACACTTAATATTCTCTCTGGCAAAGTCAATCCTTCTGGCAAATTAAGTGAAACATATCCAATCGCTTTAGAAGATGTCGCTAGTAGTGATAACTTCCCAAGCAAAACAAGAACCATTGAATATAGAGAAGGATATGGTGTTGGTTATCGTTATTTTGATACCGCGAATATTAGAGTTAGATATCCATTTGGTTTTGGTTTATCATACACAAAATTTGAATATAGCAATTTAAAAGTTAATAAAGACGGTGTTGATTTTGAAATCAAAAACGTTGGTGATGTGAAAGGTAAAGAAATCGCTCAATTATATGTCGGTTTAGAACTCAGCCTTACCATTCGTCCAAAGAAAGAACTTAAAGGTTTTGCTAAAGTTGAATTAGAACCAGGCGAATCTAAACAAGTCCATATTGCTTTCGATGATAAGACATTTAGATATTTCGATATCGGCACTAATAAATGGGAAATCGAAAAAGGCCTTTATAGCATCATGATTGGTACTTCTGTTGAAGATATCGTCTTACAAGATAAACTCGAATTAGAAGGCACAATCAGCGCTCCTACATGCGATAAAACTTTATTACCTAACTACGCTGTTGGTAATTTAAGAAATATTCCTGATGAAGAATTCGCCGCTCTTTTAGGTCATCCAATTCCAGATGGTAAACTTCCATTCTATAAAAAGAACAGAATGGTCATTGATTACAATACCACCTTCCAAGAATTAAGATATTCCAAACGTTGGATTGGTCGTCTTGTTGGTAAAGCCATTCCATGGTTTGTGAGAGTCTTACGCAAATTCGGTAACCGTGTCTTAGCTAATACATTAGTGATGGGTGTTGTCCATCAACCGATGAGAGGTATGTCAAGATTCTCTCAAGGTGGCTTGAGAATGAGCCAATTAGATGGATTAATCATGATCTTTAACGGTCATTTCTTCAAAGGCTTACATCATTTCTTTAAAGAAGGTAGAAAATACAAACGCTTAGCTAAAGAAGAAAAGAAAGCTTTAGAAGAAGCTAAAAAGCAAGAAGAAGCCGCTCCAAAAGTGGAAGAACCAGTCAAGGAAGTTGAACCAGTTAAAGAAGCTCCAGTAAAAGAAGAAGTCCTTAATGAAGAACCAGTCATTAATGAACAACCAGTTGAAGAGGTAATGGAAGAAGCTATTAACGAAGAACCTGCTCAAGAAGAAGTAGAAGAACCAGTCGCTGAAGAAGCCCCTGCCGAAGAAGCTCCAGTTGAAGAACCTGTTCAAGAAGAAGCTGCTGAAGAACCAATTCATGAAACTGAAGAACAACCAAAAGAAAACGAATAATCATTAAAATATTTACTAGCCCCTCTTAATAAAGTGGGGCTTTTTTTTGTCTGAGCCAGTCCTGTAAAGGCTGAGCGAGTTAAAACCCCCAGATAGTCTGGGGTGGAGGTAAAACTTATAGTTTTGCCCAGATAATAAAATCTCCTTACAATATTCATGCGGACCAACGCTTGAATATGAAAGGAGAAGTATGTCTATAGACAATTTAAGTTTAGCGCATACTGTATGGAATTGTAAGTACCATATCGTCTTTGCGCCCAAGTACCGAAGACAAGTGTTCTTCGGTGAAAAAAGAATGGAAATCGGAAAGATTTTACGAAAGCTTTGCGATTTCAAACAAGTCTCTATAGTGGAGGCAGAAGTGTGCCCAGATCACATTCACATGCTCGTGGAGATTCCCCCAAAAATGTCTGTTTCTGGTTTTGTGGGCTATCTCAAAGGGAAATCATCTTTGATAATTTATCAGAGGTGGGGCAATCTAAAGTATAAATACAGAAACAGAGAGTTTTGGTGTAGAGGCTATTACGTGGATACGGTTGGCAAAAATAAGGCCAAAATAGCCGAATACATCAGGAATCAACTAAAAGAGGATGAAGCGGTTGTCCAATTGACAATCGACTTCGACGAAGACCCGTTTACGGGTAGCTAAGGACAAAAGCAAGCGGTGGTCCGTTTTCGCCCTTGAGGAGGGCGGCTAGAACAGAGGGCTAATATCTGCCCGTCTATGTAAAACCACCGGATTGTCCGGTGGATATTTATTAATTGATTTAATCAAAACTTTTTATTGTTACGGTTATAACTTTGCCCACTTAGTAACACAAAAAATATATAACTATGTTATAATCAAACTATTAAGAGTGATATTAACCAACTAAATATCACACTACTTATAGCGATATGAGAAGGATATCAAGACAATCGTATTATTCCTTTTTTTCGACTCTTTTATCAAAAGATAATAGCCTTTTATTAATTGATGAAAATGGTTCATACACTAAAAAAGAATCATTTGAGATTTTATGTGGCATCATTAATGAACTACATTCTTTTGGCATAAAAAGAAATGATGTTGTTATTCTTTCCGCTTTATCAAGAAAAGAAACGGCTTTAATTATTCAAGGAATTATCGCTATAGGGGCAATTGTATTTTTAAAAGATCCACGTCTTGATATTAAAGATTTTTTAAGTGATTTAGATGTCAATATTAGTTATAAGGCTCATGTCTATTTTGATGATAAAAAATGGGTTGTTTACAAAAATAAATATTTATCATTAAGTAAACAAAAAATCTTAATCAAACCACATTTAAAAAATAGAAAAGATAAACCATCAATATATTTAACAACTTCAGGTTCATCAGGGAAAAATAAAATCGTTGCTTTAAGTGAATATACTTTCTTTAATCATGTTATTAGGCAACATCATGCGGCAGGGGAAAAAATAGGAACAGGATATTTATGCTTGCCTCTATATCATATGTTTGGTTTAGAAATGCTTAATATTTATTTAACAAGTGGCAGCGCTACTTATATTTCTAAATCACGTAATCCAGAATATGCTATATCAATTATTAATAAGTATCACTGTACTTCTATTCCTAATGTCCCTACATATTATTTCATGCTTATTGACGCTTTAAAAAATAATAACAATAGTGTTCCTTCTTTGAAATACGGTGTTATTGCGGGAGGAAGTTATTCTAAAGAGCAGTTCTTAGAAATTGAAAATAAGCTAGATATGACGCTTTTATCAACGTACGGCTTAACTGAAGGCTGTACAACTTTAACCGATACATACGGTATAAAAGATCCATTGTTAAGATCATCTGGTGTAGGTAAACCTTTCCCTGGTATTGATGTTGTTTTTAAAGATAATGATGGACATATTAATCAAAAAAGTGGGGAAATATGTTTTAAAGGCTATAATCTCATGCTTGGTTATTTAAAAGAAAATGGTTTATTTTTACCGGTGGATGAAGAAAATTATTTCCATACCGGTGATATTGGCGAACTTGATGAAAAAGGTATTTACCATATCATTGGAAGAAAAAAAGATATCATCATTCGTGGAGGAGAAAATTTATCGCCCACTTTAATTGAACAAAAAATAATGACATTAGACGAAATTAAAGATGTTTGTGTTGTGGGTAAAAAAGATCCTAAATATGGGGAAGTCGTAGCCGCTTTAATAGTGCTTAATCAAAAGATGGATGAAGCCGCCATTTTAGAAAAATTAAAGGGCATTTTAAATAAAAGCGAATTACCGGCATCAATTATTTTAGCTAATGAAGTACCAACATTAGATTCAGGTAAGCATAACAAAAATAAAGTGAAGGAGTTATTTAATGAAAAATAAAAACTTCTCCTCTTTCTTTATTTTAGTTTCATTTTTATTAATGATTTTTTGCTTATCGAGTTGCTCAAGTGCTTCTTCATATAGTTATGAAAAAGATAATAAGGTATGCGTCATTTTAGTGGAAAATGAAGATTTTTTAACAGTTAGTAACGACGCTAGTGATGATGAAAATAACCCTAATGTTGCTTATTTAGAAAAAAATAATAATAACCAAGTCTCTTTTGCTATTAAAGCAAAAGATAATTATGTTCCTTCTACTTGTAGCTATAGGAGATATCGCTTTGTAAAACTCGAAGATAATACTTTTTCAGTGCAATTATTCCGCATTGAATATTCGCTACGTGTCTCTTTAACTTTTAAATATGTCGAACCAAAAGAAAATCCAGACGATCCTCCGATTACCGAAAAAATTATTACTTATGATCCTAATGGTGGTGAATTAATTAATAGCAAGAGAAATAAAGTTTCTTATAATACCGAATATCACCCTCGTCCCAATACTTCCATTGGCACTAATATCATGAAAAGAGATGGTTATAATCTCATAGGGTGGAATACTAAAAGTGATGGAAGCGGCGAACATATTGGCTTAGGAAGCCGCTACTTAGACGTTAATAACCCTTCTTTTACTTTATATGCTTCTTGGGTTAAATATAGCGACGCTACTAATTTTGAATATAAAGTGACTAATGAAACTAAAGGCTATTTAACAATTACTAAATATTTAGGTAACGAAGAAATTATTTCTGTTCCAGAATTTATTGATGGTAAAACTGTCACACGTATTGAAAAAGATGCTTTTGTTAATTTAAATATGGAAACTGTCGTTCTTCCTAAATCAATTGCCGCCATTAACAAAGGTGCCTTTAATAACTGCGCTTTTAAAGAATTATATTTTTATGACAATATCGTTGACATTTATGACGAATCATTTGTCGATTGTCTTAATTTTTCGACTGTTCATATTAACGCGATTGAAGGAGCAAGATTTGTAACCGCTGATAGACACGCTGCTTACGCTGATAAAGTTGATAAATTAATTTTAAACAAAGATAAACAAAAAATTATCATTTTAGGTGGTAGTGGGGCTTACTATAACGTTGATGCTTGCTTATTAAATCAATATTATCCATCTTACGAAGTATTCAATTTAGCTGTTAATGGTTGGTTTAATGGTCCTTGCCAAATGGAAATTATTTCTAATTATATGGGACAAGGCGATTATTTGTTACATGTCATTGAGATGTGTGGCAAATATCAATTCATGACTGATATATCAATGGGTGATTATGACGATGTGATGGAATATGATTATCGTTATTTTTGCTGTTTAGAATTGAATTTCGACTTAGCCTCTTTAGTGGATATCCGTCACGTTACCCGTTTTTTTGATGTATTTGATGCTTTTAATGATGGAAGAGATAAATTACCGACTATTCCATATACGGCTTATGCTTATTTCGCTGATGAAAGAGGAGATTATCTTCCAAGTGATGAATTAAGAACTAAAATCATTCCAGAAGATGGTAGTAAAGTCATTTCTGATGAAGCTTCTATTAATCCTGAATCGCTTAGTGAAGAAGGAGCATATCGCTTAGCTAATTATTATCAAGAATTAATGCATAAAGGAACATTAGTGTTGTTTGCCTATTGTCCGGTTAATAAAGACGCTCTTCCAGAACAAGATTTAGACGAACATATCATCTTCGGTTTAAC
>Ga0310697_10006317_pt1 | contig 11289 bp, 8 predicted proteins | sample 172DNAGHGlowgp2_FD_203883 | JGI IMG/M metagenome (GOLD analysis project Ga0310697, IMG submission 203883) | Sheep rumen microbial communities from Palmerston North, Manawatu-Wanganui, New Zealand - 1728 DNA GHGlow gp2 (v2) (version 2) | ecosystem: Host-associated > Mammals > Digestive system >... | reverse complement strand
ATTCGTATATCTGACTTTGGGGCAACGACTGCACGTGATTTGAAAGAGGCTATAAAAGAGTTAGAGAAAAAGAAAGTAATTGGCTATGTGTTGGATGTGCGAAACAATCCGGGTGGATATTTAACCGCTGCGATAGATGTATCTGATGCATTTTTGGACGGGGGTGAAATCGTTTCAACACGTGGTAAAAATAAAACCGATATAGACCGCAGTTTTGCTAAACCTGGCGATTTAACAAATGGCAAACCGCTGGTCGTGCTTATTAATCACGGGTCGGCATCGGCGTCTGAAATTGTGGCCGGCGCGATTCAGGATAACAAGCGTGGCGTTATTATGGGGTCGCAAAGTTTCGGCAAGGGCAGTGTGCAACAGCAAAAACCCCTGGGCGACGGAACGGCTATTCATATAACAATTGCGCGGTATTATACGCCCAGTGGAACTTCGATTCAAAATACTGGAATCACGCCAGATGTGGAAGTTCTGCAGAGTAAGGTAGAAGCGATAGAAAAACGTGAAAGCACGTATTCTGAGGCGTCTTTCCGTAATTCTTTGAAGAATGATGCAGCCGAGAAAAAGGCCAAAGCAAAAGAGAAATCGGACAAAAATGCCGATGACGACGAAGATGAAGAAAATTTAACCGATGCAGAAAAAGATGCTCGCGATTATCAACTGCAACGCGGTATGGAAATGGTTATCGCTATGGCAAAACTGGCCGAGCCAATAAAAAAAGAAGAAGAAAAGAAATAGTGTTAGGTCGGGGCAGATGCCCCCGTTTTTTTGATTTTTAATCCCTTGCCTTTATTTTTGTTTGGGGGTATGATTGGTCGACATGAAAAAAGATAAAGGGAAAAAGGTTATGGCAAATTTAATTGTTGATGGTAATTGGGCGGCCGCAGATGTCGCGTATCGCTGTGTGGACTTTGCGGCGATTTATCCAATCACGCCCAGCAGTACTATGGGCGAATTGGCGGACGAATGGTCGTTCCAGCATAAGAAAAATATTTGGGGCACGGTGCCACAGATAATCGAAATGGAATCCGAAGGTGGCGCGGCCGGCGCAATGCATGGTGCGTTGCAAATGGGCGCATTGGCGACGACTTTTACCGCGTCCCAGGGTTTATTGTTGATGATTCCAAATATGTACAAAATTGCCGGTGAACAAACACCGTTTGTTATGCATGTTGCGGCGCGCGCGTTGGCAACACATGCTTTGTCAATCTTTGGCGACCACAGTGATGTGATGTCTGTGCGTTCTACGGGGTTCGCAATGCTGTCATCTCATAATGTTCAACAGGCGCATGATATGGCGGCGATTGCACATGCGGCGACGATTCGCGCGCGTGTGCCGTTCTTGCATTTCTTTGACGGTTTCCGGACAAGTCATGAAGAATCGCGGCTTACCCGGATTGATGATGAAGTTCTGCGCAAATTGATACCGACCGATTTGGTTGTGAAATATCACGAATCTGGTATGAATCCCGATAATCCAAAGATTCGCGGAACCGCGCAAAACCCTGATGTCTATTTTCAAGGACGCGAGGCGGCAAATGAACTGTATGCCGCGGTGCCGGCTATTGTTGCCGAATGTATGGATGAATTTGCGCGGCTTACCGGTCGTAAATACGGTCTGGTTGAATATGTCGGGGATAAAAAAGCAGAAAATATTATAGTTGCGATGGGTTCGGCTTGCGAGACTATCGAAGAAACAATGGCGCATTTGCCGGCCGGATTCGGTTTGATTAAAATCCATCTTTATCGGCCGTTCCCGGCTGATGCGTTTCTGGGCGCGTTGCCTAAAACCGTGCGTCAAATTGCCGTCTTGGATCGCACCAAAGAGGCAGGCGCAATTGGTGAACCTTTGTATATGGATGTTAAATCGGTGGTCGGCGATCGGGCGGCGGTGTTCGGCGGACGATATGGTTTGGGATCCAAAGAATTTAAACCGCGTGATGTGGCCGCGATTTTCGAAAATATGAAACGTAAAACTTTGCATCACAATTTTACCGTTGGAATCGAAGATGATTTAACAAATCTGTCGTTGAAAACTGACCCGGCATTTTCAATTGAAGACCCGAATTTCAAGACTGCTATTTTGTATGGTATCGGCAGCGATGGTACCGTCGGTGCGGTGAAAAATATTGTTAAAATTGTCGGGGAAAATTCTGATTTATATCCGCAATCTTATGCGGTGTACGATTCGAAAAAGTCGGGTGGACTTACCGCGTCGCATATTCGTTTTTCAGACAAGCCGATTCAAAGTCAATATTTGGTAGAGGTTGCAGATTTCATTAGTGTTTCAAACTTTATGATTGCGCAACGGTTTGATGTTTTCCGCGGTCTGCGCGCCGGTGGGACGGTTATGATAAATACATCAATGGCGCCCGATGTGGCGTTTGCAAACCTGCCGCGAGAAACCCAGGAACATTTGATGCGCCTGCGTGCGAACGTATACTTTTTGGATGCAAACAGTGCCGCCGCAGAATTGGGATTGGGAAACAGAATCAACACATTTATTATGTTGAACTTCTTTAATTTAACGCGGGTTATTGACCCGGCGGTTGCTGCAAAATCCGCCAAGACCGCAATTGAAAAAACATACAAGAAGAAAGGTATGGATGTTGTTCAGGCAAACTGGGCGGCGGTGGATAGGGCGGCGGATTATTTGCGGCATTTTGACTTGCCTTCGTCTGTGTCCAATTTTGCACCAGACTTTGTGCCGGCAATGACCGCAGACGCGCCAACCGTTATCGCCGGGACTTTGGGTGAAATGGCGGCGGGTCGTGGCGATGATTTGCCGGTATCGCGGTTCCGTGTTGGCGGTGATTTTGGTGCCGGTCAATATCCGGTTGGGACATCTAAATATGAAAAGCGTTCAATTTCCACACGTGTTGCAAAATGCGATTTGGAAAAATGTATCCAGTGTGGAAAATGCTCTATGTTGTGCCCGCATGCCGCGATTCGGATTAAGGCATTGACCGAAGCCCAGGTCGCAGACGCACGCGCCAAAGGTATTATTGTTGTCCCAATGAAGACACCGGAATTGGGCGCAAACATGTATTTCACTATTGCAATTTCGCCGGCGGATTGTACGGGGTGTGGTCTGTGCGTGAAAAATTGCCCGGTCGGTGCGCTTTCTATGGTGGCCGCGGACGCCGATGAACAAAAAAAATTTGATGAAACCGTCAAATTGCCGGATGTGCCACGTGAAAAATTAAATCTGAATTTGCCAAAGCATATTGAATTGTTGCCTCATTATTTTGAATTTCCAGGTGCGTGTGCCGGATGCGGTGAAACCCCATATATTAAAATGATGGCGCATTTGTTTGGTGACCATATGGTTGTGGCGAACGCGACGGGTTGTTCTTCTATTTATGGGGCTAATTTGCCGACAACACCTTGGACAACGGACGCAAATGGTCGTGGGCCGGCATGGTCTAATTCATTGTTCGAAGATAACGCAGAATATGGTTTGGGTATGCGTGTCGCATTGAATCAACGCCGCGATATGTTAAAGAATCTTTTGTTCGAATTGGGCATAAAAGATGTCGAAGAAATGTTTGCAGAAACTGACATTGATAAGCAACGCAAAATCAAAGATGAATTGGCGAAAAAATTAAAGAAAATCGATTCTCCATCTGCGCGTTTGGCGGAAAGTATGTTGGGCGACATTGTGGATAAGTCTGTGTGGATTGTCGGTGGTGATGGTTGGGCATACGATATTGGTTATGGCGGTTTGGACCATGTTTTGCACAGTGGCGAAAATGTCAATGTATTGGTTTTGGATACCGAAGGTTATTCGAACACTGGCGTGCAACAGTCCAAGGCTACGCCGTTCGGGGCCAGTATGAAGTTCGCAATTGGTGGTAAAAACCATGCGAAAAAAGATTTGGGTATGATTGCGATGATGTCGGGCGCATATGTTGCGCAAATCGCCCTGGGTGCGAATCCGGTTCAGGCATCGCGTGCATTCCGCGAAGCCGCATCGTTCAATGGGCCGTCAATTATATTGGCGTATGCACCGTGTATTGCTCACGGATTCGCACTACAGAACGGTCCGGAACACCAAATGCAAATGGTCAATACGGGTGCTTGGCCACTGTATCGGTTTGACCCGCGTTTGATTGTCGAAGGGCATAATCCGTTAATGATGGATTCAAATGTTGATGATTTGGCACCGTTGGAAGATTTCTTGAAAACCGAAACACGTTTCGGTGCGGCGCGCGCGGCAAATCCAAACTTTGATAAATTGGTTGAATACGCGAAAGAAAATAATCAATACAAAACGCAATTAAAGAAATATATTGCGCACTTTGCGATGATGCGTGCAAATACACCAAAAGAAAACGGGGAAGGATAAAATGAAAAAAATAATTTTAATTTTATGCTGTATGATTATGGCGGCATGCACTTTTCAAACTAAACATCGTGGGTATGTTTTCCCTGACGATTTGGAAGAAAAAATCGCAACTGTTCGCACGACCGCGCAATTAGAGGATTTGGTTGGCTCGCCCCAGGTTAAAACCGTACATGGTGATGAAGTGTGGATTTACTTTGGTGAAGATGAAAAATATCATGGGCCTTTCCCGTTGACGTATGATAATAAAACTGTGCTGTTGGCATGGGTCAAGGGTAAAAGTGTGACCCAGACAAAAATTCTGCACGATGATGATTTGCCAGATGTGGATATAGATTCTGATGAAACAGAAATACCGGCGGCAATCGAACTGAACGCGTTGCAAGAATTGTTTAACAATATCGGCCGATTCAGCCCAGCGGGCTTGGGACAATAAAACCACTTGTAAAAACGTGGCGTTATGTGTTAGAATACCTACATTAGGTAAGGGGGAATAATGAGAAAATTTTTGGCTTTTGCGATGGTGTGTTTATGTAGTGCGGCTTTTGCGGGTGATTGTGGACCGGGCTATGTGTTGGCAAATCATGCCAAAATCGATGGCATGGATGCCAAGGAATGTCAAAAATTATGGTGCATCGATTTGGAAACAGGTCGGTCAATGGGGGCTGGTGACCGGGCAAACAGTGGATATGTTGCAACCAATGCACCAGTTGAATTGTGCGATGCGACGGGTCGGTGTATAGAATGCTTTGGAGACCGTAAATGGTGCACCGGAATTGTTCCAGGAGTTTGGAATCCAGAATATGGCGCATATACACGTGGCGGTGCGGATACCACAACATACGGGTCTGAACAAAAGGGGTCGTGTTTTACGTGGAAATTGGAAAAACCTAATTGCGAATCTGGCGAAAGTGCAGTTTTGAAAGATGGTGAATGGGTCTGTGCCGAATCTACGTCTAATGCGGGTATAAGTCGCGCGTCTGCAATCCGTCGGACCGGGACGGTGCGCCGAACGTTAAAAAGATAGGTTTATGTGCCCGTGGTTGCGGGTATTTTTTTATGTATTAAATTTGTCTTTTCAATATTTTTGTGTTATAATCCCCGTAAAGGCAGAGAGAATGGCAAAGAAAGAGAACACTATGCCAAGTAAAAAATTGGATTTTAAGACCGGTCAATATGTTGTATATCCCACCCAAGGTGTGGGTAAATTGGTGCGCACCGAAGAGCAGGTTATCGGCGATCAAAAAATCAAAATGTTAGTTATTGATTTTGAAAAAAGTCGTATGACATTGCGTGTGCCGTTGGAACGTGCAGAAATTTCAGGATTGCGCCCGTTGACATCCACCAAAAAGATGGACGAAGCAATTGCTGCCGCCAAAGGCAAGGCCGGTGCCAAACGTATGATTTGGGCGCGTCGTGCGGCGCAATATGAAGAGAATATCAATTCGGGTGACCCCATGAAATTGGCCGAGGTTGTACGCGACCTGCAACGGCGCAATGCGACCGACACCATGCCGTTTTCGGCGCGTCGGTTATATATGCGCGCGTTGGAACGCATGGCCCAGGAATTTGCCGTTTTACACAAAATGGATGTGGATGCGGCGTCCGAAAAGATAGAAGATATTTTAGGTATTCCAAAGGAAATTGACCTTAACGCCGTCGAAGAAGACGAAGAAGAGGAAGAAGATTATTCCGAAAATAGTGATTAGTGGTTAGTCCGTCCCGGCACCGTTGGTGCCGCGGCCGCGACGGGTGTTAGTGGGTAGTGAATAGTATGGCGCATCCAACCAAAAGATGGATGCGCCCGTTTTTATTTGAAAAAAAATTCTTGTGTAATAAACGATAATTGTGTTAAAATTTATGCGAACACGGGTGGGAGCCCGGTTCGGGGCTGTGACAGGCCCACGCTAGTTCGGTGCAATGCATCGTAATCCGTTGGATTTTTCGTGTTTTGCACCGTTGTAATAATCCCCGACCGCGTCGGGGTGTTGGTGGTGTATATAAGGTAAGATTATCGGAGTCAATAACTAGCGTGATTTGTCAACACCCCGACCGTCAGGTTTTCATGACGGTTTTATTGTTTTAGAAATCGAGGGGCAATATGCGAAAATTTTTGGTTGCATTGTTGTTTGGTGTTGGCACGATTGCCGGTGTGGCGCACGCGGCCAATAACTGTACCGGTGCGACATATTATGATGTCGAATCTGCGGCATGCATACCGTGTCCAATTGGGTATAATTACGATACAAATGCGGGAAAAGTTGGAATTGCATCATGTAAACTTAATTGTAATGCGGGAAAATATTTGGTGTCAGAATATACTTTGTTAGAATATTTGGAAAGTAATGGAACACAATATATAGATACTGATGTTATAGCCACCGTTAATACTGGAGTTTATGTTCGTGCAAGTTTGACCAAAATGAATACTGAAAATATTATATTTGGTGCGACAGAAACGTATCGTTTTCGTAATAGTAAACCATTTGCAATAGATGTGACATCTTCAAATCATGCGGCTATGCCGCATGGAGCCAATGGAACGAGTATTTCGTATAACGATGTTTATACAACTATTGCGAAAGGAAGTATTTATAATTATAAGATAAACTATTTTGGCAATCCACAAACATCCGTAAATAATGTTTCGGTGGCAATGGGTGCATCAAATACTATAACAAGTCGTACATTATATTTGTTTGATTGGCATACCAGTGATGGTTCTACAACGTATCGTGCGCCGGGGGTACGTATATATTCAGCGCATTTAACCGAAGCCGGTTCTATTACGCATAATTATGTGCCGGCGCGCAGAAATAGTGACAATAGATTAGGATTGTATGATGCGGTAACAGGTGATTTTTTAACTAATGGGGGAACGGGCGAATTTATTGCGGGGGCGGATGTTGGTGCAATTGGTGTTTGTAAAAATGTCGGAGTGGGGTATTGGGCGGCGGCGTCGACGGTGAATTTTGGTGACGATGGTGTGCGAAACGCGTGCCCTGCGGGAACAACGACGGTTGGATACGGACACGGTGCAGACAGCGCGAATGATTGCGCGCATACTTTGCATATTGGTGATTATGTTTTGTACGCGCGGCGGGATAAATTGACAACCCCATCATTGAATATTGAATTGCCGAACGAGGACGTGTATTACATAAGTTTAAGTCCATCAAATCATACTTTGTCGCGATTGCACCTGGTGTTTGATGGGGTGCAATACACGGCCTATGATGACAGTTTGTATTATGGTGAACGCAATTTTGATACCGGTGAACAAATTGCCCAGTGATAATTTATGGTTATTTATTCCGCGTGAATATTTGGGCGCGTAATTTTTTGCGCTGCGCACGGACATTGTTATACGTGGTTATTGCGGTGCCAAGTGTATATTTCGCATCGATGTATTCTGTATTTGCAACTTTGTAATCGCACGATGCGCGCCTGGTGCATTTTTTATCCCATGAAAAATATGGACAGAACATTGAATATTTCCGATGGGAATGGTAATGTTTACCATACGGTAAATCCAGATGAAATTACCCCCGTCGGATTCACCGGCCAACCGGAATAATAAATTTTACATTGTAAAATCTTCGCCCAGATAGACCTTTTTAACCATTGGGTCACAGATGATTTCGTCACTGGTGCCATGTTTCAAAATCTTGCCATCGTGCAGAACATAACTGCGGTCTGTGATGCCCAATGTTTCGCGCACATTGTGGTCGGTAATAATCACGCCCAATCCCCGATTCTTTAATTGTGACACCAGGCCGCGAATTTCATTTACTGCAATCGGGTCAATTCCGGCGAATGGTTCGTCCAGTAATATAAACTTTGGGTCGTTCGCCAATGCGCGCGCAATCTCTGTGCGGCGACGTTCGCCCCCAGAAAGTGATGTCGCAGGACTGCGCCGCAGGTGTGATATAGAAAATTCTTCCAATAATGCGTCCAGTTTTTGTTTGCGTTTTTTGTAATCTGGTTCAACTACTTCCAAAATAGCCATAATGTTTTGTTCCACGGTCAGCCCGCGAAACACACTGTTTTCTTGGGGCAGGTATCCAATGTGCATGCGCGACCTTTGATAAAAAGGAAGGTGGGTTATGTCTTGGGAATTCAAGAATATTTGGCCGCCGGTTGCGCGTAATTGGCCCGTTATGCAATAAAATGCCGTGGTTTTGCCCGCTCCGTTCGGTCCCAACAGACCAACCGATTCGCCCTGGTGCGCAATCATCGAAATATCGCGCAGAACCATTCGGTTGCCGTATGATTTTGATAAATGTTCCACTTTTAATACAGATTGCTTCATATCTTTACCACCAATTCGTTTGTGTGTAATTCGTTGCCGTCGTTTGACTTTATGCGCACATTACCAATCATTTTTATCGTCTTGGTCACGCGATTGTATTCACCGGCCGCGGCCGAAAAATTATAGACCGTCTTTTTCCCGTTTTGAATTTGTGTTGTGAATCCAGAAATTTTTTCAAGAAATATAATATCGGGTTTGTCGTATTCTTGGCGCCCGGTGTCGGCGACTATTTTGAACGGTTCGCCGTTTGAATCGGTGCCTTGGAAAGACGCGCCAGACATTTTGAATTGATTGCTGAACACATCTGTCATGTTTATCGCAGATATCGGAGACCATAATAACTGGCGCGTAAAAAGGGCGCCCGCAACCAATGCCGCAACCATCACCAGACCCCATCCGGTAAAGAAGAATTGCCACAGACGTTGCCAACGCCGATGTTTGCGAATTATAATAAAACTGCGTTTGTTTTTCTTCATTTGTTTATATGTTAACCCGATATAATTAAAAAAGCAATTTTTATGTTTGTTCATTTGCCTTTTTTGTGATATAATTTGTTATAAGAGAGAGTTTGAATATGAAAAAGTTTTTCATTTCTTGTGCTGTTGTGTATGCGTTTTTTGGTGCGGTGGCCGCGTTCGGTGCCGCGAATGTTTTGGTGCCTAAAAAGGCGGCATCTGTGGCAAAGCAAGATGCATCAACTTCGACAACAAACGTCGGGGCAAGTTTATTGCCAACGGCGCTGAATTTGGCGACGAATGTGATTGCGTTGAATCAACAGCAAAAGGCATTGGTTGCGGAATGCGAACCGAATTCTCGCGAAATAACTTTTGTAAACAATCTTATCAAAGAATGGGCGATCGCGGGCGCAACAAATCCTTTGTCCACTGGTTCGCGCGGAATGCGCCCGTGTGACAGTGGCGAAAGTTATGAAAGTACTGTGACCGGTGCGGGTATGGGGGTAACGATTGATGCTTCGGCCGTTTGTTATGATACTTTTTCTGATGCCGATGCGCGCGGTGCGGTTTGGGCTGGTTTCCCAAAGGCCGCCGTTGTAGAATACTGTTCTGATGGTGGCACGCTTAGTATGTGCGGCAAGAACAAGCGTAAAAAAATGACGAATATGTGGACACTGTTTGATATGATTGATTTTGATAATAAAGATTATACGCGGACCGAAGCGTCCCAAGCCGTCGCTTTGTTGCAAAAGGCAACAAATTGTTCTGGAAATAAATTGGCGGCAAAACGTTTGGAAACATTTGGTGGATTCATAACCAATACGATAAGTACTATGGGACAACCAACAAATACTGGAAATGTTATGAATGCGGTGACAAGTATTGTCGGACAGACAGGTATGGGGGGAATCGGTAATTTGGCAACGGTTGCAAGTCAGTTCTTGGATAAATAATGAAAAATTATGTTCGTTTTTTTGCTTTACTAAAAATTGCAAAATGCGTATAATACACAAAAAGGTAAGAGAAAGGATTATATTATGAAAATACAATCTGGGGCATCTGTTTGGGTTATAACACGCGTATTGGCGTGCGTGGCGGCTTTCGCGGTTGCGGGCTGTGCGGAATCTACGGTCGATTCGGAATATTCTGATGGATATGTTGCGACGCCAACGGTTGACTATGTCGAAAGGTTAGATGTTTATTCGGCGCCACATCGGGATTCTTTCCTGAACCAGTTGGCTATGAATTATCGTTCTTATGCAATTTATAATGCCCGGACCAGTGGACATCCTGATGTTGGTGAATTGTTCGCAAATAAAGCGGTTGCCGCGTTTTCTGGAGAGGTTCCGTTCCCGGAAACTTTGGATAATTGGGATGTTGCAAACGACAATACCGCATATGAATTGTCGACTGCGTATAACGAGATGATAGAGCAATTCCAAAATGATGCAAGTGATACGCATCCGGAAATGGCGGCGGAATTACAGGCAAAGTATGACTGTTGGATTTCGGCGGTTGCTTCTGGCCAGGATAAAACTGCGCGTGAATGTCGCGCGCGTTTTGAGCGCACTTTGGCCGCGCTGCGCGATTGTCGCGGTGGCAAGATTGTAAGTCCGTCACGTGTAACTGAGACCACAACAACGAATGAAATGGTGGTGACGGGCGTGGAGCAACGTGCGCCAATGCCGGCTTATTATCCGGAAACTTCGAATATGGCGGCAATGCGTGGTGCGAATCGCACTCGTGAAGGTGTGATTATTGTGAACAATGTTAATGTGCCTGAACATTTAATAAATCCTGTGCCGGTGTCTGTGGAATCTCAACAACCATTGGTGTTTAACCAAAATATCTATGGTGGCGATAAAACGCTTAATGATAACAGCAAGCGCAACAGCGATAACACAAGTTTAAAGGCTGATTGCCCGTGTGCAGGTATGTCTGCTCAACCTGTATCTGTGACGGTAAATGGTATGCCTGCAACGGCGGCGGATAATGCGCCATGCGATTGTGCAGGTGAAGACTATGAAGAAATTACCATTGTCGCAGATGATTTGGTTTCACGCCAAGAATTCATTGATATGATGATGGCTATGCGTGCGGAATTGGCGGCAATAAACGCGCGTTTGGATAAGTTGTCTGCGGCGGCGCCGGCACCAAAAGATTATGAC
>Ga0310697_10006316_pt1 | contig 11291 bp, 7 predicted proteins | sample 172DNAGHGlowgp2_FD_203883 | JGI IMG/M metagenome (GOLD analysis project Ga0310697, IMG submission 203883) | Sheep rumen microbial communities from Palmerston North, Manawatu-Wanganui, New Zealand - 1728 DNA GHGlow gp2 (v2) (version 2) | ecosystem: Host-associated > Mammals > Digestive system >... | reverse complement strand
TCTATTTCCGTTATCTTCTGCATTAAGTTCCATTGCGGCTTGCGCTGTTGTACTAGAACCGCCAAAAAAGTCAACCACGATAGAATCCTGTCGGCTCCCCAATCTCAATATACGCTTAATTAATCTTACGGGTTTGGGACTTGTGAAAATTTCACCAGATTCAAACAAATCTTTTACTTCTTTTGAAGCCTCTTGGTTGTGGCCTACTTCATTATTTGTCCACCAAGTCCAAGCATTTACTCCTTCCACTTCAGACAGAAACAACTTTTTCCTTGGACGAGAATCACCATCTGCGCCAAACCAAATACGATTATCGCGTACAAGGTCGTTAAAAGTGTTTTCTGCTAAAGCCCAGCATCTACCAGAAGGGGGAGGATATTCAGCACCGGAAGGTGTCTTTATGGTGTAGAATTGAGATTTAGTTGCATGTCCCATTTGTCCTGTAATATCCACAGAAGCCCATGGTCCTCTTGGATCATTATCAGGATTCCTATATTCTCCTGTACGCTCTTCTGTCAGCTTTTCTTTGTTGAGATAATCATTGGAATACTGCTTATCTCGTGCATACACCATTATGTAATCATGTGCAGCACCTAGATTGATGCGAGCATCGGGAGATGTTCTTTTCTGCCAAACAATATTAGCAACAAAGTTGTCTTCGCCAAAGACATTATCACAAAGTTGCTTCAAATACGCCTGTTCATTATCATCAATGGATATAAAAATGAGACCATCCTTAGACATCAAGTCGCGAGCCAACTGCAAGCGAGGCATCATAAACGTCAGCCAGGCAGCGTGACTTGAACGGTGTTCGCTTGTCATAGCAATGATATTTTCTGCTTCATCAGTACTAATACTCAGTTTGTTTTCCAAATCCTCGACAGTAATTTTAAACTTATCATTATAGGTAAAACCGTCCTCGCCCGTGTTATAAGGCGGGTCAATATAAATGCACTTCACCTGTCCGGCATAGCTCTTCACCAGATGATGCAGGGCATCGAGGTTGTCACCACTGATGTATATATTCTCGCTGTTCTGGTTCTCGGGCTTTGAGTTGTGCTCCACATCAGGACGAATCACTGTCGTAGTGTCAAGCGACGACAGCATACGGGCATAGCTCTTACCCAAGAAGTCGTAGCTGCGACCTTCGCGCGTCACATCCACCTGCGGTTGAATGGCCTCACGAAACTTTTCTATGTCGAATTCACCGTTACTATTGAAGCACTGAGGAAAATACTCCTTCAAGCCCTCCATTTCGCGAGTGATAGGCGTAACCGCCTCGTTATCTTTTGCTATCTGCTGAATCATATTCAAAAATGTTTCATATATAATATCGGGCAAAGATATAAAATTATTTCCAAACACAAACAAAAGAAGAGCCGTTTTTCTTCATTTCGAGGCCCTTTGTCTAAATAACAACTATGCCTCAGTTTCGATTCTTCGTCACCAACTCGTCACTCGGTCGGAAAAACGGCCATTTTGAGCACAGTTGGTATATAACTGAATATCAGCGACTTACATTTTCTACTGGCAATTATCATGGCATTTCCCCTTGCAATTCAGGCTGAATTAACGCGTAATTCAGCCTGAATTGCCTCCTTCTTTGGTGCAAATTGCGTGAGTATTCAGCCTGAATGCGATGCGTATTCAGGCTGAATGCTATAAACATCCGGCTTTGTTACTCCTTTTTGTGGGGTTTTCGGGCTCATAATGGGTGTACCACCCACAACCGTTCACTCTATTTTGCGATTTCAATTTGTCTTGAAAATCGAAAAAAGGGGGTCTTATTTAGACAAACTGGGGTCATTCCGACAGCGTCAAAGGCACAACGAGGCGGAGGCAGACGTTACGCCCCATGTCAGAGATGCCCATACGCCCGGTGAGGGGATGCTCGTCGGTGTACTTCAGGCGGCTGAGATGGTTCTGGTAGACGCGGTCGAAGAGGTTCTGAGCCGTGAGATAAAGCGAGGCCACATGACGGCCACGCAGACAGAGGTCGGTGCCCGCTGATATATTAAATAAGGTGTACGAGGGCGTGGCGGTCTCGGTGTCGTCGGCCTTGTAGTAATGGTTCTGCCGCAGGTAGCACTCCAGACCGAAGGCCACGTAGGCATTGTCGAACAAGCCGTGGTGCTCATGTGAGAACTCGTACTTCACCTCCGATGTCCATCGGGGTGCAGGCGTGAAGGGCAGATATTTCGTCGCCTCCGACTGATGCAGCTGCACGGCATCAACCATGCCGAACGTGTTCTCGAAGTGCAGCTGGTGTACAGGGTGGATATCAACAAGAGCTTCGAAACCCATCAGACGGGCATCGCCGGCATCATAGCGATAGGTGGCATGCTCGGCATCAACGACCTCGCCGGTGCGATGGATGAAGATATAGTTGCTGATGCGATTGGCAAAGAGGGCAATCTGAGCCGAGAGATAGCGACAGGAGAAGTCGGCACCGAGATCCAGTTGCCAGCTCTGCTCCGGACTCAGATCGTGGTTGCCCTGCTCGTAGCGGATGGTGCCTTCATGGACACCGTTGGAGCCCAGTTCGCTCATGTTCGGTGCACGGAAACCACGGGAGAGGTTCACGCGGAGGTTGAGCACATCGGATGTTTGACGATTACCGGCATGCGAAGGGAGCACGGCATAGACGGCTCCCAGGCTGGCAGAGAGACCCGTGAAACGACGGGTGAAGTCGTCGAAGCGGAGAGAGCCGTCGTCCCATAGCGCATGACTGTGCAGCCGACGGTTGTCTACTCGCAGGCCACCGGTCACATTCCATCGCCCCCACTCCTTTCCTGCCGTCACAAAGGCTCCTATATCGAAGAGGTTGTAGGCAGGAATGAGATACTCGTCGCCCTTGTTCTGCGACTGCTGGTACATGCCGCCGAGGCCTGCCGCCAACTTCCACCCGGCTTCAGTCTCGAGCTGGTAGCGCAGGTCGTAGTTCACGGTGTGCAACTGGAAGTACAGTCCACACTCGTCGGCGCTCTCCTCATACTCCTGCCGACGGTTCTGCTGATAGCCCAGGATGGTCTTCAGCTGTCCGTTGCCTACGTGAAGTGCCTGATCCCACACCACCTTGTAATGATAGACGTGCTGGAAGGGAAGGGAGATCCCGTATGATGAAGGATGAGAGGTGAGAGGCAGGAGGTCGCCTGTCAGCAAATCGCGCTCGCCCTCGACGATGCCGGGCTGCAGATGGTAGTAGCTGAGGATGAGATGGGAGTGTCCCCACTGACGGTTCACCCCCAGCAGGAGGCGGGCGGCCTGCTCGGCAAACTGCGAGCCAGGCACATAGCCGTCTTCACGGTTCTGATAGGCATGAGCCATCTTCTGGCTCCACCGACCGTCCCAGACAAGGCCCTGCTCGTTGCCGGCAAAACTGACACTATAGTCGAACAGGCCGTTGTTGGTCTGAAAACCCGTGGAGACGCTGGCCTGCATCGTGCCCAAGGGCAGCACATGGTGAGGCTGGAAGATGAGCACACCCGCCATAGCATCCGAGCCATACATCAGGCTGGCCGGGCCTTTCAGAATCTCGACCTGCCCCACGGCATGCGGGTCTATCTCAATGCCGTGCTCGTCGCCCCACTGCTGACCTTCCTGACGAATGCCGTCGCTGACGACGGCCACGCGGTTGAAGCCCAGGCCACGGATGACAGGCTTCGAGATGCCACTGCCCGTCGTAATCTGACTGACGCCGGGCTGATGGCTGATGGCATCGATGATGTTGGTGGAAGCGGTCGACTGCAAGTCGCGGGCTGTCACGACCGACACTGGGGCCGGCATCTCGCGCATGCGGCTCTGGCCCGTCAGACCTGTGACCGTCACTTCGTTCAGGTTCAGGTGATGATAGAATACGTCGGCACTGTCCTTTACCGACTGTGCCGTCGCCGTCTGCACCAGGCAGAGCAACGACAGCAAAAGTTTGTTAGCTTTCATTGTGTTGTGTAGGAATAAGTCTGTTGTTGTTAAATAATCAAAGAGGTTCTCAAAAAACAACAAACGGAGGTGCCCGTGACAGGTCTTTCCCCACGATGCCTACGGGCAGGGATGCCACGACACCAGAGATCACAACTACACTTCCAGACCTGGGAAGCAAGAGGAAGAACAGTAAAACGGGGAAATAGCTCACCGAGAGCATCTGACAAAGCAGACAATCGTCGAGTGAGAAGGCAGCCGAGGTCAGGTGGCCTGCATGCTGCAGGTGGTGCTGACACTCATAACAGCCCACATCTTCCGTCTCCATCATCGAGTGAATGTGGAGCGACGAGAGTAGCAGCATCGGTATGAAAACCATGAGCAGCACCCAAGCAAGACGTTCTTTTCTGCGCTGTCTTTTCATTTCGTGGTGCAAAAATACAAAATAATTGATAATTCGGGCTGAATTATAGAGAAATCTTTGTATTTTTGCACCGCATTATGATATAAACAAGTAAGACGATGAAAGCACTGAAACTGAAGAGAACCTACCTGACAGCCGCCGCCGTGTGCCTCCTAGGTATTCTCGGCATGGGCTACTACTACTTCTTCACGGGGTTCACCCATGCCACCGAGACACAATATATATATATTGACAATGACGACACAGCCGACTCGGTCTGCCGGAAGCTGACACCCATCGGGTCGCGCCACGCCATGACCGCCCTCTCTACCCTACTGCGCCATCAGGGCTACAACGACCATGTGCGCACAGGACGCTATGCCATCCATCCCGACGACGGGGTGCTGCGCGTGTTCCGTAACCTGAAAAACGGGCGACAGGTGCCGATGCGCCTCACCATCCCCGAAAGCCGTACCGTGGAACTGCTCTCAGGTGCCCTCTCGAAGAAACTGATGATGGACAGCCTCACCATCCTGCAGGCACTGACTGACTCGGCCACCGTAGGCCAGCTGGGCTACGACACCTGTAGCGTGATGTGCCTGTTTGTGCCCAACACCTACGAGGTGTACTGGAACCTGAGCATCGAACAGCTGCTCAGCCGCATGGAAAAGGAGCACAACAACTTCTGGAACAAAGAACGGAAGCAGAAGGCAGAGGCACTGGGACTGACGACGAACGAGGTGTGCACCCTGGCCAGCATCATAGACGAGGAGACGGCCAACACGGCTGAGAAGCCCAGGATTGCCGGCATGTACCTGAACCGCCTGCACAGTCACATGCCCCTGCAGGCCGACCCCACGGTGAAGTTCGCCCTGAAGAACTTCGCCATCAAGCGCGTCTACAAGGAGATGCTCAAGACGGAAAGCCCCTATAACACCTACGAGAACGAGGGACTGCCCCCAGGCCCTATCAAGGTGGCCAGCATCAAAGGCATAGACGCAGTGCTCAATGCCGAGCGACACGACTATCTCTACATGTGTGCCAACGAGGATTTCTCAGGCACTCACCGCTTTGCCCATACCTATAACGAACATCTGCAAAATGCTGCCCGCTATGCAAAGGCACTCAATGAGAGAGGAATAAAATGAGCAAGCGAATTGAAAATTGAGAATTGAAAATTGAGAATTGAGAATAAAAAAAATGGCCCGCACTTCACAGCGTGAACCATCTATTCCAATAGGTATTAGTTTTTTTAAGGTAAAAAGATTGTATTCAGGATAACGACTGCAAAGGTAATTGATTTATATCAACCGACCAAATATTTTTATATGTTTTACAACATATTCTTACATTTTCATACAAAAAGAGCACAAAATTCCATTGTTTTTCCCTATATCCTGAATATTTTTCGTAACTTTGCACCCACATTTACACATTTTATATATTATGGAAGAGAATAACGTTTCCACAAACGAAGAGAGAAAATCTGTGAGCTTTGTAGAACAGATGGTGATTGACGACCTGGCAGCAGGCAAGAACGGTGGACGACTGCAGACGCGCTTCCCACCAGAGCCGAACGGCTACCTGCACATCGGCCACGCCAAGGCGATTGCCATCGACTTCGGACTGGCAAAGAAATATGGCGGAGAGTGCAACCTGCGCTTCGACGACACGAACCCCGTAAAGGAGGACACAGAGTTTATCGAGAACATTGAGAACGACATCAAGTGGCTGGGCTTCGAGTGGGGGCACGTCTACTATGCCTCGGACTACTTTCAGGAGCTGTGGGACTTCGCCGTCTGGCTCATCAAGCAAGGCCGTGCCTACGTGGACGAGCAGAGTGCCGAAACCATTGCCCAACAGAAAGGCACCACCACCTCGCCAGGCACGAACTCGCCCTATCGCGACCGCCCCGTAGAGGAGAACCTGAAGCTGTTTGAATATATGAACAGCGGCAAGTGCGAACCGGGCACACTGGTGCTTCGCGCCAAGATCGATATGGCTCATCCGAACATGCTGTTCCGCGACCCGCTCATCTATCGTGTGCTGAACATCCCCCACGTGAAGACGGGCTCGAAGTGGAACGCCTACCCCATGTACGACTTCACCCACGGCCAAAGCGACTATCTGGAGGGGGTCACTCACTCCTGGTGCACCTTGGAGTTTGTCGAACACCGTCCCCTCTACGACCTGTTCGTAGGCTGGATGCGCGAGTGGGCTGCTGCCTGCGGTAAAGATGCGGAAAGCGGTAGCAAACTCTCAACTCTCTACTCTCAACTCTCCACTTATCAGGGTCCCCGTCAGACAGAGTTCAACAAGCTGAACCTGAACTACATCTTGCTGTCGAAGCGCAACCTGCGACTGTTGGTCAGCGAGGGTGTGGTCAGCGGATGGGACGACCCCCGTATGCCGACCATCTGTGGCTATCGCCGTCGTGGCTACTCGCCCGAAGGCATCAAGCTGTTCCTCGACACGATTGGCTATACGAAGATTGATGCCCTCAACGATACCGCCCTGTTTGAGAGTGCACTGCGCAAAGACCTCAATCTGCGCGCTTTGCGTGTCAGCGCTGTCCTCGACCCCGTGAAGGTGGTCTTCACCAACTATCCGGAGAACCAGACAGAGATGCTCACCGCTGTGAACAACCCGGAGAATGAGGCCGAGGGCACACACGAGGTGGAGTTCAGCCGCGAAATCTGGATTGAGCGCGACGACTTCATGGAGGTGGCCGACAAGAAGTTCATGCGTCTGGCTCCCGGCAAGGAGGTGCGCCTGAAGAACGCCTATATCATCAAATGTAACGAGGAGCACCCCTGCGACAAAGACAGTGAGGGACGCGTGACGACCATCTACTGCACCTACGACCCAGAGACACGCAGCGGACTGCCTGGTGCCGACCGTAAGATCAAGGGTAAGACACTCCACTGGGTGAGCTGCCACAATGCGGTGAAGGCTGAGGTACGCCTCTACGACAAGCTATGGAAGGTGGAGAACCCCCGCGACGAGCTGAAGCGCATTGAGGAAGAAGAAGGGGTAAAGGGCATTGACGCTATGCGGATGATGATGAATCCCGACAACCTCCGTGTGCTGACCGACTGCTACGTAGAGCCTTTCGCCGCACAACTGCCGGCCTTCAGCTATCTGCAGTTCCAGCGCATTGGCTACTTCAACGTAGACCCCGACTCTACACCCGACAAACCTGTATTCAATAAAACCGTAGGCCTGAAGGATACGTGGAAGAAATAAGGAATGAAGACGGGCGACGACTATTTTGACAGCGAGGAGTTTCGCGACATGCTCTCGGAGTACGAAAAGGCCGTGAACACGGGGCAACCCGTGTTCATGGATGCCGACGAACTGGCCGAGATAGCCGACTTCTACCAGATGCAGGGACAGATGGACGAGGCCGAGGCGGCCATCCGTCTGGCCCTGAGCTTGTCGCCCGGTGCCATTGCTCCACTCACCTACCGTATTCACGAGTCTCTCTATCAGGGCGACGTAGAGGCTGCCAAACGATTCCTGGCCCAGATCACTGAGACCGACGAGCCTGACTATATCTACGATCAGGCTGAGGTGATGCTGGCCGAAGGGAAGGTCGACGAGGCCGACAGCTTCCTGCGGGAGACGTTCAAGAGCGTCCCGCCGGAAGAGTATCAGGACTACGTAGTCGACGTGGCCAGCCTCTATCAGGATTGGGGTGTTAGCGAAAAGGCCATGGAGTGGATGAGTCGCGCCAAGCCGGAGAACACGCCCGAGTTCAAGGAGCTGATGGCCCGTACGCTGTTCGGTCTGGGCAAATACAAGGACTCTGAGAAACTGTTCAACGAGCTCATTGACACCGATCCTTTTCAGAAGCGTTACTGGAATGCACTGGCCTCCGCTCAGTTTATGAACGAAGACTACACCAACGCCATCCAGAGCAGCGAGTATGCCATCGCCATCGACCCTACCGATGCCGAAGGACTCATCTCAAAGGCGAACGGTCTCTACCGGCTGAACAACTACGAGGAAGCCCTGAAATACTATGAGCGGTACACTGAGCAGATACCCGATGACGAGTTCGCCCTGATGCATCAGGGCACCTGCCTCATCAACCTCGACCGCAACGACGAGGCCCTCAAGCGGTTACAGGAGGCGCTTGAGACGGCACCACCCGACTCCCCCTACCTGCCCGACATCTATCAGGAGCTGGCCTTTGCCTATAACGAGAAGGGCGACACTGACAAGGCCCTGGAGTATCTGGATGCGACCGACCAACTGGAGTGCGACCATGTACAACTGACGGTCATCAAGGGGCATGTCCTGCTTTCCGCAGGCCGTGTAGAAGAGGCCGAAGACTATTTCCGGCAGGCCGTCAGTCAGAGCGACAACGCCCCACAGACCCTCATGCGCATCATCGTCTCACTCTATGACAACAGGTATGTCGAAGCCAGCTACAAGATGTTTCTCAAGTTCTTCAAGATTGTGGAGAAAGACTTCAACGAAGGCTATGCCTACATGGCTCTTTGCTGCTACGAGCTGAAGAAATACGACGAGTTCCTGAAGTATCTGAAGATCGCCTGTCAGCGCAATCCCCATGAGTGCCAGCTGGTGCTCAGTCATCTCTTCCCTGCCGACCTGAAACCAGAGCAGTATTATGAATACATCAAAAACAAGATGAGTGCTCAATAACCCTCATCTCTTAACTCTAAACTCTCAACTCTCATCTCTTAACTCTAAACTCTCAACTCTAAACTCTAAACATGAACTGGATATCCTCCCTTTTAGGAAACTTAAACTATGGTACCATCCTGCTGCTGATGCTGCTCGAGAGTACCGTCATCCCCGTACCCTCCGAACTGGTGGTGGCACCTGCCGCCTATCATGCAGCCAGCGGCCATCTGAACGCGGTGCTCGTGGTACTCTTTGCGACAATCGGTGCCGACATCGGTGCCTCCATCAACTACTTCGTTGCGCTCTATGTGGGCCGCCCCGTCATCTACCGTTTTGCCAACAGCAAGTGGGGCAAGATGTGCCTGCTGAATCAGGAGAAGGTTGAGAAGAGCGAACGCTATTTCGACGACCACGGTATTGTTGCGACCCTCACCGGCCGTCTCATTCCCGGCATCCGCCATCTGATCTCCCTGCCCGCTGGTCTGGCCCGCATGAACTACTGGAAGTTTCTGCTCTACACCACCATCGGTGCCGGCTGCTGGCATGCCATCCTGGCTGCCATGGGCTGGTATCTGCATGCCATCGTGCCCGAAGATCAGCTCGAGGCAACCATCACCAAGTACAACCACTACATCGTAGGCATCATCCTTGCCCTCGTCGTACTGGCTATCCTCTGGTTTGTAGGCAAGCGCCACCTCAGTAAGAAATAACATTCCGACCCATCAAACGCAAGACGCGCTTCCTGAAAATCTCAGAAAGCGCGTCTTGCTTGCTCGGACAGGTAGCAGCCCAAGTCTGCATGCAGAATTTCATCGCTTATATCACAAGCAAGTCCATCACATCGTTTTATAGATATCAGCCACCTGACCGGCAATCACGTCCCAGTCGTACTTGCTCATATCGTAGTCGATGCGCTGCAACGGCCGACTGACGATAGCCTCCAGTTTCGATGCCAAAGCCTCAACGTCACCCACCTCATGATAACACTCCGCATCGAGCCCCACCTCCAGATTGGCAGGAATGGACGAGGTGACAACAGGCAGCCGATAGCTCATGGCCTCGAGCAGGGCGATGGGCAGTCCCTCGTGCGATGAGGGCAACGAGTAGCACAGCGCGTTCGTCAGCAACGAATGGAGCTTCCGACCACGGATGAATCCCGTCAACACCACCCCGTTCTCCCGTGCCTTCTCCTTCAGACCTCGCGAGTAGTCATCCTCAAAATCAGTATCGCCCGCCAGCACCAGTTTTATATCCAGTTTTCCATTTTCCCTTTTCAATTTAGAAAATGCTTCCACCAGGTCGTGCAGGTGTTTCTCAGGCACAAACCGGCACATGCCGAGGATATATTTCCCCTTCTCTATACCAAGCTCTTCGAAATATTCGGGATAGTCGCAGATTTCTGGTTCGGGCACCCCATTATAAATAAGGTGTACGTTCTCTGTCCTGCCGCAGCGCCTGGCAATCAGTTCTTTAATGACATTGCTGATGACGATCACGTGGTCGGCATACTTGCAGCCCATCCATTCGCCTAACTTCAGCATCGTCTTGGCGGCAAAGCCCCACTTGTCTCGGTCGTAGTCGGGACCGTGATGCGTAAACACCACCTTCATGCCCAACAGCTTCGCGTAGGGCACCAGCAGGGCCGGCCCGATGGCATGGATGTGGAGCACGTCGGCCCCAAGTCTCTTCGCCTCATTGATGGCGCGGAACGTATGGATGATGGCTTCGAACGACTTCTTCTTCGGCGTCTCCACGTCCACGAGCCTCACGCCCTTCCACTCCGTCAGCGAGTCATGGGCATAGCTCTTCCTCCGAATCACCGTCACGTCATATCCTCGTGCCGCAACTCTCGGGAACAACTCCTCGCAATGCGTCTCCACGCCACCCATGATATCCGGGATACCACGGGTACCCGTCACCACAATCTTCATAACGTTACTATTTTGACTGTTTTTACCCACAAACCGCAAAATTCCATTAAATTCTGCGGTTACAACCGCAAAATTCTGCTTAATTTTGCGGTTACAATATCTTTTATGTGTATCTTTGCGCCATAAATATTTACTATTCTATAAGCACAAGATGATAGAAAGACTACTGAAACAGATTATTACCCAAGATTTCAACAGGGGTAAAGTGATTGTCATACTTGGTGCCCGTCAGACGGGAAAGACCACCTTGCTCAATGAACTTTCAACCGATGCCCATCATCTGCTAAAACTCAATTGCGATGATTACGATGATGTGCAGCTACTGGAAAATCGCACCTCAACCGAACTCAGGCTATTGTTGGAACCTTACGATATGGTGCTGATAG
>Ga0310697_10006315_pt1 | contig 11291 bp, 10 predicted proteins | sample 172DNAGHGlowgp2_FD_203883 | JGI IMG/M metagenome (GOLD analysis project Ga0310697, IMG submission 203883) | Sheep rumen microbial communities from Palmerston North, Manawatu-Wanganui, New Zealand - 1728 DNA GHGlow gp2 (v2) (version 2) | ecosystem: Host-associated > Mammals > Digestive system >... | reverse complement strand
GTATTATATGTATCCCAACCTGTTTTAGCTTTATCACAAGTAGAATTGCCATTAATGCACTTATAAGTACCAATTAATTCATGATTACTATCATAAAAATATAAAAGTCCTCTAAACTTATCTTGTCTATAATTATTTTCTGGAACATTATATCCTTTTTCAGGAACTGGTAAATCAGGAGCAGCTTCCGGATTTTCCATCATTACCCAAAAAGGCACCATTTCATCTCTTGTTACAGATATACGACGATAATATCTTATATTATAAAATAATCCAATATAATTATCAGTATAACCATCGTCATACTCTTTATGACTATGTATCATTAAAATAGGAGCTTTTGTATCACAATATCTTTTATAATTAATTAATAATATAATTCCCCAAAAAATTAAAAAAATTAAAATACCTATTTCAATTAATTTAGATAAACTCTTTTTCTTAGGTTCTTCATACATAATAAACACCTCTATCATTATAATTTTAACATAAAAAAAGAAAGATAAGAATACTTATCTTTCAGAAACTATAAAACTTTGTAAATAGTAGTATTTATCCTCTTCTTTAACAAATTCATGACGATATAAAACACCATTATTAATGATTACATCATCTTCAACCTTTATTTCATCATTAGGCTTTTTGTTTGCACAATATTCACTATTCAAATACAAATTACATAGCTCATTATTATTTAAATCAACATATAAATAATACTCATAAATAATTAACTTATTGCCTTCTTCATAAGCATTTTTAATTAATGATAAATTCTTATCAAAACTATTATACTTAGACATTAAACAATAATACTTCTTACTATCACTTTTACAAAAATAGCCATGATAAGTAAAAGTATCTTTAGTTAGAGTATAATCAACATTAAAATCATTTTTTATTAATTTAGTAAAATAATCTTTATTAATAATTCTAATATTACAATTATCTGTAGAAGTAAATAATATTTTACCAGTCACTTCACATAATGATTTTTTATGTTTAATAGTCTTAGAAGAATAATTATCTTTAGTAATATTATCTATACCATATGATATAACAATATCATCATTTAAAGAATTATTATTAAAACCAGCACTTCTAAATATATTACTACTATAAACCTTATTCATAAGTAATTGTACGGTAGGATCACTTGGCGAAATATCTAAAACACTTTCTTCAGATTCATTATTAGAATTATAATATATTTTAATTCCAATAAATAAACCTAAAATAACAATTGCTATTAATATAATTGTCTTAATTATAGTTTTCACCAAATCATCCCCAAACTACTTATCTGTATCTATTATTATTGTTGCTGGACCATCATTAAGTATGGTAACTTTCATATCTGCTCCAAAAATACCTCTTTCTGTATGAACAACTTCATTTAACATATCACAAAATTGATCATATAAAGGACTTGCTTTATCACCAGATAAAGCTTTTATATAAGAAGGTCTATTGCCTTTAGTAGTATCTCCATATAAAGTAAATTGAGATATACAAAGAATTTCTCCTCCGACATCTAACACACTTAGATTCATTACATCATTACTATCTTCAAATATACGAAGATTAGTAATTTTTTTAACACAATATTTTAAATCTTCAATTGTATCAGTATCAGTAAAACCAACAAGAACATTTAAACCTCTATCTATTTTACCAACAATTTTTTTATCAACTTCTACAGTTGAATAATTAACTTTTTGTATAACACATCTCATTATCTATGCACCCTCGTTACATCTATCAAGAAAGATAAAGATTTTAAATCATTAATGAATAATTCTAATCTATCAGCATCACTAGTCTTAACAGTTAAATAATAGATTGTATCAGTCTCTTCTTCAACCGTTTTAACAGATTCGATATAAATATCTTTTTGACTAGCTTTAGTAATTATATCAAGTAATCTATTATTACCTTTACCCACTTTAATAGCTAAATCAGTTAAATATGAACTATCTGAATTCATATTCCATTCAACATCTATTAATCTATGACTATTCTTAACATTAGGGCAATCTGCTTTATGAACACAAATACCTTCACCTTTTGTTATATATCCAATTATTTTATCACCTTTAACAGGTTTACAACAATTAGCTAATGTTACTAAAATATCATCTACTCCAGCAACTATTATTTCACCTTTAGCATTCTTATTAGATATATTAGTTCTATTACTTACCTTCTCCAAGTAAATGTCCATTACATCTTTTTTATCTTGATATATTAAGTCAATAATATAACTAGCTGTATATCTTAAAGAGCCAACTAATAAATACAATTCTTCTGAATCAACAGCATGAATTTCATGTAATACTTTATCTAAATTTTCTTGAGTAAATACTTCATTATAAGAAAGTTTTCTTTTTCTAACTTCTTTCTCTAACATTTCCTTACCAGAATTAACATAATTAATCTTATCTTGTTTACTAAAGAATGATTTAATCTTATTCTTAGCTTGTGGTGTCTTAACAAACTTTAACCAATCTTTATTAGGAGTAGAATCTTTAGCTGTATTAATTTTAACGATATCTCCATCTTGTAACTCATAATCAAGTGGAACAATTTGTTCATTAACAATAGCCCCTATTGTTCTATCTCCAACACCACTATGAATACGATAAGCGAAATCTATTGGAGTTGCTCCTTTAGGTAATTCAAGTACATCTCCTTTAGGAGTATAACAATATATTAAATCACTTAATAATTCACTATTTAAATTAGAAGCAAATTCTGCATCTGTGGCAACATTACTATTAGAATCAATTATATTACGGAACATTTCTAATTTTTGTTCCATCATACTTTGAATTTTAACAGAACCTTTTTCTTTATAAGACCAATGTGATGCAATACCTTTTTCAGCTATTTCATCCATTTCATAAGTTCTAACTTGTACTTCAAATAAATGTCCATCTATACCAAATACAGTAGTATGTAAGCTTTGATACATATTCTCTTTAGGATTAGCAATATAATCCTTAAAACGTTTTGGCATAGGCCTAAATTTACTATGAATTAAACCAATAGTTAAATAACAATCTTGAACAGTATCAACAAAAACACGTAATGCTAAAATATCATAAATATCATTCCATCTTTTACCATTATCCATCTTGTTATATAAACTATGTACTGATTTAACACGGCCCTTAATTTTAAAGTTAACACCATTAGCAGTTAATATTTCTGAAATACTTAATTTCATTTCTTCTAGTAATTCATTTAACTCTTCTCTAGAAGCATCTAGTTTTTCTAAAATATCATTATATATATCAGGTTTAGTATATCTTAAACATAAATCTTCTAATTCACTTTTAATACTATTAATACCTAATCTATGAGCTATAGGTATTAAAACAGTAATAGTTTCATTAGCTTTTTGTTTTTGCTCTTCAGGCTCTAAAGCATATAAAGTTCTCATATTATGAAGTCTATCTGCTAACTTAATAAATAAAACTCTAACATCTTCAGATAAACCAACTAATACTTTTCTTAAATATTGAGCAGAAGAATCTTTATCGTCGTTTAATTCCAGTCTATTAATCTTACTTAAACTAACAACAATATTAGTTATTTCATCACCAAACTCTTCTTTTAATTCATCAACTGTAGCATCAGTATGATTAAGAGTTTCATGAATTAAAGCACAAGCAATAGTAATATAGTCAACATTTAAATCACATAAGATATTTGCTACTTCTAAAGGATGGGAAATATAAGGATCTCCATTCCTTCTTTTTTTATCACCATGTTTAGCTAAAGCAAATCCATAAGCTTTATTTATTATATCTAATTCATTTTCTTTTTTAATAAATTTCTTTATCTTTTCATATAATTCATCATAAGTAATAGGTTTATCTTTTATTTCTTGATCCATAAAAGGTCCTCCTTAGTTATTATTTTAATTTTGGTAAATCCATTTTTAAACTAGCATTAACTTTTCTTACTCTAAGACAATAATAAGAAATATCAATATTAGAAGTATTTAAAATATCATCTACCATATCACATAATTCTAAGCCATGTGAAGATGACCATTTCACATCACGCATATAGTCCCATATTTCTGAAACATCTATCGATTTAAAACCATCTTTAGATAACATTTTTTTCTTACTTCTTAAAGCAGGAAGGACTCTTTTATAAAGATCTTCTTCTGAAGAAAAAACTATATCTTCCATGAAATCACCTCACTGCTACCCCACTACATCCATTATATAACAAAAAACTAAACTATTAAAGGAGATTAAATGAAAATTAACAATTTTTTAAAATCTACTCTTATCTTAATAATAGGTGGTTGTATAACCAAAATATTAGGCTTAATAATAAAAATATACTACACAAGATTATTACATGATGATGGTATATCATTATATGCTTTAATAATGCCTACATACTCCTTATTACTATCCATATCTAATTTCAATATAATGTTATCAGTATCTAAAAGAATTAGTGAAACTAAACATGCTAAAAAAACTATAATAAATGCTTTATATTTAATGTTTGCACTTAACTCATTATTAGTAATCATAATGATATTATCATCAAAAATAATAGCCATAAACTTACTTAAAAACAAAGATACATATCTTCCTTTAATAGCAGCAACTTTAACTATACCTTTTATTTCAATAGGATATATCGTAAAAGGATACTTTTATGGTAAACAAAATGTCCTACCCCATATGATAAGTAATATAATAGAACAAATATTTAGATTACTAATAATTATTATTATACTTCCCCATGTATTAAAATATGGAAAAGTCATCTCTGTTACTACCCTTATACTTATAACAATTCTAAATGAATCAATATCAATGTTAGTATTCTTCATATTTTTACCAAATAAAATAAATATCAAAAAAGAAGATCTGATATATGATAATAACGAAACTAAAGAATTAATTAAAATATCCCTGCCTTCTGTAACATCAAGAATAATAGCTAACATAGGTTTCTTTTTAGAACCAATTATAATTACCAACATATTACTAAATCAAGGAATACCAAATAATTACATAACCTTAGAATATGGATCATATAACGCATATGCTATAAGTACTCTTCTATTTCCATCATTTTTTATTACAGCTATATCAAACACTTTATTACCAGAAATATCTAAGTTAAATTCCGAAAGAAATATAACAGAAATAAAAAAAAGGATAAAAGAATCTCTACTTTTATCCTTAACAATAGGTATTCTATGTACATCTTTTATTTATATCTTCAAAGAATCTTTATTACTAAAACTATATAACACTCAAAAAGGAATAAACTATATAAAAGTACTAGCACCTTTCTTTATTCTTTACTATATAGAAAGTCCATTATCAACTATTCTAATATCACTAAATAAAATAAAACAATGTTCATTTATAAATATATCAAGTATATTTATAAAACTAATAGTATTAACTATCCTATTACTTTATAAATTTAATATGTTAGCGTTAGTAATATCAGAAATAATTAATATTTTATTTATAACAATATCAGAACTAATATTATTAAATAAAACTATTTCCTAATAATATAAATATGTTTCTTTTCATATATTGCATAGAAGATATCCTTAATGTCCAAATTATTCTTACCTAATACATAATATATCCAATTAACATTTTTATTTATATACTTTAAACTTTCTTTCTGTATTTTACCTTCAATAATAATCGGTAAAGGTAAGTTACTCTTTAACTTAAAAGGTTTATATTTAAAAACAGATAACTCTCCATTAGGTTCCAAAAAAGCATATTCTACATCTTCAAGTGAATAAATACCTTTTTTTCTTAGTTCCAATAATAAATCATCTAAACTATATCTTTGACTAACTAAATTTTTATATATTAACTTTCCAGAATTAATTAAAATAGTAGGCTTACCACCAAATACTTTATTAAAAAGTCTAGACTTCATACTTAAATAAGCCATCATTATTTCAAGTATTACTAATATTACGATTGGTATAATAGCTAAAAAAATACTATCTTTATAATTTTCAATACTTATAGCAACTATCTGAGATATAAGCATAGAAACAATAAAATCAATAATACCCAATTGACCTATTTCTCTCTTACCCATTATTCGATATGAAATAGTAATAAAATAATAAAAGAATACAGTTCTAAAACATGTTTCAAACATCTATATCACCATTACTATTATGGGTAATATATAAAACTTTTAAACATATAATTCATTAGGTGATAATATGAAAATATTAAATAAATTCTCTTATTTTATTAATCTATTGATATATATAATTATAATGGCCATAGTATTAACAATAATTAATTTATTTCTAAATATAAACCAAATAATAAATAAAATAATAATATTAGTATCACTAAATATATACATATTAATTCAAAACATTAAACTTGGTAAAAGAATAACTAATAAAGCTTATATAAAAGGATTAAAACAAGGTACATTAACAGTTATTTTCTTATATATCCTTAGTTTAATAACTTTTACCTTTAAATTAACAATGAATAGAATCATATATTACATAATAACGATAGTAATATGTATACTAGGCCATATAATTGGCATAAATAAAAAGGATTTAAATAATTAAATCCTTTTAGTTTTTTAATAAATCTTCTAACTTAGTAAGATCTTCATCATTACTAATATTAACTGATTTAAAATCTTCTCTTGCTTCTTTATATCCTTTTTCTCTTAAAGCTTTTGTTAAATTATTACTCTTAACTTTAATTTGCTTTGGAGTGCCTTCACTAAGCATAGTTCTTACAAAATAATAAATTTTATATTTACCATCAGTTACTACTATTACATATTCTCTCTTATCATCAGAAGTAGTTTTTAATAATCCAATATAACCTTTAGCATTAATACTATTAACTACTACACCTTTATTATAACTTAAAACATATGATTTATTCTTTTCAAATACAACTAATACAGTATTATCAGAAATATAATCATCTAAAACAGTAACTGAATATTCTCCACTTGCATTTTCTTTTAAATAATCTAAATATTCATCATAATAATTTTTTTCTTTTATTTCTTCTCCTACATCATATACTTTATCAGTATGTTTATAGTAATACTCAACCATTTCTTCATAGCCATCCATATTATCCACATCTACTGTAGTATAATGTACATCTAATGGTTTTAAAGTAATATTCTTTTTCTTAACTCTTTCCATAAATGTATCATAGTCATATCCATAAACGATATCTTTATCATCATAATTAATAGTATCATAAACATAAACTAATCTATAAAGACCATCATCTTTTTTATCTATAACAGCAAGATGTTCTACGCCATCTTCATCTACAGCAAGATATAATCCGCTATTTTCATCTTGATTATAATAGAAATGATTTTCAATCTTTTTCTCAAATAGCCAGAATATTCTATACATATCATCATATTCAGCAATTATAACTGGAGTATCAACATCATCTACATCTAATACTGCCATCTCTACTTCTCCAGTAAATACTCTACTAAAATCATTATCTGATAACTTATCATACCAATCTGGTTCAAAGAATCTTCTATATCTTTCATCCCAAGTAATATTCATATCTTCAGTTTTTATACGATAAACTAGGTCACCAAATCTTTCAACCAAAACATGACCTAAATCATATTTTTCTACTTCTTTATCAATACTATTTGCAAAATGATTAACATCTTTAACAAGATCAGACCAAGTATCTTTATCAATTCTAGTTAATCCAAATATTCCACCAGATAAACATAAAACGGCAAATATACAAGGTAATATCATTCCTAATATTGGTTTATAAGGATGCTTACTGAATCCTTTTTCATTAGTATGTTTAACTTCCCATTTAATTCTCTTAATAGGAACCCATAAACCATAAATACCTAATGTAATAATTGTAAAGAATGTCCATTTAATATAATTACCAAGTAATTGGAATCCCTTACCATCAAATTCCATATCAATAGTATCATAAGTAGTATGATTAATTCTCCATGAATATAACAAAGTCTCAGTAAATGGACTTAATAATCCTAAACTAAATAAGTTTAAGAAGAATGTTAATATAGATAATCCTATTAAATCCCATGTAGTACCATCAAATAAAGAATAATTAACTACAGGTTTCTTATTACCTTCATAATGAGTATGTTTAACTACCCATTTATTCCAAGCAACAGGTAAGAAGATTAAATATATACCTAATGTAATAATAGTAAAGAAAGTCCATTTAATATAATTACCTAATAATTGGAATCCATTACCATCAAAACATAATCTTCTACCATTAATCTTAGTATGTTTATATTGCCAATTTAAAATAAAACATTTAGCAAAAGGAGCACCAAGTCCTAAAGTAACAATAGATACAAGTAAACCTAGTAAATACCATCCAATTAGTTGAAGTAATTTACCATCAAACTCAGACTTTAATGTACTTCTATCAACTGTAATAGTTTGAGTAACACCACTAGATGGTTCTTCTTTTACAGGTGGATTTTCTCCAACAGGAGCTGCCACTACAGGAACAACTTCAGCAACTGGTTCTTTAGCAACAACAGGAACTACAACATTTTCAACTTCAGGTTCCGTAACAACATGAGCAGGTTCTTTAACTGGTTCAGCTTTTACAGGAACTTCTTCTTTTATGTCATCTTTATAAATAGGTTTACCAGTTTTTATATCAAATTTAACAGGTTTTTCTCCATCAGGATCATCATAAACAGGAACACCAGTTTGAGAATTATAACCAACTACTTTAGCTTTCTTCTTTTCTTCTTTTACTTCTACTACTTCTTCTTTTTTTCGAGTAGTTTTTTTAACTTTAGTTTTTTCTTCACCAACAGGAGTTTCTTCTTTTTTCTTAGTAGAAACTTTTCTTTTTGGTGTTTTCTTTTCTTCTGCAACAACTAAAGCATTAGATTCTGCAGCAACATCTTTAACAGCTTTTTTAGTAGTTTTCTTTGTTTCTACTTTATCAGCTTTAACTTCCTCAGTTGCTTTCTTTTTAGTTGTCTTTTTCTTTTCTTCAGCCATATTATCACTCCAATACTAATTAAATTATATCATATAAAATAATAAAAAAGAGATTATTCCGTAATCTCTTTAATATTTTCTTTATATGGTAATCCTTTATCACCATAATAATCTTTTATAAATTGTTCTCTATACTCAAGTAATCTATCTTCTTTAATAGCACTTCTTAATTCTTCTGTTAAATGAATTAAGTATCTGATATTATGAATTGATAATAGACGTGCACCTAAAGTTTCTTGAGCAGTAATCAAATGTCTGATATATGCTTTTGAATAACCACTACGACACGTATAACAATCACACTCAGTTGATAAAGGAGTAAAATCTTCTTTATACTTAGCATTTTTTATATTCATCTTACCATACTTAGTTAAATAATGACCATGTCTAGCTAAACGAGTTGGTGAAACACAATCGAATATGTCTATTCCTCTACAAACATTTTCAACTATATCAATAGGATCTCCAACACCCATTAAATATCTAACTTTATCTTCAGGTAAATACTTAGTACCATACTTAACCATTTTATACATTGTTGGTTTATCTTCACCTACTGAAGTACCACCAATTGAATAACCATCAAAATCCATTTTTACAAGTTCTTCTACGCAATGTTTACGTAAGTCTTCATATTCTCCACCTTGAACTATTCCAAATAAAGATTGTCTTTCATTATTAAATACATCTTTACCTCTTTTAGCCCATCTTAAAGTTCTTTCAACACTTTGCTTACAATAATCATATGTAGCTGGCCATCCAATACATTCATCAAAACTCATAGCAATATCACTATCTAATTTATTTTGAATTTCAATAGATTTCTCAGGAGTAAGTAACAAATTATCACCATTTAAATGATTCTTAAATTTAACTCCTTCTTCTGTTATATCTTTAGGTCTAGCTAAACTAAATACTTGAAATCCACCACTATCAGTTAAAATAGGTCCATTCCATTTCATAAATTCATGTAATCCACCGGCTTTATCAACTACATCTTCACCTGGTCTTAACCATAAATGATATGTATTAGATAAAATTATGCCTGCATGTACATCTTTTAATTCTTCTACACTCAATGTTTTAACAGTAGCTTCTGTACCAACTGGCATAAACATCGGAGTTTCAAAAGTACCATAATTAGTTTCAATCGTTCCTAACCTAGCACTTGTATTAGCTTCTTTATGTAATAAATTATACTTAATTTTCACATTATCACCCCAAAACTCAATTAATTATATCATACAAATAAGAAAAATTTGCAAAAATACTAAAAATGAGTATAATACTCATGTCTCAGGAGGGGTTTAAAATGGCTTATAATTATTTCAATGTAGATACAGTCAGAAGACAATTACATTCAAGATCAATATCTTTTAATAATTTTAAGGAAATTACAGAAGAAGATATTAAAAGAATAAAAAAGAAAATAGAAAGTTTAAAAACTTTTAGTGTTCCAAAATATAGTTATGTAAGTAAAGAATCAGATAATTATGCAAGTACTTTAAGATATTTAACAAATCCTCGAATAAGTACTGAATATAAAACATTTGATGAAAAAATATTGCATTTAATTCTTGCAACTGACCCTGATTTTATAACATTTAAAACGTTCTTGGCATCTAATATCACACCTACTGAAGATATAAATGATGAACAAGATGAAAAAAGAAGAAGACAATTACAAGATCAAAGAAGATTAGAAATTGAAACTTTCGAAAATGAAGTAAGAAAACAAATTGGATTTTATGATGGTAATTTAGTTAAATACGAAAGAATCCTTACAATGACTTTATTTAAAACAGAAGGCTTTATTTCCGATGTTAAAACATCATCAATTAATCCATTATTAAAAAGAGCTGAATTGGTAAAAAATATAAATGTTATAACAGAATTAAATTTAAAAAGATTAAAATTAGTAGCTGAAAGATGGGCTACAATGGCTAAAGATCCTCAAGATCTTAACTCCCTAGCCTATAATCTTTTAAATAAATACAAAGATATGCATATTCACACAATCGAAGAACAAATAATTCTTTTCATATTAATTGCAGACCCTGAATTAGATTTACTTAGAATATTCGAAGAAGAATCAACATATCAAAAAGTGCAAGAAAGAGCACAAGAAGAAAAAGGTTTCTATAATAAAGGTTTAATAAATGTTGAAAGACTATATCATGATAAATTTGAACCAGAAAAAGTTATAAGCGCCTGGACAAAATAAAAG
>Ga0310697_10006314_pt1 | contig 11293 bp, 8 predicted proteins | sample 172DNAGHGlowgp2_FD_203883 | JGI IMG/M metagenome (GOLD analysis project Ga0310697, IMG submission 203883) | Sheep rumen microbial communities from Palmerston North, Manawatu-Wanganui, New Zealand - 1728 DNA GHGlow gp2 (v2) (version 2) | ecosystem: Host-associated > Mammals > Digestive system >... | reverse complement strand
ATCGGACACGGTATCGGCCTTGCACTCATCAGCTACACGCTTATCAAGGTATTAACAGGAAAGTTCAAGGAAGTATCCGTTCTCACATACATCCTTTCTCTGATCTTCCTCGTCAAGTTCTTCCTGGCATTCTGATCTTTCTTAAAGATTAATGAAAGGCGCTGTCTTCTATGTGAAGGGCAGCGCCTTTTTTATGTTGTCGGTTATCACTCTTGTACCGCTGAATGTTGCGAAACTGTTGATTTATAAAATGCAAAAATGTTGCTTCTTCTGTCCGCCCGGAAGGCAACAGATAAGGCAACATTGGTCATGTTGCTCTAAATGTTGCTCTTTGTGTCCGCTTAGAAGGCAACAAATCCTTAACGGAGTTTTCCCGCAGCCCTATTCCTGCTGCTGCAGATCCTTAACTGCTGATAATATCTCAGAACATTACCGGCACATAGCTCTGCGTGTCGACATCGACTACGCCCTGCGTGAGCAGGCGGAGCTTCGGGATAACGGGGAGCGCCGTGAATGCGAGCGTCATGAACGGGTCAATGCCTTCATTAACACCCAACTGTCTTGCCTGTTCTTTCATGACACTTAATCTGTCTTCGACTTCATGAGCATCCATATCGCACATAAGACCGCCTATCGGAAGAGGCAGTGACGATAAGACTTCGCCGTCACATACTACCGCCAGGCCGCCTCCGTTCTCACGGACAGTGTTGGCAGCAAGAGCCATGTCGGAGTCGCTGCATCCGGCGACTATAAGGTTATGTGAATCGTGTGCAACGCTTGATGCGATGGCGCCTTTCTTAAGCCCGTATCCAGTGACAAATCCGACACCGGTGTGACCTGAATCCTTATGGCGTTCGATGACCGCGAGCTTGATGATATCCTTATCAGTCTCGGCTTCTTTTGAAGATGACTCCACGATGAGTTCTTCTGTAAGTATCTGGCCGGGAATGACCTTTATCACACGCTTTCTTGTGCCCTCATCCCTGATCTCAAAATCAGAAGGCTTTATCTCTCTGAGATTGAAGCTTTTATAAACGCGGGAATATTTTTCCTTATCGACCGCAGGAGCCTTTATCTCCCGGACAAGCTTTCCGCCGTCGACTGTAAGGCACCCGTTCTTGAACACTTTCTCAACTGTAAAATCATCAAGATCAGACAGGACGATAATGTCAGCAATATAGCCGGGTGCTATTGCGCCCCTGTTCTTCAGACCGAAATACGCGGCAGTATTAAATGTCGCCATCTTTATGGCATTAAGAGGATTCTTTCCGGCCTTAACGGCCTTCCTGATTATGTAATCGATATGACCGTTATCGATCAGATCATTGCCGTGTTTATCGTCTGTAACGAGCATGCAGCGGTCACAGTATTTGTCGTCGAAAAGAGGCAGCAGCGCTTCGAGATTGCGCGCGGCGGTGCCTTCCCTGATCATGATATACTGACCGCGCTTAAGCTTCTCCAGAGCTTCTTCAAATGAAGAACACTCGTGATCGGATCCTACGCCTGAAGTTATGTAGGCATTAAGATCTTTGCCCGTAAGGAACGGCGCGTGGCCGTCGATCCTTTTGCCGCAGGAATTTGCACCCTGTATCTTTCTGATTATCTCCTCATCAGCCCTCACCGTGCCGTATGAATTCATGAGCTCGGCAAGCCCTGCCACCTGATCTTCCTTATAGAACGGTTCGAGTTCAGCCGCACTTAATTCCGCACCTGACTCATCCAAAGGCGTAGCAGGAACGCATGACGGGAGCATAAAGAAGATATCCACGGGAAGACCGGCACTTGCTTCTATCATGAATCTTATTCCGTCTGTTCCTGCCACATTTGCTATCTCGTGAGGATCTGCAATAACGGCAGCCGTGCCATGCGGAGCAACGGCTTTGGCAAACTCTGAAGGGGATATCATGGAACTCTCTATATGGATATGACCGTCGATCAGACCGGGACAGATCACCTTGCCCCCGATATCGATCTCCTCTTTCCCTTCATATTCACCGATGCCGACGATATATCCGTCTTTTACGGCAACGTCTCCCGGTTCGATATCATTGGTAAATACGTTCACGATCCGTGCGTTCTTCAGCACGAGGTCCGGCACGAGGTCGCCTCTTGCAGCAAGGATCATCTCTTTGATCTGTTCATTGGAAAACATGTTGTTTGTATTCATAAAAACTCCGTGGCAGCTGTTTATCTTTCTTTCTTGTGATCCTTATAGTAGTCGTCCTTGTCCTTATACATCATCTCGTCAATGACGACCACGAGATCCTGATTGGCTTCCTTGCTGAAGTCGAAAACCCTTCCTCCGACTGCCGCGGAAAGCTTATAAGGCTTGCCGGAACTCTCATTATATCTTTCAACTGCTTCCATGGTCTTTTGTTTATAAAGAGCGATATCAGACTCTTTGCCTTTACGGACGATAGCAATGAATTCGTCGCCGGCAAATCTGATCACAGTTCCTACAGATCCGAACACTTCATTTAAGATACCTGCAAAAGCGATAAGCGCCTGGTCTCCCTCTTCATGGGAATAATTGTCGTTGATCTTCTTGAATCCGTTAAGATCGAGCATGTAGGCGACTATCGTTTCCTTGCGTTTCTGATAACGCTTAAGTTCCCTGTCAAGTTCGAATCTGTTATAGATTCCGGTGAGCTTGTCGACATAGATGCACTCGTTCTGGAATGCGATTACTATACCCGCAAGAGATACCGCAAAGCATGCCGGCAGGAGTGAGATCCCGTACATGAAGGCCTGACAGATCATGCCCAGAAGGATCGGCATAAGGAACTCGATGACCGGGAAATAACGGAGTCCGGGATTCCTGATCTTCGAGATAATATAAAATGCAAATCCGTAGATATTAAGTACTGCTCCGGCCGCAATGAAGAACCAGAAAAGTTCGCCTCTTCTGTATTCATTGTTCATGTCGATATTGAATACGATCGGCGTGAACAGGTTAATGATGAGAAGCACGATCTGGATAAAACAGGCGATCCAGAACACAATGAACTTGCGGTGCGAAGTCTTGCTGTCAATGTGTTTGACTATCATGTGAACGAGGAAGATGCCGACTAATGTGTTGTACAGATACAGATAGGTATTGCCTATCAGGAGCACCATGCGGTAGAACTGGGAACCAGCACCAAGCTTGCCGTCATAAAAAGCTACGAGCTGGTCAACGACGCAGTTTATAACAGACATTATGAGCATGCGCAGAAGGATATGGCTCTCCTCTTTACGGCCGGGTAAACTCCAGCCTCTTGAAACCAAGATGACCAAAAGGATAGCTATGCCTATAAAATCAGCTACTGTTACTGCATAAATGTCGATTATGGGTGTCATATTCCGATTATACTACCTTGTTTTCAAAATTAAATTCACTTTGACTTTTTTGTTGCCCGAAAATATAAAAACGGCAGACTCTTAAGTCTGCCGCCTGTCTTAATTAATTTCCTGCTGTCTTCTTCAGATGAGCTCAGCGAGATCCGTGTACTCAATATCCAAAGCCTTGGAAACGTTCTTGTTTACGATTTTTCCGTCGTAGCAGTTAACGCCTAAAGCGATTGCCTTGTTAGCCTTGGCAGCCTCTTCGAGTCCTGATGCAGCGATCTGGAGACCGTAACGGAGTGTAGCATTTGTGAGAGCGATCGTGGATGTTCTCGGAACTGAGCCGGGCATGTTGCCTACGCAGTAATGAACGACTCCGTCTTCTACGAAGATCGGATCATCGTGTGTTGTAACTCTTGAAGATTCACCGCATCCGCCCTGGTCAATTGCAACGTCTACAAATACTGCACCGTTCTTCATCTCCGGAAGATACTTACGCTTGAAGAGCTTAGGTGTGGATCCGCCCGGAATGAGTACGGAACCAATAACGAGGTCAGCGTCCTTGACTGCTCTCTCAACGTTCGAATCGTTGGAAACGAGTGTCTGGATATGTGAACCGAATCTGTTGTCGAGCTCTTCGAGTCTCTTAAGGTTAACATCTAAGATGGTAACGTTAGCGCCCATGCCGACAGCAATCTTGCATGCATTCATGCCGACTGTGCCGCCGCCCAGGATAACAACATTAGCCTTGGGTGTACCGGGTACACCTGCAAGGAGGATGCCCTCGCCGCCGAACTTCTTCTCGAGATACTTGGCGCCTTCCTGAATGGAGAGACGGCCTGCGATCTGGGACATAGGAGCAAGGCACGGCAGCGATCCGTCAGCTTCCTGGATAGTCTCATAAGCAACTGCCTTTACCTTGCCTGCAAGGAGAGCATCTGTCTGTTCCCTGTCAGCTGCAAGGTGAAGATATGTATAGAGGATAAGGCCTTCTCTGAAGAGCGGATATTCTTCCGGAAGGGGTTCTTTTACCTTGACCATCATGTCAACGAGAGCCCAGATATCTGCCGCGTTGTCGATTAATGACGCACCGGCATCGATATACTCGTTGTCAGTAAAGCCTGAACCTACACCCGCACCCTTTTCCATGTAAACATGGTGGCCGGCGGCAACATAGGCTCTGACATTGTCAGGTGTGAGGCCTACACGGAACTCGTTGTTCTTGATCTCTTTTACGCATCCGATCTTCATATTCCATTTTCTCCTTTGAGAAAGATTTTTCGCCCGCGCCAATCAGGCGGACAAATATAATTATAAGGCATACTCCGCCCGATTGAATTTTATTCATTCACACCAAAAACACAGGGGCAGAATATACTTAATACATAAATGCGTGAGGAAAAAGTAATCGAAATCATTTATACTGTCAGAAGGTGGCTAATACGATTAAGGAGACTATAACTATGGAAGGTTATAAATTCTTTGATGAAAATGGCACGTTTGTAATAAATGATCCCGATCTTTACAGCTATCTTTATTTCCCCGTCGGCGCTGCGAGCGGCATGATGGGCTGCGTCACCCCTGAGCTCGGCGGCGACCTTAAGACTTCACAGAACACATTTATCTTAGAGCCCGTATCTTCCGATAATCTTCACAACAACCGCTCGACCAGAAATTTCTGGCTCCGGATGGAAGACGGCACTCTTATTTCCGCGACAGGAGCGTCCGCATCCCAGCACGCGAAAAAGTTTACTGAAGAAAAGGACAAGGTTACTCTTCACGGCGGTCTTTTATGGCAGCAGGTGAGCCGTAAGATCTCCGGTACGGATATTGAGACCGAGATCACGACTTTCGTGCCCGTAGAGACATCCGACAGGATCGAGCTCACCCGCGTGAGAGTCATAAATAACGGTTCTTCCCCTGTTACATTCACGCCTACTGCCGCAACGCCCATCTACGGGCGTTCTGCCGATAACATCAGAGACCACAGAAACGTTACTTCCATGCTCAACCGCATGACGGTAACAGAATATGGAGTTACAAATAATCCGACGCTCACTTTCGATGAGAGAGGCCACAGAAGAAATAAAGTTGTTTACGGCTTCTTCGCAGCTGAAGGAGACGGTAAAAAGCCCGCCGTATTCTGCCCTGACGTTGAGGAATATATCGGTGAAGGCGGCTCTTTTGATAATCCTCAATTCCCTGTACCTCATATCGATGCATATCACCCCGGCGACCGGGTTGACGGCTTCGAAGCTATGGGCGCCGCCATGTTCTACAATAAGACTCTGGCTCCCGGAGAATCTGAGGATTACTTTTTCGCGCTCGCGATCGATGACATAGATAAGCCCTCCGATACAGAAGAGGAGATCCTCGCAGTATCTGACGCTCTTCAGGCAAAGGTTGTTAAATACCTGAATCCTGAAGCGTTTGATGCCGAATTCGTGAAAAACAAGAATTACTGGGTAGACAGGAATAACGTCAGATTCCATACCGGAGACGAAGATTTCGATAACTGGATGTTCTGGGTAGGCGTCCAGCCGATGCTCCGAAGGATCTACGGCTGCTCATTCCTCCCCCACCACGACTACGGCAAGGGCGGCAGAGGCTGGAGAGACCTCTGGCAGGACTGTCTGGCGCTCATAATCATGGATCCGTCTGACGTCAGGGGCATGCTCGTTGATAACTTCGGCGGCGTAAGATGCGACGGCACCAACGCCACCATAATAGGCAGCAAGAGCGGCGAATTCATCGCCGACAGAAACGGCATCACAAGAGTCTGGATGGACCACGCTATGTGGCCTTTCATGACCATGGACCTCTACATCAGGCAGACAGGCGACCTCAAGATCCTTGACGAGAAGGCTCCTTACTTCATCGACCGCCAGGTAATGCGCGGCGAGGAGCTTCTGGATAAGGACACCGATCTTAGCAGCGTGCATTCTGAGGGAACCGTCATGGAGCACCTCCTGTTGCAGAATTTCGCAGCCTTCTTCGACGTCGGTGAGCACGGCCACATGAAGCTCAGAGGTGCCGACTGGAACGACGCGCTCGACATGGGCAAGGACAAGGGCGAGAGCGTGGCCTTCACGGCAGCTTACGCCGGCAACTATAAAAAGCTCGCATCGATCCTTCGCGAATATAAAAAAGTCTCCGGGGCATCCTCCATCGAGGCCTGCGAAGAGCTCGAAGGCCTCCTTGGCGTATACGATGCGGATAAGCTCCAGAGCGTACTGCTGAGCTATTGTAACAATGTTAAAACGGGTTTTACGGGCAAAAAGAAGTCCTTTGACATCGACCTGCTCGCAGGTGACCTCGAAAAGAAGGCTGACTGGATAATCACCCACATCAGACAGACCGAATGGTTCACTGACAGCGAAGGATATTCCAGATATAACGGCTACTACGATAACAGCGGAAATGCATTGGAGAAGAACGGTGATAAGCACGGCCGCCCCGCCATGATGCTCACGGGCGAAGTGTTCACGGTCATGGCTGGCGTTGCAACCGACGAACAGATACCTGAGATCGTTAAGTCTGCTGACAGATACATCTACGATCCTTCGATCGGCGGCTATAAGCTCAATACCGACTTCCATGAGATCAAGACCGACATGGGCCGTATGTTTGGCTTCTCCTATGGCCAGAAGGAAAACGGCGCCGTGTTCTCACACATGACAGTAATGTTCGGCAATGCCCTCTATTCCAGAGGCTTTAAGGAAGAAGGCTGGAAGGTCATCGGCACTCTCTACCGCCACGCTAAAGACTTTGAGAAGAGCAGGATCTATCCCGGCATACCTGAATATTTCGATCCAAGGGGCAGAGGCGTTTACCACTACCTCACGGGCGCAGCAAGCTGGCTCATGCTCACTGTCCTCACAGAGATGTTCGGTATTAAGGGTTCTTACGGAGATATGGTTTTCGAGCCCAAACTACTGCCTTCGCAGTTCGATGGTGACGGCAAAGCATCTGTCGAATTCGAGTTCAACGGCAAGCCCGTAACGGTAATCTATAAGAAGTCTTCTGCTGCTGCTTTGGTCACGTCGATCACGGTCGACGGCGTTGGTGTAAGCGAAGGCACCAACGTGCTTCCCAAGGATAAGATTGGCAGCGTAATCGAGATAGAACTCGACTGATGAAGCGATGAACGGATGGACGGCAAATCGGCCGGCGGTGCCGTTCATTCTGCCGTTCAAAACGCCGTTTTAGGGCCAAACATGCGGCAAAACATGCGGCAGCGCCGTTCATTCTGCCGTTCGTAACTAAACTTCAGGCTAAACTTCAGGCGCCGCCTGGAATTCCGCCTGGAAAATGCCCGTTTTTACCCCAAACTTCAGGCTAAACTCTAGGCGCCGCCGAGAATTCCGCCTGGAATTCCGGGCTGTCCCCAAAGTTTTCAAATGTGCTTGAAGTTCACGGGGCGGATTTAGGTCATTACACGGTCACTCTGGTGTATACCTGTGAACTCTGCTGCCAGGTAACAGTGATTGCGCCGTCTCCCATATAGAATTTATATTCCCAGCCGCCGTTATCATCGATCGAGCCCTTCTCTGAAGCCACTGTTTTATCAGCGTTGTCAAACTCCATCTCATAATCGAATTTCTCGAGGAGGCCTTCTTCGAAATGATAGAACTCGACAAAAAATCCTGTGTCTGTCAGGTTATAGATCTTGAAATGTTCTTCTGTATCATTTGACTTATATTCGCCTTCCAGGCTTTGCTGCTGTGAGGGCTGGGACTCGCCGGACTGCTCCGTCAGGATGCTGCCGCTGGCGTTGATTTCCCCGCTCTGTTCAGGCTCTTTGCCGCATGATGCAAGGGACAAGACCATGCCCGCTGCAAGTATGGTTGCAAGTATTTTTCGCATATTCTTTCTCCATATTTTTCGCTCGCGGATATTATATATGATTCAGGGTAACCTTTTTAGCGAACTTTGAGGGAAAGCCGTTCATCATCAGTGAACAGGTGAGGACGATTACCCAAGATGTGACTTTTCGAAGACAACAGCGCCTGAAGCGGCAATTTACCGCACCTTATAATTGAAAACTAAAAGAAAAATACCTAAAATAACTTATCTGATAAATACTTTTGGGATGGATTGATACTTTAAATGGGTCTTCTGAAGAAAAAGTCTTTGTGGCTTGGCGCGTTGTTCCTGCTCATACTCGGCGGAGCGACGGTCTGCGTCATATACAAGGAACTTGAAGGACAGGATATCTTGGGAACGCTTAAGAATGCCAATATCTGGTGGGTATTGGCGGGCGTCGTCTCCATGGCGCTTTATGCTGTCGCAGACGGTATAAATATCAGCAGATGCTTAAAGCTTGCAGGATATAAGATTTCTTTCGCGCAGATGATGAAATACTCCTTTGCAGGCTTTTTCTTCAGTTCTATCACGCCTTCATCGACAGGCGGACAGCCCGGCCAGCTCTATTTCATGGCAAAGGACAAGCTCAAGGTATCTCACAGCGCTTTTACGCTTCTTTGCGCGCTTTTGAGCTTCCAGTGCGCGGCGGTATTCCTGGGCGTCGTAGGCGTTGTCTGCTCACAGGGCGAAGTGTTTAAGCTTCAGGGCAGATTTGCTTATGTATTCCCTATCGGATTTGCTTTAAATCTTGCGATAATCGCTTTCCTGATCTGCGTTCTCTTTACGAGAAAACTCGCAGGATTCTTCATCGGGATCGGACTCTGGTTCATCAAGGTCAGAGGCATTAAGCCCGGCGAAAGATTCAAGTTCTTAAGGTCTTTTGCTTCATACAGAAAGGCGGCATGCCTTCTTAGAAAGAACAAGATAGTGTTCGTTAAGATGCTTCTTACTTCACTTGTTCAGATAATACTTTTCCACTCGGTCACATTCTTCTGCGCACGCGCAATCGGATGCACAGATCTTGAGTGGTTTACGGTACTCCGCACACAGGCATCGCTCTTCATATCAGTATCCTCATTGCCGCTTCCGGGCGCTGCAGGAGTTACTGAGTACGGATATGCCTTATTCTATGCGGATCTTATACCGACAGCTTTACTTGGAAGCGTAATGCTCCTGTCCCGTTTCGTAAGCTTTACGCTGCCGCTTATTGCGAGCGGTCTTGGACTTATAGGACTTTCGATCAAGCCTTCGAAAAAGTGATCAGTTGAACCCGAAGAGTTTTCTTGCTATCTGGTAGCCTAAACGGTGTAAGGGATAGCTTATCCAGTGGGGCCAGTTGCGGACAGGTCCAATCATGTGCTTTGTGAACGGGCCTTTGGTGAGCCACTTGTAGTACGCGGGGCGCTTTTCCTGGATCTCATCCAAGAAAGACTGCATTACCTGTTCATCCTCTTTCGTATGCAGACGCAAAAGGAATGAGACGGTTGCAAGTGTAACTATCTCCGTGTAGTAATACAGATATTCGCGCTGAGCATCGTTCGTCAAGGAATCCGTATCAAGCTCATAGAGCATGAGGCGGTTGACCTTAAGCTGCTGGTCCATGCGGCTTAACATGACCTTCTCGTTTACTGACTGGTCGGCGCGCCCGATGAAATAACGGTAAAGATCGACATCAAGATAGTACATCTTCTCGACCTTCATCATGGGGTAGCATACGTAAAGATGGTCTACATAGAAAGTATGCTTGGGAAGCTTCATTCCGCTGTTCCTGGCAAGTTCTGTGCGGTATGTCGCAGAGTGCATCAGGATATAAGAACCAGTTGCCCACTTGCCTACTTCATCCCATCCGAAGAGCCTGCCCACAGGAAGAGTCTTACGGTAGTTGATCGGGCACCTCTTGCCCTCGTTGACCTTCTCATAAACATAGTTGGTGATAACAAGATCTGCGGCCTTGCCGGGATCGCGCATCTCCTCTAATACGCCCAAAAGCTTGTGAAGAGACTCTTCATCGAGCCAGTCATCTGAATCGAGGACTCTGAAATAAAGGCCTGTAGCTGCGCTAAGACCTGCCATAACTGCATCACCGTGACCGCCGTTCTCCTTCTTTATGAGACGGACATCATCCGGATATTTCTCTATATATTCTTCAGCGATCCTGGAAGTATCATCTGTCGAACCGTCATCAACAACAATGATCTCCACCTGCTCCCTGCCCGGCAAGAGACTCTCGATAGCCCTGCTAACGTAATCCTGCGAGTTGAAGGAAGGGATCGCTACTGATAAAAGCTTCTGCATTAACCTAAACTTACCCTTTCCGCAATAAACCGATAGTCATTATATCATCAGGTGCAAAAAGTTCTACCATTAAAGAAAAAGTACATTTTTCTTTGATAATAGAGGGGTATTTTTCAGACATCAGGCTGCCTGTTTGCGTGGTTTTCTCAAGAATCCGAAAAGCACCTCCACGCCTATAAGAATGACGCCGGTAATGATGCCTGCAATGATGATCTTATTTCTGATGTCTTTGTTGTACTGCTCATTCCAGACTGCAGCAAACTCTGCCGACTGATAATTGGAGGCAGGGAACTCCTCCACCAGCCTTATCTGGATATCTTTTGCGGCATCTGCGGACGCAGTGGTAATTAGCATCTCCACATCTTCCGACATATCTGTCTCAAAAATATATCTCTCTATTTTTGAATAGAATTCTTCCCAGGTCTCAGGATCGTACTTGTGGTAGAGGCAGCAATCCGGCTCTTCACAGAGCTGCTCTGCGACATTCTCGATTAATCTGCCGTTTCTTTTTTCGCTGCATCTGAAGACCGCATATTCGCCGTTATAGAGCGGGATATCCTCGGAATAATTCATTTTATATGCGGAAGCCATGCCTGTGATCTCGCCAAAATGAACCACAGTATCCACAGGGACTGCCACTTTTACAGCTTCACCGTCATGAACTCGGTCGGAAAAATCATCGAAGTCGACCTGTATGTCACGGACATATATGTCCTTAACGCCATCCCACGAGGCTATCTCAGGAATCTTGTCGAAGGTCACCTGAACCGTCTTATCCTTTGGAACGATGCCTCTCCCTTTTGCATAA
>Ga0310697_10006312_pt1 | contig 11294 bp, 8 predicted proteins | sample 172DNAGHGlowgp2_FD_203883 | JGI IMG/M metagenome (GOLD analysis project Ga0310697, IMG submission 203883) | Sheep rumen microbial communities from Palmerston North, Manawatu-Wanganui, New Zealand - 1728 DNA GHGlow gp2 (v2) (version 2) | ecosystem: Host-associated > Mammals > Digestive system >... | reverse complement strand
ATCGGGATGCCGAGACGGAGCTGCTGGCGGATAATGGCGGGATCTATCTTCCAGTCTGACGCGGAAGGCCTTAATGTCGGCATCTTAGCGTAGATGTATATGATGCATGGGATGACTGCAAGAGCCTGTGAGATTATCGTCGCAAGTGCTGCTCCGCGTGTTCCGAGACTGAATCTGATTATGAAGACCAGATCGAGGCAGACATTTGTCGCTGCCGAACAGAGCAGGAAGATCAGGGGCATCTTGCTGTTGCCGATCGCTCTCATCATGGAGGAGCAGAGATTATACATTATCGTGAAGATGATCCCGCAGCAGATAGTCGATATATATGCGAAGGCATCATCAAAGATGTCGGAAGGCGTGTTCATCAGGGTGAGCAGCGGCTTCATGAATGTAAGGCTTATGGTCGTAAGGACCGCGGCAACCGCAAGGCTCAGGTAAAAGCCGTTGGTAACAGATGCCCTGACGCCTTTGGGATCCATTGCGCCGTAACGCTGGCTCGTGACTACGGAAAAACCCGTGACCATGCCGTTGGAAGTTCCGATAATAAGAAATACTATGGTTCCGGTGGAACCGACGGCAGCGAGCGCCTCCGGACTGACATAACGTCCGACAATGATCGTATCCACTATGTTATAGAGCTGCTGTGCGATATTGCCTAACAGCAGTGTCATAGTGAACTTAAGAATGATCGCCATCGGCGATCCCTTTGTCATGTCTGTGTCAGTCCTTTTAGGTGCCATAGATCCCCCGGTTTGCTCAATATAAATGAGATTATATTCAGCTCTGGCAGATGCGCTAATCGTCAAAGATACGGAATATCGCACATTATAGGTCGGGACTTTTATATTTAATATCAGAAACTTTGCAATTATTTTCGATATTCACTGTAAAACAGGCTTTCCTTCTAATGTTTACGGCTTGTTTACATACCGTGTATCTCAAAAACAAGAAAAAGAAAATAAATACAAGTAAAATAAAATCGGTCATTGGCGAAATGCTGTATATTCAATATGATCACATTTTTCGCGACACTATGACCCGTAACCGGAGGTTTTATCAATGAATGAGATAACCCTTAACTGGAATGATTATACCGAAGCTGCGGTCAGGACTGCTGCTGAAGGCATAGTCATGCTCGAGAATAAGAATAATGTCCTGCCCTTAAGAAAAGGCACCCGCGTTGCACTTTTCGGGAGGATGCAGATCCATTACTACAAGTCCGGAACGGGTTCAGGCGGAATGGTCAATGTTAATCACGTAACGGATATAAGAGAAGGTCTCAATGAGTGCCCTGACATCACTCTTGATTCAGAGCTCATGGACATATACGACAAATGGGATGCCGAAAATCCCATTGACACAGGACTCGGCTGGGGCAAGGAGGCATGGTCCCAGGCCGAGATGCCTGTGTCATCAGAACTTGCAAAGACTCTTGCTTCCCGCAATGACACGGCGGTGATAATCATCGCAAGGACAGCCGGTGAGGACCGTGACAATTCCGCGGAGAAGGGTGCTTATTTCTTAAGCGACAGCGAAGAGGAAATGCTCGCCAATGTCGCCGGTGCATTCGATAACACGGTAGTCCTCTTAAATGTGGGCAATATCATCGACATGTCATTTGTTGCCAAATACGATATCAAAGGCGTTCTCTATGTATGGCAGGCCGGCATGATCGGAGGCATCAGTGTTGCAAGAGTACTCTCGGGCAGGACCAATCCTTCCGGATGCCTTCCCGATACGATCGCCAAGTCCCTTGAAGACTATGCCTCCACAGCTGACTTCTGCAAGGATCTTCACGAGGACATATACAGGGATGATATCTTCGTCGGCTACAGATACTTCTCAACATTCGCCAAAGATGCTGTTCTGTATCCTTTTGGCGCCGGACTGTCATATACGGAGTTTGAACTCTCAGATCCTGAGTTTAAGTTCGAAAATGATACCGTAACCGTAAGCGTTACCGTAAAGAACACCGGTTCCGTACCGGGCAAGAAAGCCGTAATGCTTTACTGCAAGGCTCCGGACGGAGCTCTATCAAAACCTTCCAGAGTCCTTGCGGGATTTGCGAAGACCGGTACTGTTCTTGAGGGCGGTGAAGAGCGTGTTACTGTCACTGCGCCTGTCAGAAGGTTCGCTTCTTTTGATGATGACGGAAGAACAGGTCTTGGAACGACAGGTTTTGTTCTTGAGAAGGGCAAATATGAATTCTTCATCGGAAGTGATTTTATAACCGCGTCTGAAGCAGGTTCTTTTGAGCTTTCAGACAACAGGCTTCTGGAAGCACTCGGTACGGCCATGGCTCCCACCAAGGCTTTCAAGCGCCTTATTGCGGTTCCCAACGGTGACGGAACATACTCGAAAGGGGAAGAAGATGCGCCCCTTGCCACGGTTAGCTATCTTGAAACAAGGATGGAGCGCGTAAGACCGGAGATCCCGCAGACAGGCGACAGGGGCATCAAACTGGCTGATGTTAAGCATGGCAGGAATACCATGGACGAATTCATCGCCCAGCTGACCGATGAGGATCTTTCACTCATCATCAGAGGTGAGGGAATGGGAAGTCCCAAGGTAACCATCGGCACCGCTGCCGCGTTCGGAGGAGTCACCAAAGAGCTTAAAGCCTTAGGTATTCCCACTCTCTGCTGCACGGACGGTCCTTCCGGAATGAGACTTGATTCAGGCAAAAAGGCATTCTCGCTTCCCAACGGCACATGCCTTGCTTCAACGTTTAACGTCGAACTCGTCGAGGAACTTTACACTTACCTTGGTGTGGAGATGCTCTCCAACAAGATCGATGCTCTCCTTGGTCCGGGTATAAACATTCACAGACATCCTCTTAACGGCCGTAACTTCGAGTATTTCTCCGAAGATCCGCTCCTTACGGGACTTATGGCGGTTGCACAGGTAAAAGCTCTTGAGAAATCCGGTGTAACACCCGTTATCAAGCACCTCAGTGCAAATAACCGAGAGACGCACAGACGTGAGATGAGTTCAACTCTGTCGTCACGCGCTCTCCGTGAGATCTACCTTCCTGCCTTTGAGATCGCAGTCAGGGAAGGCGGGGCAAGATGCATCATGACGAGCTATAACCGCATCAATGACATTTACAGCGCAAACCATTACGACCAGAACACCATGGTCCTCCGTGAGCAGTGGGGCTTTAAGGGTCTCGTAATGACCGACTGGTGGGCTTACATCAACAAGGAAGTTACACTGGCCGAGAAGTATAACCTTGAGGATCATTCCGTCATGGCCAGATCCCAGAACGATGTATATATGGTCTGCACCAGTGTCGAAAAAGAGAACCTGCTGGAGACCGATACTTATAAGGAACTGACAGAAGGGGACGGCACCAATATTACCCGTGCCGAGCTTCAGCGGAACGCGGAAAATATCCTGAACTTCGCGATGAACACTCCCGCCATGGACAGGACCGAAGGCAGGGAGATCACCGTTAACCACATCGACAGCCCGTTCGGAGAAGATGATGTCGAAGTCGATACGGATGTTTTCTACTCGATGGTTGACGAGATAACTATCGAATGCAAGACAAAGACTTCAAGAGGCAAGGATTTTGTCTTCGGCATTACTTGCGAAAAGCAGGGCTACTACGGTCTCGAATTCACCGGTTATTCCAATCTTGGCGAGCTTGCCCAGATTCCCATGACGGTCTATATCACGAGCATCCCGTGCGCTGTCATAACCTGGAACGGCACGAACGGAGAGCTTGTTACCAAGAGCTGCGAGTGCATGATGTATGCGAAGAACTGTGTCTTCCGTGCTCATTTCGCGTCAGGCGGCGTATCGATCAAGTCACTTAAGGTGAAGTATCTCAGGTCGCTCGATGAACCTGCTGCGGAATAACGCTTTTATAATCATATTTTATAAACAAGATGATTTGTATTAAAATAAGGTCGGCTTTAATCAGCCGACCTTAACATTTACAGGGGATATATGAGAAGAGACTACTTCACATGTGTATTTTTGGGACTGATCGCCGGAGCATTGGCTTTTGTATGTTTTAAGCCTCTGTTCTTCACCTGGGATCAGATAATCCCGCGTTCATTCTCGTTATATGAGTTTGTGGCAAGCGCTCTTTACACTGTGTTCTTTATAGTCTTTCTGCCGTTTTTTGCGGCTTTTCGTAAAAAAGAATGGATCAACTGGGGTCTTGCGGCGTATGGTCTCATGGCATATCTGCCTTTGTGGCTATATCCGGCGCAGGAACTCATAAAGGGCGAACAGGCGAGCATGGTGCACATTATAGGTGCGCTCTGCTTAAGAGCGATCTACGCGGTGATGCAGGCTCCTTTCGCTGCCCTCTCGAAATATATAGGACATGAAGCCGCTTCAATGGTCGTTTACTGGATACTTCCGGTATCAGTTATCTGGCCGGTATTGCTCAGGATCCTGCGTTTCTACAGAAGGGCATATCTTTCTGAACAGCTCAACCCCATGACTCCGGACCAGGCTGCCCCTGCTGCAGCTAAAGCGCCTGAAGCTCCCGAGAAACCTGAAGTCCTTGGTACGGTCATCAGCGCTCCCGTCACCGCGCAGTCTCCTGCCGACATAACCCGCAAGAACAAGCCTGAAGGAAGGGCCAAAAAGACAGAGAACATGGAACAAAGGCCTGAACATGCCGATAAGCCTCAGACCAGGGAAAGCCAGCAGGCAAAACATGCCGCTGTAAGAGCACCCGTAAGACCTGTTCATGTCGGTGTTAAAGCTCCGGAGCAGGAGAAGGTCGAAGCTTTGGAGCCGGGTCCTGAAAAGCCCGCTGCCAGACAGGAAGTTATCTATATGGGGGCTCCCAAACCGGGATCTGATGAAGCCATACCTTTACACGCTCCCAAGCCAGACCCCAATGATGCGATACCGCTCGGGGCACCCGTGTCCAAGACGGGAGACGCCAAACCGCATGGAGCGCCCGAAGCCGGGGCTGTGCCTCCCACAAACAGACCAAGACCTTCCGCACCTGTCAGACCGGTTCATCTGGGCACACCATCATCATCTTCCGATCCGGAGAATAATGGAGGGGCATAAGCCTTCCGGTCACCTTTAGAACATCTCAGGTTGAAAACACACCGCTCACCCTGTAAAATGTATCAGTTGACTAATAGGATGGAGATTCGAATCAATGGCAAAGAATAATAAATTCTGGAAGACTTTGCTCGCGGGAAGTGACGATAAGAAGCATGCCGCGCAGACCGGAGAGGATCCGCTCGAAGAAGGTCTGAAGGATCTTACATGGTTTGAAAGTTCCAAGCGCGCCGTACAGAGAGGTCTTCACAAGACATATGAGACATTCGGCGAGGAAGTCGGCAATTCCCTTACGGCCGGTGTTCCTGCCCTCTATCTTTTGGGACTCCTTCCATTTGCTGCCATTAATTCATATCTCAGTGCATCTGCCGTTGAAGGTACGACACAGGCGCATGTGGTCATGTCCGTTATCGGAAGATCCGCTTTTATAATCACTTTGATCCTGGCTCTGCTCATGTCCACGGTATATCACCTCATGAAGCATGGAACTCCTCATAAGAGAATAATGAACAAGGTCAACAGGAGCGTTGCTTATTTCGCTATACTCGGTGCATATACACCTATCTGCATAAATGTGTTAAGTCCCATCTCCGGCGCAGTGCTCTGGGCACTGGAAGCAGCAATGGCCGTAGCAGGTGTTCTTGTCACTGCTCTTGCTTATCACACAAAAGTCGGTAAATCATTTACATACTTTATATATGCGGCAATGGGATGGGCGATCATCTTCAGGATCGTTGAGTTCTATCAGAAGACATCACTCGTATGCTTCTGGCTTCTTATATCCGGTGCGATCGTTTATACAGTAGGGATCTTTTTCGCCCCCTCGAAAAGAAGATTCAAGTTCTCACACATGGTATGGCACTTCTTTGTCCTTGCCGGTGTCGTGCTTCACGTTCTGGGATTCGTTTATTTCTTCGGATAATTATTTTAAATAATATAATCGCTTAATGAATTGCTAACGGGCTGCCGCAAATGAGGCAGCCCTTGATATTTTTGGGGACTTATCAGAAGCAGTCTGCCTGTGAATTATCAGAATCCGTCTGTCGGTGAATAATAATTACACAGATTAAGGTTTTCAGGCAATTTTTTTTGCAAAAAACGTTTATTTTGCAAAAAATATTACCCGGATCGCAGATTCAGGTAATGAGGCGTTTGGCCGGTGTGATGCGGGGCTGCCGCAAATGGAGTCCGGTCAGTAAACTCCTGTAAAGAATATTAATGAACATACCGGTTTAAAGTGAATACCGGAATTGTGGAAAAATATTAAACCCGCACAACCGGGAATATTCCGAATTATACAAATATACAAATCGGATTTACCCTGATACGATTTTTCTTGACCGGGGGTCCCCATATTGTAAAATATTTTTAGTAAAACCTTGGCGTCCCCGTGCTGCAAAGAAGACAGCGTGGGGTTTTTTAAGAAATAGGAGGATAAGGAAATGCCAGATTTTTTAACAGGACCTATCATTGCAGCAGCAATCATTGCGGTAGTTATCATCATCATAGTTATTTGCAGCTATGTAAAGGCACCGCCGGATAAAGCATATATCATCTCAGGTCTCCGCAAGAATCCTAAGATACTGATCGGTAGGGCAGGCCTCAAGATGCCTTTCTTCGAGAGAAAAGATGAACTCCTCATCAAGCAGATCTCGATCGATATCAAGACAGACGGATATGTTCCTACGGCAGACTTCATCGGTGTAAATATCGACGCAGTCGCAAAGGTAAGAGTGATGAGCGAAGGTGAAGGCGTTAAGCTCGCCATGAAGAACTTCCTCAACATGAAGGAGCAGCAGATCGCAGATTCCCTCGTTGATTCACTTCAGGGTAACATGAGAGAGATCATCGGTACGATCACCTTGAAGGACCTCTGCAACGACAGAAAGAAGTTCGGTGACGAGGTTCAGCAGAAGGCTCAGGAAGACATGAAGCGTCTGGGTATCGAGATCATCTCCTGCAACGTTCAGCACGTAACGGATGAGAAAGACCTCATCAATGCTCTGGGTCAGGACAACATGGCAAAGATCCAGAAGGACGCTTCTATCGCAAAGGCTCAGGCTGACAGAGACGTTGCAATCGCTCAGGCTCAGGCTCAGAAGGAAGCAAATGATGCAAAGGTCGCAGCTGATACTGAAATCGCCGTAAAGCAGAATGAACTTGCTATCAAGAAAGCAGAGCTCAAGACAGTTGAGGATTCAAAGCAGGCTGAGGCTGACGCAGCTTACGAGATCCAGAGAGAGAATCAGCGTAAGACCATCGAGGTAACAAAGACCAACGCCGACATCGCACGTCAGGAGAAGGAAGTTGACCTCAAGAGGAAAGAAGCTGAAGTAAAAGAGCAGGCTCTCGATGCTGAAGTCAAGAAGAAGGCAGAAGCTGAGAAGTTCGCAAAGCAGCAGGCAGCAGACGCAGCTCTCTATGAGAGACAGAGAAAGGCAGAAGCTGAGAAGTTTGAACTCGAGAAGCAGCAGGAAGTCAAGAAGATCCAGGCTGAGGCAGACCTCTTCGCTAAGCAGAAGGAAGCTGATGCCAGAAAGGCTCAGGCTGAAGCTGAATTGTTCGCAAAACAGCAGGAGGCAAATGCCATTGCTGCAAAGGGTAAGGCAGAAGCTGACGCGATCGCTGCAAAGGGTAAAGCTGAAGCTGAAGCTATCGCCGCTAAGGGTCTTGCCGAGGCTGAAGCTATCGATAAGAAGGCTGAAGCTATGAAGAAGTACGGCCAGGCAGCCATGATGGAAATGATCGTTAAGGCTCTTCCTGACATGGCAGCTGCTATCGCTGAACCTCTGTCAACGATCGATAAGGTAACGATCATTGATTCCGGCAACGGTGGTGATTCCGGTGTAAGCAACATGGGTTCTTATGTACCTTCTGTACTCGCCAAGACGATCGAGTCCGTTAAGGAAGCTACGGGAGTAGACATCAGAGAGATCATGAAGGCAAGCACATACGATGCAATGGTCAACAAGAACATTACGGTATCAGGTCTTGAGAACGTTCAGTCAGTGAACCTTTCCACAGGCGATTTGGAGAAGACGGTAAACGGCACTGCAGGTGAGGTTTCCGCAGCACCGGCTGCAGAAGATTGATCTCTGCCGGTGAACAGCCACATTACTTAAGCTCAGACCAAAGCTTATGATGTGAATATAAACTCAAACATATAACGGGTTGCCCCTTCGGAGGTCTGTCCTCCGGAGGGGTTGTTTTTTCTTCAAGCCTTTCTGATATGGAACCTTACGGCGTGTCCTGACTGTTACCGCTGAAGCAGGTGTCACAGGCCCGCTGCTGATATATAATGCAGGAAAAGAGATCAGGAGGGATCAGACTATGAGAAAGCCCGGCAAGGTGAGAAAGTTTTTCGGCACGATATTTATCCTTCTGACCGTGGCATTTACGGTCTATCTGTCGGTCATAATGATACAGCGTATCAATGCCGTCGTTCTCAAGAATTCCTATATTACTATCTTTAAGAATGAGCTGTATATATGCGCTGCCTTCCTGATCCTGTCGCTTGATATCAGGTTCGGTGTCCTGACGAACACTAAACGGAGGTTTTTAAGGGCAATAGGGTGGATCTTCCGTATCGCGCTTGTTGCCGCAGCCGGTCTGGTTATTTTCTTTTTCGCGAAAACAGCATACGGCTCATTTATCTCCACGCCTGCCACCGCTGACAATGCGATCGTTCTCGGTCTGGCACTTCAGAACGGCAGGCCGATGCCTGACCTGATAGAGAGGGTGAATACGGCCGCTGAGTTCTCTTCTGAAAATCCCGGTGCGATGCTCATACTTACAGGCGGAAATGCGAATTACACCGGAACGACGGAAGCTTCGGTAATGAAGGATCTTCTGACCGAGCGCGGCGTGAAGGAGGACAGGATGCTGCTCGAGGATCAGGCTTCGACTACAACAGATAATTTCCGCAATGTGGCGAAGATGATAGACCCCTCCAAACCGGTCGTTCTGATCACAAGCGGCTATCACATGAACAGGGCGGTAAGGACAGCGGAAGAAGCCGGTTTTGAATATGTGATAAGAAGACCGGCACCGTCATCACGTGTTGAATATGCTGCCAACATTATGTGGGAAGTGATACAGGAACTGAACGGACTTAAGATGCGGCTGTTCCCTGTTTAATGCCGGGGCGTATCGCTAAGGAACAGAAAGACCGTTTATGGAATTTCAATAACACCAACAGATAAGGGCTGCCTCAGATCTGAGACAGCCCTATATAAGGTTATTTGTTTATTTCCGGATCAACCGAAGAGTGTGAGCAGGATGCCGGCTGCAACTGCAGAACCGATAACGCCTGCAACGTTAGGACCCATAGCGTGCATGAGCAGGAAGTTGGAAGGATTCTCCTTCTGACCGACCTTGGAAGCAACACGTGCTGCCATAGGAACGGCGGAAACGCCTGCTGCACCGATGAGCGGATTTATCTTGCCCTTTGAGAGGACATACATGATATCGCCGATGATGAGACCGCCGACTGTAGCGAAGATGAATGCTGCGAGACCGATGCAGATGATAAGGATCGTCTCAAGCTTGAGGAATCTTGCACCTACTGCCGTAGCACCAACGGATGTACCGAGCATGATCGTTACGATATTGCACATAGCATTCTGAGCTGTGTCGGAAAGACGGTCTGTAACACCGGACTCTCTGAAGAGGTTGCCGAGCATGAGACAGCCGAGGAGGGGTGCAACAGAAGGAAGGATGAGAACACAGACTACTGTAACAATGATAGGGAAGCAGATCTTCTCTGTCTTGGAAACAGGTCTTGTCTGTTCCATCTTGACCTTACGCATCTTCTTTGTTGTAAGGAGCTTCATTACAGGGGGCTGGATCATAGGGATCAAAGCCATGTAAGAGTAAGCTGCGATAGCGATGGCACCAAGGAGCTCAGGAGCGAGTTTGGATGTGAGGTAGATAGCTGTCGGGCCGTCAGCACCGCCGATGATTCCGATGGAAGCTGCACCCTGGGGATCGAAGCCCAAAAGGCATGCTACTACGAAAGCAAAAGAGATACCGAACTGAGCGCCTGCACCCATGAAGAAGGACGAAGGTCTTGAGATCAGGGGTCCGAAATCCGTCATAGCGCCTACTGCCATGAAGATAAGGCAGGGGAAGATATCCATTTTAACGCCGATATAGAGGAAGTCGAAAAGACCTGGATCTATGTGGGCACCTGTAGCGGGATCGTGATAACCGCCGCCCAGAGCAAGCCAGTTGATGTCACCTTCAAACCATTCAGGATGGAAGATTCCGCCGCCCGGCCAGGGGAGATTGGTAAGGAGCATGCCGAATGCGATAGGGAGCAGGAGAAGCGGCTCGAACTGCTTCTTGATCGCCATGTACAAAAGGACGAACGCTATAAGGATCATAATAGCGTTTTTCCAACCTTCCGGATCGAGGAAGAACTGGGCAAAGCCCGATGTCTCCCACAGATTTTTTAATACTTCTAACATTACCCTGATACCCCCTGATTAAGAAATAGATACCAAGGGTGTGCCGGTGTCTACGGACTGGCCCTTTGTTACGAGGACCTGAGCGATGGAGCCTGCGCAGGGTGCATAGATCTCGTTCTCCATTTTCATAGCTTCGAGAATGCAAACGAGCTCGCCTTCCTTAACAGCCTGTCCGACAGATACCTTGACGTCAAGGATCGTTCCGGGCATTGGTGAGTTAACGGGTGTTGTGCCTGCGGCAGCAGCAGGAGCGGCTGCGGGTGCGGGTGCTGCAGCGGGAGCAGCGGCAGGAGCGGCAACAGGTGCGGGAGCAGCAGGTGCTGCAGCAACAGCTGTTGTCTTGATGAGATTGGCTTTGCCTTTCTCAACTTCTACCTCATAAACTTTATCGTTGATAGTTACGTTGTATATCATGGTGGACGTTCTCCTTTACTTCTTTTCGACGAGTTTGATGGACTTGAATACGAGCTCTTCAAGCGGTATTCCGGTGCTGTCGGCAACGATAGCCATGATCATTGCGGCAGTCTTCTCGTCACAGTTCTTAAGCTTTAATGATCCGGAAGAGAAGATCTCTCCGGAAGCTGCAGCCGCAGCAGGTGCAGCCGGAGCAGCTGCGGGAGCCTTGGCGGGTTTCTCTTTCTTGCCGGACTTGGTGATCGCTTCGATGATCTTTCCGGAGATCGAGATCAGGATGTACATCAGGAGAAGCACAACGAAAACCACGAGAATAACGATACCGGCATTCATAAACATCTCAGCAGTTGTGAGTTTCTGTCCGCGCTC
>Ga0310697_10006310_pt1 | contig 11296 bp, 8 predicted proteins | sample 172DNAGHGlowgp2_FD_203883 | JGI IMG/M metagenome (GOLD analysis project Ga0310697, IMG submission 203883) | Sheep rumen microbial communities from Palmerston North, Manawatu-Wanganui, New Zealand - 1728 DNA GHGlow gp2 (v2) (version 2) | ecosystem: Host-associated > Mammals > Digestive system >... | reverse complement strand
GATAGCGCACGGCGAGCGCATGGCTAATTTAATTCGCAAAATTCCTTTCGGCGCGACGTTTTCAAATGTCGGAATGAATATCGGCAAGGCTTTGGGCATTTTCAGTAAGCTTGGACTTGCCGGCGAAAGAAATATGCCCGCCTACGCCGCGACCGCCTTTAAGGATAAATTCAACTACATTGAGCAGACCGCGACCGGCAAAAAAATTGTTCTGTTCACGGGCTGTTTTATCAACGATAATGAACCGCAAGTCGGCGAAGCGTTTATCAAAGTCATGAACGCTAACGGCTATGAAGTGCTTATCGATAAGGAATTTAATTGTTGTGGTTCGCCGCTTGTCGTCACGGGCTATTTGGACGAGGCGCGACAACATGCTGATAACAACGCCGCAAGGATTCTGGATTGGAAAAAGCAAGGAATTCCGGTTGTGACACCCTGCACAAGTTGTTCGCTTATGCTTAAGGAAGAGTATCACGAACTTTTTGGCGAAGATAAATTCCATGAGACGGCGGAAAATGTTTATGACGCTTTCGAGTTCCTAGAAATTTTGCAGGAGCGCGGCGAGTTCAATGAAAATTTAAAGCCGCTTAACCAAAAACTTTTATATCACGTGCCCTGCCATTTGAAGTCGCAAGCAATCGGACTGCCCGCGCAGGACATCTTGGAAGAAGCCGGCGCAAAAGTTCAGACGGCGGACGCAGGCTGTTGCGGTATTTCGGGCAACTATGGTTTTCGCAAGGATAAATACGAAATTTCCATGAAGGTTGGCGCGAAACTTTTCGAGCGCATAAAGCAAAAAGATTTCGACAAAGTTATCAGCGATTGCGGGACTTGTCGAATGCAGATTCATCACGGTTCAGGAATTAAGCCTTGCCACCCGATTGAGATTTTAGCAAAAGCTTATTAAAAGCAATTAGGAATTAGGAAGTAGGAATTAGGAATTGGGGTGATAATCAACAAAACTAATCATCTAATAACCTAACAACTAAATTGGAGGGATTTTTATATGGCAAAAAATTATGTAATGGCACTCGACGCCGGCACGACAAGCAATCGCGCTATCATCTTCGACAAAAATTCTAAAATCGTTGGCGTAGCGCAAAGAGAATTCACGCAACATTTCCCGAAACCCGGTTGGGTCGAACACGACGCCGACGAAATTTATAGCACAATGGTTGCCGTCATGAAAGAGGCTCTCGAACATTCCGGGCTTGCCGCTAATGACATTGCGGCTATCGGCATAACTAATCAGCGCGAGACGACTGTAATTTGGGATAAGAAAACTGGTCGCCCGATTTATAACGCAATCGTTTGGCAATCGCGTCAAACTGCGCCTATCGCCGAAGCTCTCAAAGCTCAACACGCCGAAGAGTTCAAAGACAAGACCGGACTTGAGATTGACGCTTATTTTTCCGGCACGAAAATTAAATGGCTCCTCGATAATGTCGAAGGTGCTCGCGCCCGCGCAGAGGCAGGCGAACTTCTTTTCGGCACGATTGATACTTGGCTGATTTGGAAACTCACCGGCGGTAAAGTTCACGTAACCGACTATTCCAACGCTTCGCGCACAATGATTTACAATATCAATACGCTTGAATGGGACGACCAACTTTTGAGTTATCTCGATATACCGAAGGCGATTCTTCCCGAAGTTAAGCCGTCGTCCTATGTTTACGGCGAAACTAATCCGCTTGTTCTCGGCGCAGTGATTCCAGTTGCTGGCGCGGCGGGCGACCAACAATCCGCGCTTTTCGGACAAAATTGCTTTGAACCTGGCACCGCTAAAAATACCTACGGTACCGGTTGCTTTATGCTCATGAACACGGGCACGGAGATTCATAAATCTAAAAATGGGCTTGTAACGACGATTGCTTGGGGTCTCGACGGAAAAGTTGAGTACGCGCTTGAAGGTTCGATTTTCGTTGCAGGCTCGGCGATTCAATGGTTGCGCGACGGCGTCCGCATGGTCGACAGTGCGCCCGATTCCGAATGGGTCGCTAAGAAAGTCAAGGATACCGGCGGCGTTTATTTTGTTCCGGCGTTCGTTGGACTTGGTGCGCCGTATTGGGATATGAACGCTCGCGGCATGATTATCGGACTTACTCGCGGCACGACGAAGGCGCACATTGTCCGCGCTACGCTTGATTCTCTTGCCTATCAGACACGCGACGTTTTGGAGGCAATGGAGGCTGATAGCGGCAATAAACTTTCCGCGCTCAAAGTTGACGGCGGTGCGTCCGCGAACAATTTGTTAATGCAATTCCAAGCTGACTTACTGGGCGTGCCGGTTGACCGTCCGCAAATTGTTGAGACGACGGCTCTTGGCGCGGCTTATCTTGCTGGCTTAGCGGTTGGCGTTTGGAAAAATAAAGATGAACTTAAATCAGCGTGGCAACTCGAAACGCGCTTTGAACCCGAAATGAAACGCTATGAAGCCGACGCGCTTTATAAAGGTTGGCGCAAAGCTGTCAAGCACGCTATGAATTGGCTTGCTGAAGACTAAAACTTCACGGCTTAAAGTTTTTTGGGGACGAGAAAATTTCGCCTCTCGTCCCCTAAGGAGGAATTATTCATGGATAATTTATTCGGCGAATTTATGGGAACAATGGTTCTGATAGTTTTTGGTTGCGGCGTTTGCGCGAACATGACTTTGACGAACTCCAAAGGACAAGGCGGCGGCTGGGTTTGTATAGCAATCGGCTGGGGATTTGCAGTTACATTGGGCGTTTTCACCGCGACGACGCTTGGTGCCCCTCAAGGCGATTTAAATCCCGCTGTCACGCTCGCTAAAACTATGGTCGGCATTTACACGCCCGCGCAATTTATTGCAACGTCGGGAGCGCAACTTGTCGGCGCGATTTTGGGCGCGGCTATCGTCTGGCTTGCATACCTTCCGCACTGGGCAAAAACTGAAGATCCTGCCGCTAAACTCGGCGTCTTTGCAACGGGTCCTGCTATCCGCAGTCCTGGCGCGAATTTTCTCTGCGAAACTATCGCGACTTTCTTCTTGATGTTCGTTATCTGGATGATTTTCGGCGAACCGGTCGGGCAACTCGTTCCTGGCTATGGTCCTTACATGGTCGGCATTTTGATTATCGCATTAGGTTTATCGCTTGGCGGTCCCACTGGCTACGCTATGAATCCTGCTCGTGATTTAGGTCCGCGCATTGCTCATTTCATTTTGCCGATTGCGGGCAAAGGCGGCTCCGATTGGGGTTATGCTTGGGTTCCGATTGCTGGTCCTCTTTGCGGCGGCGCGTTGGCTTATGCTGTCGCTAAAGGTTGCGGTCTTTTCTAAAACTTTTCTAGGAAAAAAAGAAGTCGGGAGTTTTTATAACTCTCGGCTTTTTGATTTGTATAGAAAAATATTGATTAACTGATGATTTTAACTGTTTATAGGGAAACAAACATTGACTACATCGCACATTCCGGAAAATTTCGCCCTTTTAACGCGCTTAACCAAAAACTTCATTCTTATCCTCTCCTTTCAGCTTAAATAAATTTTGGAATGCAGACATTAATTGAATCACACATTCCAGAGAAACGCATTCTCTTAACGCGCCTAACCAAAAATCTCACTCGTATCCTCTCCTTTCAGCTGTTCGTAGTAATGCTCAAGAACTTTTTCGAGATTATATTTAACTCTGCCGCAAACGGGCTGTTTGTCGATTGAATTTCTCATTGCGTCGGGACAACCGCCCATGCAAATCGGCAAACAAGTACATTCACGACATTTTGAGTGCCTGATTGGGTTCCACTGAATCCACGATAGATAATTTTTCGTGAACTCTTCGCTTAAGTCATTAACATTGCCGCTGGACATTTTCAAATCGCCTACATTATTCCAACAGCGATAAAGTTCACCGAGATTGTCAACAACAAAGGCATTTACATAATCGGCGCAACAGAAATTCATTTTTGGCGAAGGGTAAGCCGACATCTTGTTTACGGTAAAGCCACGCGCCAAAACTTCTTCATAAAGCGGCAACATAATGCCGGCAAATTGCGCGTTGTTATAGCAATCACTCTCAATCGATTTACAAACTTCAGTGTACGCCGCGACTTGCCCAAATCCAACTTTCAATTCCTCGTGCTTATCAATTCTTTCGGCAAGAACGTCAAGCAATTCGTCGACGCGGTCGATATTTTCCTTGTCGATATTAACGCGGACAATAACCGATAAGCCATTATTCAGCAAAAGATTTACGCGGTCAATCAGCTTGTCGAAAGTGCTTTCACCCGTAACGGAGGGGCGACGGCTATCGTGAATTTCCTTTACGCCGTCAATGGTAATCTGTGCACCGTTGATTTTGTACTTTTTGAAAAGCGCAACGTCGCAATCGTCAAACCGAAATTTGTCATACTGTACTTTTCAAGGTTGCGATAAAATTCCAGACGCTCTAATTCGTCAACGCCGTCATCAACCAGACAGCCTGAACTTTTCATATCGGCGATTAACTGCGCGTCGTAATTTTTCTCGTCGTAGGAATTATTCTTTACGTCGTCAACTACGTACAAAAAGTTTTCGTCGACAACTGCCAATGCACAAGTCGCTGCGTTGAAAAAAATCGTGGCGTCGTCGTATTGTTTAAGAAAATTGTAGCGTGATAGTTTCATGTCGGCTCCTTTCAAAGCAAAATTTACATGCTTAGTATACCCCCCCACACTGCCCCGCTGTCAAGCTTTTTTTATTGACATTTGGAACGAAATTGATAAACTGATAAAAACTTTAAGTGGAGGCGAATGCTTTGACGATAGACGAAAAAATTTTTGAGGAACCCGAAGGCGAAGAGTGGGTAGAAGAAGTCTTGACCAATAAACGGCGGGCGGCATTGAACAAATTCGCGGAGAAACTCGGCGTGAAATTTAAGAATATAAAAACTTTGCACGTAGCCTTGACGCATAAATCCTACGCAAATGAATTTGAGCCGCGCATTAAATACAATGAACGCTTAGAATTTCTAGGCGACGCGGTTTTAGGCTTGGCGACGGCAACTTATCTTTTCGAGCATTTCACGCACCTTAAGGAAGGCGAATTAACTAAAACTCGTTCGGGAATCGTGCGCCAGTCGACGCTAACCCGCGTTGCTGAAGAAATAGGGCTTGACGAATTGCTGTTACTTGGTCCGACTGAATTAGCTTTTGGGCGCGGGCGCAGTTCTAATCTTGAGGACGCTTTAGAAGCGGTTATTGGCGCGATTTATCTTGATTGCGGCTGGGAAGTTGCCCGCGATTATGTTTTCCGCCAATTCGGTGCCGAGTTCGAGCGCGTCAAAGTTACCGGCATTCCGAAAGATTACAAAAGCAAGTTGCAGGAGACAATTCAAAGCCAACCGCCGAAGAAACTTTCCTACGCGGAACTTAGCGCGAGCGGTCCCGACCATAGCCGAACTTTTGAGGCGGCGGCAATGATTGACGGGAAAATTTTCGGACGTGGCGTCGGTCGTAGCAAAAAAGCCGCCGAGCAAGAAGCGGCAAGAGCGGCTTTAGAAAAATTAGGAATTCTAAACTAACAAACTTTCAAAAGTTGGGCTTGCAATTTGTTTTCGAGTGTGGTAAACTGCGCGGGTAATCGGGACGTAGCTCAGTTTGGGAGAGCGCTTCCTTGGGGTGGAAGAGGTCGTGAGTTCAAGTCTCGTCGTTCCGACCAATAAAGAAAATTTCAAAGCCTCCGAGTTAATCGGGGGCTTTTCCGCTTTTATAACGTTATCTCTTAAAGCTTTTGAGAATCGCGCAAATTTTCCTAACGTCGTCTTCAGTCAAGCCGCCATACATTGGCAAGCTTAATACCTGTTGCCCGATAACGTTCGCGACGGGCAAATTTTCAACCCGCGCAGAATTCAACTGGCGATAACAAGTGAACTCACTGCAAAGCGGATGAAAATATTTCCGCGCGAAGACATTGTAATTTCTGAACTCGTCGTAGACAAAATCCCGCGACCGCCCGAAAACTTTTTCGTCAATGCGCACGACGTAATATTGATAGTTCAACTTAACGTCCGCCGCGCAGGGCGGCATAAGCTTAACGCCTTCAACGTCGGCAAGTTCTTCGTTATAAATTTCGTGCAAGCGAATTCTTTTCTGCCGCTCCGCCTCGACGTAGTTTAGCATAATCCTCCCAATCGCCGCCCGTATCTCGTCAAGCTTGCCGTTTATGCCGGGCATAACAACTTCTTCCTCATTCTTGATTCCGAAATTTTTCAGCAGGTCAATTCGCGCCTTCAGATGTTCGTTGCCGTGAACCAACGCGCCGCCCTCGACCGTGTGATAAAGTTTCGTCGCGTGAAAGCTGAACATTGATATATCTCCAAAAATTCCAACGCCACGCCCGCCAATTTCCACGCCGAAAGCATGCGCCGCATCATAAACCACGCGCAAGCCGTAGCGGTCAGCGACCTCCTGAATTTTTTCAACGTCGCAGGGCGTCCCGAAAACATGCACCGCCAAAATTGCAGTCGTGTGCGGCGTTATCATACTTTCGATTTTATCGGCGTCAATGTTCATGGTCTGGGCGTCAATGTCGCAGAAAATCGGCGTGATATTATTCCAACTCAAAACATGCGGCGTCGCGGCAAAGGTAAAAGGTGTCGTGATAACTTCTCCGCTTAGTCGCAAGCTTTGGCACGCCACCATTAGCGCAATCGTCCCGTTGTTGAATAGCGATAAATACGGCACCTTCAGAAAATTTTTCAGCTCGTGTTCAAGCATTGTATGTTGCGGTCCGTTATTGGTTAGCCACTTCGCCGCCCATATGTCGCGCAATTTCTCTGTGACTTCCTCAATCGTCGGGAATACCGGTCGCGTTACGTAAATTCTTTCTTTGAACGGTTCAAGATTTATCATCGGGCTCTTTCTCCTTAGCTTTTTCTTTAGCCTTATTAATTTTTTCAGCCGCCGCCGGGTCAATCTTCTCAAGATAAGTCAGCGGAATAGCGTCGGCATTTTTTTTCGAGTACTCATAGCACATGCGATAACTTATCGTAGCTTCGGCAGTTTTGCCTTGCTCGTCGAAAATGTCGCCCTGCAACCTGTACGCAATCGGATTTTTTTCGTCAATCGTCAGCGCGTGGTTAATGTCCTCAAAAGCCAGCTCCAATTCGCCGCGCATATGCCGCACGTCTGCCCGATTCAAGAAATTATACAGGTTCTCGGAATCCTTTTCGACCGCCGCATTTACGTCGACAAGTGCGCCGTCGTAATCGCCGACAATCGCCTTTGCCCGCCCGCGTATCGCTAAACATTCCGCGACGTTATCTTGATTTTTCGCGTTAAGGGCGCGTTCAATTTGCTTTAGCGCAAGTTCGCCCTGCCCGTAATCGTTATAAATGTCGGCGTTGATTCTTAGGCGCGTCGCGTCTTTAGCCTTTGCTGAAGCGGCATTGGCTTTTATTTTCGCCCAAAATTTTTCGCGCTCTATATCGGCGTCACGAATTTTTTTACGCGTGGCGGGCGTTTCGTTTTGATAAGCCAAAGTCACTGCGTCGCGAACTTTTTCGCCGAGATTGTACAGGGAAGAAATTTCGCGTAGCTCGCGATAAGCAATTTCATCTGTCAGAAAATCAATCTGCTTGCCAACGCCGGCTCTAAAGTTCCAAGCGGCGACGTTATCGAAGTCGTGAAAAGCTTTCGCCAGCCCGCCCGCGAAGTAGTAAGCATTTTCCGCCGCGTTATTATGGTCGGAGCCGGTGTTTATCGAATAAAAAATTTCCATGCCGTCGACGAAAACTTTATACGCGCGGTCTTCCTTTTCAACCGTGACGTGCCCGCCGCCGTAAGCCGTCATCATCTCCAACATTTTAGCTTCGCGCCTATCGGTGTCGGGGTGATCGCTGAAAGTGTCGTCGCTAGACATATCGCTTGAGCTGAATTCCATAACGTCCTTTGTCTCGTAGCGCACGTAGTAGCCAAGACGATTCATAGCCGCCGCACCGCCGCCAGGATTAAAGCCCGCACTTGTCATAATGTAAAAGCCGCCCTCGTCCGCCGCGTACTCGACAGGGACGTTGATATTTTTCGCAATCGAATAGTCAACCATTGCGGAAAATTTTCCCCAATCGATATTCGTACTGCGGCTGTTGTGGTCAATATTCGCGCCGATAAGCATTGCGCCTAAAGATTGCGCGACGGCTTGCGCGTAACTTTTCGCCGAATGCTGTTCAAGTCCGTGCGTCATTTCGTGCGCAAGGACGGCGGCAATTTGATTCTCGTTGGAGTTAAGACCGCGAATCAAGCCGCGATTGATTGTAATATAATTCATTGGGTAACAAGCGGCGTTAAATTTTTCGCTGTCGTTGACGTGCCAGACAAAAGGCAGGGAATTAACGCGCAATTCGTATTGTCCGTCGTTTACAAGCTTTTTCATAATTGAATCGACAAGTTCGACTTCGCGTTTATTTTTATCAGTGCCATTTTTCTCAATGTCCTGCCGGCGAACTTCCATTTGCGCATTTACGTTGTTGCCGAGCGCGAGAATTTCTCTTAGCGTCGATTTATACGCCGCCAAAACGCCGAGAGCTTCCGCCGCGATTGCCCAAGCGTCAGCCGCATAAACTTGCGCCGGATTTAAAATCGCGCTCGCCGCAATCAGTATCGCTATCAAAATCTTTTTCATTTCAATCACCGCCCCGATTATACTATAAAAAATAACCAACACAAAACTTTTAATTTCCCGCGCAGGCTGATATAATGTTGCGCGTTTAACAGGAGGCGAATTAAATGGAGAAATACAATCCGCAAGAAATTGAAAAGAAATGGCAAGAAGTTTGGAACGCGCCGAATTATTATCGCACGGTCGAGGACGAGAGCCGCCCGAAATATTACGCGCTGGAAATGTTCCCATATCCTTCGGGCAATTTGCATATGGGGCACGTGCGCAACTATTCAATCGGCGACGTGGTTGCGCGTTATCGCATGATGGCGGGTTATAACGTCCTGCACCCAATGGGCTTTGATGCGTTCGGAATGCCCGCCGAAAATGCCGCGATTGCTCACGGCGTAAAGCCGGGCGATTGGACTTTTGCCAATATCAAAAACATGACGGCGCAACAAAAGGCTATGGGGCTTGCTTACGATTGGGAGCGCGAAGTTGAGACTTGCCGCGAAGATTATTACCGCTGGACGCAATGGTTGTTTGAGCTTTTCTATAAGCGCGGGCTTGCTTACAAGAAAGAAGCGGCGGTTAATTGGTGCGACAAATGCGGCACAGTTTTAGCTAACGAGCAAGTTATTGACGGAAAATGTTGGCGTTGTGATTCCGAAGTTCATAAAAAGAATTTGGCGCAATGGTTCTTTAAAATCACGGACTACGCCGACGAACTTTTAAAAGATTTGGACAAGTTGACGGGCTGGCCTAATCGCGTAAAGATTATGCAGGAAAATTGGATTGGACGTTCTGAAGGTTTAGAAATTGTTCTGGACGCGCCCGAACTCGGCGAAAAAATTTCTGTCTACACTACGCGCCCCGATACGTCATTTGGTATAACTTTCCTTGCGCTGGCTCCCGAACACCCGCTAGTTGAGAAAATCTGCGCGGCTTCTCCTAAAGCTGACGAGCTTAAAAAATTCTGCGAACGCGCCCGCAGTCAAAGCGATATTGAGCGCACGTCGAGCGAATCCGAGAAGGAAGGCATTTTCACCGGCTTTTATTGTATCAATCCCTTCAACGGGCGCAAAGTGCAAATTTGGATAACAAATTACGTCGTATTCGAGTATGGCACGGGCGCAGTTATGGGCGTTCCTTCCGGCGACCAGCGCGACTGGATGTTCGCCAAAAAGTACGGACTTGATATTATTTTGACGCTTCAGCCCAAAGATAAAGAACTTAAACTTGAGGAAATGGACGCGGCTTATATCGAGCATGAAGGCGTTATGATTAATTCCGGCAAGTTCACGGGCATGGATTTTCAAACAGGCTTTAAAGCGATTATGGACGAGGCGGAAAAGCTCGGCTTCGGCAAGCGCAAAGTTAATTATCGTCTGCGCGATTGGCTGATAAGTCGTCAACGCTATTGGGGCGCGCCAATTCCCGTTATCTACTGCGACAAGTGCGGCGAAGTTCTCGTTCCCGAAGAAGATTTGCCCGTTAGACTTCCCGACGACGTGGAGTTTAAGCAGGGCGCATTGAGTCCGCTTTCGACAAGTAAGCAGTTTAACGAATGCACCTGCCCGAAATGCGGCGGTCATGCTCACCGCGAAACCGATACTATGGACACGTTTATTTGTTCGAGCTGGTATTATATGCGCTACGCCGACCCGCACAACGATAAAATGCCCTTCGACCGCGACAAGGTCAACTATTGGAATCCCGTCGACCAATACATTGGCGGCATTGAGCATGCGATTTTGCATTTGCTTTACTCCAGATTTTTCACCAAAGTTTTGCGCGATGCTAAGCTTTTGGACTATGACGAACCATTTTCAAATTTGTTGACGCAAGGCATGGTTATCAAGGACGGCGCGAAAATGTCTAAGTCTCTTGGCAATGTCGTTAGCCCCGAAGAAATTATCAGCAAATATGGCGCGGACACTGCCAGATTGTTTATTCTGTTCGCCGCGCCGGTTGAGCGCGATTTAGATTGGAGCGATGAAGGCGTTCAAGGTTCGTTCAGATTTTTAAACCGCGTCTGGAGGATTTTGGGCATTTTCGGCGACGCGATTAAGGCGGGCGCAGATAATTACGACGTGCAAGCTTTGACGCCCGAAGAAATTTCATTGCGGCGCACGTTGCACAAGACGATAAAAAAAGTCACGGAAGATATTCGCGACCGTTTCGCATTTAATACGGCGATTAGTTCGCTAATGGAACTTGTCAACGCAATGCACGTCTTCCAGGATAAAGCGATTAACCCGAATTTAGCGCGAGAGCTTGCGAAAAATCTTTTGATAATGCTTGCGCCATTCGTCCCGCATATTTCCGCAGAACTTTGGAGCAAATACTTTAACGGCGACGTTCACAAGCAAAATTGGGCGACTTTCGACGCTGAAGCGATTGTCGAGGAAGAAATAGAAATTGTCATACAGATTAACGGCAAAGTTCGCGAACATGCAAAAATTCCTGTTGGCTTGAGTAAAGGCGATTTAGAAAAACTTGCACCGACGTTGCCGCGAGTTGCTGAGATGACGGCGGGCAAAAAAATCGTTAAGATTATCGCCGTCCCGAATAAGCTGATAAATATCGTCGTAAGATAAATTAACCGTAAAAAAAATTATCCCCCGCAAAAACTGCAGGGGATTTTTTATAAGACTTTATAAGTTAGCGTCGTGTTGCCGATTAAAATTTTATCGCCGTCTTTGAGTT
>Ga0310697_10006309_pt1 | contig 11298 bp, 10 predicted proteins | sample 172DNAGHGlowgp2_FD_203883 | JGI IMG/M metagenome (GOLD analysis project Ga0310697, IMG submission 203883) | Sheep rumen microbial communities from Palmerston North, Manawatu-Wanganui, New Zealand - 1728 DNA GHGlow gp2 (v2) (version 2) | ecosystem: Host-associated > Mammals > Digestive system >... | reverse complement strand
GCCATCAATGTCGGGGCAGATGATATATGCACCATAGGGCAGGGGAGGCAAAGTCGTGGTGACTTTATCTGCACTGAACGGCACTGTGCCCTGCACCTTGACCGGGTGTTTCGAGACAAGCTGTAACTTGCTCTTGTTCAAGCGGTACTCATCGAGCATGATGTCGGGAATGCGGTAAACCTCGATGTTGAACGCATTGGCGTTATTGACATGTGCGGTGACTGTGATGCTGTCATGCGATGAGCGAACCCCTGGATAATAGAGATTCACGCGTTTGCTCTCAAGGTTGGTGATGGCATTTTTCACCTCGGCGGTGTAGATGGAAGCGGGGAATCGCTTCAAATACTCATGCAATGTCTTGTAGTGGAGTTTGTTGTCCTCCCATGCTATGCTGTTGAGCAGCAGCGCGCAGTGCTCATTGTCCTGATACTGCCGGTAGGTCTCAATCGTGAAATAGTCCTCGAGCTCTTTTTTTGCAAAGAGATGCGCGGGCACGTTGCCTTCGGTGGTCTTGAGCCAGTCATCCACGATGCGGCTCAGTAGATTCGTCTTATCGGCATTGGTATCGTCTTGTATATATATCTCAACTACATCTTGGAACATCTCCTTGCCTTTCATCAGCAGGAACTCATACAAGGTGGGGATGTAGGTGGCACCCAACTCGTTGCACTTGATGATGCCAGGCAGTGATGTCACCGCCACAGTTTTGAGCGCCTCGGGCTCGGCGAGGCTCTTCTCGATCAATTCAGTGATTTTCTTGTCAAACTGCTTGCGGTCCCACTCGCTGATGTCGGCAGGCGTTTCCTCTACGGGATTCTTACGGTTGCTCCAGCGGGCAAAGCGATCGCGATAGCCCTGATAGATCATCGCCTCCAGGTGGTAGAGTAACGCCTTGATGTGGGGTCGCTTCTCTTTATCGATAACCGTCTCGACACGCGTGATGATGTCAGCCGCGTTGTCTTGCGAGATGCCGCTCTGGGCAAGACTATAGCGCACGAGCGCATCGACGGTCAACTGGCCGTCGCCGCTCTTGAGCGCCTTGTCCAGGTCGGTCAACGCCTCCTTGGACACGTCCTGTGGGAAGTTGAAGTCAACGACCTTGTCCTTTCCCGATGAATCAAATGGGAATGCCATGATGAGTATAACTATAGTTAGGATGTGAATGATTGTCTGTTTCATAGCCATTCGGTATTTAGTTTGTTATTAGAACTTCAAAGTTACAAAATTTCATGTGCAAAACATTCGCCAGTCTCCTATATTTTGCAATAATTAACGTCAACCATATCTTTTCCAGGTTCTATGGGGAACGTCGTCAATGCTTTTTCTGCGAGACGTGCATGGATCTAGCGCTAAACTCCTTATCACAGAGGATTCCATAAAAATTCTATCGTCTTTCATATCTAACACTGTTTTAGGTTGATAAAACGGACTAACTCTCGCTTGCAAAGTTACAACGGATTATTGAAAAACGGCTAGCATTCTATGGTCATTCTGTGATAATTAAACCATTGATTATCACCAATATAGAAAAGAAAATGGTCATTCCGTGGTAATTCAAATATTTATAGGGATGGTCTTCTGCTGCATAATGCGTTGAAAAGTTCCAGAAGGGTCCGTCTCTCTCCTGTTATGACATTGGCACTTGCCGAGAAGTCATTCAGGGCGATTGTTGTGTATAAGCAGGCCTCAGGCCTTGTCAAGGTCTTCGACCTTTTTTGTCAGTAAAATTATCCCTGTGGTACCTTTGGGGGTAAAAAAAGATTCCGCACTGTGTGCGGAACCCTATATATTTTGTCTCCCTGATTGGAGTGATGTCACTTCTTGTTTTTCTTCTTGGCCAGCATCTGGCGTGTAAACTTGGCCTCGGCCTGCTTGAGTTGGAAGAGCTGCTTCTTAGAGAGAATCTTGGAGAATTTTTCAAAGTATTTAGCTTCGATCTCTCCCTCTCGCATGCGGGTGTTGGACAGCGCCGACGCTGCAGCTTCATAGTCACGGTCGGTTGGATTCTTCTTATTCTCGACCTCTTTGGCCAGCGCACGAGCGTTGCGGTTCACTTCATAGACCTCTCGTTCCATCTGCTCGTAGAGCGGCATGAACTGCTTCTGCTGTGTCTGGGTGAGGCCCAGCTCCTGGATGATCATCTCGTGCTTGGCTTGATACATGTCGCTCGCAAACTTGGTGCGACCGTTCTGTGCCGAAGCCGAAGCTGTAATAGCAAGCACAAGGACCAATATCGAAATAATCTTCTTCATGACTTGTCCTCCTTTCACTATCATTGCTGATCGTTATACAAGTTCTCCTCGTTACTCATGGCCACCGAGTCCTCATAGTTGAGGATATCATAGTCGCTGACCGAGCCACTCATGATGAAATCATCGACGTTGCTCTTGTCATCCTGGAGCTTCTCGGCAACGGCCTGGACGCCTTGCAACGAACTGGTGTCGGTAAAGTGGCTGAACACCTGCATCATGCACCACACGCCGGCAAACATTGCTGCCATGTAGACCAGCGGCTTGATGCGCTGCCACATCGTGGGCTTGACGTCAACGGGTGTAATCTCAACGTCGGGCAGCATCTCGGCCATCCGTTTGTTGAAATCTTCAAAGTAATTCTCCGGCACTTTGAAGCCCGGATCCTTACCGTATTTCTTTAATATTGTGGAGTCTTCGTGTTTCATAACGCTTGTTTGACTCGGAATTGTCAAAAAAGTTTAATCGTGAAAACAAAAAATTATTCTGTTTCACTCAAATACTGTTCAATTTTTTTCACCGCATGATGATAGGAGGCCTTGAGCGCGCCCTCGCTGGTGCCCAGAATCTCGCTCATGTCCTCATATTTCATCTCATCGTAGTAGCGCAGGTTGAACACGATGCGCTGTTTCTCGGGAAGGGTGGCGATGGCCTTCTGCAGGTTCATCTGGGCCTGGTCGCCATCAAACCACTCGTCGCTTTCCAGCTGGTTGACGAGGAAACTCTCGTCATCGTCGATGGACATTTGGTTCATCACCTTCTTCTTGTTGACAAAGGTGATACTCTCGTTGATGGCAATCTTGTAGAGCCAGGTCGAGAGCTTGGCATCGCCACGGAAGTTGTCGATGCTCGTCCATGCCTTCAGGAAGGTGTTCTGCAACACGTCGTTGGCATCGTCATGGTCAATCACCATGCGACGTATCTGCCAGTAAAGCTGCGAGCTATAGTGCTCGATCACCTTACCGAATGCCGCCTTGCACAGCTTGGGGTCGTGCAGTTGCTCGACCACCTGAGCCTCGTCATATTTCTCTCGTGCTGCCATCAGAATATTGTTTTGAGCGTGTAAAGATAGCAAAAATTTTGCCAACCTAGGCAATCCCCTCCTTTTATTTATGTTTTTTTTAGCATTTCACGACCCATATGAGCCGATTCAATACAATGTGTAACGCAAAATGTTGAAAGATTTTTACGCAAAATGTTGAATGGCGTGTCTTGGTCGCAGAAGGGCCTGGCATAAAAAATCCCCGCTGTCGCCGTGTGGCGGCTGCGGGGACGGCCCGATATGGGTTGTTGTCTGTGGGTTAGAAGGGCTCAGCGTAGTTCACATTGGGGAAAACCTTACCCATGATGGTGAAATCGAGGTCCTTGCACTTGAAAGAGCCGTTGATGATCTGGCACTGACTGCTGAGGGTGATGTTCAGGTCGGTGATGGTGTAGCTCTTGTTGTTGGCTTCGGCCTTGTCGGCAGTGATGGTATAGCCTGTCGAGGTGGGGGTCACGGTCAGGTCGTTGAACTGGACCTCGCTAACCTCGACCGAACCGGCAATGTTGGGGGTGAAGTTGCTGATCCTCAGGATGCACTTCTCGCACTTGGAGTCGAGGGCAAACAGATAGGCCGAATGCTCGTGGTTGAAGTGGTTGCCGTTGTCGGGGTTGGTGACCGAGGTCGTGGTGTAGGCATACAGCAGCTGTGACGTGCAGATCACAGGGCTGGCGTTGTCGTTGATGATGAACCACATCATGCCGGTGGCAAAGTCAATATAACCAGTAATCTCGCCTTGGCCCTTTCCAAAGGCATAGACCGATCCGCCCACGTTAGTTAACGCCATTGCGGGGGTGGCGATGGAGTGAGAGAGCTCGGCGATGTCCTTGTACTCGGTGCTGAATTGGATTTCCATGTCGGTGTAGTTCATCTCCACCTTGGCCTCGGCCTGTGAGAACACCACTTGATCGCCGTCGATGGCGCGGTTGTTGATAGTCATCGAGACCGTCTGCTTGTTGACGGGCTCGTCATCATTACCACAGGCGGTGAACAGCGTCACTGCCAGCAGTGCTAAAAGCATAAATGATAATTTCTTCATTTCTTTGTGATATATTGAATTTAATTACTTGTTTTCCAATTGATTAACTAGAGACTAATGACTAGTGACTAATATGAAGTATAATCAGGATAGGTCTTGCCGGTGGCCACGACGGTGGCGCTGCCGCCCATCATGTAGGTGGCATCGAGGCGGTCATTCACTAGGTCGACCGTGGCGTTGAACGTCTTGAACGGATACTTGTCGGTCTGCGAGATAACGCTGCCCGTGCTGTCCACATAGTTGCGGTAGACCGCGTTGGTCTTGAAGTTTTCGCCGCTGAAGCTGTAGCCGTTGGGCGTGACAGTAAACGGCACGCTAGCAGCCGTGATGCTGTTGAAGTACTTCATGTCTTTGACATGGACGATGCCCAAGACCTTGACGACGGCTGTCTTGCTGGCAGGTTCGATACTGAACTGGTACATGGTGTTCTCCATCGTGGAGGCCTTGGTCGTGTCGTCATAGGTGACCGTGTTCTGCGTCTTGAGGAAGAACACCTCGGGCGTGGTGGATATCACGCGGATACCACCCGTTGTAGTGTAGCGGTAGCGCATCGAGCCCTCGTTGAAGTCAACGTAGCCGCTGAACGACCTGTAGCTGGGCGAAGACAGTTCGTAGAAGCCCAGCCGCTTGGGCGTGGCAGCGATGTCCTCGAGTTTGAGCTGTTTGTCGCCATTGCCGTCGTTGTAGTTGAGTTCAAGCGTTGCTTTATGTTTGACGGTGTCCAGGGTCAACTTGTTGTGTGTCATCGAGACGCCGATGACGGCATCGCTGCCCGAGTTGACCATGTGGTTGATCATCGAGGTATTGACAGTGAACACGCCGTCGCCACGCTTGGGCTCATCGTCGTCACTGCAGGAGATGGCGCCCATCAGCACGCCCGTCATTGCTATCAGCCAAAAAATCTTTTTCATTTCTTATTTTATTGTTTTAATTCTGCCGTTTAGTTTTTTGCGCGGCAAATATACACCTAAAAAACAAATGGCGCACTCAATCCTGCACCATTTGCAGTATTTTTTATATTAAATCTCGTTAAAACGGTCAAGATCTTAAAAGTAGATGGTAACATGATCCCCGTCTGTAAAATTAATGACAATCGGATACGTCTTGGAACATGGGCCACTGTAGTCGAAATGTTTGCCGTGACAGTCAAACGTGATCGAGTAAGTCATATCCTTGATGCAGACCTTGCAGTCAAGGTTGGTCACTGTGTAGCCTTCAATAATGTAAAACTTGTCGTCGATTCTGAAACGGGGTGTTATGTCGGTGCCTTGGCAACTGTAGATGCCGGTGGCACGGTCAAATGTGACTTGGACGTCAAACTTGAAGTACATCTCGTTTGAGTCATCACCGTTGTTGTCAAACACCGCTTTGCTCACGCCGATCGTGCCAGTCCCTTTGTAAAGATTGAAGTCGAATGTAAAGAAGGTGGAATCGTCCTCATTCTCGATGGCACTATATTGATATAATAATTTTGGAGCGTCTGTTTTCGGGATGAAGACCTCCTTGATGGTGGTCTTGCTGATGGGTTTCCCCGCCTCCTTGGCAGTGGCTGCAAACTTGATTGAATTGTCATAGTAGTCACGCATGTAATTGACGGGATTGGTGACTTCATACATGTCCTCGGCAAAGTAGAGTTTCACTTCGCCTTTACCCTCGGCGGTGACGGTCACAACATCCTCAAACACTTCTGCGATAATTTCAGGTGCAGGGGTTTCCCCGGGTTCATCATCATCCTTGCTGCAGGACACCAGGAGCGTGCCAGCGCTGAGCATGGCTGCAATCATTGTGATATAAAATAAGTTTCTCATAATCTGTTGTTTGATTTTAAATAATTATTGTTTGTAATTGGAGGGTTAGCATTTATGTTATATCCATTTGACTGCCAATTGTTAAAAAGGTTTAATCTCGGCAGGCATGATGTTCATTCTTTGGGGGCATACATGAAAGAATGGCGCACCCGTGGGCACGCCATCTGTAATTAATTTTAATTTAAAAATTTGTTTAATTTCCCGCCCGAAGGGCGGTTATAATTCTAGCAATTGAATTATGACACACCCTCTCGGGAGGCATTGATGCTAGATCAAATCTCGTTAAAACGCTTATAGCAGCTTTCCTTCCTTCTCGTAGTGGCCGTCGATGGGTTTGCCCATAGCGGTTCCCTGGCAGTCAAACGAGATGGAATAGGTCTTCTTCTCGGTGTCGACAACGCTTCTCAGGTTATTGACGCGCAAGGTCGGGAACGGGGTGGGGGTGCTGCCCATGATCACATTTGGGATGATGTTGGTGCCAATAAAGGTGTACACCTTGCCCGTCTTGTCAACTGTACATGGGGAATTAACGCTGATATTCAGAGAGGGAGAAGGCTTATCACCCATCATGAAAACGACTTTATACACATAGATACTGCTGGAATCTTTGGACAGGTCAATGTCATAAACAAGGTAGGTGTCGGTAATGGCACTGTGTTCACTTTCCAATTTCTGGGGCTTGGGAGCAACGGGCTCGTCCTTATCGTCACCGCAAGCAGCCACCACCATACACAAGGTGATAGCGACCAATAACATAGAGAAAATCTTCTTCATTGTCTTTCTATAATTTATTAAGTTACTAAGTTTCGAGGCACAAAATTACTCCTTTTGTGCCGATTTGCCAACACTTTTTGGCGTTGAAACCCCCATAATAGATTAATGCACTGTTTTTCTAGACCAAAACATGACTGTAATTGTTTCAGTCTCCTGGGGGTTCTCAGTCCAGGTTGATGCGCAGGGTGGCACCGAGGCTGCGGCCGTGGCCGCGCTGCAGGAAGGGATGCTGGATCGAAACGAAGTAGAAGGTCTTGTAATGGGTGTCGGTCAGGTTGCGGCCCCACAGCTGCAGGCTGTAATGCTGTTGCTTCCAGGTGATGGAGGCGCCCAGCAGGGCATACAGCGGCTGTCGCAGCGTGTTGGCCTCGTCCCAGTAGATGTCGCCAGCGGCACGCACGTTGGCTGCCAGGCTGAGCAGTTTGTTGGCGTCGCCGCCCACCTTGATGCTATGGCTCGCCTCGGCAAACAGGGTGTGCATCGGGGCATAGGGCACGCGCTTGCCGCTATGGTCCACCTTGCCGTCGTTATAGTCCTTGAAGGTCGCGTGGGTGAAGCCGTAACTGATGTTCAGGTGGGTCAGTTCGGTGGGCGTCACCGTCATGGCGAACTCGGCGCCCCAACTGTGGGTTTTGCCGGCATTGGTCATCATGCGGCCTGTCGTGGTGCCCGGGGGGAAGACGGTCAACTGGCGGTCACGGCAGTCCATGAAGAAGACGCCCAGGTCGCTCTGCACACGTTGACCCCAGCACTCGAAGTGGCCTCCCAGCTCATAGTTCCATGCCTTCTCGGGCTTGTAGCCCACCATCTTGTCCACGTCATACTGCAGCCCGACGCCCATCATTCCCATCAGCCGCTGTTGCAGCACGTCGCTGAACATCTGGGTGTTGAAGCCGCCAGCCTTGCTGCCACGCGAGGCGGCAAGATAGACGGTGTGGTTCTTGCCCGCCCAGGGGTGCCAGGTGATGCTCACGTTGGGCAGCAGGTCCAGGAAGTCCTTATTGAGCTCTCCATGCTCGTCGATGTCGATGGGCTCGTGGGCAAACACTTCGCCCGTCGCCCCCACGAGGATGCTGTAGCCCGTGTGTGTCACGCTGCGGTAGTTGAGCCGGGCGTGCTCATAGTCCAGCCTGAGGCCCGCCTGCAAGGTCCACTGTCCCCAGTGATAGGTGCTCTCGTGGTAGAGCGCAGCGCCCCAGCTGGGACTCGTGAAGTGGCTGCCCAGCTCAAACGAGCGGGTGTCCCACGCGATGGGGTAATATGGGTTATACTCGTTGACGTGTTTCTCGATCAACTGATCAATGCCATAGTCGTAGAACGTGACGGGCGCGTCCATGCGATAGCGGCGATAAAAACCGCTGAAGCCGGCGAGCCAGTTATAGCCCTCGGTTTTCTCGTGGCTGCGAGCGATGAAGTCCTGGGTCACAGCATGCTCGCGACGAGCCTGGGTCAGGGTGAAGTAGTCGCGAACAGTGAAGTCCTGGTCCAGCGTCATGTTGTCGTCCAGATACTGGTAGCTGGTGATGCTCGACAGGGAGAAACGGTCCAGCGACTTGAGGATGGTCAGGCCGTCGATCACCGATGTGCGGCGGTAGAAGCACGTGTCGTTGTAGGCAATCTCGCCTGTCTCGACCCACTCATAGGGGTAGCCCCCCTGGCGTCCGGTCGTCACCGCTGCCACATTACTCACATACCAGCCATCCTGGTTGCGCCACTCGAGTTTCATGCGGGCACCGAACTGCCGTTCCCAGTCACAGCGGCGGCCGTTGTGGCGGTTGGTGAACTCTCCCTTGCCGCTGTTGTATTGTGCCGATAGTGAGAGACCCAGGTTGTCCTTGAGCAGACGGTAGTGGCTGGCGCCGACGCGCCACGTGCCGTGGCTGGCGCCCTCGACGACCGCGCGGGTGCCCTGGTAGTTGAGCGGCGACAGGGTGTAGACGTTCATCAGGCCACCCAGCGTGTTGCGGCCATACAGGGTGTTCTGCGGGCCGCGCAGCATCTCCATGCGTGCAATGTCCATCAGGTCAAAGTCATAGTTCTCCTTGGTCATCACGGGCACGTTGTCGATGGTCAGGCCCACGGCGGGCTGGTCGATGCGTGTGCCGATGCCGCGCACATAGACGGTCGAGGTCATCCTGCTGCCATAGTCGGGGATGAACAGGTTGGGCACCAGGTCGGATGCCGTCTTGATGGACAGCACCTGGTTGCGCTCGGCCTCCTGGTGGCTGATGATTGTCAGCGCAGTCGCTTGGGTGCGCATGTCGGCGCTCTGCTTGATGGCCGTCACGGTCACCTCGCCCAGCGACAGCGTGTCGCCCAATGCCGCTGTAGCTTCCTCGGTGGTCGATGGAGACGCCGCAGCAGCTATAGTAAACAGGCAAAAAATGATTGCAAGTATTTTTTTCATGCCTGCAAAGGTAGTGCAAGTCGAGCACAGAACAAAACAACTCGTTGTTTTTTATGTCGAGACGCCGCCTACCTTCGCCGCCAGGCAGCGGTAGTGCAAGTCGAGCATAGAACAAAACAACTTGTTGTTTTTATTATTAGTGTCTGGTAAAAATCCGATATATGTTGTAATCCCTTGAGCAAAGATAAATTGAGGAGTTTTTGGGCTTAAGGGGCTTACCGTAACGGACGAGCAGGTCGACGACCTGCACAAGGCCGACGGCCTTGAATTGACATAGCCCCAGGGCGCACAGGCCGTCGGCCTGTGTGCCCTGGGGGGGCAGTGCGTAACGGAACGGGCCTCGTAGAGGGCCACTGACAGCCAGCATTAGTGGCCCCCTTCGGGGCCCAATTAGGATAGCGACTCTTTCACCAAGCCACGAGGACCTACGGCCCTCGCGCCATGGTGTTTTTCCAATTCAAGGCCTACTGGCCTTGTGCAGACCTTCGGCCTGCATTTCCCGCATTTTAACAGACACTTTTTATGTCGAGACGCCGCCTGTTTGGGAATAAAATGACATGTTTTGTGAAAAGAAATAGAATTGGTTGGGATATTTTCAAAAAAAACATTAACTTTGCGCGATTTTTAATTAATTACACCGAAATTGTTTAAAAACTTAAATACCATTTATTAGAAAATGATTAGAAAGAATTTCTTTACGACTGTGTTCTGTCTGTGTCTGATGGCCGTGTGTTGGATGCCGATGGCAGCCCAGGATTCAACGTTGCGCGGTGACGTGGATAATGACAGCAAAGTAGCCATCAGTGATGTGACTGCATTGATCAATTACCTGCTGAGTAATGATGATTCCTTGATCAATCGTGGAGCAGCCGATGTCGATGCCGATGGTGCAATCACCATTAACGACGTGACGACCCTGATCAACTACCTGCTGACTGGCGAGTGGCCCGAGATCGAGGTCTATGAGCCTCAGTATGAAACGGTCACCGTGGGCACCGTTACATTCAGGATGGTGTTTGTCGAGGGTGGCACGTTCATGATGGGCGGTAGGGAAGGTGACCCCTATGTGAAGCCTTGGGAATACCCTGTCCACGAGGTGACGCTCTCGGATTACTACATCGGCGAGATGGAGGTGACCCAGGCATTGTGGAGGGCTGTGATGGGTACCAGCAACAACCCGAGCTGGTTCTGTTCAACCAATGGCTACACCAATAACTATCAGCTCCCTGTGGAGAGTATGACTTATAGCCAGGTTACTTCGTTCATCACCAAGATTAATCAGAAGACCGGCTTGACGTTCCGTCTGCCCACCGAGGCCGAATGGGAATATGCTGCCCGTGGTGGTAAGTGGAGCAAGGGTTACCTGTATATCGGTGGTGACGACGTTGATGAGGTGGCTTGGCACAAGGGCCATGGTGGCGACGCCACCCATCCTGTCGGGACCACGCTTCCCAACGAGTTGGCCATCTACGATATGGCTGGCAATGTTGATGAGTGGACTGGCGACTGGTATGGCTTGTATACCGATGCTCCTCAGGTCAATCCCACGGGGGCGACATCTAACGCCCACAACGAGCGCGTCCTGCGTGGTGGTAGCTGGGATCAGGCCTTCAGGATGTGCCGTCCCACCCAGCGTCACGAGGGCAATATTGCCTTCAAGAGCGCCCACACTGGCCTGCGTCTAGTCCTGGTGAAGTAATACAGGCAGCAATTATAACAGTTCATGTGAGCCCCGAGAGTTGCCAGACTTTTGGGGCTCATTGTAAAAACCATCATGTAGCAGATTGTGATGAATATCAAGAAATTTTTGGGAAACGGGTATGAGGAGCAGTGTACCTACGTCCTCCACGACGAGACTGGCGAGGCGGTGATCATCGACTGCGGTGTGTTGATCCCTAGGGTTCGCAAGCAGTTGCTGGAATACATCGAGCAGAATCAGCTACGTCCCGTGCGTCTGTTGATGACCCATGCTCATCATG
>Ga0310697_10006307_pt1 | contig 11300 bp, 7 predicted proteins | sample 172DNAGHGlowgp2_FD_203883 | JGI IMG/M metagenome (GOLD analysis project Ga0310697, IMG submission 203883) | Sheep rumen microbial communities from Palmerston North, Manawatu-Wanganui, New Zealand - 1728 DNA GHGlow gp2 (v2) (version 2) | ecosystem: Host-associated > Mammals > Digestive system >... | reverse complement strand
TACCGTGAACTTACGCTTGTTGGCGGGGTTCACGAGCTTGAGTTCGAACTTGTGCTTGGTCCACTTTTCTTCGATGGAACCACCGGGGATTTTAGAATCAAGAATCATTAGTGGGCTCCTTATTTTGCAACACTAGAAGAGTTCAGCTGCATTTCGTACTGCGGCTGCAGGGCACGAGACTTTTCGATGAGGGCCTGGGTACCCGGCTGGTTGGCCAGGTAGAAAGCACCGGCGGCAGTGACGGCAAAGCCAAGAGCCACGACGACACTATAGACGATGCCAGCAAGGTCAATGACCGGAGTCCATTTCTGGTGGGCAATGCCCATAGTCTGGAATGCAGAAGAAATAGCGTGGAAGAGGTGCATACCGATGACGAACATGCTAATCACGTAGAAGGCAGCCCAGGCCGGATTACCCAGCATCTGGATAGTGGTGAGCCACATGTCGCGGACGATTTCACCCTTGTCGTTCATATACAGGTAGTGTTCGCCGAACTTGAGCATCATGAGGTGCTGGATGAGGAAGCCGAGAATGAAGAGACCGGACCAGATCATGGTGAAGGTGGCGAAGGTCTTCTTGCCCTTGCGGACGTTGAGTTCGTAGTCGATACCGCCGCGGGCCTTCTTGTTTTCGATCTTCAGCTTGATGGCAAGGAAGATATGGAGGGCGAAGGCAGCCACCAGCACCAGTTCGACGAGATAAATCATCTTGATGGGGAAGTGGAGCGGATTGAACCCGGTCAGGAACTCGGTGTAGGCGTTGTAGGACGCCTGAGCCGACACCTGGTCAAAGTTCAAGAGCTGGAAGTTGCCACACATGTGGCCGAAGATGAACAGGGCGAGGAACGCGCCTGTGCATCCCATGATCTGCTTCTTACCAATGGAAGAGGTAAGATACTTGATGATCCATTGCATTGAGTTGTGTCTCCTTGAGGGGTTGTTTAAACTTAGAGAACGCAGCAGGCCTTGAGAGAAGGCATTTCGTAAGCGTAGCGTTCGTCTTCCTTGAACCAGAAGTCCAGCTCGCGCTTGGCGGATTCAGGACTGTCGGAGCTGTGAACCACGTTTTCGGTCATGGAAGGGGCAAAATCGTAGCGGAGGGTACCGGGTTCCGCCTTAGCCGGATTGGTGGCACCGTTGATAGCGCGAACCTTGGCAATGGCATTTTCACCACCCAGGGCGAGCATCACGGAGGGGCCCTTGGTCATGTAGGCTTCGAGTTCCGGGAAGAACGGCTTTTCCACGTGTTCGGCGTAGAAACCGCGAGCGTCGGCAGAGGTCATCTGGTGCATCTTCACGGCGCAGACGGAGAGGCCTGCAGCGATGTAACGGTCAATAATGCGCCCGATGAGGCCGGACTTGACGGCATTGGGCTTGATCATTGCGAATGTCATTTCCATAGTAGGTACCTTTTAGTTTAAGATGTGGGAAATATAGTTTTTAGACTAGAGACCAGAGGCTAGAGAATAGGATTTAGTGGAAATAATCACGCACTTCGTGCGTCCTATTATACGGTCTCACCGCCAGTATCCTCCCTAGCCCCTAAATCCTAGATTCTAGGCTCTATTCTTCAGATTCGATCTTCTTCATCAGGTCTTCGGCCAGTTTGCCATCAGACTTGATGTTTTCAACCAGCCAATCCACAGATTCCTTCAGTTCGCTCTTGGGGAAGCGCTTTTGGAAATCTTGCAGGACCTCCAAAGCCTGATCATTACGATTCAGGTTTTCACTCAGAACAAAGCCAAAACTAAACATGACCTTCTCCATCTCAGGAGCATCAGGCCAGACCTTCATAAATACACTATAACAACCGGCAGCCTCTTCATATTTTTGTGCATCAGAATACACCTGAGCCATATTGTAAACAGACATGCGGAAAAGGGTATCACGATAGGCAAACAAATCTACCACTTTTTGATAAGCCGAAATTGCCTCGTTATACTTCTGATTTTTCGCCAATGAATCACCCATAGCGAGAAAACCTTCAGCCGTGGTCACAGGAACAAGATTGGCCTTAGATTGATCGTAGAAAAACACATTCGTATGATTCCACGTCTGCATATTGACAAATTCCTTTTCATTTCTTTGCACACGAGATTCCAAAACATTTAAAATCTGCGGAAGGACTTCATCAAAAGTTTTGCCTTTATATGTCTTATTTTCGTTATAATAGTACTCAAATCTCTTTAAATCTTCCGATATCAGTTGCTTCTCTGTTTCTGTAGGCTTGCGGGTCTTATCGTAACGGGTATTAATGAATTCTGCGCGAGCCACTCGCTTTATAGCACGATACTCCCATGAGTTGTCAACTTTTTCTTTTTTTGCCTTTTGGGCGGCAACATACGACTGAGCCAAAGCTTTAGTAATGTTGCGGTGCGTATCCTTGTTATAAGGCATTCCCGGTTCCGCATCAAAAATTTTCATCAAATCAGCTTTTGTATAGACAGGTTTCCCATTATCCGAAACAAGAACCGTACCAACATCAATATTATCCACATCGCTAGCATACAACTCTTCCAATTGTTTTTCTACACGATCAAAGGATTTTGGTTCAGACGGAACAACTGCAGAAACGTAGAAGCTGTGATAAAGGGCATCCGACATGGAACGAATCACCGAAGAAATGTAACCTGCAGTCTTTCCTTCCAACTCCGACCACAAAGTAGGCATCATTCCGATACCATAGGGTAACGCATAATTCTTCTTAATCTTTCCAACATAGCCATCGTTTTCAGATGTTTCAACATTTTCGCTGATGGTCGCAGCCACCGCTTTGAAAGATTCTAGATCTTTAACATTCTCCATTGTTTTCGCAAGAACCGCAGAATCTTTCATGGCCACATGATAGACCTCATAGCCTGGAACGGTCATGAATTTGTCTTTATTGTCCTCATAGAACTTATGCGGATCGTTGGGAACAATTTTTTCAACAACTACAGAGCTGCTATCAGTTAGCATTTTCTGCACCATCTCCATTATAAAATCTCGTCTAGACCTGACAAAAGATTCTTCAAGTTCTTTTCTGTAATCCTCCTCACGGGCTTTCACTGCTGCTGTTCTGCTTTGAACTTTCAAAGCAAAGAAGGTATACAAAGAGTCTTCCTTTACACGGAAGGCACGACCCTTACCCACAGCTATTGAATCCGCAAAAAACAAAGCTTTGATAACAGTGCTATCTGCAAAAACGCCTTTTTCTCTACCTTGAGCAATGACGATGTTACTTAAATAAGGTAAAGAATCTTTTGTAACACCTGCATTGAATTTTCTCTCCATCTCAGAAACAGCAAGGGAATCCCCCGGGAAAAAAGCCACTTCGACCTTGGCCGGTTCATCATTCTCAGGAAGTTTCTGTTGAATGAATTTCTTCAAGGAATCCTGATTCTTTGATATATAGTAACGACTTGCGACCTCTTCGCGAACTGAAAAATAAGAGGCTAAGCTATCAAACTCGCTGCGATGTTCATCAAAATACCTTTTCAGTTCTTCATCAGTATAACCTAGTCTACCCTGCAAATGAAAACGGATATAAGCAATCATGAGCAAACGATTTTCCACCACAGGCTCATAAACCGACCATGCAGAATCATAGGAATTAGCTTCACTTTCAGCTCTAGAAACATTCGCCAAAGAGTACAGAAGATTATCTGTAGCCGACCTGTACTTCGCAGAAGATGGATTCCCCATACCTTGAAGGGCTATAAAATCCAAATCCTCTTGATAAAGGGTTTCATTACCAATCCTCGCCACAATGGTATCCTTGCTTCCGATACCATTACAACCTACCAATAAAAAACATATGGTGAGAATGACTAGGGAGTATATTTTTTTCATAGCTAAAACCTCTGACTCGCAAATATAAGAAAAAAACTATTTTTTCATCGTGAAAGAGCCTGAACTGCTACTCCCCGTAGGGACACGAGAAATGCTCATCGCCGCGGTCAACAACGATGCCGATGCGGTGTATTTCGGAGTCCCCCACTGGAACGCCCGAGGCCGTACCGAAGATTTTACATTTGAAGATGTAGAAGACATGATTCTGTATGCCCGCAAGCGGGGCGTGCGAACATTCCTGGCCATGAATGTGTTGGTCTTTGAACGGGAACTCCAGCAACTCCCCGATTTTTTGGAAAAGCTCATATCTTTAAAACCGGACGCCTTCATCATCCAGGACATTGGACTAGCAAGGCTAATCCGCGCCATCGCTCCAAATCAGGAAATTCACGCCAGCACCCAGATGACACTTTCCAGTGCCGAAGCGGTGAACCTGGCAGCAAAATTGGGATTCAACCGCGCCGTCCTGGCACGAGAACTTTCCCTAAAAGAAATAACCTCCATAAAATCCGCCACAGATTTGGAACTGGAGGTTTTTATCCACGGGGCTCTGTGCGTGAGCTATTCGGGACAGTGCCTTACCAGCGAAAACTTCGGAGGCCGGAGCGCCAACCGGGGGCAGTGCGCCCAGAGCTGCAGGCTTCCTTACCGCATTTTCGTGGACGGAAAGGAATATCGGGATACCGACGCCAAATACCTGTTCAGCCCTCACGACCTGTGTGCTCTCCCGAAACTGAAAGAGCTTGAAGAAATCGGCGTAGATTCCCTCAAGGTCGAAGGGCGTCTAAAAAGTCCCGAATACGTGGCCGCCGTAGCGAAGGCCTATCGCAAGGCCCTGGACAGCATTCCATTGGAAGAAAGCGACAAGGAGCCCCTGGAAGTGCTCTTCAGCCGCGGGCTTAGGACCGGTTGGCTAGACGGCGACAATCACCAAGAACTTGTAGACGGAACTTTCAGTAACCACCACGGGATGTTCCTCGGAACGGTTATGAAGGTGGGGCGCGGGCAGATTGACATTGAAAACAACGCTGGTCTCCCCCGCCCTGGCGACGGAATACTCTTTGAAGATTCGCAAAGGGACATCAGCGTAGGCACAAGGCTATACGGAATCAAGGCGCAGGGCAAAACGCTTACCCTGACATTCGGCAAGGATTTCGACACCCGCAAAGTCACTGCGGGAATGAAATGTTACCGCAACGACTCCCCCGCCCTGGAACGGGAACTGCGCAAGACCTTCACCGACAGGGAATCCATGAAGCGCGTTCCCGTTGACATGCTCCTTTCGGGAAAGGTCGGAGAAAAGCTCCGCCTGGAGCTAAGCGACGGATTTCAGAACAAGGTGATAGCCGAAAGCGAAACCGTTCTGGAGGCTTCTCGGAACAAAGACGTTGACGCCGCCAATGGACTCCGCGAACTTGCCCAGAAGGAACTTTCTGCACTAAGCGGAACCGCCTACTGCCTCGGGAATCTCAAAGTCAATGTCGAGCGCGGAGCTTTCATTCCAGGAAAAATCCTGCGGACGCTCCGCCAGAAGGCGATAGAACAACTCGACAACGCACGCTGTAAATGGACGAAATTGAATCCGAGCGCCACTGCGGGACGGGCACTTCTCAATAGCGTGAAGTTTGGCACAAAAGTTGCGAGTAGAAATGGCGCTCGCCCGGTCATATCCGTCCTTGTCCGCCGTCCTGAACAAATCGCCGCCCTTGAAGGCCTTGATATAGACAGTATCATCATGGACTTTGACTGGGGCGTCAAATACGACAAGCCCCTAGAACAAATTCGTGAACTCGGTTTCAAGGCGGGCATGGCCACCCTCCGCATCCACAAGCCAGGAGAAAGTCACTACCTCAAGAACATCCTGCGACTTTGTCCCGACTTTGCGCTGGTACGAAACCTCGGTGCCCTGGCCCTATTGCAAGAAAGCGGCATCCCTCTGGAAGGCGACTACAGCCTGAACGCCGCAAACAGCCTGAGCTACGACTGGTTACTCTCGCAGGGGTTGCAAACGCTTCACCCCTCGTGGGACCTGAACTCCACACAGCTTTTCGACTTGCTTGGCGATATCGACGGGAGCCGTCTGGAACTCACGCTCCACCAGTACATGCCCGCGTTCCATTCCGAATACTGCGCGTTCGCCCGTGCCCTCACAACCGGCAGGCGGTTCCCCGAATGCGGCAAGATTTGCACCCAGCACAAGGTGGAAATTCTGGACCACAAGAGAGAGCGGCATTTTCTGCAAAGTGACGCCGAATGCCGAAACACGCTGTTCGTTGGCAAGCCCCAATCGGCGCTGAAACTGTTGCCGGATTTGCAAAAAAACGCCGTAAGCCATTTCCGTCTCGAAATGCTCCAAGAAGACGCCGAAACGGTGCGTCGCAAGGTTTCCATCTACACCCAGGCAATTCGCGGAAGAATTTCCATCGACGAAGCCACCCGTATGGCAGGAGTCGAAGAAAAATACGGTCTATCCGAAGGCCAGCTATTCAATGAAAGCGTCTGGCACGACCGCAAGAAAGCGTAATTTTCTATATTTCGCCTACTTTTTACCCCATCACACAAGGATAAAACATGAAAATCGCCGACAAGACCGTGGTCCAGATGCACTACACCCTCACCTCCGACGAAGGAGCAGTCATTGACTCTTCCGAAGGTCGCGAACCGCTCCAGTACATCCAGGGCGCCCACATGATCGTGGTAGGTCTTGAAAAGGCCATGGTAGGCCACGACATTGGCGACAAGTTCGACGTGAAGGTCATCCCCGCCGAAGGCTACGGCGAATACGACGAGACCCTCGCCCAAGAGGTTCCGCTGAACGTGTTCCAGGGAGTAGAAAAGGTAGAACCCGGCATGATGTTCTATGCCCAGACGCCCATGGGCCCCATGCCTATTCGGGTCAAGTCCGTTTCAGCAGACAAGGCGGTCATCGACGCCAACCACGAACTGGCGGGCAAGAACCTGAACTTCGCCATCGAAGTTGTTTCTGTACGCGAGGCCACCGAAGAGGAACTGAACCCCAAGGGCCACTGCTGCTGTGGCGGCAAGGGCGAAGGGGACTGCAAGTGCGGCGAAGAAGGCCACGAGTGCGAATGCGGTGGCGAAGGTCACAAGGAAAACTGCGATGGCAAGGGTGGCTGCGGCTGCCCCAACCACGACAAGCACCATGGCTAGAGATTAGAGGTTAGAGGCTAGGATTTAGTGACTAAGAATCACGCACTTCGTGCGCCTAAAATGAATGGCAAAGCCATGATATTGTACCCTAGCCCCTAAATCCTAGCCCCTAGATCCTAATCTACACCTGCGATTCCGGGTATTCCGCGCCGAAGGCGTGACCCGAAACAGAAAGTATTGGCGGGAACTGGATGCGCTTGGCCAAGGCAATCCCGCGGAAACGCCTGTGCCAGGCCCGCATGTCTTGCAGAGCCTCTTCGGGAGTCTTGAACAGGGACTTGAAATACTCCTGGTCCACGCCCAAATCCTTGCAGTAGCTTTCAAAGCCTGCCGCCAGGCGGGCTTCCGTGCTTTCCAGACTGCTCCCCCATTCCACCCATTCGGCAAAGAGCTTGTCGTGATACGGGTACTTGATGGGGTCGCCCTTTCCTTCGTCCACATTCATAGCGTCGCTGAGTTCCGCGCTGGCAGGCACGTCTATAGAGGCCTGGGGGATAATTTCTTTGTCGCGGTTGATGTAGCGGGCCAGGGCATATACGTCCGTTTTCCACAGGTCGCCCAGGGCACACATGACGCCGCAACTGTCCCCGTACAGGGTGCAGTAACCGGCGGTAGCTTCGCTCTTGTTGCCGTTGCAGGTAATGCCCGCTCCAAGCACAGAGGCCACCGTCAACAGCACCGATGCCGAACGGGTTCTGGCCTGCAGGTTCTCGTGGTTGATGCCTTCCACCTTTATGGGCTTGCCATCGTTATCGAACTTGCACTGTCCCAAGCTGTTGCAAACAGACTCTACAATGGCAGAAATAGGCGCCACCATGTAGGGGCTGCCCAGATTCTTCGCCAGGTCTGCCGCCGCATTCCGGGTGGTGGCCGAATTGAATCGGGTGGGCATGTTGATCAGGTAAACGTTCTTTGCACCGATGGCCTCCGCATAGAGGGCCGCCGACACAGCGCTGTCGATACCGCCACTAGCCCCGATGACCATGCGGGGAATATGGAACTTTTTCAGGTTTTCCCGAATCATGAACACCAGGGCGTCGTGAATAAGGGCGATGCGGTCAGGCTCCACAACGGTATTCTGTGGGAATCCGGAAACAGAACCGTCCTCACCCACCTCTACCAGGCATTCCGACGATTCAAACCGGGGCATGGCAAACACCTGGTTTCCGCTTTTGTCCCAAATGCCGCTGCCGCCGTCCATGGCATAAATGTTCTTGCCGCTGTTTTCGGTACCTACCAAATCCAGGTAGAAAATCGGCCACTGCAATTTTTGGGCATGGCCCGCACAGGCCCCCTGCACCGTCCTACCTTTGTCCAGCACAAAGGTGGCGTAGCCCGAAAGAACCTCGAAATCGTAGCCCCATTTTGCAAGTTTTCCTTTGCTAAAAAACACCCCACCGTCGGAAAACATGTCGCTTCCGCCCAGCAGGATTTCGATTCCTTGGGAAAGTTCCGCCACCTTGTCCCTGAAGCCCCCACATTTTTGGAGAAACTCGACCTCGTCCCCTAGGGAGCCCAGCATGGTAGAACCTTCAATAGCGTTCTGGGGCAAAAGCACCAGGTCGGCACCGACCGCCTTGCCATGTTCCACGGCAGCCCTTATCGCCTCAAAATTTTCTTCGGGTTTTCCAGCCTGCACAAACAGCTGGGCCATAAAGACTTTCATATAAGCTCCGATTTTTTTTGCAGAAAATATAGGTTTTTATTCCTTCAGCCCGCGGTAGTAGGCCTCCAGCTTGGCACGGCAGGCCTCGAAGCACTCCTTGAGGGAGGGGTCGAACTGGGAGCCCATTCCTTCCACGACAATGGAATAGGCCTTGTCGAAGGACATAGCCTCCTTGTAGCAACGCTGGCTCACCAGGGCGTCGTACACGTCGGCCACCGCCATAATGCGGGCCTCGTAAGGAATGTCCTCCCCTTTCAGCTTGTTCGGGTAACCTCCCCCGTCGTAACGCTCGTGATGATACCTAGTCACATTGCACACAATCTTCACGAATTCGGGAGTCTCCACCGAAGTCAGCAGGTTTTCCACAATCATGGCGCCCTTCTCGGAGTGGCTCTTCATCTCTTCGTATTCCTCCGGAGTAAAACGGCCGGGTTTCCGCAAGATACGGTCATCCACGGCAATCTTGCCGATATCGTGCATGGGAGCCGCCGTAATCAAGGTGTCGTAGAAGAAATCCGGAAGACTGCGGCTATCCTTGTTGCGCAGGTAATCCACAAGAATCGAGACCACGTTGCTGGAACGCTTGATATGGCTTCCCGTATTGCTGTCGCGGTTTTCTACCATGTGGGCCATGCCAACCAACATCTGTTCCTGAAGGGTATGAATCTGGGAATCGTTGTCCTTGAGCATCTGCTCCAGGCGCACGTTGTCGGCACCCAGCATATTGATGTAGTTGTGGATGGCGGTCTGGTCTTCTATCTTGAACATGAACACCTTTTCTCGCCTAGAAAGAGGATGCTCGGTGTACCTGATTTTGTAGAACTTGTCCGCCTTCTTGAACTTTTTCTCAGTGACAAATATGCCCTTCGACATTTCCTTAATCCAGACAATAAGCAGCCGGTTCAACCTGGAATTATTGGGAAACCTGTAATCGATCCTGCATTTTTTCAGGTTCGGGAATGTCTCGAAAGCCACCTCGTTGCAGCCCAGGTAATTGTATTTCGAAGTAATCAAAACAAAGCTGTCCGTATTCCTGCCTTCTAGCACCTGGGAAATAAACTGTTCCACGTCGTAACGCTTGACCCGGTAACAAATGTAGAGCAGCGCAAACTGGGCGAACACGTAAACCGCAGGCATAATCAGGGTGTCATATTCAAAGAACCGTGACGTGAAAAACGACAAAATGGAAACGATTTCGATCAGCGAAAGGGCGATAAGGCTATTAAATGACACGTTCTTCTTTTTTATGAAGGCATAGACAATCAGGGTCACATTGCAGACCACATAGCCAACCATGAGGCAGTTGAAAATGGCGTGTCCAATCCCGTACACAGCGGTATAGTTACCGGCACCCTCAATCTGGATATATTCGATAGACTTGTAGTAAAAATCGTTGAAACCTACCGTCAACGACATGCCGAAAATGACAAACACCACCAGCATGAACAGGTCGTGAGCCAAGGCGGGTATGCGAATCTTGCAAACGGACAGGCTCGCATCGAAGGTGAAAAGCGGCAAAAAGATGGTCCCCGCGTATATCACCTTGTTTGCAAGGACTGCCTCGTCCCGGCCAGAGGACAGGGCCAGCATCAGGTGGCCCAAGCACGAAATGAATACGGAGAAAAACAGCAGGGAGTAGTGTCCATTCTGCTTGGAATTAACACGATACTGGAGTATCATGTTAATCGCTGCGATAACGCAGAGAGTTGCAAAATAAGCAACGAGCATTGCCAAACACCCCTATCCGTTCAAGCTTCCAACATTAAATATATATTGAATTTTTCGGTTTGAACAAATTATTTTGGAATTATTCGCGCACAATCTGTTTTTATTGTTATGGAATTGTCACATTGTTTTAATGAATAGGGAGGGCACAAGCCCTCCCTAAGACCCACCTTACACGCTCAAATACGCTTTGCTTTGGAAAGAATTGCTGGTCTGCGTATTTTCGCGTGGGCACCTCCGGTGCAAAAAAACATCCCGTCCTCAATTGGGCGGGATGCTTAATTTATCTAAGCCAAAGCGTTAATTTGTCTGCTTAGCCTTCAGCCGGAGCTTCTGCAGCAGGTGCTTCAGGAACGGCTTCGGCAGCCGGAGCTTCAGCCGGAGCAGCCTTCGGAGGGAGCAAAGCCTTCATGGAAAGCTTCACCTTGCCCTTCGGGTCAACACCGAGGCAGAGCACTTCGACTTCGTCACCCACGTGAACGACGTCTTCAACCTTATCGACGCGATGGTCGGCAAGTTCGGAGATGTGCACGAGGCCGTCGCGACCAGGCAGGATTTCAACGAATGCGCCAAACGGCTGGATCGTCTTGACCTTGCCCTTGTACTTGCGGCCCGGTTCGGGTTCGGCAGTGAGTTCTTCAATCATGCGGCGGCAGACTGCAGCGGCCTTGCCACTGGGAGCGGCAATGTCGATGTTGCCATCGTCGTCGATGTTGATGGTGCAACCCGTCTGAGACTGCATGCCCTTGATCACGGAGCCACCGGAACCGATGACGTCGCGGATCTTGTTGGTGGGGATGCGCATCTTGATCATGGTCGGAGCCTTCTCGGAGACGTGCGGGCGCGGAGCGGCGAGGCCGAGTTCAGCCATCTTGCCGAGAATATGGAGACGGCCCTGACGAGCCTGT
>Ga0310697_10006304_pt1 | contig 11301 bp, 7 predicted proteins | sample 172DNAGHGlowgp2_FD_203883 | JGI IMG/M metagenome (GOLD analysis project Ga0310697, IMG submission 203883) | Sheep rumen microbial communities from Palmerston North, Manawatu-Wanganui, New Zealand - 1728 DNA GHGlow gp2 (v2) (version 2) | ecosystem: Host-associated > Mammals > Digestive system >... | reverse complement strand
GAAATACGGTAGAAATTGTTCGAAAAACTTCTGATTGAACGCGAAAGACACCCCTCCTGGGTTTCTTTCGCGCTATCTTCCTTCCCGTTTTCGTTCCATTTTCGGGTTTGTCTACAGTCTGACCGGAGACGGCTTGCCGTCTCCGGTCATGTTTTTCTCATACTTTTCCCCATACCCGCCCTCGCCGGAGCGGCCGGTCCGCGGTAGTAACGATGCAAAGTGCCCTGTGCCCGTGTAAGCATACTGGGCATAAGGATGAAGGAGGATTCGAACCCCCGGGATGGGCCCCGCCATCCACCATTGCGTGCAGCGCTTGGCTCCGCTGCAGAGCTTGGACCCGCTCCGCCCGGTTACCTTCTGCTTCGGTTAATTCTCCAGGAGATCGGTGGTCCAGTTGGCCGCCTGGATGGCGGTTTCCAGGACCCGCAGTTCCGCGCTGCGCCGGTCGCAGTCCTTCTGCAGGCTCCGCACGTCCACGGCGCTGAGGATGCGGATCTCCGACCGGGTGGACCGGCTGGTCAGGCTGCTGGCCGCATCCAGGAAAGACCGGAGAATGTTCAGCTGCTGGGTCATCCGGTCCCGCTTCGCCAGCAGCTCCGTCAGGCTCCCCTCCGGCAGGAGGGTAAGGCTGTTGGTCAGATTGATCCGGGCCATCAGGGTCTCCAGCTCGTCAAAGCAGTCCTCCAGCTCCGTCAGAAGCTGGTCCGGATCCTCCGGGGTCTGCTCCCCTTCCTGTACCCGGGCATTGTTATGCAGTCTGCTGCCGAGCTGGCTGATACGCCGCTGAAGATCAGCTCTCATCTGCAGGGCTTCCGCAAGCTTCATCCTTTGTACGCTCCTTTCTACCCCAGCGCCACGTCCAAAACCATCATCAGGGCAAAGCCCAGAAGGATGCCCGGCGCGGCGCGGTCCGATGCTCTATCCTCATTCTCCCGTCCGCATGCGGGAATCAGTTCGCTCACTGCCACCTGCACCATGGCACCGGCAGCGAAGGCCAGGGCCCAGGGCAGCAGCAGCCGCACCCGCTGCACCAGCAGCGCGCCCAGCAGCGCGGAAACCGGCTCCACCAGACCGGTGGCCTGAGCGGCCAGGAAGCTTTTTGCCCGGCTCCGTCCCTCCTGCCGCAGCGGCAGGGCGACGGCGGCCCCCTCGGGATAATTCTGCAGCCCGATGCCCAGGGCCACGCTCATGGCGGCGGCCAGGCGCTCCGGGGTGAATCCCTCTCCCAATGCGCCGAAGGCCACGCCCACCGCCAACCCCTCCGGAACATTGTGCAGCGTGATCGAGAGGATCAGCATCCGGATCCGCCGCAGGGCACCGGAATTCTGATCCGGCCGCAGAGTGGTCATCCCCAGATCCGTGAGCCGAAGGAATCCCGCGCCGGCCAGGAAGCCCCCCGCTGCCATGAGCCAGGGGGGACAGCCGCCCAGACTTTCGGCCAGGGCAATGGCCGGTTCAAGCAGGGACCAGAAGCTGGCTGCCAGCATTACCCCGGCGGCAAAGCCCAGCATCAGATCCATGGTCCGGGGTCTGCCGCCCCGAAAGAAAAACGCCGTCGCCGCTCCCAAAGCCGTCACCAGCCAGGTGAAGCAGCCCGCCAGCAGGGCGAGCAGCGGCGGCGGCAGATCAAACAGATTCATGCACACCACTCCTGCCCAACCTATGCAGGAACGGGCGCCGCCGTTCCGAAAGCCCTCGGCAGAGTTCGCCCCCGCAGGGGCGAAAACGATCGGGAGCATTTTTGGCGGAATTCATTTCTGCCAAAAATCCCGCTCGCGAAGCGGACTGTACGAGCGAAGCGAGTGCGGGGAGCGAAGCGTAAACCTGCTCGATCCGGAGCCGCGAAGTGGGTCCGGATCGACGGAATTCATGCACACCACTCCTGCCCAACCTATGCAGGAACGGGTGCCGCCGTTCTCTATTTCTGGTTTTCTCCCCGCAGCTTGATGATCCGATCCCGGAGAATGGCCGCGTACTCGAATTCCAGCATCCGGCTGGCCTCGCGCATTTCCTTCTCCAGTTTTTCGATGGCCTGCTGCCGCTCCTGACGGGTCATCTTCAGCCCATCCGCGAACCGGCCCTCCTCCGTATCCTTCTTGGAGATCTCGATGAGGTCCCGCACGTCCTTCCGGATGGTTCGGGGCACGATCCCGTGCTCTTGATTGAACGCCAGCTGCTTTGCCCGGCGGCGCTCCGTCTCCCCGATGGCATAGTCCATGGCGGGCGTTCGGGTATCCGCATACATAATGACGCAGCCCTCCGCATTCCGGGCCGCCCGACCGATGGTCTGAATGAGAGATGTCCCGCTGCGGAGGAAACCCTCCTTATCCGCGTCCAGAATGGCCACCAGAGAAACCTCCGGCAGATCAAGTCCCTCCCGCAGGAGGTTGATGCCCACCAGGGCGTCGAATTCCCCCAGACGCAGGTCCCGGATGATCTCCATCCGCTCGATGCTGCCGATATCGTGATGCATGTATCGCACCCGAACGCCCGCCTTCCGCAGGTAGTCCGTCAGATCCTCCGCCATCTTCTTGGTCAGGGTGGTGACCAGAGTGCGCTCGTTTTTCGCCGCCCGGGCATTGATCTCCCCCAGCAGGTCATCGATCTGCCCCTCCGAGGGACGCACGTCCACCCGGGGATCCACCAATCCCGTGGGCCGGATGATCTGCTCCACCACCTGGCCGGAGCGGCTGAGCTCATAGTCTCCGGGCGTGGCGCTCACATACACCGTCTGATGGATGCGCTGCTGAAACTCCGAGAAGTTCAGAGGGCGGTTGTCAAAGGCGCTGGGCAGGCGGAAGCCGTAATCCACCAGGTTCTGCTTTCGCGCCCGGTCCCCGGCGTACATGGCCCGCACCTGGGGCAGGGTGACGTGGCTCTCGTCGATGAACAGGAGAAAGTCCTTGGGGAAATAATCCAGCAGCGTCATGGGAGCGCTGCCCGGGGCACGGTCGCTGATGACCCGGGAATAGTTCTCGATGCCGGAACAGTACCCCAGTTCCCGCATCATCTCCATATCATAGGTGGTGCGCTGGCGGATACGCTGGGCTTCGATGAGCTTCTCCCGGTCCGTGAACCATTTCACCCGCTCCTCCATCTCCGCCTCGATGCGTCCCAAGGCCCGTTCCATCTTCTCCCGGCTGGTGACGTAATGGGAGGCGGGATAGATGGCCGCGTGGCTCAGCCGCCGAAGGCTCATCCCCGTGACCACGTTGATCTCACTGATCCGGTCGATCTCGTCCCCGAAGAACTCCACCCGGATAGCCGTATCCTTGCTGTATACCGGGAAGATCTCGATGGTATCTCCCCGGACCCGGAACATATTCCGGTCAAAGGCCATATCGTTCCGCTCGTAGCGGATCTCTACGAGCTTTTTGATCACTTCCTCCCGGCTCCGGTGCTGTCCCTCCCGGAAGGAAATGACCATGTTCTTGTAATCAATGGGATCCCCGAGGCCGTAGATGCAGCTCACCGAGGCCACCACGATCACGTCCCTCCGTTCAAAAAGGGAGGAGGTGGCGCTGTGCCGCAGACGCTCGATTTCATCGTTGATCCCCGCGTCCTTCTCGATGAAGGTATCCGTTACGGGGATATAGGCCTCCGGCTGATAGTAGTCGTAGTAGGAGACAAAATACTCCACCGCGTTATCCGGGAAGAACTCCCGGAACTCGGCGCAGAGCTGAGCCGCCAGAATCTTATTATGGGACAGCACCAGCGTGGGCCGCTGGAGCCGCTCGATCACCTTGGCCATGGTATAGGTCTTGCCGGAGCCGGTGACCCCCAGAAGCGTCTGCTCCTCAAGCCCCATCTCCAGGCCCTGGGCCAGTTGGTCGATGGCCTCCGGCTGGTCGCCGGAGGGGGAAAAAGGACTGACTACCCGAAATTCTGACATAGGCGCAAAAGTCGGTCACTTCCTGCTGAAGTAACCGCACTCCTCCATGGATACGTATTCGTTTTCCGCTACAATGATATGATCCAGCAGCTGCAGCTGCACCGCCTCCAGGGCGCTGCGGACCAGCTGCGTACTTTCCCGGTCCTCCCGGGAGGGCATGGCATATCCGTCCGGATGGTTATGGGCCAGAATGAGATTCGTAGCCCGAAGCTGGATGGCCGTCTCCACCAGCTTGCGGATATTCACCGCCGTATAGCCGATCCCGCCCTGAAAAACCTCCCGGCAGGCCAGAAGGCGGCAGTGTTCATCCAGAAACGCCACATAGACCTTCTCCTCCCGGGCGCCATAGAAATAGGGCAGGAAGAAAGCCCCCGCCTGGTCGGTCTCCCGCAGACAGGGATGATTTCCTTTCTTGGCCCGATCGATGAGATAACGGCGGTTCATGGCGGGGATGAGCCGCAGAAGCGCAGCGGCATTCTCCCCCATTCCGGGTACCTGTTCCAGCGCGGACTGATCCGCGTCCAGCACAGCGCTCAGACTGCCGAATCGATGCAGCAGCTCATGGGCAAGGCCATTTACGTCCTTCCTGGGAATGGCATAGCAAAGCAGAAGCTCCAGGACGGTATGGTCCTCCATGCCGTCCAGACCGCCATTCAGGAACCGTCCCCGCAGCCGCTGACGGTGACCGCTGTGCATCCCTTCGCTCATGACATCTGCTTCCGGCGCGAGAAATGAACGGCGCCATCCTGCATATCATCCAGCCAGCTCAGCGCCCGCTCCAGCCCGGAGATCACACATTCGTGACCATCATCCGCCAGCTGCGTCGGGATGCGGGTCCTGGCCTCAATGAGCTTATCCATGCCCCAGAGCTGGCTGCCGCCGCCGGTGAGGGTGATGCCGGTTTCGGAAATATCCGACACCAGCTCCGGGGGCGTGCGTTCCAGCACGTCCCGGATGGCATCCAGGATGCCCTCGCAGCTTTCGTCAAAGGCCTCCAGCATTTCCTCCGTATGGATGGGGAAAAGCTTGGGCAGACCGGTGAGCAGGCAGCGGCCCTTCACCTCCAGACTCCGGGACTCCTGCCCCGGATAGACGCAGCCCAACTGGAGCTTCAGTTCCTCGGCGGTGCGTTCTCCGATGAGGATATTATGCTTTCTGCGCACGTAGCGGATCAGGGCCTCATTGAACCGGTCCCCGGCCAGACGAATGGAGGCGGATTCCACCACGCCGGAAAGGGAGAGCACGGCGATATCCGTGGCACCGCCGCCGATATCGATCACCATCTTCCCCTTGGGCTCGCTGATGCTCATTCCCGCGCCTAGGGCGGCGGCCACCGGCTCCTCCAGCAGGAAAACCCGCCGGGCTCCCGCCTGAAGGGCAGCCTCCATGACGGCCCGCTCCTCCACTTCAGTGATGCCGCTGGGCACGCTGATCAGCAGCCTGGGCTTCAGCAGACTGAAGCCGCTTACCTTCCGCAGCAGTTCCCGGAGCAGTCGCTCCGCCATTTCAAAATCCGAAACGACACCGTCCCGCATGGGACGGATGGCCGCCAGGTTCACTGGGGTACGGCCCAGCATCTTCTGCGCTTCCGCGCCGACGCTGAGCACCCGTCCGCTGACCCGGTCTACGGCGATCACCGCCGGTTCCCGCAGCACGATGCCCTTGTCCCGTATACAGATCCGCACCGTGGAGGTGCCCAGATCGATCCCGATATCTTTCCCAAACAGCATAGGGTATACCCCTTCTCTATGGTCTGTGCGGTCGGCAGCACAGGGTAGCGCAGACTACGTCGGCGGCGCCCTCGGTCAGCAGGACCCGGGCACACTCCGACAGGGTCGCGCCTGTGGTAACCACATCGTCAATCAGCAGGATGCGCTTCCCCCGGAAGCGCTCAGGATGGATGGCGGCAAAGGCGCCGCTCACGTTGGCGGTTCTGGCCGCCGCCCCGTTCAGGCGGGATTGGGGCGGTCGGATCCCCCTCTTGCGCAGCAGCCCGTCGGTCTCTGCCCCCAGGATGCGGGCTGTCTCCTTCGCCAGGAGGCAGCTCTGGGAATACCCTCTGCGGCGCAGCCGCAGAAAACTGACGGGCACCCAGGTGATCAGGTCGTATTTTCCGGCCAGCTCCCGGTCCACCCGCTCCGCCACCAGACTGCCGAAGGCCGCAGCGGAGCCCGAACGGGAACCGAACTTGTACCGCAGCATGGCCTCCCTGGCCTTATCCCGATAAAGGAGCGGCGAGACGCAGAGGGTGAAAAAGCGTCCGCTTCGCTTTCCCTCCGCTCCGGCATAGGGCAGGCTGTTCCGGCATTCCCCGCAGATCAGGCTTTCCCCCTTCTGCAGCAGTTTTTCACAGAAGGGACATTTGGGCGGATACAGGAGACGGATCAGCCCGCCAATCATGATATCGCCGCGCAGAGACGGGTTTTCAGACCGCTGTACCGTTTCTGGGTCCGGTTGTTCTCCACCATGGCGGCAAAGACGTCCTCGTCCCCCACAACGATCAGCAGATCCCTGGCCCGGGTCACTGCGGTATACAGCACCGCGCGGGTCATCAGGCTGGGCGCGCATTGGCCCAGGGCCAGGATCACCGCCCGATACTCGCTGCCCTGGGATTTATGCACGGTCATGGCATAGGCCGGTTCCAGCTCGCCCAGCAGGTCAAAGGGGTACACCACGCTCCGATCCTCGAATTCCACCGTCAAAGTCTGATCCGGAACGCTGACCTGGGTGATCCGGCCCACGTCCCCGTTGAATACGCCTGCGCCGGTCATACCGTCCGGCTTTCTCCAGAGGAGATCATAGTTGTTCCGTACCTGCATCACCCGATCCCCGCAGCGGAAGAGGAACTGGCCGAAGCTCTTTTCCGCCTTCTCTCCGTCCTGGGGGTTCAGGGCCTCCTGCAGGGCCTTGTTCAGGGAGTTGGTCCCGGTGATGTTTTTCCTTGAGGGGCTGAGTACCTGAATCTCCTCCCGGGGGATGCCCATTTTCTCCGGCAGCCGTGTGGAGCAGAGCTCCAGGATGGTCTCCATGGCCGCTTCCCCGTTCTTCCGCCGGAGGAAGAAAAAGTCCCCCCGGTTCTCCCGCAGGTCCGGGAGATCGCCTTTATCGATCATATGGGCGTTCCGGATGATCCGGCTCTCGGATGCCTGTCGGAAGACCTCCTCCAGCCTTACGGCGGGAAGAGCCCCGCTTCGGATCAGGTCGCGCAGAAGATTCCCGGGGCCTACGCTGGGCAGCTGATCCGCATCGCCGACCAATACCAGACGGCAATCCGGTTTCATTGCCCGGAGCAGTGCCTGGAGCAGGATCACGTCCACCATGGAAGTCTCGTCCAGGATCACGGCGTCCGCCCGGAGGGGATCGTTTTCATCCCGTTTGAAGACCTGGAAGCCCAGCTCCGGATCGTAGCCCGTTTCCAGCAGCCGATGGATGGTGCTGGCCTCCCGGCCGCAGAGCTCCTGCATCCGCTTCGCCGCCCGCCCCGTGGGAGCAGCCAGAGCCGTTTCCAGCCCCATGGCGTCGAAGCTCCGGAGAATGGCCCGGATGGTGGTGGTCTTGCCCGTTCCGGGGCCTCCGGTAAGGAGGAATACCCTGTGCTGCACAGCCTCCCGTACAGCCAGACGCTGGTTTTCCGCCAGGACGACGCCCAATTCGCGCTCCGCCTGCTGCAGGCAGCGCTCAGCCGTGTTCAGCCGGCCGGGAGCCATCTGGGCCAGACGCAGCAGCCGCAGGGCAATATCCCTTTCCGCCCGCCACAGCCGGGTGAGGTACACGGCATGCTGACCGGCGATTTCTTCCCGGACGGTCTCCCCGCCTTCGACCAGCCGGTCAATTGCTTCCCGCACCTGCTCCTCCGGTACGCCGATGAGCTGATTGACCGCTCCCGCCAGCTTTTCCTCCGGAATGAAGCAATGCCCGTTTCCCGCGTTATGGTGCAGTTCAAAGAGGACCGCGGCTTCCACCCGTTCGGAACAGTCCCCCTCGAAGCCCAGCTTCAGGGCCATCCGATCCGCCTCGGCAAAGGTCGCGCCGAAATACTCGTCGCAGAGAATATAGGGGTTGGCATACAGGACGCTCATGGCGTCGTCCCCATAGCTGCGGTACAGCTGGATGCCGATGCTCAGCCGGATATCGTTCCCGGCGATGAATTCCAGCAGCCGCCGCAGGGCAGCCTGCTTGCGGAAAGCCGCGCCGATCTCCTCCGCCCGCTTCGGCGGGATCCCTTTGATCTCCGCCAACCGCTCGGGGCTCTCCTCCATGATCCGAAGCGCGTCTTCCCCGAAGGCTTCCACGATATTCCGGGCTGTGGCAGGCCCGACGCCTTTGATGATCCCGGAACCGAGATACTGAACGATTCCCGCCAGGGTGGCCGGCATGAGCCGTTCCATGTGTTCCGCCTGAAACTGGGTCCCATGGACCTGATGCGCGGTCCATCGCCCTTCCGCCGTCAGTTCCTCCCCCGGCGCGGCATAGGGCAGCGTACCCACGACGGTGACGATCCCGCCCTCCTGCAGGGCCAGGCGAAAAACCGTATAGCCGTTTTCCTCATTGGTATAGATAACGGATTCCACGGTGCCGGAGATCACGCCGCTTTCCCCGGCTCTTCCCTCCGGCACGGTCCTGCCCCGGCTGTTCATGACAGCACCGGGCGCAGATACTGCCCCGTATAGCTCCCGGGGTAGGCAGCGACCTCCTCCGGCGTGCCTGCGCACACCAGGGTGCCGCCCTTGTCTCCCCCTTCCGGGCCCAGATCGATGATGTAATCCGCAGATTTGATGACATCCAGATTGTGCTCAATGACAATCACCGTGTTCCCCGCGTCCACCAGGCGGTTCAGCACGTCCATGAGCTTCTGCACGTCCGCCATATGGAGGCCGGTGGTGGGCTCGTCCAGCACGTAAATGGTCTTTCCGGTGGAGGGACGCAGCAGTTCGGAAGCCAGCTTTACGCGCTGCGCTTCGCCTCCGGACAAGGTGGTGGAGGATTGGCCCAGCTTCACGTAATCCAGTCCCACGTCCCAGAGCGCCTGGATCTTCGGCTGGATCTTCGGCTGGTTTTCAAAGAAACGCAAAGCCTCGTCCACCTTCATCTCCAGCACTTCATAGATATTCTTTCCCTTGAAACGGACCTCCAGGGTCTCCCGGTTGTACCGGCGGCCCTTGCATACCTCGCAGGGAACGTAAATATCCGGCAGAAAGTGCATCTCGATCTTCAGTACGCCGTCCCCGCTGCAGGCTTCACAGCGGCCGCCCCGCACGTTGAAGGAGAAGCGGCCCGCACCGTAGCCCCGGCTCCTGGCGTCCGGCGTGTCGGCAAACAGCTCCCGGATATCGTTGAACAGTCCGGTATAGGTCGCGGGATTGGATCGGGGGGTCCGGCCGATGGGCGCCTGGTCGATGCTGATGATCTTATCCAGATATTCAATCCCCCGGATCTCCCGGTATTTTCCGGGACGGCAGCGCACCCGGTTCAGCTTGGCTGCCAGGGCGCGGTAGATGATCTGATTCACCAAAGAGGATTTCCCGCTGCCGCTCACCCCGGTCACGCAGGTGAAGGAACCCAGGGGAATCCGCACATCGATATTCTTCAGATTGTTCTCCTGCGCCCCCAGGATCTCCAGCCAATGCCCGTTTCCGGGTCGTCGGGCAGAGGGCACCGGAATCTTTTTCTTTCCGCTCAGATACTGGCCGGTGATGGATCTGTCGCAGGCGATCACATCCTCCAGCGTACCGGCGCACAGGACTTCCCCGCCGAAGTTGCCCGCTCCCGGGCCGATATCCACCAGATAGTCCGCAGCCCGCATGGTCTCCTCATCGTGTTCCACCACGATGAGGGTATTGCCCAGGTCCCGGAGCCGCTTGAGGGTCTCCAGCAGCTTTGCATTGTCCCGCTGATGGAGGCCGATGCTGGGCTCATCCAGGATGTACAGGACGCCCATGAGATAGCTGCCGATCTGGGTAGCCAGGCGGATGCGCTGACTCTCCCCGCCGGAAAGGGTCCCGGCCTGTCTGGAGAGTGTGAGGTAATCCAGACCTACGTTGCGGAGGAAGCCCAGGCGCGCCTGTACTTCCTTCAGGATCCGGTCTGCGATCATGGCATCCTTCCCCTCCAGCTGGAGGGTGTCCAGGAAATCGATGGCCTCCGTGACGGATTTTTCCGTAAAGTCCGCAATGCTGATGCCCCCTACGGTGACCGCAAGGGCGGTATCCTTCAGCCGTTTGCCGCCGCAGACCGGGCAGGCATACTCGGACATATATTCCTCCAGCTCCGTACGCATGGCGCTGCTCTGGGTTTCCTGATACCGCCGTTTCAGGTTGTTCACGATACCTTCGAAGGGCTGGTAGAAGGTCCCCATGCCCCGCTCCCGCTCATAACGGAGCTCCAGTTTCTCCCCGTCCGTTCCGTACAGGATCGCGTTCAGGGCCTCCTGGGACATGTCGCACACAGGGGTGGTGAGCTTGAAACGGTACTTCCGCCCCAGGGATTCATAGTACATCCGGGCAATGCCGTCGCTTTTGGCATTGCCCCAGCCGGGAGCCAGGATGGCGCCGTCTGCAATGGAGAGGGAGGTGTTGGGGATGATCCGGTCCGGATCCACCCGGAGCCGGGTGCCCAGTCCGTCGCATTCCGGACATGCGCCGTAGGGATTATTGAAGGAAAACATGCGGGGCGGCATATCTTCAATGCTGATGCCGCAATCCTCGCAGGCATAATTCTGGGAAAAGCTCAGATCCCGGTTTTCCTCCGGAAGGTTCACCATGACGATGCCCCCCGCCAGGCTGGAGGCGGTCTCCACGGAATCCGTCAACCGGCGGCCGATGTCATCCCGAATGACCAGCCGGTCCACCACGATCTCGATATTGTGCTTCTTGTTCTTGTTCAGCTTGATTTCTTCCGAGAGATCATACTGGATCCCGTCCACACGGCAGCGTACGTAGCCGCTCTTCCGGGCATCCTCAAACTCCTTTACGTACTCGCCCTTTCGTCCCCGGACGATGGGCGCCATGACCTGGATGCGGGTTCCCTCCGGCAGCCGCAGGAGCTGGTCCACGATCTGGTCTATCGTCTGCTGACGGATCTCCTTGCCGCACTTCGGGCAATGGGGGATCCCCACCCTGGCCCACAGCAGCCGGAGATAGTCATAGATCTCCGTCACGGTGCCCACGGTGGATCGAGGATTCCGGGAGGTGGTCTTCTGGTCAATGGAGATGGCGGGGGAAAGGCCGTCGATATAATCCACGTCCGGCTTATCCATCTGTCCCAGGAATTGCCGGGCATAGGAGGAGAGCGATTCCACATAGCGCCGCTGGCCTTCGGCAAAGATGGTATCGAAGGCCAGGGAGGACTTCCCGCTTCCGGAAAGTCCGGTGAAGACGACCAGTTTATCTCTGGGAATCTCCAGATCGATA
>Ga0310697_10006303_pt1 | contig 11301 bp, 9 predicted proteins | sample 172DNAGHGlowgp2_FD_203883 | JGI IMG/M metagenome (GOLD analysis project Ga0310697, IMG submission 203883) | Sheep rumen microbial communities from Palmerston North, Manawatu-Wanganui, New Zealand - 1728 DNA GHGlow gp2 (v2) (version 2) | ecosystem: Host-associated > Mammals > Digestive system >... | reverse complement strand
TGATGAAGGGCCAAGACGTCATCAAGCCCGCCTCGGTCTTCTCCCATCTGAGCGTCGCCGACGAGCCTGACCAGGATGCCTACACCCAGGCACAGTTTGACTACTTTGACGCCTGTAGCCAGATGTTGCAAGAGTCATTTGACCATCACATCATGAAGCACATCCTCAACACCAGCGGCATCGTCAGGTTCCCCGAGCACCAGTATGACATGGTGCGCATCGGCATCGGCCTGTACGGTATCCGCACCCTGTTCGACGGTAGCGAGGACACGCTCATGCCGGTATCAGCGCTGCGCTCCATCATCATCAGCATCAAGGAATGGCCCGCAGGCACCACCGTGGGCTATAGCAGGCGCGGCGTGCTTGAACGCGACAGCCGCATCGCAACCATCAATATCGGCTATGCCGACGGCTTTGACCGTCACTTCGGCAACGGGCGTGTGAGCATGTGGGTCGGTGGCAAGCTGTGTCCCACAGTGGGCAACGTGTGCATGGATGCCGTGATGATCGATGTGACCGATGTGCCCTGCAAGGTCGGCGACACGGTCGAGATCTTCGGTGAGCATGTGCCCGTCGAGCAGTTGAGCGAGGCACGAGGAACCATCCCCTATGAAATCCTCACCAGTGTATCGCCCCGCGTGAAGCGCGTGTATTATAGAGAATGATCACTCAATCTATGTCAAGAAGAATATCCAACATATTGATGCTTAGCGCCTTGCTGCTGTGCTGTTCCCTGAGGGGATATAGCCAGGACATCAAGGCCAACGGCATCTACTACAATATCATCAACGAGACACAGGTGGCTGTCGCCCCGGCGTGGCACGATGGCGTGAGCTGCTACGAGGGATGCATCATCCTACCCGAACACGTTTACTGCGATGGCGTGAACTATGAGGTCGCCGCTATTGCTCCGAGGGCATTCTGGCAGTCGGGCATCACCCAGGTGCAGATTCCCAACAGCGTGACGAGGATTGGCGAGGCGGCATTTGCCGATGCCGAGGAGCTGACCGATATCACCCTGCCGATAGGATTGGCTACCGTGAGCAAGTATATGCTGGCAGGTACTGCCGTGAAAAACGTGGTGATTCCCGAAGGCGTTTCCGAGATCGGTACGGGTGCCTTTGAGGACTGTGACCAGCTGCGCACCGTCTTCCTGCCCTACACGCTGAAGTATGTCGGCGACCAGGCATTTGCCTATTGTTCCAACCTCAACGAGATCTATTGCGACGCCTCAACACCGCCGCTGATGATGGGCGACGCAGCCTTTGAGGGTTGTGAAGGCATCAACGTGATGCTGCCCAACGGCGCCACAACTTCCCGATACCAGAATGACGGCATGTGGGGCGACGAGGATTTGTTCTCGCTATGGATTGACGAGGGAATTGCCGTGCTGCCTCGCATGCAGCAAGAGCAGGCGGGCGAGAACTGGACTGTCCTCAATCTGGGCAACAGTTTCGCCTACAAGATTTATGGTCCCGACGGCTATCTGGCTGCCATCACTGCCGCCGACCGCTACTTCCTGCCGATCGGTGCACAGAGCACCGACTACCTGGTCGTGCCCACCACACTGATGCGTGACGAGGAAGACTTGCAGATGCTGGCTACCGCCGAACCTGCTGCCATTGAGGACATCGAGGAGGATGAGAATCCCGTGAACCAGTTGAGTATCGTGGGCATCGATGGCACAATCTATATACAGGGCTATACCGAGGGATTATGGACATCAGTCTATGATGCCTATGGGTACATGTGGTATGAAGGTCCTGCTGTCAAGAACTGGATCAGCTTGCCCGGTCCCCGCGTCTATATCGTGCGCGTGGGCAATACCGTCCGCAAAATTTTCCTAAACTGATGCTAAAAAACGAGGATATCGACATCAAGTATATGCGCATGGCGCTGGACGAGGCCCACAAGGCGCTCGAGCGCGACGAGGTGCCCATCGGTGCCATCATCGTGTGCAAGGGGCGCGTCATCGGCCGTGGCCACAACCTGACCGAGGCGCTCATCGATGTCACTGCCCATGCCGAGATGCAGGCCATCACTGCTGCAGCCTCAACCCTGGGCGGCAAGTACTTGACCGATTGCACCCTGTATGTCACCGTGGAGCCTTGCCTGATGTGCGCCGGAGCGCTGGCATGGAGCCAGATTCCGCGCATCGTCTATGGAGCCAGCGACGACAAGCGCGGCTACCACACGATGTGTGCTGCGCCGTTCCACCCTAAGACGACGGTTACCGCCGGCGTACTGGCAGACGAATGTGCTAAACTGATGACCGATTTCTTCAAGAAAAAACGACCGCTTAAAACCAAGGAGAAATGAATACAACGTTGCTGAAACCGTTATCGCTGCTGGTTGCTGTGCTGCTGGCATTCACCGCCTGTGCTCACCCGCAGCCCAAAGAGAAGCCTGATGGCTATGAAATCACCGCCGCCCCCAGTGAGCGCTCGTTTGAAGCCGACACGATCGAGGTGATGAGCCAGGCGATGGGTCGCACCATCAAGAATGTGGTCGTCACACCCAGACAGTACCACTTCACGGCAGAAGAACCCAGCTGCTACCCTGTACTCTACCTGTTGCACGGTGCCTATGGCTGCTACAGTGATTGGTCCAAAAAGGCCAACCTCCACCGTCTGGCCGACAATTATAATGTCATCATCGTGTGCCCCGACGGACAGGACAGCTGGTACTTTGACTCGCCCGTGGACCCGAAGATGCAGTTCGAGACCTACGTCAGCAAGGAACTGGTCGCCTATATCGACAGCCACTATCGCACCTACGCCAACCGCTATATGCGCGCCATCACGGGACTGAGCATGGGAGGCCACGGGGCGTTGTTCCTCGCCTTCCGCCACCCTGATGTGTTCTGGTCATGCGGAAGCATGAGCGGCAACATGGACATTACCCAATATCCCGACAAGTGGCACATCAAGGACCGCCTGGGCGATTATGCCGGCAACGAGCAGCGCTGGCGCGACCATTCCGTGTGCAACCTGGTGGACCAGGTTAAGGACTGTCCCCTGCAACCTGCCCAGAACATCATCATCGACGATGGTCTGAACGACATCTTCATCCAGAACAACATCGCCTTGCACGATCAACTTGTCGATAAAGGCATCGATCACGACTTTACCCTGCGCCCCGGCCGTCACAGCTGGGACTACTGGGTAAACTCGCTAGACTACCACATGATATTCTTCCACAAGGCCTTTATCCGTGGAGCAGAACTCATGCAAGAATAACCTTGTAACAAAACGATTACCATTATGATAACCTACAAGAAACCCAAGATACTGATTATCTATACCGGAGGCACCATCGGCATGATCGAGAATCCCGAAACCCATGCCCTGCAGCCGTTTGACTTCTCTCACCTGATGGACAATGTGCCCAAGGTGAAGAAGCTGGACTATGAAATCGAGAACATCCAGTTCGACCCGCCTATCGACAGCAGCAACATGGACCCGTCGCACTGGCGCGAAATTGCCCTTTCCATTGAGGAGCACTACGACCTGTACGACGGCTTTGTGGTGCTGCATGGTACCGACACCATGGCGTTTACCGCCTCGGCACTCAGCTTCATGCTCGAGAACCTGTGCAAACCTGTCATCATCACCGGCTCACAGTTGCCCATCGGCGAGGTGCGCACCGACGGCGAGGAGAACCTCATCACCGCCCTGCAGGTCGCTGCTGCCACCGATGAGAAAGGATGCCCCCGGGTGCAGGAAGTCGCCATCCTGTTCGAGAACTACCTGTGGCGCGGCAACCGTGCCACCAAGATGAGCGCCGACAACTTCAACGCTTTCAAGAGCTTCAACTATCCCGAGCTGGCCGAGATCGGTCTCGATATCGAGTACAACTTCAACAGCCTGAGGAAAATGCCACCACGCCCATTGAGGGTATGCACCGACATGGACACCAACGTCATGTTCCTTGAGCTTAACCCCGGCATGACCGAGCAAACCCTGGATTACCTGCTGCACACGCCCGACATCAAGGGCATTGTCCTCAAGACCTATGGCGCCGGCAACACGCCCAGCCATCCCTGGTTTATCAAGTGCATCAAGGAGGCTGTGGACCGCGGCGTGGTCATTGTCAACGTGACCCAGTGTGTCAACGGCGGTGTGAACTGCTCACTCTACGAGACAGGCAAGACGCTGCTCAATGCCGGTGTCATCAGTGGCGCCGACATGACCAGCGAGGCCGCCATCACCAAGTTGATGTTCCTCTTCGGCATGCGCTACTCCCCCAGCATGGTCAAGAAATACATGGTCAGTGACCTGTGCGGCGAACTCACGATGCCGTAATCCACTAAGAGTCACTAGTCAAAGAATCGCTAGTCGCTAGTCTTCAGTCTACAGAATCCGACTAAAGAACTAACGACTAGCGACTTTATTAACTGTCGACTAGTGACTAGCGACTAATACGTCATACGGGGCTCGAGCTCCTTGGCCTGGTCGATCATCTTCTGGATCTCGACCTCGGCGGGAACGCGGCCGCACAGGTGCTTCTCCTCGTTAACCTCAGCCACCTTGGCAGCAAGGTTGGCGGCAACGCGGTGACGCAACTCCTTGACGGTGTCTACGCCAGCAGCCTCGAGCAACTCGGCAAACTGCGGGCCGATGCCATTGATGCGGAACAGGTCGGCATGGTTGGTCCACTTGAGAATCAACTTCTCGCTGATACCGGTCTTCTCGGCAATGATTTTGCGTCCCGAAGGACCACAGCAAGCATCAAGCAGCTGCTCAACAGTCTCGATACCCTCGGCAATCAATTTGGGGGCATAAACATCTCCAATACCCTCAATGTCAATAATCTTGTAATTCATAATATGTTTAAAATTTAGAGTTTAAAACGGGTTTCCTAAGATTGGTTTTACTCGGCTTTCTTGTCGCAGTCACAGTCGATGATCTTCCAGATCAAGGCTGCCAGGGCACCGCCGACAAAGGGACCCACGATGAACACCCACAACTGGTTGAGCGCATCACCGTTCTCGAACAGGGCCGGACCGATGGAACGGGCGGGGTTGACCGAAGTGCCGGTGAAGTGGATACCCACCAGGTGGATGAGAATCAGCGACAGACCGATTGCCAAACCGGCAAAGTTGTTGGTAGCGCCGTTAGTCTTAGCAGTGGCACCCAGTACCACAAGGACAAAGATCATGGTCAGCACAATCTCAACAATCAGACCGTTGGTCACGCCGAAGGCACATGCATTGGCACCTGTCTTGGTGGTAATAATGCCGTCGGGACCCATTGTGCCCACGATACCAGCCAGCAAGGCAGCAGCAATGATAGCTCCGATAACCTGGAAAATCATGTACATACCACAATCCTTGGCACTCATGCGGCCACTCAGGAAGCATCCCAGGGTAATGGCGGGGTTGATGTGGCAACCACTGATACCACCGATGGTGTAGGCCATAGCGACTACAGCAAGACCAAAGGCGATAGCGGTACCCACAACCGATGCGGTATCAGTACCACAACCAAGTGCCACAGCAGCACCGCAGCCCAAGAACGTCAGCACAAAAGTGCCAACCATTTCAGCTAAATACTTTTTCATAGATTAAACATTTATTTTGGTTAAACAAGTTAATTGAAATTTCACTTCATATGTTTGGAATGTGCAAACATAGAGATTTTTTTTATAAATCGCAAGAAATTTCTATAAAATCTTCGTACATTTGCAAATTGATTACTCGCGTAAAACAGATAAGGAATAAATATTGAGCGAATTATGAATGTTTCGATAGTAGGGACAGGATATGTGGGTCTGGTGAGCGGCACATGCTTTGCCGACCTGGGCGTGAATGTCACGTGCGTTGACCGTGATAGCCAGAAGATTAACCGCCTGGTCTATGGTGCTATACCCATCTATGAGCCAGGACTTGACAATATGATCAACCGCAACGTCACCGACAAGCGTCTCACCTTCTCCAGCGACTATAAGCTCGGATTCATTGACCAGGACTTTGTGTTCTGCGCCATCGACACCACGGCGAGCGAGGACGGTTCGACCGACCTGACACCCATTCTGGACATTGCCAAAGACTTCGGCCAGAACATTACGCGCTACAGCGTGTTTGTCATCAAGTCGACGGTCCCCGTGGGCACGGCACAGCATGTGACCAAAATCATCGGCGAGGAGCTGGAGGCTCGTGGGGCAAGTAACATCAAGTTTGACGTGGCAAGCAATCCCGACTTCCTCACCGAGGGCAACGGCATCAAGGACTTCATGAAGCCCGACCGCATCGTCATCGGCACCGAGACCGTATCGGCACGTCAGGCGATGGAACGCCTGTACCGCACCATCCTGATGCACAACAACCGCAACGTCATCTATACCGATACCCGCACTGCCGAGATGATCAAGTATGCCGCCACCTCGATGCTCGCCACACGCGTGAGCTTCATGAACGAGATTGCCAACCTGTGCGAGATCGTTGGCGCCGATGTCAATGTGGTGCGTCACGGTGTGGGCACCGACAGCCGCATCGGCCCCAAGTACATCTTCCCGGGCTGTGGTTACGGCGGTACCTTGTTCCCTCAGGACATCAATGACCTGATCAAGATTGGTGCCGAGCACAATTACGATATGGAAATTCTCCAGGCGGTGGAGAATGTCAACAACCGCCAGAAGCGCATCCTGTTCAAGAAACTCTACAACCACTTCAAGGGCGAACTGGCGGGCAAAACCATCGCGTTGTGGGGCCTCAGTTTCAAGCCTGAGACCGATGACATGTCTTCGGCCCCGTCGATCGACACCATCAACATGCTGATGGATGCCGGTTGCCACGTGCGCGTCTATGACCCCGTAGCGATGAATGCCACCAAGCGGCGCTGGAGCACCGTGTATTGTGGACTGGACATGTATGACGCCGTCAAGGGTGCCGATGCCGTGCTGCTGTTGACCGAGTGGCGCCAGTTCCGCATCCCTGCCTGGCAAGCCGTCAAGAGCCTGATGAGAACTCCTGTCGTTATCGACGGCCGCAACGTCTATGACGGCGACGAGATCGAGGAGCAGGGCTTTACCTACTACTGCATCGGACGATAACTACAGGATCTAGACAACAACTATAAAAAGAAAACCGCCTCAATGTGAGGCGGTTTTTCTTGTGTTATCAATACTCAAATGATGTGTCGATGACCTCAAACTCGGTGCGGCGGTTGATTTGGTCTGCCGCTTCCTGATCCTCCTTGCTCAGGCCCTTGATAAATTCCTCGGTGAGTGTCACGCCCTCCTCAAATTGCGGATACTGGCTGTGGATGCGCTTGGTCACTGTCTTGGGACGCGACTCGCCATAACCGGTTGGCTTGAGGCGTTCCTTGGGAATGCCGTTCTCGATCAAGTAATCCACGACGCTCTGGGCACGGCGCTGGGAGAGTCCCTGGTTGTACTTGGCACTGCCCACACGGTCGGTGTGCGATGCCATCTCGATAACGATATTGGGATGATCCTTCAGGAGCATGACCATGCTGTCGAGGGCGAGTTTGGATTCGTCACGCAACACAGCCTTGTCAAAGTCATAGAAAATATTCTCGATAATCTGCGCCTTGAACATGGCACCGAGGATAAAGTCCACATTATACTCGGCATCTTCCTCGGTCGTGTCGCTCTCAAATTCTTGACGGGCATTGAAATAGCCATCGGCACTGGCAAGCATCGCATATTTCACACCACGACGCAGGTCAAAACGGAATGAGCCATCAGGCTTGGATGCGGTCTTCTGGTTGCTGCCATCGTCACCCACGATGCGAATGACGGCATTGGGGACAGGCTCATCGTCCTTATCGACAACATAACCCGAAATCCACACCTGCAGGTCAGGCTTGATAAATGAGTAGATGTGGTCATAGCCACGTGCCTCACCACGGTTGCTGGAGAAGAAACCGCTCTCACCCTCGCCGAAGGTGAGACCAAAGTCGTCACCCGAGGAGTTCATCGGCACGCCCATATTCTCGACAACCCACTGGTCCATGGATACCTTGTCGCCCTCCTCACGCGGTTGCAACCTGGCGACAAACAGGTCAAGGCCTCCCATGCCGGGATGACCGTTGCTGGAAAAATACAACAGGCTGTCGGTGCGCATGTTGGGGAAACGCTCGTTACCCTTGGTATTGATCTGGGGACCCAGGTTCTCGAGGGTGCCGTGCTTGTCCTTGAGGTTGATGCGCCAGATGTCGGTACCACCCTGCCCTCCCGGCATGTCGCTGGCAAAATAGAGCCATTTGCCATCAGGACTGACAAAGGGGTCGGAATAGTTGCTCAAAGTGTCGGCCGTGATTTCAAACTTCTGCGGTGCGCTCCACTTGGCTTCGCTGCGGGTGCTGGTATAGATCTCGACAGTGGTGGGCCAGTCCTGACGGACGGCGCGTGCAAGGTACATGGTCGAGCCGTCGGGCGAGAACGCTGCGGCACCCTCGTCATGCTCGGTATTCAGTCCGCCATCCACGACCTCGGGACGCGACCACTTGCCCTTCTCGTCCTTCTTGGAAAAATAGATGTCACCCTTCTTGGTACCGGTGATCTCACTGCGCAGTTCACCCGTGGACTTCTCGTTGGTCGAGGTATAGTAGATATACTCCAGTTTACTGTCCAGATACATCGGGGCATAGTCGGCGCGACGTGAGTTGAACAACTTGTCCTGCTTCACAGTATAGCGCGAGCCCTCTTCTTTCCAGATGGGGGCAAGTTCACAACCACGGATACCGACCTCGGCTTCCCAACTGTCGGGTGCAATCTCAAGATACTTTTTGTAGTTGGCGATGGCGTTAGTGTACAGTCCATCGAGCTGCTGAGCCTGTGCCAGTCGCAGCAGAATCGTGGTGTCCTCATACTCGTAACGGATGGCGTTCTGGAAGGATGCAGCAGCGCGGTTGCCCTGATTGAGTTTCAGGTGGCACATTCCCAACTGGAATGCCAGTTCACCGCGAATCCAGGCATCTTCCTTGTGGTTATAGCGGTTATAGAGCTTGCGATAGATGGTCGCCGCGTCAAAGTACTCGCCACGGTCATACGCTTCGTCGGCGTCCTTGAGCTTGGGGCCCTTGCACGATGCCAGGGACATCACCATCGATGCCAGCAACAAACCCACTGTTATATATATTATCCGTTTCATGAAATTGCTCTACTATTTCATTATTAACGAATAACCCGCGCGGTTTATTGTCATTATCGATGAGTTTCTGACCTGTACTGCACTACGAGAAGAATGGAATCAACAAGATGAATGGATGTGATAAAACCTGCCTGCTAGTCGCTATAGGTCCTGGTGATGGTCATCTGACGCTTGCCGTCAAGAGCGATGGTCACGCGGGTGTATCGGCCATGGGTGTCGATATCGTAGTCAAAGGTGCGCTCGTGTATCACGTCACTGCCTTTCAACTCCTTGATGGCAATGAGGAATTTCTTGCCTGTGGCGGTGTCAAAGTCATAGTGGTAGCGGAACACCTGGGATCCCCTTTCCTCGCGGATGACATAACCATCTTGATAGATAAGCGTGCGCTTGTCGGCATTGGGCTGGGTGATGACAATCTTGGCAAGATGGCCATTCTCGTTGAAGGTGTACTCCTGGCGGCTGTCGTTATTGCCCTTGATGCACTCACGGCGTCCGTGCTCACCATAGATCGGCGCATACTTGATCGTGCGATTCTTGCTCTTGCTCTGCTTGATGGTATAACCCATCACCGGATCATAGGTATAGGTGTAGTTGGTCTCGGTCTTGGTGCCCTTACTACCCTGGATGACCGACTTGACGAGCAGCCCCTGAGGGTTGAAAATGAACACATTGTCACGCTCGCCGCCTTTTGCCAGGACGACATGCTCATCGACGCGTCCCGTGCATCCGTTGAAGCCCACGTCTAAGTGCTCGATGCGGTAGCTGTGGGTGGGATTGTTCACCAGGTTGCTGTAGAAGGCCTTGATGCGCGGATCGGCGTCGCGCGTCGTGTCGATAAAGGCCGAGATGTTCTCGAGCGTAACACCCTCTTTGCAATAAGATTCAACAGCATTGTTCTGACCGTGGATTGTACCTATAGTTATCATCGCCAGCAGTGCCAGCATCACATATCTCTTGACCATTTTCAAATAGCATTAATTTTTTTCTACTGCAAAGATAACGAAAAAGTTCAATCTTACAAAAAAACGCACATTTCCACCCTCAATTGGCATCGGATTAACGATTTTTGCCTATCTTCGCAGTTTGAATCAGTCAGGTTGCGCCCTAGGGGCTTGCACCTATTCAGTTAACCGTCTAAAACATTACCAATTCAATAACAACATCATTTTTATGAAAGACGAAGAAATCATTGTTCAACAACAGCAAGACGACATGTCGTTGCCCGACAACGCCGCGCGCGAGCTCAAGCCTGGGGAAAAATATGTCCCCATCCTGAAGCCCGACAAGACGTATCCCGAGATTACGCCTTACTCGGTCTCGCTGGGTCTGATTATGGCGGTCATCTTCAGTGCCGCAGCAGCCTATCTGGGCCTCAAGGTGGGCCAGGTGTTTGAGGCTGCCATCCCCATCGCCATCATTGCCGCCGGCATTGGTGCAGCGACCAAACGCAAGAACTCGCTCGGCGAGAATGTCATCATCCAGTCGATCGGTGCCGCATCGGGCATCATCGTGGCTGGCGCCATCTTTACCCTGCCTGCTCTTTACATCCTGCAGGCCGAGTATCCCGAAATCACCGTGAACTTCCTTGAGGTGTTCCTCAGCTCACTGCTGGGTGGTTGCTTGGGAATCTTGTTCTTTATCCCCTTCCGCAAGTACTTCGTGAGCGACATGCACGGCAAGTTCCCGTTCCCCGAGGCTACCGCGACCACCCAGGTGCTCGTCAGCGGCCAGAAGGGCGGCGACCAGGCTCGTCCGTTGCTCATCGCCGGTATCGTGGGCGGTCTGTATGATTTCCTGCTTTCTACCTTCGGTTGGTGGAAAGAGGTGCTTACCACCCAGGCCATCCCTGCAATGGAGAACTTCACCAACAACGTGAAGATGATCTTCAAGATCAACACCGGTGCCGCTGTGCTGGGTCTGGGCTACATCATCGGCCTGCCCTATGCCTTCATCATCTTTGCAGGTAGTGCTTTCATCTGGTGGATCATCGTTCCGCTCATGGGTATGAATCCCGAGTTTGCTCAGATGGCTCCCGATGAGATCTTCGCGGGCGGTGCACGTTACATCGGTATCGGCGGTATCGCCATGAGCGGTGTCATCGGCATCGTCAAGTCGTGGGGTGTCATCAAGAACGCTGCCGGTCTCGCCGGACAGGCTTTCAAGGGCCAGGCCCAGAACGTGCA
>Ga0310697_10006299_pt1 | contig 11308 bp, 16 predicted proteins | sample 172DNAGHGlowgp2_FD_203883 | JGI IMG/M metagenome (GOLD analysis project Ga0310697, IMG submission 203883) | Sheep rumen microbial communities from Palmerston North, Manawatu-Wanganui, New Zealand - 1728 DNA GHGlow gp2 (v2) (version 2) | ecosystem: Host-associated > Mammals > Digestive system >... | reverse complement strand
TTCCTTTTCACAAAAAGGACATACATTACCGTTATAATAAAAACGATGAATTGGACAAATTGTTTTCATTTAATTTTATATTTTAAGATACGACATTTCCACCATTTGCAATCGCATTTGCCACGCTTCCCAAACGTGTCCTAAGTTCTTTTAAAGTATCAGTATTTTCCTTAATATACTGATTTTGTTTATCAATATTCTTGTTCTGCTCCTTTATTACAGAAACCAAGCCATTTATTGCTTTTGTTAATTCTTTTATATCAATTTTATCCATTATAAAATACTTTTATCTCTTTATTTTTCAATGCAAAGATAAAACAAATACTTAATATAACCAATTTTTTTTAGTTAAAAAAACACAAATATAATCTTAACCACAATAAAAATAACAAGACCTGCAATTATAAACCAAATATTGCTCATACTAAAATTATGTCTTGGATTTGTTAAATAATTTTCTTTATCTCTTTCAAATTCATAAAAGTCTGGTATCTCAAACCAATGATTAAAAAATCTTACAAATTTTGTTGGTATAAAGCAATAAGTATATTCATATAACAATGCCATCAAATATGTCATCAAAACGCTGAAAAAAGTGCCAAATATTAGATTTAAGAGCAAAGCGAAAACCAATGTACCATACGTTAAACATTTCTGATGATTATTGGCATAACCTTTTAATAATGCCTTTGTAATATCCGAAACTTTATTGAAAAATGTTCTCATTGTTATTATAATTATAAAAGTTATTTTTCTATAAATAGTTTGAAAACACTAAATAAATCATATGTCTATCTATTTTGTGACCCATCACAAGATTTATATAAAATTGGTGTGACCAAAAATCTATATTCCAAACGTATGAAACAATTACAAACAGGCAATGGTACTGAACTGCATTTGGTTAAATACCACGAAACTTTCTATCCTTATACAATAGAAAAATATCTACACAACACTTTTCAAAATAAAAGAGAACACGGTGAATGGTTCAAATTGAATATTGATGACATAAAAGATTTTTCTGAACTATGTGAAAAATATGAGGATTTGATTGTGTCGTTAAAAGATAATCCGTTTTTTGTTAAGAATTTGCGTTAGAAGCAATATTCTGTATCATTCTTTTTGTGCATTCTTGTCTTAAACGTTTGATAATGTAATCAACATGACAAGTTTCGCTTTCCGTACAGTAACAACCAAGAAACACCTCGTCATAAGTCATACATGCATCAACAATCCTATCAAATTCTTCCTTAAATTCAGGCATTAGTTTCAATGCATATTCAAAATACTTTTCATATTTCTCAATTGCTTCTTCCCTTGTTTTTACAACAACCATTGCCTTGGTTGTTTTGTCTTTAATGTGCGTATATGGATTCCCTAAAATATATCCTCTATGACAACGAAAAGCATTGTCACCATTATGTTCTTCCTTTAACACACAAAACCTTTTAATTTGACTCATTCAATTTAATAATCCTTTGTTTTGATAATTCAACATATTCATCATTCAAATCAATTCCGATATATTTTCGGTTTGTCTTAATGCAAGCCAATGCAGTTGTACCACTTCCAATAAATGGGTCTAAAACAACATCACCCTCATTTATAACACTATCTATTGCTTGTTCAAGCACCTCGTTTACTAAACGATTAATTTTATTTTTCATTCTCTACTGATTATTTAGTGCTTATTTCCTTTATTCACAAATATAATACTTTATTTTTATATAGCCAAATAAACTGATATGTTTGTTGAAAAGAAAAATCAAGAAACAACAACTATGTTCGGGGACAACAGGTATATAGTTCCCAATTTCTTAATTTAATAAAAATGGGAGATTATCGTATCCCCCAAACGTCTGGTTTACACAGAGGGCATTCTAGTGTAATGTAGCCCACCTAAAAAGACATCACACGTTACACACTATCTCTGGACTTATGTGATGTTTAAAGGGATATTTTCAAATTACTTTGATTATTTTACTGTTACAATTGTCACTCTACCAGAGGTTTCACCTTGAACTCCTTTACCTTCACAAGCATTGATTTTAATACTATTAGGAAGATTTACAAGATAATCAGCAACCACTTGTGCCCTTCTGTTTGCAAGTGCTTCATTTACTGATGCAGGCCCCTCAGGTGATGCAAAACCATAGATATTAACAACGCCGTGAACCTTATTCAATGTTTGCTTTGCCTCTTGTGTCAATTCATATGAACCCTTTGCAAAGAAAACAACAACATCATTATTAAATGAGGGCACTTTAACCTCACGAACAACTTCACGTGTTACCTCTTTAGGTTTCTTTGCAAGTTCAGCATTAAGCCTATTTATTTCATCATTCATTGCACCAATGTCATATAACTTGAAATGTCTTGTTCCGTTACTTGTATTAAAATGATATACATAACCCAAACCAAGATAAAGTTGAGCACCATTGCTGTTAAATGCCAAATTGCAAACAGAATTGCCTGGCTGTGACAAATTCCATAATACAGCAGGACGCAATGCAACTGTATGTGCCTTTGTTTTACCAAAATTAAAAGCAAAATCAAGTCCTGTCTTTGCGCCTAGATAATTATGGTATTTATCACTATTGTCAGGTGTAAATGTATGAATCCATCCTGTACCAACCACAGTACTTACTTCAAAACCACGTGGAATACCCTTATATCCATTGAACAAGTTGGTCAAATTAATCGTGCTGTTCACACCTGTATAAAGACCACGGAATGCATTATGATGAAAGCCATCAAAACGGTCAGCATAACCAGCCCTACTCCCAAACCAAGATGTACCTTCAACCTCTGCACCCCATACAGGTGTGAATTGTTTTCCAATACGAAGTGTTGCGGTTGGATTTACAGGAAACAGATTTTCAAACGTCAACGGTGTGGAAACACCGCCTTCAACACCAACATATACATTATCAAATGTCTTTGCTGTTTGCACAGTTGTCTGTGCTTTTCCTACGATGGCAAAACAAACCATCAATGTAATAAAAATAAACTTTCTCATTTTTTCTCTTTTTAAAATTAAAAATCTTATTTTCATATCCCTTTTTAATGTTTACAAAGATAATACAAATATTTCAATTCACCAAATAATTTCTCCATAATGTTTCAATTGTATGATTTACTTCAAATTCAACTTTATTATAACCATTTTCCAATAATATATCATATTTTTCATTATCATATCCACTTATGAGCATTTTACATTTACAATCCAGACAAGCATCAATGAATTTTGATTGTATATCATCTTCCATATCAACATTATATCTCCGATTGCTTTTTCTTGTTGACTGAACATATGGTGGGTCGCAATATATAAAAACATTTTCTTTGTTTTTGTATCTGTTTATTAGTTCTATTCCGTCTTTATTGCATACTATAACATTTGATAATCTCTGATGCAATTCATCGAGTCTGTCAATTGCAGAAAGATAATCAGATATTGACTTGCTTGAGTTTTTTCTTATTGCGAAATTTATCTTAAAACCGCCACAACCATTGAAACTTGTTCTATTCACATAGAAAAATTTGTATGCCCTTTCGACTAATGACAAATTATCCTTTTTAAGTGAAATTTTAAATTCTCTGTTTAATGTTTCAGAATAAGGACTTAATTCACAAAGTCGCTGAAACTCTATGAACATCTTTTCATCTTGTAATACTTTATATAATGAATAAACATTCTTATCCAAATCATTATATATTTCAATTGGTGGTATGTAATCCATATGTAATCCAACACCATATGAACCCCCAAAAGGTTCAATATATATGTTATAAGAATCCTTATTCGGAAATTCCTTAATGATATGTTTGCTCATACCATTTTTTCCACCAAAATATTGTATAGGTGCATTCATATTTTTTTTTATATTAAAGTTTTTTTTCGAAAAAACGAAATATTTATAAGTAAATATATAAGTTAAAATTTGTTTTTTATGTATAGAACTCTACAACATTATATTCATAATATCATATTAGAAGAAATAGAAAGAAACAAGATTTCAAAAATTGTTTCAAATGTAATAAATGAAAAATTAAATGAGAATTCTGATGGCGGTAAAAGTGGTAAAAGAAAAACAGCAACTACAAAGGAAAGACAGGATAGAAAATTCTATAATGACCCCTTAACCAATGGTGCTGAAGTAGCACGTAGAAGTTTACCAAAAGATTGGAAGGATTCCACTAAACGTTCATATATATCAAAATTATTCAGTAATGATAATAAAAACCCAAGAAAACCTGATCAAAAAATAATTGACAAGGTACATGATGCAAGTACATAAAAAGCAGTCATTATGACTGCTTTTTGTCATTTACATCACCTTCATATTTCCATATTCTCTGATATGCAAGGCAAGAATATTTGCCTGGTTTAACACCAACATCACAAAACTGATGAAGTATTTCTTCAATGTATTCAAGATTTTCAACTATATAGGAATCTATCCCAAACATTTCTTCCATTGCTTCATCGTCATATTGTCCTCCAAGAGGATTTTCTTCAGTACCCTCAATTAGATGGTCTTTCAGATTAAGAATCATTGCCATGAAATCAAACAAATGTGATTCTGGATATAATCCATAACTATCAACTCCAACTTTTGCGTCATTAAACCTTTGAATTTTGAACAACTTCATAAAGTTAATGATTTCACTTGTTAATATAACACTAATTTTATTTCCCATAACTACTATGTCTTTTATTCCAATCCTTTAATTTATTAACTGCATAGTTACATATTTGCCTAACCCTTTCTCCGCAAATATTCAAATGAATACCGATAGTATCAAAACTTTCTTGCTCACAGCCAATACCATAAGTCCTTTCAACAATGAATCTCTCTCTTTCAGAAAGTCTGCCTAAGAAAAAATCAACTTGGGCTTTTCTGTGTTCATCATCAATATGTGAGTCAGTATTATTTGAACTAGTTCTGCTTACATAAATGGTTGAATCTTCAAATGTGTCATTTGCTTTTGACACATTGAATTTTTCCTCAATAGAAACAATCCTTCCCATTTCAACATCTTCAAGGTTTGAAATGTTGAAATTGAATTTCTCCCTGATAATGTCAGCAATTTCCTGTGCGGTAGGGTCTCTCTCATTTTTTAGGAAAAACTCCCTTGTGACATTTTTCACGTAATTATGCAACTTTTGTGCATTATGTGGAACAACAGATTTATGTTGTGTTATCTGATAATTCTGAATATAAGCGAATATCCAAGAAACAGCATAACTTATAAGTCTGCACTTCTTATGCGGGTCAAACTTCTCTATTGCTTTAATTAAACCTATATTACCTTCATTAATAAGGTCAATAAAAGTATCATTTGTTCCAAATTTCTTTGCTATGGACACAACAAACCTTAAGTTGCTTTTAATCAACTTTTCCCTTGCCTTGTTTCTTTCCTCATCAGTTTCAGCATTCCTATAGGTTAAAACAAGGTTATTTTCCTCTTCTTCAGTCAATATTCTATATTTCTTTATCTCACTATAATATGCTTTCAACAAGTCATCACTATCAACATAATGACTGTTTTTGCTACCACAATGTATCTTATAACCAAAGCCCATATTTATTTCTTTTTAAATATTACGTAACATTTTTTATCTTCATCACGCAAAGGACTATCAAAAGATGATATACCGCTGTCAATCATAAGTTGAATGAATTGATAAAAAGACTTTTTTGATTCTTCTTTCCTCAACAATTCCCTGCCTTTCATCGTCAACACAACCTTGACCTTATCACCGTCTTCAAGAAATTCTTTTGCTTTATTTACTTTTATCTGCAAATCATGCATACTGATATTTACAGAAAGTTGTATTTCTTTCAACACGCAAGTCTTTTTCTTGTTATGTTTTAGTTGTTTTTTTAAATCATATAAATATTTTGAATAATCTTCAAGTTTTACAATAATAGGAGTTGTTTTCGGATTGATTTCTATCAAATCAAGTCCTTTTTCCTTTGAAAGCCTTACAGCCTCTTTCCAAGTAACCACTTTGTTGAAATCATTCTCAGATACATGGTCTTTGCTTTCCTTGTAAATAAGCCTTACCTCATTATGACCTTTAATCTCATAATTAATGCGAGGTTCGACAATTTCTTTGTTGTTTTTGCCCATTGATAAAAATATTATTAATATATTAGAATTTCATCTTCTTCTTTTTTCTTTTTTCCTTTGTTATATAAATTTGTCGGTAGAAAAGTTTTTTCCCTAAGTTTAATTTTTAAATCATTTATTTTATCTAACATTTCCCTATTTCCCTTGTATTCTTTTCTTATATTTCTTATATACTCTTCTTGCCTTTCTATTTCCTCACGTATTGTTATTTGCTTGTAATCATAAAGATACAAATCCAAATCTTTTGTACATTCTTCTATTAGTTTTAAACATTTCTTTCTATCACCCTTACCATCGAATTGTGTTGAACCTATTACAGTTGACATCACTTTCTTTCCTTTGAATTCAGAATTTGCCGTTCTTAGACATTTCTCCAATGCATCATAGTCAATAAAATCCTTTTTCCTTGATGGATAAGTACATATGTACATCAAAGATATGATTGGTTTGCTGTCATCAATGGTGATTCTTTTACCCAATTTTCTTAAATCACCATAAGGTGTCTTATTATTAACTTCCTCTACAATCGGATATTTTATTCCAATTTTTGCTTGGAAATTACCTCTTAGTGAGTTATGTGTGGATGTTCCTATCAACACCACATCATAATTTTCTGTTTCGTATATAGGCTCTTTATCTTTAACTATTGTCACTGCCATAACATTGATGATGCAAAGGTATAACTAATTTTTCTAAAAACCAAATTTTTTAAGTAAAAAAATGTTAAAAATCAAGTATTTCAATTATTTGTTCATAAAAGTTCAAATGTGATGGATGCGTTTTATCTCTCAACTCATCGAAAGTAAACCATCCATATCTATCTATTTCAGGGTTTAAACCATTATCTGCTATATTAGAAAAACACTCTGAAGGCTCAATATCAGGATAATATAAACCAAAAGCAATAACAATTTTCCTCTTGTTTTGTTTTGCCGTTCCAAGTGGAATTAAATCATCCTCAGTCACATCTTCAAGTTTTAATCCACTTTCTTCCTTAAATTCCCTTATAGCAGTTTCAACCCAATTCTCACCTTCTTCTACACCACCTTTAAGATATGCCCAATAATTGTTCCATTGCATACCAACACCGCCAGGATGCCCAAGAAAAAATTCTACTTCACCATCTTCGTTCTTGCGAAATGGTATAATGCCTGCACTGTATTCCATAATTTATTTAAATGTTTTGTTTTTTTTTAATTTCTTTAATATTTTCCTATCATCATCAGATAATTTGTTTGGCATAGCCAACTTTACTTTGAAGTACAAATCCCCTACTTGATTGTTTACCCTAAATCCTTTACCTTGCACCCTATACATTTTACCGTCAGATGTGCATTCACCAACGTTTACACTATATGTTTTTCCATCAAGATGCTTTACATTGACAGATGTACCTAAAAGGCAATCAATAACAGGCACCTCAATGGTTTTTATAATGTTCAAGGCATTCTCATTATCAATGACATAACTATCATCATTTATAATACTGAAAGTAAATCTTAAATCACCGTTAATTCCAAGACCATTTTGACAACTATTGCCACCGCCCCTATGTATATAGGTCTGCATTAAAACCTTATCAATGCTTGGAACAGTAATATTCAATGTTTCTTTTGTGTCAACCAAGCCAGATCCATTACAATAGGCACAACTGTCTTTTATATGCTTGCCTGTTCCATTACAATAATGACAGGTGGTTATATTCTCCATAAACATCCTACCATTACTTCTTCTATTTCGAATCTGCCCACTACCGTGGCAATGAGGACATTCTTCAATTTTACCGCTCTTGCTTCCGCTACCGTGGCAATGAGGACAAGGACGTTTTACTGTATATGTAACATTTTTAGAGGAATTGTTGAAGATTTCAGATAGAGTTACATTTATCTTCAAAGTTTTATCTGTTCCTTTATATGTACGCTGCATTGGTTCATCATCAAAGCCAAAGCCAAAATGATTTCCAAAGAAACTTTTAAAGATGTCTTCAGCATCCATATTGAAACCGCTACCATCAATTGTTCCGAAAGTATCATACTGTTGCCTTTTTTCCTTATCTGACAACACTTGATATGCTTCAGAAACTTCCTTGAACTTTTCCTCTGCTTCCTTGTTATTCGGATTACGGTCAGGATGGTATTTTAAGGATAATTTCCTATAACTTTTTTTTAGTTCTTCATCTGTTGCATTTCTGTCAACACCCAATATTTCATAATAATCTTTTTGTGTCATAATAATGAATTAAAAACATCCAAATGTTGTATGTTATAAAATTAATTACAACATACAACATTCAGACATTAATTTTATTTAAAATTAGACTTCTTCAACATCTTCTGCTTGTGTTGTATTACTTGCTGTCTGACCACCGTTATTTGGTTTTCCTTTACCAAACAAATCACTGAAATTAGTATTGGCAAAGTCTTGCTGACTAAATCCGAAATCGTTACCAAAAGGATTTGACCCTGGTTGGTTTCCGTTCTTATCAGCGTAAAGTTTAGAACCAACAGTAGCTAAACGTTTACCAACCTCTTCCAACAAATTGTCAACGTTGTTTAAATCACCTTTTCGAACTTCATTCAATTCCTCAATCTTTTCGTTGAAATATGTTCTATCACTTTCCGTGAGTATGTCAGGTTTGTCTTTATAGTCATCAACAAATTTTTCAACTTGATAGACAAGACTATCTATTTGATTCAATTTATGCAAACGCTCTTGAATCTTTTTATCCTCTTCCTCATATTTCTCAGCATCAGCTTTCATTCTTTCAATTTCTTCTTTTGAAAGATTATTATTCTGAATTGTAATATGTTGTTCTTTACCTGTACCAAGGTCTTTTGCTGTAACTGTAACAAGTGAATTAGCATCAATATCCATAGTTACTTCTATCTGAGGAACACCTTTTCTTGCAGGCGGAATATTATCCAAATTAAATTGGCCTAATAATTTGTTTTGACTAAAAAGGGGTCTGTTTCCTTGTGCAATTCTAATAGTCACAGCACTTTGATTATCTTGTGCGGTTGTAAACACTTCGGTCTTTTTGTAAGGAATTGTTGTATTGGCATCAATAAGTTTTGTAAAAGTGTCATTAATAGTCTCAATTCCAATGTCTAACGGAGTGACATCAAGAAGCAATATATCACCAATTCCTTCTTCTTGATTAAGTATTGCACCTTGAATACAAGCACCAATGCTTACTGCTTCATCAGGGTTTATTGACTTGTTTGGCTCTTTTCCAAAAACATCCTTGACTAAATTTTGTATCGCAGGTATACGTGTAGTGCCACCAACTAGAATTACCTCATCAATATCTTCAGGCTTAACTTCTGCTTCTTTAAGTGCTTCAATACATGGTTTTCGATGTTTTTCAATTACATCGTGTGCCATTTGCTCAAACCTAGCACGTGTGAGATTTTCAACAAAATGTTTTGGAATACCGTCAACAACAGTAATATAAGGTAAATTAATTTCTGTTTGTGTGGTAGAAGACAATTCTATTTTTGCTTTTTCTGCTGCCTCTTTAAGACGCTGCATTGCTATTGGGTCTGAACTTACATCAACACCCTCACGTTTTTTAATTAACTCAATCATATCATCAATAATGACTTTATCAAAGTCATCACCACCAAGTCTGTCATCACCGTTAGTAGAAAGTACCTCAAATACGCCACCGCCAAAATCAAGGATAGAAATATCAAAAGTACCTTGACCACTATCGAAAACAGCAATTTTCATATCTCTATTTTTCTTATCAATACCATATGCTAGGGAGGCCGCAGTAGGTTCATTAATTATACGTAAAACCTTTAAACCAGCAATTTCACCAGCTTCCTTTGTTGCTTGACGTTGGTCTTGTGAAAATCTTGCTGGTACAGTAATTACAGCCTCAGTAACTTTCTCACCTAGATAATCTTCTGCCGTTTTCTTCATTTTTTGAAGTATTATTGCAGTGATTTCTTGTGGTGTGTATTGTCTACCGTATATATCAACAACAGGTTTTCCGTTATTGTTTTTTATTGTATAAGTAGTTTTTTCATCTTTGACTTCTTCGTAAGAACGCCCAATAATCCTTTTAATGCTTGTCACAGTGTTCTTGGCATTAGTTATTGCCTGCCTTTTTCCACTTTCTCCCACTTTTCTTTCACCATCCTCTGTAAAACCAACTACTGAAGGTGTCGTTCTTTTTCCCTCACTATTTGAAATTACAACAGGTGAGCCATTTTCAAATACACTGACGCATTGATTACCAGTTCCACAGTCAATTCCTATAACTTTTCCCATTTTTATTAAAAAATAATATTATTTATTTTTTTGTTTTAAAAAATGTATTAGAGAATACAATCTATAATACAAAACTTATAACATTTGGCTATTCATCCCAAGAATTGAGATATTTTTCTATTTTTGTGAATTTTTCCTCATACTTTGCACAGTCATTTTTATAAATCTCAATCTCTTTTTGCTGCAATTCAATTGTGTTCTGTGCTTGTTTGAGCAAGTCATTCGCAAGACTAAGTTGTTTCTCATAATACTCAAAATCCTTTGCAACTGTCTCATTTTTTGCAGTGTTGTCATCCTTCTTGTCAATGCAGCACTTGTTATCATTGTTTTTGCAATGACACTTGTCATCAATCTCAAATGTCTGTTTGATATCCTTCAATACCTCTCCATCCTTGATTTCCTTTTCAATGTGAGATGTATGTTTGCCATAATCATACGTATCTTTTACCTTATGATAATAAGAATGTGTATCTTTTACATTTTCATCATCCTTTTTCACATTGTTCTTTGAAAATTCGTTCATAAATTCATTAAAACATTTGGTAAATGTTGATTCAAAATCATTCCAAGAAAACTCATCAAAATTCTCGTTAATCATAATCTTACAATTTTTATTAAACATTATTTTTTAAAACTCTATATATTATAGTACAAGTACCGTGCCAAACTACATATTGGCAATAGTATCGTGATAAAATGTGTCACTTCTGAATGACATTTTGACTGAATCTGACACATTGTCATATATCTCCTTCATTTTTTCCTTTGGCATTGCTGAATTTTCGCAAAGATATAAAGCACTCTCCTTTAACATTTTTCTCCATTCATCACTATGGAAAGTATAACGTATATCACTTTCAGCACTTTCTATTATTGCTTTTAT
>Ga0310697_10006297_pt1 | contig 11310 bp, 10 predicted proteins | sample 172DNAGHGlowgp2_FD_203883 | JGI IMG/M metagenome (GOLD analysis project Ga0310697, IMG submission 203883) | Sheep rumen microbial communities from Palmerston North, Manawatu-Wanganui, New Zealand - 1728 DNA GHGlow gp2 (v2) (version 2) | ecosystem: Host-associated > Mammals > Digestive system >... | reverse complement strand
TGAAAAAATTAATGATGATGGCAGTTATGTTCGTAGCAAGCGCTACAGCATTTGCCGGTGACAGTGACGCTTTGAAGGCTATCCTCAAGGCAAAGACCTATGCAGAGGCTGAAACTCTTTTGAATAGTAGCCTCGGCCAGCTTGCCAACGCTCAGGAAAAGGCTAAGGCTTACAACAAGCTTGTTGACCTGGCTATGGATCAGTTCAACGCTCAAAGCCAAATTCAGACAGAGAATCAGGTAAATAAGCAGATGGGTAAGGAAGAGAAGCCCGTTGACGAGGCTCTGATGACCGATATGGCATACAAGGCCCTGTTGGCTGGTATGGAGTGCGACAAGTACGACCAGCAGCCTAACGAAAAGGGTAAGGTAAAGCCTGCTTTCGATAAGAAGAACGCTCAGCGCCTTTGGACTGGTCCTCGTAACCAGTTGGTAAATGCTGGTCAGAACGCCCTTACCGCTCGCGATAACGCTTCTGCACGCAAGTACTGGCAGCTCTTCGTAGAGAGCGATGCACTGCCTCTCTTCAAGGAGTGCGACCGCACAGCTCAGCAGCCTTTCTTCGGTCAGGTAGCTCGCTTCGCAGCTATCTTCGCTTACCAGGATAAGGATATGCAGAAGGCCCTCGAACTGGCTGACATCGCCATGAAGGATCCTGAGGAGAAGGATAACGCCCTGAACCTCAAGCTCGAAATCCTCGGTGGTGAGCTCAAGACAAAGGAGGATTCAGTTAACTACGTAAACAAGCTGAAGGAAATCTATGCAGAGCATCAGCTTGATGGCGTGATGGAGAAGCTTTACAACACACTGATCGGACTGGGTCAGGCTGACGAGGCTAACAAGATTCTCGACGATAAGCTGGCTGCAGATCCTAACAACTTCGTTGCCCTCGCTGATAAGGGTCTTGGTCTGCTCCAGGCTCAGAAGGCTGCCGAGGCCGTAACCTATCTGAAGAAGGCCTTCGAGGTTAAGCCCGACAACGCCATGATTGCTACCTATGCAGGTACCGCTTATAGCGTATATGCTCAGGAGACTGAGGATCCCGCTAAGAAGAAGGAACTCTACAAGGAGGCTATCCAGCTCTACGACAAGGCTAAGGAGCTCGATCCCGATCGTCTGCAGAGCAACTGGGGTTACAACCGTTACAACGCATACTACAACTACTACGGCGAGGATGCTCCCGAAACGAAGCAGGCCGAAGCCGACAGCAAGTAAAACCGCTGTGTAATATTCACTTTAACAATGCTCGAGGGTGTGTCCGAAAAGACGCACCCTCATTACGTTTTTACCTGTCTACATTCCTACGATTCACAAGAAAACGGCTGAAAAGTTTGGCGGTTTCGGAAAAAGTTCTTATATTTGCAAAGAGAATACAGATTGTGATAATATGACGAAACAGGAGATGATACAACAGATAGCTGACTACTTCAAGACGCAACCCGTTCTGAAGGTTTGGATTTTCGGCTCTTTTTCGCGAGGAGAAGTGCGCGAGGATTGCGATGTTGATATATTATAGAATAATGTGTTGATATAAAAAGCGAATTATGAAAAGGGTTCTTTTTTCTTCGGTGATTATGTTGTTGACGCTAATATCAAATGCACAGCAGATATCAGAAAACGATGCTTTGAAAATTGCTCAACAATTCATGCAAAGCAAGCAATTTGTGAAGGTAGAATCAAGACAAACTACCCGTCAGGATTCCAATGACGATGCTCCAGCATATTATGTTTTTAATGCCCAAAATGATGGCGGTTTTGTGATTGTTTCAGGCGATGAGCGAACTCGGAAAGCCGTTCTCGGTTATTCTGAAAAAGGCCATTTCGATTATGATAATCTACCATCAAATGCAAAGGCTTGGATGGATGGATATGCAGAAGATATTCGCATCATGCGAAGTGGCAATATAGAGGCAAAAGCCTCCAGCAGAACAAATGGAGATTATCCTTCTAGTGTAAAGCCTTTGCTTGGTGATACGGAATGGGGACAACAATCTCCATATAACGATATGTGCCCCATCATAGACGGTCAACATGCTCCCACAGGGTGTGTTGCAACAGCTATAGCTCAAGTAATGTACTATTATAAGTGGCCAGAACAAGGGCATGGTATAGTTGAAGGGTATTATATTAGTGGAAAAGGGGTAGATGAAGCTACAGATCTTAGCAAATCAATATATCAATGGAATTTGATGCTTCCCCAATACACAACGGGAGCCAGCAAAGATTCGCGCGAAGCTGTTGCACTATTGTTACACGATATTGGTCGTTCTGTCCATATGGATTACGATTCATCAGAGAGTGGCGCTTCGTCCCATTATGTTATCCCTGTTTTAACAACTAATTTTGACTATGATAAAGGTGGGCGTTTTTTACAGAGAAACTTTTGTTCTACCGAGAAGTGGGAAGATGTTCTAAGAAGTGAAATAAGTAATGGCCGCCCTGTTATGTATTCTGCTTCTAATGGTAGTACATCTCATGAATTTGTATGTGACGGTTATGACGATAAAGGCTATTTTTATTTTAATTATGGATGGAATGGCGCGTCAAATGGTTATTATCTAACCAGTGCAACATTATTTAATATTGGGCAGGAAATTATTTATGGCATAGAAAAAAATAAAGGTGGTGAAGGTCAACTATCTTTGATGTCTAAAGCTGATTTTATGTATGATGATAGTAAAGATGAAATCACGTGTGAATTGGCAGTAGTTTGCTTAGGTGACCAAGTTCCTATAGAATTAGCTATTGCTGCAACCAACACGTCAACTAACAAAACTGACTATTTTATACAGAAAGAAGATGTAAGCGATTTGCCATCATCTGGAGTTGTAGGGACTAAATATGCAAATTTGACGTTTAAAAATAAACTTTCCGATGGTAACTATCAAATTTATCCAGTTTGCCGTGTGAAAGATAAAGAATGGGAACAATTTTATTTTGCCGATGATCGCCAGACTTTCATTGACGTGACTGTAAAAAACGGAAAAAAAAACTATTCCAATAATCATGTTAATAATGCTGTAGATAGTGGCACCACGGAGATTGATGGTATATTCTATAAGTTGTATAAAAACATGAAAACCGCTACTGTTACCTATAAAAACAATAAGTATAATAGTTACAAGGGATATGTAGAAATACCTGATGAAGTAACATATGAAAATACCACCTATATTGTAAACGCAATTGGAGAAGGTGCTTTTTGGGATTGCGAGAAATTGGATTCTATAAAAGTTGGTGCTAATGTTGAAAGTATAGGAAGTAGTTTCTACAAGTCTCAATTGACAAAAATACACTTTGCTGAGAAATCAAAATTGTTAGGAATAGGAGCGTTCGCGTTCCAATATGCTGAAATAAAAGAAATCTATTTACCCAATGGTCTCGAATCCTTAGGAAATAATACATTTGAGTGTTGTTATCGATTAGAGAAAGTTGTCATGCCATCAACGGTAACTTCTATGGGAAAAAAGATATTTAACGGATGTGGTATTAATAAAAAATTTATAGTATATGTTGAAAGAACAAACCCCACGATACCAACATCTGCTTTTACCGGTTGGGAAAAAGGTCCTGAGAATTGGGTCCTTTATGTACCAAGAGGTTCATTGGAGGCTTATAAAAATGCGCAGTATTGGAGAGATTTTGGTACTATTTTGGAAATATCAGAAGAATCTTTAAGCACCATTCATGATGTAAAGAATGATTGCTTGTGCTATGATGTTTATAATCTAGCTGGTAATCTTATTCAATCGAAAGTTTCAAATTTAGATGGAATTAGAAACGGTGTGTACATTGTAGTGCCATCAGGTGAACCTTGGAAGGGAAATAATGCTCGTAAACTGATAAAACATTAAAAAATACGTCACCCACCAAGTTTAATAAAAAAAAGGTGTCTCAAACGAGGCACCTTATTAATTTAGAATACGCAAGCCCAGCCGAATTTGCGAACTAACTCTTGCAATAGATTACGATCGCGAACGGGAATGGTTACAGCAACCGTTTCGCGCTGATTGTCGCGCTCTGCTATGTGAGCAGAATCAAGATCGTATTGCGTTTGCATGTTCATCCATATATCTGCTGGAATATCAAGGGCTTTTTCCAAAGCTACAGCAACGTTGAGCGATACGCTGCGTTTGCCATTGATAGTTTCGCTGAGCACAGAAGTTTTGATACCAGTTTTTTCAGCGAGTTGTTTCTGGGTCATGCCACGCTCTTTCAACTCGTCCTTAATCATCTCACCTGGATGTGTGGCTACAAATGGGGTAGGATTTTTCTTACTCATAATGCTTCGAAATTTCAAATAATAATGCGTTTACAATAATGCCTGTCTCGTCAGGCGAACTGTAGAAGAAAAGGCGATACTGGGTGTTTATCCAGACAGCATCAACACCATTGAGGTCGCCTTTCTTTTTCTCGTAGTGGAGCGACTTAATCTTGAAGAGGTCTTCCAGCCGATTGACTGCCTTGATGTAGTTGACCACCTTAATGTATTGCTTCACGACGTCTTTCGAAAGCCGTTTATATTGGTGGTCTTGAGTCTTACCAGTGGTGTAGAGTTCCTCTAAAGCCGCATTTTCAAATTCAATATTCATTGTCGATAATTATGCTTGACGGGTGCAAAGATAATAAATAATTCGCAAATAATTAGCAAAATTGCGAATTTTTTTAATTATATTTGCAGAACTTATGACTAAAGTTTTCATGAAAACTCGAAGTATTGGTAAAAGTTTTCTTGTAACAAAGTGCTAAAAACATGTAAATGCTTAATCGTCACCATCACCAAGCATGAAACAGCTCAGAAATGGGCTGTTTTTTTATTGTTGTTAATTACAAGTACTATCAGTACGTCTTTAATAAAGACGAATGGTGCCGGCTCTTGGAGTTCTAAGTACGACATCTATCGCTTGGGTTTCGATCGAGGCGAGTGGGGTCAGGATTATAACTCTGATGCAGCCGAATCGGGCGTGGTGAAGGTTGCCTACAATTGGACTATGCTGGGTACTGACGGCGCCTTGCGAAAGTGCTTCAAGAGCGATAACGTTGAGAATGGTTTGTCGTCGCGAATCCTTGTGGCCGAGATGCCTGATTCTTCTTTCTCAAAGATGCCCAAGTTTAAGCGACGTTCAGCTGAGGATGAGGCCAAGATTCAAGAGGCGGTTACTCGTTTGCGCAGTTTCAGCGGTCTGATCGATGTGCCCCGTTTGCGTAAGGCCATTGAGGACTGGGTTGAGACCAAGCGTGTAGAGGCTGCTAAGGATATCGACCACGTAAAGGATACCTATCGTAAACGTGCAGCTGTAATCGGATTCCGTTGCGGTGTTATCTTCCATCTGCTTTCTGGTAAGGAAAAGGAGTCGAAGGCTTGTCTCGACTTTGCACTGATGATGGCCGAGTATTGCCTGCAGCAACAGATAAAGGTGTTTGGTGAGTCTCTTCAAAACCAGTTTGTAGACGCCAGCGCAGAGTGTATCCGTTACGGTTCGAACCACTCTGTATTCGACCAGTTGCCACCAACATTTACGATGGACGATCTACGCTCACTGAAACGTGGCTTTTGCAGCGAACCTGGTCTTCGAAAGATTATCTCTCGCTGGTATCGTGACCACTGGATAGAGAAAATAGATAAATCGCATTGGAAGAAAATGGGAACATGTGACATTTGACTTTGTGACATTAAGGTACATTAAACATTAAAGATTAAACATTAAATGGAATTGATATTAACACGTATAGCAAAAAGGAAGGCCTACACGATAGGTAGGCTTTCCGTTGGGGAGAGTTATCTTTGCGACACACTCGAACCTACAGCATTGGAGTTGAAAACTAAGGTTTCGAAAGATGCCGTGCTCCGTTCACCCAAGAAGGTAGAATCGCTGAAGCCCTTTGCCATTCCTGAAGGTCGCTACGTAGTCGTTATCTCGTATTCGCCTAAGTTCAAGGCATGGCTTCCCGTGCTGCTCGGTGGTCCTGTTTTCAACCACCTCTTTAAGGGCATCCGCATCCATGCGGGCAATACAGCTGAGGATACAGCTGGCTGTATCTTGGTAGGCCGAAATCAGCAAGTGGGCAGGCTGTTCGAATCGCGCAAGTGGCTTTATGAATTGAAGCAGAAAATCGTAGAAGCTAAGAAGGGTAGGGGTGAGCCTGTGTGGCTAACCATTAAGTAAAAAATAACCCTCAGCCTGAAAAGGCTGGGGGCTATTTGTTTACCTATTATAAAGTGGGTTATTTTCCTACTAGAATCATGATCGAGCGGGGACCGACGAGGATTTCGTGCTGGTTATCGGTAAGGGGTTCCTTGCCGGGCTCGGAGATGTCTTGTGGCGAGGTCATACCGGTATTGGCGAAGACGTGCCAAGCCTTACCTTCGGGCAACTGAGGCAACTCAAAGCCGTGCATCTCCCAGTGCATGTTCATGGCCACATAGATAAAATCGTCGGGTACGCCATTTATATCGGCATACTGGCCGTTCAGCATGAAGGCTGCCGTCAGGTTGTTGAAGCCTGCATCGGGTTGCCATGCCTTTACACCATGCCAAGAAAAGTCGGGATAGCCCAGATGTCGATAGTCGCTATGCTTCAGGTGGTCGTCGTAACGAAGAACCTTGTGCTGGCGACGGAACTGAATCATGAACTTAAAGTAGCGGAAGATGTCGGCATTCTTTTCGAGGTTATTCCAGTCGAGCCACGCGATTTCGTTGTCCTGACAATAGGCATTGTTATTACCACCTTGCGAGTTACCCATTTCGTCGCCCGAGAGCACCATGGGAATACCCTGACTCACCATGAGGAGCGAGATGGCATTTTTTATCTGACGGTGGCGCAGGCGATTGATTTCAGGATCGTCGCACTGACCCTCGCAGCCGCAGTTCCAGCTATTGTTATTGTTTTCGCCATCGCGATTATCTTCGCCATTGGCTTCATTGTGCTTGCTGTTATAGGATACAAGGTCCATCAGCGTAAAGCCGTCGTGGGCTGTGACGAAGTTCACGCTGGCCTTAATGCCGCGCCCTTGCGATGCATAGAGGTCGGGCGAGCCAAGAATGCGCTCTTTCACATCGGCAAGCACACCTTCGTCGCTCTTGATAAAACGGCGTATGCTATCACGGAACTTTCCGTTCCATTCTGCCCAACGTCCCCAAGAAGGGAAGGAACCTACCTGGTAAAGTCCGCCCGCATCCCAAGCCTCCGCTATGAGTTTGGTCTTGCCGAGCACGGGGTCGTGAGCCAGCGATTCGAGTAGTGGCGGATTCAACATGGGGTTACCCTCTTGGTCGCGTCCGAGGATAGCGGCGAGGTCGAAGCGGAAGCCGTCGATATGATAATCGGTTACCCAGTAGCGCAGACTTTCTACAATCATATCGCGCACATTGGGGTTATTACAGTTCAGCGTATTGCCGCAACCGCTAAAGTTGTAGTAACTGCCATCGGGCATGAGCATGTAATAGGTCTTGTTGTCAATGCCGCGATACGAGATATATGGGCCTTGTTCGTTACCCTCGGCTGTATGGTTGAATACCACGTCGAGCATTACCTCGATACCGTTGGCGTGGAGTTTCTTTACCAGATTCTTCAACTCATCGGCCTGCATGCTGAATCTACCCGAAGCAGCATAGCCAGCCTTTGGCGCAAAGAAACCTACATTGCTGTAGCCCCAGAGGTTATAGAGCGGGTGGCCGTCGACGGGCGAGGGACGGAAATTCTCAAACTCGTCGAACTCGTGGATAGGCATGAGCTCTACGCAGTTGACACCCAGTTCGAGCAAATAAGGTATCTTCTCGACGATACCGGCAAAGGTGCCCTTGTGCTTGACGCCCGAAGCTGCGCCACAAGTGAAATTGCGCACGTGCATCTCGTAAACGATGAGGTCGTTAACGGGCGTTTCAAGCGGCAGGTCTTTCTCCCAGTCGTAATCGTCGAACACCACGCGAGCACGATAGGGGTAGATACTGTTCCGATTAGGTTCTTCGCCCCACACATCGCGACCTACAATGAGTTTGGCGTAGGGGTCGAGCAGTATCTTCGACTTATCGAAACGATGGCCTTCTTCGGGACAGAAAGGTCCGTCCATCCGATAACCGTACTCGATGTTTTCGTAATCGAGGTCGAACACCATCATGGAGAAAACGTTACCCAGTCGGAACTCCTTAAAGAAAGGAATCTCGATAAACGGTTCTTCCTCGTGGTCTTTAAAGAGCACGAGGGTACACTCGGTAGCGTAGCGTGAATATATCGAGAAGTTGACGGCATTGCTGAAAACCGTAGCGCCAAAGGGGTAGGGACGGCCTGTACGCAACTTCAGCCCCTTGTACTCATGGGTAGGAAACAGATCTACTCTCAGCATGACGATCTTACTACTTTGTTTTCTCGATACATTTCTCCATCGTGGCGTAGATATCGAAGAAATTATCGAAACCGGTGATGTCCATAATTTCTTTTACCTCGGGCTTAACGCTCACGAGCGAGAAGGTTAGTCCTTTAGAGGCAGACACTTTCTTAGAATAGAGCAACACGCGCAAACCAGAACTCGAGATGTACTTGCAGTTGGACATGTCGAGTACCAAGTTGGAGCCATTTTCCAAAAGGGCTACGATATCTTCTTGCGCTTGTTTGTAATTAAATGAATCTATCGACTCGCCTACTTTGTAAATTTCCATTTTCTTAATAGTTTAATTTTATGTATTATTTTTTATTTCTCTTGATAGCCAGTAGGGTAAGGTCGTCGCTCTGAGCGGCATTGCCTACAAACTCATGTACTGCCTTGAGCAAGTCTTGTATCTGGCTCTTGCAGTCGTACTCGCGCTTCAACTGGCTTTCTACACGCTCAATGCCAAACATCTCCTCATCTGCGTTCATCGCTTCTGTCAAACCGTCGGTATAGAGTAACAGCGTATCGCCTTCTTCGAGGGTAAACTCTCTTACAGCGTAACATGCACCTTCGTCGATACCCAACGGGAAGTTAGGCTTTGCGGGAAGTTCGGTGACGGTGTCGGATACGATAAACGGCTTGTTGTGTCCGGCATTAAGGTAGCGCACCAGTCCTGTATTCAAATCGAGCACACCCACGAAGAAGGTGATAAACATACAGCTCTCGTTGCCCTCGCTTGCGCTCTTGTTAATAGGTGCGATAATCTTCTCGAGATCTTCCTCATAATTGGATACGTTTCTGAACTGGCTCAGTGTAGTCGACATGATTAAGGCCGCAGGTACGCCCTTACCCGATACGTCACCAATGCAGAAGAACAGCTTGTCGCCACGGAAGAAGAAATCGTAGAGGTCGCCGCCAACTTCCTTCGCCGAGGTCTGATGGCCGTAGATGTCGATATGGCTGGTATCGTCGGTAGGTTTATAGGGCTTGGGCAACATCGACTGCTGAATATCGCAGGCTACCTTCAACTCTCCTTCCATACGACCTTTCGCCTCGTTTACTTCTTTCAATTCCTCCATCTGTTTCGCTAGCGAGGCCTGCATCAGGCTGAACGAATGGTGTAGTTGTTGCATCTCGTCTTTCGACTTTATCTCGGGCAGTTGTGCCTGAAGGTTACCTTCTGCCACCTCGTCGACAGCCTGTGCAAACTGAGTAAGCGGCGCAACAAGTTTATGTACGCCACGATTGACGAGACAGGCCAGCAATAACATAATGAAGAAGAACGGCACAATAAAGAGGAATTCCATCTTATAAACATTCGCGAACAGTTCTGATGCCTGACAGACGATAGCCAGTGTCCATCCCGTGTGCTCGAATGGTACATAGAATACATACGATTTGCCATACGTTTGCGTGTTCAGCTCGAGCGCGCCGCTTTTTTCCTCAGTCAACTTTTTAGCTAATTCTTTCAGTTCGGGATGTCCCGTTTCGTTGGCGATGCTGAAAATGGTCTTGCCGGTTAATTTTTCTTGTCCGGGGTGGGATATAAAGGAACCGGTACGTCCGAGTAAACAGGCATAGGCATTCTTGTAATAATTGATGCCTAAGAATTCTGAGAGATGTTCGAGCAGGATATCGGCCGTCAGCACGGCAATAAGATGGCCGTTATCGTCGAACAGCGGACAACTGTAAGTCGTCATCAGTCCCTCGCCGCCACCTTTATCGAAGTAAGGCTCACTCCAATAATCACGCTTTAGCGAATCTGCCGTCTGATACCATTCCATCTCGTGGTAGTTGTAATCAGCACTGCCCAGTTGCTTTGTTTTAATCGTTTTGTCTTCGCGATAGGCATAAGGTGCAAACCATTGTCCCTTTTCAGGAAAGAAGTTCGGGCTGAAAGCGATAGCCGAGCCTACAATACCGGGGTTATCCTCGAGCACTCTTTGCGTAATACGGTACAGCGCTTCGGGATTATCCAGATTCTCCTTAATATCAACAATGTGATTCCTTACGGCCACTTCTACTGAAATAAGTTCCGTATCAAGATGCTGACCTACAATGTGGAGTATACCGGTAGCCTTGATGCTCTCTTCGAGCTTGACACTCTTCTTGATCAAGAAGTTGCCGATGCTGATGAAAGCAACAAGCACGCCCACTACGCACAGAATCACCCATAGACTGATTCTTCTGGCGAGCGAAGCTCTAACGGGTCCAAGCCATCGGGCAACGAACCCTGAGGTCTGCGTATGGTTCTGCATTTATAATAGTCGTTTTAATCGTCATGAATTGTTCTGTTCCATAAAGGAAAGAGAACGGTCTTCCAAGTCCCTTGGTTAGTTCGATGGCTTCACGCAACAGGTCTTTGTCGTCCTTACAGTCGAACATAAACCTGTCGGTATCGTGATTGTCGAGGAAGAGAATCAACTTAAAGTTCTCGGGATACTTGGCAAAGTGGGCATGAATCTTCTGTAATAAAGCTTCGTTGCGCGTGATGCCTCGTCCAGCGTGAATCTCTTCCAACAGGATTTCGCGATAGGCAAAGTCGAGCACACCGTCGAGCGTTCCTACGTAATCAGCCTGCAAGTCGTCTTGACTAAAGGGCTTTGATTCTTGTGCCATAAACTGGTTCAGCCTTTCGGGCGTCTTAAAGTACAGCTGACTGGCTAGCGAGGGTCCGATACCCTGCGCCCACACCTCGCCAAACACGACGATATCAGCGCGTACGGCCTGCATGCTGTCGCGGAAGCGCTTTAAGAATTCGAAGGGCTGTCCTAAGGCGTGGTCTATACGGAAAGCGTCTACGCCCATGCGCGCCAGCTTCTCAGCCTTTTCTATCATGAAATCAGCCACGTTGGGGTTCGTCAGGTTAAACTTCGGCAAGTCGCCAAAGCCCAAGAATGATACAAACTCGTCGCTATTGGCATCTTTAAAGAAGAACCAGTCG
>Ga0310697_10006296_pt1 | contig 11311 bp, 7 predicted proteins | sample 172DNAGHGlowgp2_FD_203883 | JGI IMG/M metagenome (GOLD analysis project Ga0310697, IMG submission 203883) | Sheep rumen microbial communities from Palmerston North, Manawatu-Wanganui, New Zealand - 1728 DNA GHGlow gp2 (v2) (version 2) | ecosystem: Host-associated > Mammals > Digestive system >... | reverse complement strand
CAGGGGGATGTTCAGGGCATAGAGCAAACGGTGTGCCTCGACATTGGCAGAGCGGTCGATGCTCCGCATGATATTGGAAGCCGACTTCTCACCAAAGCCCTCCATATTGGCAAGGTCACGGATATGACTGCGCAGGTCGTAGATATCGGCATACTCGCTGACCCATCCGAGGTTGATGAACTTGGCGAGTGTCTGTTCTGAGATGCCGTCGATATTCATTCCCTCCTTCGATACGAAACGGGCAAATTTCTTCAGTTGCTTGGCAGGACACTCGGGGTTCGTACAGTGTAGCGTCTTCGTACCACTCGCCTCACTGATACGTATCTCCGTTTTGGCATGGCATACCGGACATTCATGGGGGATTTCCAGCGTCCCTTCCGTACGGATGACCTTGATGACCTTCGGGATAATCTTGTTTGCTTTGATGACACTGATCTCCGTTCCTTTCGTACCGATGCCAAGACGCTCACACTCACTGATATTACACAAAGAGGCTCGCTTCACTGTCGTACCCTCCAGCTCCACGGGGCGGAAGATGGCAACGGGGGAGATGGTAGAGGCGGCACACGACCATTCTATCTCCTGCAATACCGTGTCTGCTGCCTCGTCCTGCCATTTGAAGGCAAGTCCTGCCTTGGTGGCATGATGTCCTGTGACACTACCGGTCTGTGCGTATTCCGTATCGTCGTAGCAGATGACGAGACCGTCGACAGGGTAGGGATTCTGTTTGCTGGTGACCTTCTCCGTAAAGGCATTGATCACGTTTTCCACCGCATCAATACCGGGGTGTTCCACCCGTTCGTGCTCCACCGTCTGGAAACCATGTTGTTCGAGCCATGCCATGCGGTCGCCCCACGACAGGATGTCATCGTCGATATGTACTAAGGTAAAGGGAATCCATTGGATATGCCGCTGCTTCACCTCCTCCACGTCCTTCAACGTCAGCGAGCCAGAGGCGAGGTTACGGGGGTTGGCATAGTCCTCACCACTCTCCATCAGGAACTTCTCGAAGTCGTCATAGCTGATAACAGCCTCTCCGCGGATGACGGTATGACCCTGATATGCAATCTGTTGTGGGATGCCGTTAATGGCTTTTGCAAGGTGGGTGATATTCGTGCCGATATGTCCATTACCTCGTGTGACAACTTTGGTGAGTCGTCCGTCATCATACGTCACGACGAGGGTCAGACCATCCAGTTTCCAAGATATCCAGATGGGCAGTCCCTCCGCCCATTTCACCAGTTCCGCAGGCTGCTTGGTCTTTGCCAGTGAGAGGGCAGCGAACTCATGTTCCTCCTTCTGTCCGGTAATACTGTCTTCCGATACTTTCTGCGTGGGAGAGTCGGGCAGGGTAGTCCCCGTCTCCTGTTCCAGACGTTTCAGCTCATCGAAGCGGGCATCCCATTCGTAGTCAGTCATGCGTTCGCCCCGTCCGTTATAGTAAGCGTCAGAAGCCTCGTTCAACTCCTTGACGAGTTGTTCCATCCGTAATATCTTGTCATCTACCATGATTATAGTATTTTCACGGCAAAATTACGAAATAATTTTCAATTATCAATTGTCAATTGTCAATTTTTTCGTACCTTTGCCATCGTATGACAGAGAGATTCGAGTTTACAACACAGGAGAAGGAAGATATCCTCTCTTTATATAATAAGGTAAAGCAGGAAATCGGCTCGTCACTGATGGAAGGTGACGAGGAGAAGATGCGTCAGTATCTGACAGGTTATATCGAGCAGAACCATATCCGTCGTGATGTGTTCGGCTTGAACCCTATGCTGCTGAGTTTCCGGACTGCCTATCTGGTTGTGGAGGAGATCGGTTTGAAACGTGATGCTGTCCTTGCCGTCTTGTTGCATCCCTGTGTGGAGGACGGCTATCTCACCATTGATGTGATCCAGCGTGAGTTCGGTGAGTCTGTTGCCCGCATCTTGCATGGGTTGCAGCGCATCCAAGACCTCTATAAGAAGAACCCTGTCATCGAGACGGAGAATTTCCGTAACCTGCTGCTCTCCTTCGCCGAGGACATGCGTGTCATCCTCATCATGATTGCCGACCGTGTCAACCTGATGCGTCAGATCCGTGACACAAGACAGACGGAGGCACAGCATGAGGTGAGTGAGGAGGCTGCTTATCTCTATGCCCCCCTTGCCCACAAGCTGGGTCTCTATAAGTTGAAGAGCGAGTTGGAGGACTTGTCGTTGAAATACCTGGAGCACGATGCCTATTATCATATCAAGGAGAAGCTCAGCGAGACGAAAAAGAGTCGTGATGCGTATATCCAGCATTTCATCCAACCTATCAGTGAGCGCCTGAAAGCGGCAGGACTGAAGTTCCATATCAAGGGACGCACGAAGTCTATACACTCCATCTGGCAGAAGATGAAGAAGCAGAAATGTGCCTTCGAGGGTGTCTACGACCTCTTTGCCATCCGTGTCATTCTCGACTCCCCTTTGGAGAAGGAGAAGATGCACTGCTGGCAGGTATATTCCATCGTCACGGACATGTATCAGCCGAACCCCAAGCGGTTGCGTGACTGGCTGAGTGTGCCGAAGTCGAACGGCTATGAGAGTCTGCACATCACCGTCTTAGGACCGGAACAGAAATGGGTGGAGGTACAGATCCGCACCGAGCGTATGGACGAGGTGGCAGAGCGTGGCGTGGCAGCACACTGGCGTTACAAGGGTGTGAAGAGTGAGTCGGGACTGGACGAGTGGCTCACAAACATCCGCTCGATGCTGGAGACCTCCGACGGCTTGGAGGCGATGGACCAGTTCAAGATGGACCTCTACGAGGACGAGGTGTTCGTGTTCACTCCCAAGGGTGATCTGTATAAGTTCCCCAAAGGTGCCACGGTACTTGACTTCGCCTATCATATCCATTCCAAGATCGGCAATGCCTGCACAGGTGCCCGTATTAATAATAAGGTAGTACCATTACGTCAGGTCTTGCAGAGCGGTGACCAGGTGGAGATTATGACATCGTCCACGCAGAAGCCCCGGCAGGAGTGGCTGAACATCGTCAAAACCTCACGCGCGAAATCAAAAATCCGTCTGGCTCTCAAGGAGACGCAGGTCAAGGAGGCACTCTTCGCCAAGGAGGCACTGGAGCGTAAGTTCAAGAACCGCAAGGTGGAGCAGGAGGAGTCTACCATGCAGCACCTCATCAAGAAACTGGGCTTTAAGGAGACCAGTGATTTCTACCGGCAGATCGCTGACGGCACGTTGGATGTCAACCATGTCATCGACAAGTATGTGGAGTTGCAGCAGGGTGAGCAGCCTGTCACGGGTAATAATATCGCACAGACCGCTGCCGACTTCGTCCTGGACAACTCCCAGCTCTCGTCTCTCAGTCCTCAGCTCTCTGACGACGTGCTGGTCATCGACCGCAACCTGAAGGGTGTCGACTATCAGCTGGCTCGTTGCTGCCAACCCATCTATGGCGACAAGGTGTTTGGCTTTGTCACCGTCAGCGGTGGTATCAAGATTCATCGTGAGGACTGTCCCAACGCCCCTGAGCTGAAGAAACGCTTCGGTTACCGTGTCGTCCGTGCCAGATGGAGTGGCAAGGGCTCGTCACAGTACGCTATCACCCTGCGTGTCATCGGCAATGATGACATCGGTATCGTCAACAACCTCACCAGTATTATCTCCAAGGACGAGAAACTCGTGCTTCGCAGCATCAATATCGACTCACACGACGGTTTGTTCAGCGGCAACCTTGAGATTATGATTGATGACAATACCCGTCTGGAGTCCCTCATCAAGAAACTGCGCACCGTCAAGGGTGTCAAGCAGGTCAGCAGGATCTGATTGGAGTAATAATATATAAGAAAAAAAAGAGATAAACTTTCGTTTACCTCTTCCTTCGTACGCCTGCAGGGGGTCGAACCCTGGACACCCTGATTAAGAGTCAGGTGCTCTACCAACTGAGCTACAAGCGCATCCTTTTGGTTTTGCGGTTGCAAAGGTACGAACTATTTTTGAATCCAACAAACTTTTCATCATTTTTTTTCAAAAAAAGATAGAAAAAGGCTCCAACTATGCAGTTAGAGCCTCAAAACAAGGGGTAAAAATGTCATTTTTTACATAAAAGCGATCGTCAGACCAGCCATCACGATGCTTACCATAGACATCAGTTTGATGAGGATATTCAGTGACGGACCACTGGTATCCTTGAACGGATCACCGACAGTGTCACCAACGATGGTCGCCTTATGGGCAAACGAGCCTTTGCCACCGAAATTGCCTTCCTCTACATTCTTCTTGGCATTGTCCCATGCACCACCGGCATTCGCCATGAAGATGGCAAGGGTAAAGCCACTGGCAAGACCGCCGACCAGCAGTCCTAACACACCAGCGACACCCAGCACGCAACCTACTATGATAGGAATGATGATGGCGAGGATAGAGGGGAATATCATCTCATGCTGTGCCGCACGGGTAGAGATCTCCACGCAACGTCCATAGTCCGGAGTCCCCGTTCCCTCTAAGATACCGGCAATCTCCTTGAACTGACGACGAACCTCTACCACCATCTTCTGGGCAGCGCGTCCCACAGCCTCCATCGTCAGACCACAGAACAGGAAGGCTGCCATGGCACCGATGAAAGCACCTACGATGACCTTCGGGTTCATCAGGTTGACCTGGAAGTAGTTCATGAAGTCAGGTATCGTGGCATCGGTAGCTTTGATCACCTCACCGCTGACACTTGTCAGTGTCTCACCGGCACGGGTCATCGCAATCTTCACCTCCTCAATATAAGAAGCGAGCAGGGCAAGGGCAGTGAGTGCCGCAGAACCGATGGCAAAGCCCTTTCCGGTAGCGGCAGTGGTATTTCCTAATGCATCGAGGGCATCCGTGCGATGACGCACATCCTCACCAAGCTCACACATCTCCGCATTGCCTCCAGCATTGTCGGCAATCGGTCCATAGGCATCAGTGGCAAGGGTGATTCCCAGTGTGGAGAGCATTCCTACGGCAGCGATACCGATGCCATAGAGTCCGTGGGCAAGACTGCTGGAACTCATGCTCAGGTCGAAACCGTTGGCGCACAGATAGCTCAGCATGATGGCAACACCGATGGTGAGTACGGGGATACAGGTAGATATCATACCCGTACCGATACCCTTGATAATCACGGTGGCAGAGCCTGTCAGTCCAGCCTCTGATATTTTCTGGGTGGGCTTATAGCTGTGTGAGGTATAGTATTCCGTAGCCTGTCCGATAATCACACCGGCAGCCAGACCGGAAATGACAGAGAAGGAGAGTCCGAGCCAGTTCTCTATACCTAATAAATATAATATAGCGAAGGTGGCGATGGCTATCAGGACGGCACTGACATTCGTTCCGACGGACAGCGAGCGGAGCAGGTCCTTCATCGTGGCTCCCTCCTTGGTACGTACCAGGAAGATGCCCAGCAGGGAAAGGAACACGCCCACGGCAGCGATAATCATCGGGGCAATGACAGCCTTCAACTGCATACCGTCTGCCGCACTTGCCGCAAAGGCGGAGGCACCAAGGGCAGCTGTGGAAAGTACGGAACCGCAATAGCTCTCGTACAAGTCAGCACCCATGCCGGCAACGTCACCGACGTTGTCACCCACGTTATCAGCAATAGTGGCAGGGTTGCGGGGGTCATCCTCGGGGATGTCTGCCTCCACCTTACCTACAATGTCAGCACCCACATCGGCAGCCTTGGTATAGATACCGCCACCGACACGGGCGAACAGTGCCTGTGTCGAGGCACCCATGCCGAAGGTAAGCATCGTCGTGGTGATGGAGATCAGTCCGTCAGCGTCAAAGCGGTTGAGGACAATAAACCAGATAGCGATGTCAAGCAAGCCTAAGCCCACCACTGTCAGTCCCATCACTGCACCGGAGCGGAAGGCAATCTTCAGTCCGGCATCCAGGCTGTGGCGTGCGGCATTTGCCGTGCGGGCAGAGGCGTATGTTGCCGTCTTCATGCCAAAGAAACCAGCCAGTCCGGAGAAGAAACCACCCGTCAGGAAGGCAAACGGCACCCACGGGTTCTGTACGTTCAGTCCATACGCCATGAAGGCGAAGAGAATGACCAGGACGGCAAAAACCATGATCACGACTTTGTACTGCTGCCACAGGTAAGCCATGGCACCTTTACGCACATACTCTGCAATCTCACGCATTCGAGGGGTTCCCTCATCGGCACTCATCATGCTCTTGAAGAAGTACCACGCCATTCCCAATGCCACTACCGAGGCAATGGGAACCAACCAAAAAACACTTGGAATATCCATATCGATTAATAAAGTTTTAAGTTCTTAGTTATTGTGTCTTCATACAGGAGCTATTCGTCGACGGCAAAGTCTGAGAGCTCTCCAGCTTCCTCGTCGGGGTCACTCTCGATCTCGAAGGTGGTACGGTAGTTCTCCTCGTTCATCTCATCCTCGTTGAACTCGTCCATCTCATCCTCCTCATCGTGACTGACATAGTTATCCTCTATCTCGGCATTCTCATCATCCTCATCAATGCTGTCAAACTTCATGCGAGGCTTGATGATCTCTGGCTTCAGCTTGGCAAAGATAGCTTCCACCCACGTTCCTTTGGCTACCTCAAGCACCTCATATCCATCGGCAATTTTCTTCTCGTACATTCCACCTTTCTTGTGAAGACGGTCTTTGGGAAGCGTCGTGGTGGAAATGTCGAAACCGCTCTCGATGATATCCTGGATGGATTGTGACAAGGAGTCCCAGCCACCGCCGAAGTTACGCTCCAGGACCTCAATGAGCTTGCTTGCCGTGATATGACGGATATTCTCATAAGTGAGGTCGGTCACCCTCAATATAGGACGCTTGCGGATAGCCCACAGCACCTTGGTACTCTCATCCAATGCTACTGTCCCGACCTTGTATCCTTGTTTCTCGTATGACTTGCGAATCTGAGGAGTGTCCTCTTTCAGTTCCTCTATCATGAAAGCGGAGCGGATGATGTCGACATAATGACGGAGATTGTCTTTGACATCGGCATCCTTGCTGCCGCTGTTGAGCATTCTAAAAATATCATTCTCTTGAACATCCCATACAGAACTTTTGTTTAAGTTCTTGATGCTGTGCGTTTGTTTCGAAGCTGCTTCTTTCATTTTATTGTACTTTTAATGATTATGGCTGCAAAGTTAATGCAAAAACTATCGAAATACAAGTATTTCTATTAGATTTTTTTGTTAATTTCCTAAAAAAGTACTACCTTTGGAGCCTGATATGGCAGAACCGTTGGCTGAAAGGTTAAGACCAAGGACCCTGGATGACTATATCGGACAACAGCATCTGGTGGGCGAGGGTGCCGTCTTGCGTAAGATGATTGACGCAGGACGCATCTCTTCTTTTATATTATGGGGACCTCCCGGGGTGGGGAAGACCACCCTTGCGCAGATCATCGCCCATCGTCTGGAGACCCCTTTCTATACCCTGTCGGCAGTGACAAGTGGCGTGAAGGACGTGAGGGATGTCATCGAGAAGGCTCAGAAAGGCAGGTTCTTCAATGAGGCATCACCTATTTTATTTATAGACGAGATTCACCGCTTCTCGAAATCACAACAGGATTCCCTTCTGGGAGCTGTGGAGAAAGGTGTTGTCACGCTGATAGGTGCCACCACGGAGAATCCCTCTTTCGAAGTCATCCGTCCTTTATTGTCAAGGTGTCAGATATATGTGCTCAACCCGTTGGGAAAGGATGACTTGCTGAAATTATTACACCGGGCAGTCACGGAAGATGTGTTCCTGAAACAACGCCATATAGAACTGAAGGAAACGGGAGCCTTGCTGCGGTATAGTGGGGGAGATGCCCGCAAACTGCTCAATATCCTGGAATTAGTCGTTGAAGCCGCCAATGGCAGTGACGATGTTGTCATCACCGACCAGCTGGTGGGGGAGCGCCTCCAGCAGAATCCGCTGGCATACGACAAAGACGGTGAGATGCATTATGATATCATTTCCGCTTTCATCAAGAGCATCAGGGGCTCTGACCCGGACGCTGCCCTGTATTGGCTGGCACGGATGATTGAGGGAGGTGAGGACCCGAAGTTTATTGCGAGAAGACTGGTCATCTCTGCGTCAGAGGATATAGGACTGGCAAACCCCAATGCCTTACTGCTGGCAAATGCGGCTTTCGACGCGGTCCAGAAAATCGGATGGCCCGAGGGCAGGATTCCACTTGCGGAGGCAACCGTCTATCTTGCCACATCTCCTAAGAGCAATTCCGCATACCTGGGGATAGACAGTGCGTTGGAATTGGTAAAGCGTACTGGTAACCAGCCTGTGCCGTTACCCATACGTAACGCTCCAACGCAGTTGATGAAAGATCTGGGATATCATGACGGTTATAAGTATCCGCATGACTATCCGGGACATTTTACTCCTCAGCAGTATATGCCTGACGCATTGGTCGGAGAACGTCTGTGGCATGGACAGCATTCACCGGCAGAGGAGAAACTTTATGAGAGAATGGTGAGCTATTGGGGAGACAGATATAAAGAGTGATGAATTACGACGCTTTGTTACAACAGGTCATTGAGTTTCTGGGAACCTTTGCGTTCGCCATCTCAGGAATCCGTCATGCCGCAGCCAAGCATTTCGACTGGTTTGGTGGCTATGTGTGTGGAATAGCCGTCGCCATAGGTGGCGGTACCATTCGTGATGTTATGCTTGGCACGACACCATTCTGGATGACGAATCCGTTCTATATCATCTGTACCGCCTTTGCGTTGTTGTTCGTCATTGTGTTTGCCCGTCATCTGGAGCGTCTGCATAACACCTGGTTTGTCTTCGACACGTTAGGACTTGCATTATTCAATATCGCCGGTATTCAGAAATCCCTTGCTTTCGGACAGCCATACTGGGTTGCCATCATCATGGGCTGTATCACGGGCGCTGCCGGTGGTGTCATTCGTGACATACTGTTGAATAACGAACCAGTCATATTCCACAAGGAGATTTATGCCATGGCAGCCATCTTGGGTGGCGTCACTTATTGGGTTCTGGATGTCATGTCATTACCGATGGAAGTCACTGTCATCACTTCATTCCTTGTCATTTGTCTCATGCGTTTCCTTGCCGTGAGATATCATTTGTCATTGCCGACGCTGAAGAACGAGTAGGTAAAAGGAATATATGTCTATTTATCATAATGCCGATAATTGTGTTTTAGATATATCCCTTTTGTAATAACACATTCAGTAACCTTTGTAAAGAATGCCTCCCTTCATTGTAATTTAAATTAAATTGCAAAGTAATTTAAATTGAATTGCAAAGTAAACCAAGTTAGATTACAATTCTACATGATGTAGTTTTCATTTACGAAGCCCGGGGCTTCAACCCACGGAGGCGGCACCTCCGACCCCTGAAGGCGGCACCTCCGACCCTCGAAGCCCGGGGCTTCGCAACCCGCATGCAGTAGTTTGGTAAACACAGAGACACGGAGAAATAATAAAAACTCTGTGCCTCTGTGCCTTTGTGTTGAGTGAATATTTAGGGCAAAATCGCCATTCGTTGTCACCCTTGTCACCTCGTTGCCACACGTAACACGCTGATTCTCAAGTAGTGTTGCAAGGTGGCAACGGTTGCAATGGTAAAAAACTTTATGTATGCGCGCGTGCGCGCGAAGAATTCCGTAACGCACTGATAGATGATGACAACAATTGTTCTTCGTTCGCCCTGATCATTGACCAGTTGTGTAAGATTTTCGTCATATATGACGACTTTTTTGCTCAAAATTATATAATATTGCGCGCAGTAAAGTAAAACACAAACCTGTATCGCTCGTGGGACGAGAGTACAAAGACCGTGAAAACGGAAACAAGGACGGCAAATGCCATACGCAAAAGTGTGGCATGGATTTTCCGTTTAAACTTTTTTAATATAAAAAATAAGGTGTCAGGAGAACAACGTATTGATATTTTTTGTAATTTTGCATCGTTTTACGGTATTATATAATACAGAAGCTTGATTTTCAGGCAGTTAAGGAAAAAGGTTAAGTTTAAATGAGACAATTAAAGATTCAAAAGAGTATTACGAATCGCTCAAGTGAGGCACTGGATAAATATCTGGTGGAAATTGGTCGTGCACCACTGATCAGCATTGATGAGGAAATCGAGCTGGCTCAGAAAATTCGCAAAGGCGGTCCTGAGGGTGAGCGTGCCAAAGACAAGCTGGTAACGGCAAACTTGCGATTTGTAGTATCGGTAGCTAAGCAGTACCAGCATCAGGGATTGACGCTGACTGACTTGATTGACGAGGGTAACATCGGCTTGATAAAAGCCGCACAGAAATTCGATGAGACACGTGGTTTCAAGTTCATCTCGTATGCTGTATGGTGGATTCGCCAGAGTATTCTCCAGGCTATTGCCGAGCAGAGCCGTATTGTCCGGCTCCCGCTGAACCAGGTGGGCAGTCTGAATAAGATTAACCACGAGATTAATAAGTTTGAGCAGGAGAACCAGCGCCATCCGTCCGTCTCTGAGCTGAGCGAGGCAACAAACCTTGACGAGGAGAAGATTGGACAGAGCCTGATGGCTGACGGTCATCATGTGTCTATCGACGCACCGTTCCAGGACGGCGAGGATAACTGTATGCTTGACGTGATGGCAAGCGGTGAGGACTCCCGTACTGACCGTCATGTAGACCATGAGTCGATGGCTCAGGAACTTAACACCGTTCTGCAGAAAGTACTGAAGGACCGTGAGATCACCATTATCCGTGAGTGCTTCGGCATCGGTTGTCATGAGAAGGGTCTTGAGGAGATCGGTGACCGTCTGGGACTGACCCGTGAGCGTGTGCGTCAGATTCGTGAGAAGAGCATTGCGAAGCTCCGTGAATCTGGGAATGCACGTATTTTGATGAAATATTTAGGTTAAAAATTTGCTGCCTCAGAATTTTTTAGTAATTTTGGGGTGTGAATGACAGAACCTGTACCAGAATATTAATGGTAGGCATGTTTCTATTCATGCCTGCCATTTGTTTTTCTAAAGCAAAGTCCGACTCCACGATACTCGAGAAGGTATGGAGCTACAGACGTAACTATGCGCATTATATAGGTGGCAAAAGCATGAACACCTATATGAGGTATACGCTCAATACGGAGCGGCGCAATTTCACCATGTTCCTCGTGCCTACCCTGTATGCGTTTGCCAAAGGTGACCGGCTGTATATATCAGAGATCTATGGCAGGACAGATATCGAGGACTCGCACACCTTTACCACCAAGCCGCAGATCATCAGTAACACCATTCCGCATGACAGGCAGGTCAGTGAGGTCTTTATGGACTACCTGACCCCCAACAT
>Ga0310697_10006295_pt1 | contig 11312 bp, 12 predicted proteins | sample 172DNAGHGlowgp2_FD_203883 | JGI IMG/M metagenome (GOLD analysis project Ga0310697, IMG submission 203883) | Sheep rumen microbial communities from Palmerston North, Manawatu-Wanganui, New Zealand - 1728 DNA GHGlow gp2 (v2) (version 2) | ecosystem: Host-associated > Mammals > Digestive system >... | reverse complement strand
CAACGGGGATATGACTTTTGACCAGATCATGGACAGTTGGAATAAAGCGTGGACAGAAGCACAGGAACTTAACGGAGTTGATACAGACAACTGATTTATAAATTTTTTTATGAGCTGCGGGGGAGGGGCGGAATTGTATGATTCCGCCTCAACTTATAGAAAGAAAGTGAGATAACCCTATGAACAAAAGAAAGTGGAAACAGGCGCAGGTAATATTAACATTTCTCATTATTCCGGTAGGATTACTGATTTTGTTCACATATTATCCTTTTGGCAAAATGGTCCAGTTCAGCTTTTATAACATGAAATACATAGGACCAAGGAAATTCGTGGGATTCAAAAACTATATACAGATTTTTAAACGTGAAGATATTCTGAGAACGCTGCTACTGTCTCTGTATTACATGGCCGGAGCGGTTATTCAGGTATTTCTTGCATTATATCTTGCAACAATATTCTGCTTTAAGGTAAAAGCTGAAAACTTCTGGAAGGGATTTATTTTCTTCCCTTATCTGATAAATGGTATAGCTATCGGATTCATTTTCAAGTTTTTTTATACAAGAGGATTTGTGCTGGACACGGTTCTTCAAGCGATAGGTTTCAATCTGAATGATCTTCCGTATTGGTTAAAAGACCAATCGATAAACAACTGGTCGCTTGTGTACTCATCGGTGTGGAGATACCTGGGCTCTACAATGGTTCTTTTCCTTGGGGCAATGATGTCGGTGGACAGTACGCTTTATGAAGCAGCGTCGATAGATGGCGCAAATAAGTGGCAGACATTCTGGCACATCATTTTACCGAGCATAAAGACAATAGTAACACTGAATGTAATTTTGGCAATTACAGGATCTCTTTCGGCATTTGAGCCGCCTTTTGTTATAACAAGCGGTGCAAACGGCACGGGAACATTCTTTGTAGTAATGAATGATATTGCTCATACAAGTCAGAAGGTCGGACTTGCCAGTGCGATGGCGGTATTCCTTCTTGTGATCATTTTCATTGCCAAATTTATTCAGGACGCAATATTTAGGTTCCTGTTTAGAAATGCGGGAACAGATATGGATGAAAGAGCATTCAAGAAACAGCGTAAAAGGGAAGCAAAGGCAAGAATGCAGATGCATAGAGGAGGTAGATAATGTCATCAGATACAGTAATTGCAAGTGTTGTTCCGAAGAAAAAGATGAGTATTGGTGATATTGTTTGGGGAATCATAAAGTATGCTTCTGTTGCGCTTTGTGCTTTTTTGGCGGTACTTCCAATAGTATCCTGTGTCATAACTTCGCTGAAAACAGAGGTTGAGTATCAGAGCACCAATGTTATGACACTTCCGGAAAACTTTTTTAATTTTAACAATTATGTTCAGGCTTTTGCTCAGGCAAATATGGGACTGGCATTTATTAACTCGGGAATAATTCTTTTATTTGTACTTGCGGGATCGACCATGATAGGCTCTCAGCTTGCATATGTTCTAAATCGCTTTAGCTTTCCCGGCAATGCGCTTATCAGGAATCTGTTTACTTTTGCGGCACTTCTTCCGGGAATTGCCATGCAGGTTTCGGTATATGAAATAATGGTAAATCTCGGACTTGTAAATACTTTGTACGGCTACATCATCATGATGATGGGAACGGATGTAATGTCAATTTACATCTACATTCAGTTTTTTGAAAACCTTCCCGTTTCGCTTGATGAAAGTGCATTTTTGGACGGTGCAAATTACTTCCAGATTTATGCAAAGATATTGCTTCCGCTCTTAAAACCTGCGATTGTTACGAATCTGATTCTTAAGGGCGTTGGCGTTTACAACGAGTATTATTGCGCGAACCTGTATCTTCAGGATAAAAGAAAACTCTGTACAGTAGCCACATCATTGTACACATTCACGGGCCCCATGGGTAATCAGTATCATCTTATCTGTGCCGGCGTGATCATGTCACTTCTTCCTGCTCTGATAATATTCTTGCTTTGTCAGAAACAGATTTATAACGGCGTTGCAGCCGGTGCGGTAAAGGGGTGATAAGTAATGGTCAGTGAAATAAAGGAGCATCTTCTGAATGGGATCATACCTTTTTGGAAAGGCTTAAGAGACGATGAATTCGGCGGATATTACGGCTATATGGGCTATGATCTTGCCGTTGATAAAAAATATGAAAAGGGCTGCATACTAAACAGCAGGATATTATGGTTTTTTTCAAGCGCATACAAAGTTCTCGTAGATAAAACGCTTTTAAGCGAGGCTACGCATGCGTATGAGTTTTTAAAAAAATATTGCATTGATGATGAATATGGCGGGGTATTCTGGTCGGTATCTTATGACGGAAAGCCTCTTGATACTACAAAACATACATATAATCAGGCTTTTACCATCTACGGACTGTCTGCTTATTTTGATGCATCGGGAGATTGGGAAGCACTGAAGATGGCTATTTCGCTCTACGAACTTATAGAAAAGAAAATGCGTGATGAGCGCGGATATCTTGAAGCATTCGACAGAGAATTCAAGCCTGTATCAAATGAAAAGCTGTCGGAAAACGGTACCGACGCGGTAAGGAGCATGAATACTCTTTTGCATGTTATGGAGGGATATACGGAGCTTTACAGGGTATCGGGCGATGGCAGAGTCAGAAAATCTTTATATGAGATTCTGAAAATAGTAAGTACCAAGATATATAATCCAAAGCTTCGCAGACAGGAAGTCTTTTTTGACAAAGATTATAACAGCCTGGTCGATCTTTATTCCTACGGACATGACATAGAAGCGGCATGGCTGATAAATAGGACAACCGATATTCTTGGCGACGGTGATCTTTCGGCAAAGATCGGCAGAATGACGGAGGAGATGGCGAGTGAAGTATATAAAGTTGCTTTTGACGGAAAATCAATTCCCGTCGAGGGACAGAATTCAGTTGTAAAAGAGGACAGAGTCTGGTGGGTGCAGGCTGAAGGAATCAATGGATTTCTTGATGCATACGAAAGACATCCCGAGAAAAAAGAATATCTTGAGGCGGCACGGGCTCTTTGGGATTACATAAAAGAATTTGTTATCGATAAGAGACCCGGATCTGAGTGGTTCTGGTATGTCGATAAAAACGGTGTACCCGCGAAGGATAAGCCTATAGTTGAGCCGTGGAAGTGTCCGTATCATAACGGAAGAATGTGTTTGGAGGTAATAACAAGAAATGTTACATGAGAGATATTACATTGAAAAGGATAGACAGGAAAAGCTCATGTCGCGGAAGAATGAACCTGCGGATTTTTATAACGGAGTATATACAAGATATAAATATCCGGTTCTTACAAGACAGCATATTCCGCTTACGTGGAGATACGATCTTGATATAAACAGTAATCCGAATTTTCAGGAGAGGCTTGGGATAAATGCAGTTCTTAATTCAGGAGCCATTAAGCTTAATGGGAAGTATTATCTTGTTGCCAGAATAGAAGGCAATGACAGAAAGTCTTTTTTTGGAGTTGCTGAAAGTGATAACGGCATAGACAATTTCAGATTTTGGGATTATCCGATATTGCTTGATGACACTTGTAAGGAAGAGACAAATGTCTATGACATGAGGCTTACGCAGCATGAGGATGGCTGGATATACGGAGTGTTCTGTTCCGAGAGCCACGATGATTCCACAAACGATCTTTCTGCGGCAGTTGCGGCAGCAGGAATTGTAAGGACAAAAGATCTTAAAAAGTGGGAGCGACTTCCTAATCTTGTTACAAAACGCTCGCCTCAGCAGAGAAATGTTGTTCTTCATCCTGAGTTTGTTGACGGAAAATATGCTTTTTATACCCGTCCAATGGACAGCTTTATCGATACAGGAAGCGGCGGGGGTATAGGCTTTGGACTGTGCGATGATATTGAACATGCAGTGATAGATGAGGAAAAGATTCTTAGCAGAAGGAAATATCATCAGATCACGGAAGCCAAGAACGGTGAATGCATTGTACCGATAAAGACAGACAAGGGATGGCTTCATATCGCACACGGCGTAAGAAATACGGCAGCAGGACTAAGATACGTCCTTTATGCCTATGCAACAGATCTATATGATCCCGGAAAAGTTATAGCGGAGCCCGGAGGACTTCTTCTTGGACCGTTTGGATGGGAGAGAGTAGGAGACGTTTCAAACGTTGTATTCTCAAACGGCGCGATTGTAGAAGAAAACGGCGATATTCTTCTTTATTATGCAGGCAGCGATACAAGGGTATATGTTGCAAAAACAAGTATTGAACTTCTTAGTGATTATATCTTCGGAACTCCCGAAGATCCCGGCAGAAGCGTGCTTTGTGTGCAGCAAAGATGCGAGCTTATAAAGAAAAATCTTGAAGTTTTAAAAAATGAGATTTAAGGAGCAAATATGGCAGTATTAAAACTACAGGCTCCCACCAAAGATTATCTGTGGGGAGGAAACCGCCTTGTCGACGAATTCGGTAAAAGACCGGCAGGCGATGTGACCGCGGAAAGCTGGGAGCTGTCATGTTATCCCGGTTGCGAGTCTGTGATTGAAAACGGTGAGTTTGCAGGAAAGACGCTCACTGATTATATAAATGAAAAAGGTAAGGATGTTCTTGGAAAAAACTGCGAGAAATTCAGGGACTTTCCGATACTTATCAAGCTTATTGATGCAAGAAAAGATCTGTCATTGCAGGTTCATCCGTCAGATGATTACGCTCTGAAAAAAGAAGGGCAGTACGGAAAGACGGAGATGTGGTATATAATTGATGCCAAAGATAATGCTTTTTTGTATTATGGCTTTAAACGCGAGATTTCCAAAGAAGAGTTTCGAAAGCGCATAGAGAATCAGACTCTTACAGAAGTTCTTAATGCATATCCCGTAAGCAAAGGGGATGTTGTTTTCATTGAGGCGGATACTCTGCATGCAATCGGTGAGGGAATTCTTCTTGCTGAAATTCAGGAAAATTCGGATATTACTTACAGAGTGTATGATTACGGAAGACGCGATAAAAACGGGAATCTGCGTAAACTCCATATAGAAAAAGCACTTGAAGTGACCGATCTTTTTCCGGCCAAAAAGGTCCCGAGACCTGAACCGCATATCGGAAATTGCAAATATTTTACGGTTGATAAAGTCAATCTAAGCGGTAAGATCATGAATAAGCTTAGCGGTACGGTTGACGAGAACTCGTTTTTACATATTCTGTTCCTTTCGGGAGAAGGGGAAATAAAGAATGACAACGAGGATGTGAGATTTAAAAAGGGCGACAGCTTCTTTCTCCCCGCCGGTGATGGGAATTATGAGATTTGCGGAGAGTGTGAGGCACTTTTTACGTATATTTAAGGAGGAGAATATGCTTAGAGAGTATAAAATTTCAGAAATAGAAAAATTGAAGATTCATGGCAGGAGAACTGCATGTCTTGATCCTTTAACGCTGTTCTGGAATGGTTCGGGAATAGAAATGAATAATCGGGCCACTGTGGTGAAACTTCGCTGTTACGCAGACTATTCAGTCTTTGAGCCGTGGATCGATGTCATTGTTGAAGGCGTAAGATATCAGAAGAGACCGCTTGAAAAGGGAATAAATGAGATTACAATCTGGCAAGGAAATGCGGGACCTTGCGAAAGTGATATTCCGCTCAGAAATATCAAGATCATGCGAGATACACCCGCTATGGCGGCGGATGGTGATACCCTGATACGGATTGAAGCTGTTTTTACCGATGGTACATTTGAAATTGTTGATGAACCCGGGCATAGGATTGAGTTTATAGGAGACAGTATAACATCAGGAGAAGGCTGCATGGGGCCTGTCTGTGAACAGGAGTGGAACAGCGCATGTTTTGATGCTGTCGATAATTATACATATATCACAGCTCAAAAACTGGAGGCTGACTATGAGGTTTTCAGCCAGAGCGGTTATGGCTTTGTGTGGTCCTGGAATGGCAATCCGAAAGAAAATATGCCGTTATTCTATGATGAGGTGTGCGGGCTTGTTCCGGACGGAAAAGCTTGTGAGCTTGGGACTTATGAGAAATATGATTTCTCTCTTTTTGAACCTGATATCGTCATTATTAATTTGGGTACGAATGATGCGGGTGCATATTCCGTAAGTAGCCATGAAGCTGCAAGGAGCATGGGAAGTGATAATATTCACTATCTGAATGAAAAAGGTGAGATCCCGCCGGAGGATGTGGCAGCGCTTAAGAACGGCGCAAAAGCTTTTTTGAAAAAGGTCAGAGAGAAGCGCCCGGGTGCCATAATAATATGGGCTTACGGAATGCTGCTTCAGGATTCTGATTCAATTAATTCTCAGATGACAAGTCTGTTGTCAGAGGTGGTTGCTGAGTATTCCAAGCAGGAAAACGACAGCAAGGTATATTATCATCAGCTGCCGCCTACACTTGCCGGAGAGTTCGGCTCTAGATCGCATCCCGGCCATGCGGCTCACAAAAAGGCAGCAGAATCATTGGTGAAGAAGATAGAAGCGGTATTGGGGGTGTGATAGAAAGACTTGCATTTGTGGGATGTTTTGAATCATAGATTCAAGGCGCTCGCAAACAGGCCATTTGAGTCGGTTTCGCCGAAGGACTTGTTTGCTGTATCAAGTTTTCACGAAATCTGCATCCGATGCGTATTGGATATTTCGGATGTTTATGTTTGTTAGTCGAATCACAGTCAGCTTACCCTGTCCATTTTGCAGTAAATGCAAGTATGGACAGGGCTTTTTGCTGCCTTTACCCTGTCCATTATGCGGTAAATGGAAAAATAGACAGGGCTATTTGCTGCCTTTACCCTGTCCATTATGCAGTAAATGGAAAAATAGACAGGGCTATTTGCTGCCTTTACCCTGTCCATTATGCGGTAAATGGAAAAATAGACAGGGCTATTTGCTGTCTTTTTCCTGTCCATTATGCGGGAAATGTAAAAATGGACAGGGGTTTTTGCTGTCTTTTACCTGCCCATTATGCAGTAAATGGAAAAATAGACAGGGGTTTTTGCTGCATTTACCCTGTCCATTATGCAGTAAATGGAAAAATAGACAGGGGTTTTTGCTGCCTTTTTCCTGTCCATTATGCAGTAAATGGAAAAATAGACAGGGCTATTTGCTGTCTTTTTCCTGTCCATTATGCAGTAAATGGAAAAATAGACAGGGCATTTTACTGTCTTTACCCTGTCTATTATGCGGTAAATGCAAGTATGGACAGGGATTTATTGCTTTATATTAAAGTGCACTGCCTATATTGGAGAACGATGAAAAGTGGCAGGACGATCATGCAAGAATTTTCTGCCTATATAGGACAGATGATGAATGGTAGCAGAATAGCACGGGAAAAGAGTTGCTGCTTAGGCTTTGTTGTTTTCTTTCATAAAATGAGCTGATATTGGGTATTTATAGAGCAGGTTTGCTACGAGGATCGAGAGTAGTGAGCCTGCTATCATTATCAGAAAGCCGATGGCTATTACGCTTTTCATGTTGATCTTAAAAAATTCATCCAGCATGGATGTGAAGATGATTGTTGGAATAAATATGATTACCATGAATATAATACTCAATAGTGTGCGCTTGCTAAATAAAATTTCATACAACATAAAATTGATGCAGAGTACACTGAAAGCCAAAATGAGCGTGCCGTGTTTTGCATAGCTTTCGTGTAAAGAAAGATTCGGTAACGGTTTACTTACAATATATAACCTGTGTATTGATATTAATAGAAAAGTGATTATATACAGGGGGATTTGTATATAAAAGGGGTATACGGTCTGGAGTTTTTTGGCTGACGGTGATGACTGCGCAAGTCCTGATCCGCTTGTGTTCACAATGCTCGTAAAAAAGAAAATTGCGGAATTAGTAAAGAATATCATGTTTGATAAATTACTATGTGATAAAAGCTCGCCGATCATTCCTAGTAGAAACAGGACTACTGAGGCTATTATGTTTAATTTTAGTTTTGGGGTAGCCTTTATGATAGTTATTATCTTTTTGACTTCTTTTTTCATGTGGGGGCTCCTTAATGACAAGGTGAGATTGGGTTTTCTTGTACATAAATTATTTCACTTAATAATTGATCAAAAGCCGGCGAGGTATTTGCTAAGCTTTGTTGTTTGCTTTCATAACATGAGCGGATATTGGATACTTATAGAATAGGTTTGCTGCCGGAATAGATAGCAGTGAACCTAATATTATTATCACTAATCCTGTGGTGATAGAATTTGTCAGGGTAAGCTTGTATAGTAATGTCGGCATGTGCAAACCAATATAACATATTGATAAAAATATTGGCAATATAGAAAGGGCGGCACAGATTATTCCTATAACAATGAATCTGTAACTGATAATTTCAAAGATAATACTGAAAAAAATTAGCATGCTATATAAGATAATCAACCCACATTGTGTAGCATAGTTGCGATCTGCCGACATGTTGTGTAAAGGCTTGTTTGCAAGATAAATTCTGTGCCAGGAGAGCAGTGCAAATATAATAATGTTATAGGGTATTTGTATAATTAATGGATATAGGGTCTGAAATTTTTTAGCAGATGCTGAGGATTGGATTATGCTACTTCCGCTTGATGCCATGATTGGATGATATATCAGGCTTGTACAAGTGATTATTCCGAATATTCCGGTATTACCTAAAGGTGAAGAAAACTCACAAAACGCTCCTCCAGCAAATAAGAACAGTGCGATGAAAAACTGGGATTTTAATTGTGGAGCGGCTTTTATAATAGTTATTATTTTCTTGAATTCTTTTTTCATGTCAATACTCCTTGATGTTTGTAAGGCAACGTTTTCATTCAGGCTTTTCTTTTGGGGAGATTATTGACTATCATGAAACGTTCCGATATTGAGAATTTATATAGCAAGCTTGCCAAAATAATTGATAGCAGTGAACCGGATATTATCAGCAGAAGGCCTGTAACAATAGCAATTGGAAAGGTGAGATTAGAGATATCAAATATGGAATGAGAATGTTTTATTGTAAGGGTAATCAAAATCATAATTGTAATAAAAGGTAATAACATACAAAAAACAGATAGTCTAACGAATTTAGGACTAATTGTTTCATATATAAATAAAAAGAAGCATATTACACAAAACAATATGATATTAAAGCAATGTAAGCTGATGTCTTCTTTTATAGACATATCAAGTGCAGGTTTATTCGCAATATAAACTCTGTGCAAAGAAATTACGAAAAAGAAGATGATGTTCATAAACAATTGTATATAAAAGGCAAATTTAACTTGGAGTTTTTTAGATGATGAGGATGTTTGTCCAAGCCCAGAGCAGCTAACTGACATTATGGCCTTAAATATATCTGTGGTTGTAATAGAAAGATAGACTGCGCCGATAACGCCATATGAAATATGTATGCTTGCCCCTATCTCCAATAATGTTCCTCCGATTAAAAAGAGCAAGGTATTGATTATTCGTGTCTTTAATTGTGGAGCGGCTTTTATAATGTTTATCATAAGTTTGAATTCTTTTTTCATGTCAATACTCCTTGATGTTTGTAAGGCAACGATCTGTTGTGTAACTAAATGCCCAAACACTGATTATTATAGATAAAATAAAAGTTATCGAAAGCCATATTATAGTATGAATGGAATCATGTATAAACAGGAACATCATGCCTGTATTAAGTGCGCCGATTATTGCAGTTAGTGGTAGTGATATAAGTGTGTGCACATTGGCTGACAGAATATTTCTTGTGAATATGAGGGTACCTGTCGTGATGCCGTAGTCAAGAAAAATAATGGCTGCGATAAATGTCGATAAACGTATATCAGTACCATTTGATGATATAAATGTAGCTATGATCAGGCTTAGTATTGGAGGAATGGCTAGCTGTATAAATCTTCTTATCTGGTCTGCAAGTATTGCGCCTTTCATAAAGCTGTCAACGTGCGTTGATGTTTTTATTATTCCAAGAAAAAAACCTTTTGCTGTAATTCCATTGAAAGAACTGTAGTCAACAAATAAGGTGAAACATGAAAGAAGAGTCATCATGATCACTATACCCAGATAGTTGTCAAGTAACATGATTACTAATGCGAAAGGAATAAGAAAAACAGGTATAATAACAAGCACTGCAAGGTTATAGAAAAAACTGCAAAAGCAATTATGCGCGGTTATCATTCTTGATAAATGTTTCATTTATGTCATCCTCCGGTCAGATCAGCGGCTTAACGCGTGTATGAGCTCGCATTATACCTACAGAAAGCTGGGAGAGTGTGGGAGCACTTGTCTCGATGTCCATACCCGCAAGCTTATCAATGTTCTCGCTGAGGCAAAGACCCTCATAACCGTAGGTATTCGAAGTTATGTCATATAGGATATGCTTTGCGGCTTCTTCGTCTTTCTTTTCACCGCGGACATAAATGTATTTTTCTTTGAGATCTTCGACGAAGCCCTGTTCAACGACAGTTCCGTTTTCGATTATGATCGCATAGTCGGTTACATTTTCCATATCGGAGATGTTGTGAGTAGAGAAGATTACTGACTTTTCGCTACCTTCCGAAGATGCAAGATAATCGCGGATCATGGAGCAAAGCCTTTCTCTCATAAGCGGATCTAAGGGAGAAGCGGGCTCGTCCATAAGAAGCAGTTTTGTATCTCTTGCAAGAACGCCTGCGAGCATGAGCTTTACGCGGTTTCCGTCTGAGAGACTACTTACTTTTTTATTGTTATCCGAATTTGAACCGCTTGTTACCGCAAGTTCATCCAATATTTTGTCGTATTTTTTGCCATCAAAGCTGTCAAACAGAACGGACTGCAGTTCTTTTGTCTGCTTAAGCGTCCAGTGGGGCAGGAAGTAGAATTTGTCTGTTCCCGTATAGCCGATGTTCTCTTTGACGTAAGGATTGTTTTCCCTGTCTTTTTCCGTATAACTTCCAAAGTATGTGATGTCGCCTTTGTGTTGCTTTTTTATGCCGGCGATCATTTCAAGCAAAGTGGTCTTGCCGGCGCCGTTTTCTCCGATAAGTGCCGTCGCAAACCCTTGCGGAAAATCGATGCTGTCGATATTAAGCTCGAAATGACCGTACTTTTTTTGAATGTTTTTACATGAGATGACTGTTTCTGCTTTCATAGTTTAAATGCCTCCGTTGTGTTAGTACATCAAATGGAAAAAAAGATCACATGAAAATGCCTTAATCAGTGCGTTCCAGACTTTGCAAAGCCTTTAATGTGCTTAGCAGTTCGTCATCCGACATTTTTGCAATCTTTGCAAATTTTATGGCGTCGAGAAGAGCTTCCTCGACTTTGCGTATATGCTGTTCCTTGAGCATTTCGGTGTCCTGGGCGTTTACGTAGTATCCCTTTCCCTGAACGGCTGTCAC
>Ga0310697_10006294_pt1 | contig 11313 bp, 9 predicted proteins | sample 172DNAGHGlowgp2_FD_203883 | JGI IMG/M metagenome (GOLD analysis project Ga0310697, IMG submission 203883) | Sheep rumen microbial communities from Palmerston North, Manawatu-Wanganui, New Zealand - 1728 DNA GHGlow gp2 (v2) (version 2) | ecosystem: Host-associated > Mammals > Digestive system >... | reverse complement strand
TTTTTACTATGGAAGTATAAGCGGCTGTCTTTCTTTCAAACTCTTCGAGACACTTTGTACGGCAAGAGAAGAATGGACTAGCATACACGACGGATTTGAAAAGAAGAAGCAAGAATACTTTTGTCAAAAGCAAGAATTGAATACAAAATACGACAAGGTCAGAGCGGCTTCTATCCAAATGGACGAGCAAGTTAGAGAAGCGGGACTTTTCAGGAGGAAATCTCTCGAGAAAAAGGCTCGTGAGTTGGATGCAGAACTTAAGTCATTGAGAGACCAATTGAACTCATTGGGAGAATTTGTCTTTCGAGCTAGCGATAGCAAATAAAGGAAAACTGTAGTATATTCAAAGGAGAGAGTAACATGAGAAGCGAAGAAAAGAAAGAAAACGTGAGGTTCCTGCTGGTGGAGGGCGAGTTTGCGCAGTGTTCCCATGCAACGCTGAACTACGACGGTGATCCCTCTCTTGCTTACTGCGCGAAGTACGACAAGATCATGGACGGCTGGACAGTTTCCAAGTATTGCCGCGGAGATGGCGGCTGTGACCAGTAACAAGGTAGCGCAGATGAACCCGATAATCCCACCCTCCTCGCGAGGGTGGGATGTAAATGGAATGTCGACAGTTAACGCTATGTGTTCCAAATCGAAAAAACTGCGATACCGGATGGCAGCGCTGCCAACTGCACCGGCAATGATGGTTTGCGGCATTGTCGGCCCCTCCGGAGAAAGCCCCGGCGGGCTTCCGTGAGGAGCGCACGGTGGCCAATGGCCATACCGCCGCCGGCCCGTGGCCGGTGGTGAGTACGTGCGCTCTTAACAGCGAAAAAGGCGGCGGAGCGCCCCGGTCTCCCGGAACACTCCGCGTTACCTAACCGAATTAGCTTTCGTTCAAATTCTTTGCAATTGCCTTGAAACGCCTGTTTTCCCCCTTTCTCACAACTGCTTTTCATTCGCCGCAAACGAGCCGCAGTCATGATGTAGTATGCGAAGGTTAATTCCTTCTTTTACACAGTACATCATGAATTCAGTTCATTCGCGGCTTCCGAGCCGCGAACTCTACGAGGTTTTTCGTGTGATGATTTAAACTCGTTGCTTTTCTCAGCAGCGAGGGAAAGGAGCAATATATGGCAACCTTCACCTTCACCATGTATTCCCACGCCATGCACCGGCATACGGACGTGACCGCCATCATCCCGGCGGAGAAGCCCGCCTTCCCCGGCGTCCCCTTCGATCCGGATAAGCCCTTCAAGAGCATCTATCTGCTCCATGGCTATTCCGGCTCCCATGCCGACTGGCTCCGGGGGTCCAAGATCCAGCAGCTGGCCCAGCAGTTCCGCATCGCCGTATTCTGCCCCGATGGGGAGAACAGCTTCTATGTGGACGAGCCCAGTCGGGACGCCAACTATGCCACCTACATCTGCGAGGAGCTGGTGGAGTTTACCCGCCGGATCTTCCCCCTGTCCAAGGCCCGGGAGGATACCGCCATCGGCGGCTTCAGCATGGGCGGCTACGGCGCCCTCCGCAACGGCTTCAAGTATAATGAGGTCTTCGGCAGCATCATCGCCCTGTCCTCCGCCCTCATCACCGACGGTATCTCCAAGATGCCGGACGATCTGCCTCCCGCCCCTGCGGGCGGCCCGGCCGGCGGCGGTATGGGCATGAGTCCCAGCTACTTTGTCCACTGCTTCGGCAAGCCCAGCAAGATCCTGGGTTCCGATGTGGATCCCAAGGCCCTGGCCGCCAAGCTCATGGAGGATCCCAATGCCATCCGGCCCCGGGTGTACATGGCCTGCGGCTCCGAGGACTTCCTCATCGAGAATAACCGCAGCCTGCACGAACACCTGGAGAAGATCGGCTATCCCCATTACTATACCGAGGGCCACGGCACCCATGCCTGGGAATACTGGGATCCCCATATCGAGGAAGGCCTCAAGTGGATGGAGGGGCAGCTGTAAAAAGCAGATCATCGCAGGCGGCAGCGAAAGCTGCCGCCTTGGACTGCGGACAAAGAGGACTGGTGCAGCAAATATCTGAATGCGGCAGTCCCTCATCCGTCATCCGCCTTGCGGGGGGGACGGCGGCTGACACCTTCCCCCGAGGGAAGGCGGCCGCTGCGGCGGGATGGAGAACGGGAGACGGTGAGCTGAGCTGCGCCGTTTGGGAGCGAGGAGCACCCTGGCTTCCCTTGGGGGAGACCGGCCGCGTAAGCGCCGGAAAAACGTGAAATTGGGTGAATTGCCCCCCTTGCTGGCGGCTGTGTCAAGCGGTCGCCTGTGTTTGGAACGCGGAGAGGAGAAACATGGACCTGCGGAAATACGACGGTAAGCGCGTACAGATCACCCTGCCGGACGGGATGAAGTTCGAGGGGATCTGTGACCATTGCTCCGACGAATACTGCGAGGCGGAGTACGGCCGGGCGGAGGAAGCCCTGCAGGTGGTGAATTTCCTCTTTTACCGGGACGATATCTGGGCTATCCGGGATCTGGAGGAGCATCCGGGCCCCTATGACGGGTTTACCGCTCCCTTCGGGCGGATCGAGGAGTGGAACGTCCGGGATGGGATCGACGCTATCCGGGACCATTTGACCTGCGAGGAGGATGTCCATGTCCTCCGGATGCTCCGCTGCCTGGAGGATCGGAAGAACAGAAAGATGCCCTTTCCGGACCGGGAGCAGATCCCCGATGCCCTGCGGGAGGCCCTGTCCTTCATCGAAGATCCGGAGGTCCGGAAGGAGGCCGAACGGCTGCGGGAGATCTGGACCTGAGCCGGAGCGGCGGAATGCGCTTTCCCGACGGATCGCCCGGAGCGAAATCAACGCTCCGGGCGTTGTTTTTCGGGATCGGTCTAGAAATACTATATAATGGAAATTACTCGCGGGAAATCCGGGTTTTTGCCGGAAATTCTGAAGTTATTTCGAAAAACAGCAGGAAATTTTCCTTATTCTCTTGACTTTGACGCGGCGTCAAATTGTAGGGTGAGGGGGAAAGGAGGCGCTGAGCATGAAAAGAAAGCATCTGCGGATCCTGGTCCCGATCCTGGTCCTGGTCCTGGCGGCGGGGGTCCTGCTCCTGCAGCAGCTCCAAAGGACGGAGGCCGTCTACTTCCGCACCGCCGCCTATGGACGGATGACCGCTAACCTGGAGGGAGACCCCTTCACCGTGTACCGCTGGGATGGGGGAAACAGCTGTACCCCGGTGTTCACCGAAGAGGGAGATGTATGGCCGAAGGCCGGCGCCATTTCGGGGGACAACCTGTACTATACGGTTGTGACAGAGGAAAACGACAGTGAGGTTTACCGGATTTACCGGGCGGACCTGAAAACCGGGCAGAGGGAAATGCTGGCCGAACTGGACTGCCGGGTATGGGAACTGGAGGTTTGCGGGAAGGACCTGTTCCTGGCGGTGTACGATCCGGAGGCGGGATACCGCCTGGGCGTCCTGCGCAGCGGAGAGTTCCTGGACTGCGCTCCCATTTCCGGGATCTCCAGACTGATCTCCTGTGATGATTCCGGCTGCTGGTATACGGCGTATGAATCGGCGGAGGCCGGGCTGCACCTCTGCTGCCTCCCGGCGGATACCCTGGTTCCGGAGACGGTCTATGAAAATATCCCGCTCCCCATCGAGCTCCAGGCCGCCCCGGAGGGGGTGTACCTCTCCTGCCAGTTCCGGGAGGACATCGACGCGGGCGCGTTCAGCCTGGTCTTTTACCCCAGGGACGGCAGCGGGGCAGTCAAGCTGCTCACGGATCTCACCCCCGACGGCCCGGAGATCTCGGAGAAAAAGCGGGTCCGACTCCAGGGCTTCACGGCCCTATGGGAGGATAAGCTGTTCTACGTCACCTATACGGACTATTGGCCCAACCCGGAAGGGGAGGACCGTGGGGAGTATCTCCACTGCCTGGACATGAAAACCGGCAGGGTCACGGACTTTGGCAGGGTGGATCCGAACATCGGGGCCGGTTCGGTGCGTTTCTCCTATCTGCTCACCTGCGGGAAGCAGGGGTTCATCCTGACGGAAGCCGACTGGTGGGCCACGGACAAAGAGACGGCCAACCGGTATTCTATCTATACCTGGAACGGCCGGCGGACCGAGCTGCGCCTCGACGGATCGGGTGCGTGACCGGTTTTCCCGGGTTCCCGCAGCGCGGGAGCCCGGAAATTATCCTTGACAAATTCCGCTCTGTCTGCTATTCTGACCTGCCAATCACAAAGGAGGGAAGCATATGGAGAAATTCATCCCCTACGAGAAGCTCTCCAAGAAGGAGAAGCGGAAGCTGAACGCCGCGAAGCGCGGCAGCTGGGGCGGGCTGGATCCGGTGACCCGGGTGCCCCCGAACCCCAAGGCGTATAAAAGAAACAAGGCATGGAAGTGGGAAAAGGAGCCACCTTCCGTGCCTTGTTTGTTTTCGCTTTTCAACGGTCCCGCGCCGGGACGTGCGCCCGGCGAAGCGGGTCCGATCTGAAGCAGGTTCAGTCCTGCTTGATATGTACGTCCATCTGCTGGTACGGGATCTCGATCCCCGCCTCGTCCAGCGCCCGCTTGCCGGCGTCGATCATGAACTTCCGAACCTTGCTGAAGTTCGGCGCGTCCGTCCAGGCCCGGACCTCGAAGATCAGCCCGCTTTCGCCGCATTTGTCCAGCACGACCTTCGGAGGGGGATCCTCCAGGACCAGGCTGCTCTTTTTGGGGATCTCCCGCAGCACCGCGTAGACCTGGTCGATATTGCTCTTGTAGCTCACCTGGAAGTCCACCTCTACCCGGCGGTTGCCTTCCCGGGAGTAGTTGATGATGGCGGTATTGGTCAGGGCGCTGTTGGGGAGATTGATGAGGGTGGCGTCCTTGGTCTTGATCTCGGTATAGAAAGCGCCGATGTTTTTCACAAAGCCCACATGCTCGCCGATGCGGACGAACTCCCCGGTTTTGATGGGCTTCAGGATGAGCAGGGTGATGCCCCCCACCAGGTTCCCCAGGGCGCCCTGCATGCCCAGGCTGATGGCAACGCCGGCGGAGGCGAAGATGGTGATCACCGAGGTGAGCGGTACGCCGATGGCGTTGGCCGCGGAGAGAACGACGATCACGCTCAGGACCAGCTTGATGGCGTTCAGGAAAAAGGACTGCAGGGACGGATCAAGCTTGGCAAGCGCCTTGCTCCGTCTCAGGAACTTGATGAGCCAGTGGATCACAAAAAACCCGACCACGAGGATGATGATCCCCATGAGCAGATTGACCCCGGCTGAGGTAAAGAAGGATTTCAGTTTCTCCAGATCCATACGGTATTCCTCCCAGGATGTATTTTACTATCCGTATTATCAAGCATCCTAAGGTCTCTGTCAAGAGGCGAGCCGACCGGGCGGATGGTTTTGGCGCGGGGGCCCGGCGGCGTCCCCGGATTCCGCTTGCCTTTTTCGGATTGCGTGCATGAGTATACAGTGGTAGAATACTGTTGGAATTCGATGGTATTCTGGTATTAAGGAACTGGTCGGTATGGAAGGTTATTGATCGGTTCTATAGAAAAGAAAAAAGTCCCCGTCGGGACTTTTTACCTCACACACTGTGAGTTCGCCATGGCGATGAGTTCGCTTAAAGCTTATTTGAACTTGTAGTGTAATCCCAAGTGGTAGTTGAGATTGCTGTAATTATGAAGCAGGGACTGCGGATTGTCAAGGGGGATATACATGAAAACCAACGGAAATGATCAGACCACCGGAAATTATTACCTTGGGCTTGATGTAGGAACCAACTCTGTAGGCTGGGCGGTGACAGACAAGGAGTACCGCCTGCTGCGCTGCAGAGGGAATGATATGTGGGGCGCAAGACTGTTCGAGGAAGCTAAAGGCGCATCTGCCCGGCGAGCGCAGCGCGTCAGTCGTCACAGACTTGAACGCCGCAGGCAGCGGCTGCAGCTGCTGGAACTTCTGTTTGCCGAAGAGATCGGCAAACGGGATCCGGGCTTTTTCCTTCGCATAGAGGAAAGCGCTTATTGGCTGGATGATAAAACGGACAAGCTCTGCAGATTTGCCCTGTTCAATGATCCGGACTTCACGGATAAAGATTATCATAGAAGATATCCGACGGTGTATCATCTGCGGAGGGAATTGATTGAGTCCAAAGAACCTCATGATATTCGTCTTGTTTATCTTGCGTTGCACCATATTTTGAAAAGTCGTGGACACTTTCTGTATGAGACCGGAGAGGATGGAGGAGAAGTCCGAACGGCTGCCGATACGCTTCGGGAATTGAAGCACTATCTGGAAACGGAGTGTCAGCAGCCGTTGGAGTTCCGGGACGAGCCCGGTTTTATCGCAGCATTGCTGCAGACCGGGATCGGTATCACGGCGAAGAAGAGACTGCTGCGCGTTGCATGGAACGGAACAGATGGGGAAGAGGACATGATCCGAATATCGGCCCTTCTGGATCTTCTTTCCGGGGCAAAAGTAAAGCTCGCTTTGCTGTTCAACGATGAATCACTCGCGCTGGCGGAGCCGGCAAGTATTTCCCTGAAAGCAGATTTGGATGAACAGTTTGATGCTCTTTCCACCGTGCTGGGGGAACGGGCTGAACTGCTTGTCTTGGCCAAAAACGTCTTCGATGCGGCAAGGTTGACCCAAATGTTGGGCGGGTGCAAAACGATCAGCGAAGCCAAAGTAGCGTTGTATGAGAAAAACGGACGGGATCTCCGGGCATTGAAACGATATGTGCGTGCGGTTCTGCCTGAACAGTATAAAGAAGTCTTCAGTGAAAAGAAGGAAAAACTCAATAATTATGCGGCTTACTGCGGCTATAAGAACCGAAAAGGCGCGTACAGCTGCACACAGGAAAACTTTTGCAAGTATTTGAGTGCAGTTCTTCCCAAGCCGGACGGCAATGATGAGACGATGACGAGGATCTGGCAGGAGATTGCAGACGCTTCTTTTCTGACAAAGTTGCGGGGAACGGACAACGGTGTCATCCCCTATCAGCTGCAATTGCAGGAACTGCGGCGGATCCTGGAAAATGCATCGGCATATCTCCCGTTCCTGAATGAACGGGATCAAGATGGGCATACCGTTCGGGACAAAATAGAAATGATCTTCATCTTCCGCATCCCTTATTATGTCGGGCCGCTGAATCCCAAAGCCGGACATTGCTGGTCGGTGCGGTTTCCGGGGGAGGAGGAGACCCGGGTATTTCCCTGGAACTTCAGCCGGGTGATCGATACGGAAGCCTCTTCTAAAGCATTTATCGAGAATCTGATCGGTCGCTGCACCTATACCGGCGAGTACGTCCTGCCAAAGGATTCTCTGCTGTATAGTGAATACATGCTGCTGAACGAACTGAATCCCATGCGGATCAACGGAAAACCGCTTCCGCACGAGGTCAAAAGCTCGCTCATCCGGGATCTCTTTATGGGAAGCAGGAAGAAAGTCACCAAGAAAAGGATAAGAGATTATTTGCTCTGCGGCGGGTACATGCAGGCGGAAGACGAGATCACAGGAATCGATGATCAGATCAAAACCGTCCTGAAGTCCTGGCATGACTTTCGCCACATCCTGGAAAACAGCGGTGACAGGGACATGGTGGAAGAGATTATTCGACATCTGGTGATTTTCGGAGAAGACCGGAACATGTTCAAAAGCTGGCTGAAGCGAAATTGCCGTACGCTGGGGGATGAGGATGTCCAGTATATTTGCAGACTCAAGTATACCGATTGGGGCAGACTGTCCCAAACATTCCTGACGGAGATTTTCAGCGCGGATCCGGATGAGGGTACTGGGGAGGCCCACAGCATCATGGATATGCTGCGGAACACGGACTGCAACCTCATGCAACTTTTGTCAGATCAGTACGACTTTTTCCAAAATGCGGAAGCGCATCGCAGGGAACTGTTTGGAAGCGGCCAGACGATGACAGAAATGCTGAACGATCTGTACATCGCACCGGCTGTTCGCCGGAGCATCCGGCAGACGATTCGGATCGTGGATGAAATCGTGGATATCCGGAAATCTGTTCCGGAGAAGATCTTCATTGAAATGGCACGAGGCAGTGCGCAGGAGATGAAGGGCAAGAGAACAGAGTCGCGCAAGGAAAAGCTCCTGGTCCTGTACGCTGCCTGCAGGGAGGAGAGCGCATCCCTTCTCCCCCAACTGGAGAGGGAGGATGAAGAACGGCTGCGCAGCGACAAGCTGTATCTTTACTATACGCAGTTTGGGAAATGTATGTACTCCGGCGAGCCCATTGACCTGGATGCACTGATGAGCGGGCAGGGTTTCGATATCGATCACATTTTCCCAAGATCACGAATCAAGGACAACAGCCTGGATAACCGGGTAGTGGTAAAAAACACCTTGAACCGGGAGAAAACAAACGATTATCCGATCAAGTCCGATATTCGGAATACCATGCGCCCGTTCTGGCAGCTGCTGAAAAGCAGAGGAATGATCAGTGAAAAGAAATACGACCGCCTGACCCGTGCCAGCGAGCTGACGGATGAAGAACTTTCCTCCTTTATCGCCCGTCAGCTGGTGGAGACGCAGCAATCCACGAAAGCGTTGACATCAATCCTCAGAAAAACCTATGGAGATAAGACCCGCATCGTCTTCTCAAAGGCGGGGAATGTAAGCGATTTCCGGCATGATTTTGACCTTCTCAAATGCCGCGAGGTAAACGATCTGCATCATGCGAAGGACGCATATCTGAATATCGTTGTGGGGAACGTATACTGTACGAGGTTTACGGACCGGTTTTTTGCCAATATCCGGTCTGAAAACTACAGTCTGAACAGAGTCTTTGATTACAATATTCCGGGGGCCTGGACCGTTGGGGAAACCATCAAAACCGTCCGAAGGTATATGGAGAAGAATAATCCGATTATTACGCGCATGCCCTGGGAAGTAAAAGGGCAGCTGTATGATCTTCAGCTGATGAAAGCCGGAAAAGGCCAACTGGAGAGGAAACAAGGATTACCGGTAGAGCGTTACGGCGGATACAACAAACTGACGGGTTCTTACTATTTCGTAGCGGAGCATACGCTAAAGAAGATACGCGTCAGGACCATTGAACCGGTCTACCTGTACCGTGAGGCGGCGTACCGGAAGGATCCTGTCGACTACTGCAAAACCGTGCTTCATCTCCAGGATCCGATCATCGTATGCAAAGAAATCCGGGCTGATTCACTGTTGGAAATCGGTGGGAGCCGCCTTTACATCTCCGGCCGTACGGGCGATTACTATGTCTGTGAGCATGCATATCAGCTTGCGGTTGACAAAACCACAGAGCTTTATATCCGCCAGTTGCAAAAATACACGGAACGCTGCGCGGCAAGGCGGACAGAACTGCCCATCACGCCTTACGACGGGATAATCGAAGAACAGAATCTCCAATTGTACGATCTATTGGTGAACAAGATGGAGGCCAATGTTTACCGGGACCTGCTTGGCAACATGAAGCAGGATCTGGTCAACAGCCGCGAAGCTTTCTGCAGGAAAACTCCCGCCCAGCAAGCCCGCCTTCTTCTGGAAATCCTTAAAGCATTCCGCTGCAACGCGCAGAATGCAAATCTGAAAGAACTGTGCGGGAAAGGAACCGTGGGAAGGATTACGATTAGCAAAAGGATAAGCGGATGCGGCAAGGCTGCGCTGGTCCACCAATCCGTCACAGGGCTTTATGAGGTACGGGAGGACTTGCTGAAATAACCATGGGATGGAGAATCATATCCATATCAAGCCTGTGCAAGCTTGACTACAAGATGGAGTATCTGGTCGTCCGCAGCCGGGATGAGACCACCAGGATCCATATGAGCGAATTGTCCGTACTGATTCTGGAATCCACGGCTGTTTCTCTGACGGCATATCTGCTGCGGGAATTGGAGCGGAATAAGGTTGAAGTTTTGTTCTGCGATGAGACTCGTGCACCGTATGCCATGCTGGCTTCCCTGTATGGCAGCCATGATACTGCGCTCCGATACAGGCAGCAGATCGAATGGGCGCAGGCTGCCAAAGAATCGGTATGGGCGGAAATCATCCGCCGGAAGATCTCCGGTCAGATTGCGATGCTTCCCGTAGAAAGACGACTGGAACGGGAACTGCTTCAAAGCTATGTACCGCAAGTATTGCCGGGGGACTCCACAAATAGGGAGGGGCATGCATCAAAGGTCTATTTCAACGCTCTGTTCGGAAAGCATTTTTCCCGGGAAGCGGATACGCCCGTCAACGCAGCGCTGAATTATGGCTACAGCCTGTTTTTGTCGGCTGTTGCCCGAGAGATCGCTGCAGCTGGTTACTGTACACAGCTGGGGATACATCATAATAATCGTTTCAACCGATTGAATCTGGCCAGCGATTTGATGGAACCGTTCCGTCCGTATATTGATGAGGCGGTGCGGGACTTTCTGCCGACAGAATTCGAGCGGGGGGAAAGGCTCAGGCTGATCGCGGTTCTGAACCGGAAGGTTTTGCTGAACGGGCATAGCCAGTATATGCTCAGCGCGGTCAGACTATATGTGCAGAGCGTATTTGCCGCATTGGAGAATGCCCAGCCGGAGTTAATATCCTTCCCTGAATACGAGCAATGAGCTATCGATATATGAGACTGCTGTTATTCTTCGACCTTCCGATGGATACCGCCGAAGGCAGACGGGAGTATTCCCGTTTTCGGAAATACCTGATCAAAAACGGCTTTATTATGCTGCAGAAATCCGTCTACTGCAAGCTTGCGGTCAATCAGGGTTCGGCAGATGCGCTGACAGAGGCTGTGCGCCGAAACCGCCCGCCGGAAGGTGTGATCCAGACCCTCCTGATCACGGAGAAACAGTATTCGCGCATGGAGTTTATTCTGGGCGAGACCCATGGAGACGTGCTCGATTCAGACGAAAGGTTTTTGGAATTATGACATTGACTTATCCGCTTTTGGACAAGCCGCTGGTGTTCACGGAGAATCATACGAATTCTCTGGTGATTGAAGCGCCGGTTGAGCTGAGACGTATAATGGCAGAGCTTCGTTCGCAGATCAATGGAGATCGTGGCAGGTTTGTTTTGGGGATCGATCATGAACCCGCCGAGCTCAGCCGTTTGGCCGTGATGGTCTCCGATCCACTGGAATTGGACCTGAATGCCAGGAAGCTCTCAGCAAGGCTCATGCAGGAAGTCCTTCGGGCAGCGGGGACCCGGGAAACTCAGGTCCGGAACCTGTTGCTGGAGATCAATTCACTGGCAGCGGGGATCAGTATGGATCTGGATAACGATATCACTTATACCCCCCTGGAGGATCCGGAAGGACTCCTTCGATTGCTCGACTATCATCCGGATTGGGATGCTTTGTCGATGCCGGAGCAGCTCCTGGG
>Ga0310697_10006292_pt1 | contig 11314 bp, 20 predicted proteins | sample 172DNAGHGlowgp2_FD_203883 | JGI IMG/M metagenome (GOLD analysis project Ga0310697, IMG submission 203883) | Sheep rumen microbial communities from Palmerston North, Manawatu-Wanganui, New Zealand - 1728 DNA GHGlow gp2 (v2) (version 2) | ecosystem: Host-associated > Mammals > Digestive system >... | reverse complement strand
CTGGACCGCGAGAATGCTCGCAAACACTTTTTAACAAGAGAGGAAAAAAAAATGAACAACAACGAACTCAACTTCAAGCGCGAACGCGCGAACGACGGCATCCACGACCACGACTTAATCGTCAACGGAACGGACGAAGGCATGGACGTGAAGGATTGCATATTCGGGTGCGTCGTCGCATTGGGGATTCTCGTGGCATACACCGTCGTCGCTTTCCTGGAGTAGGCCATGACTAACAAGAGAGACATAGACATCCTTATCGACTGCCACTACGACGCCGTCAAGAAACGCGACGCGCTCGCAGTCCAGATTGCCGACTGCGTGATGTACGAACGTCCGATAGGTGAAGACCTTATAAAGAAGTACAACGTGGCTAAACTTGGCGTGGAAAGCACCGCGCGAGACCTGGAAAACTGCATGATGATTGCAGCGAACGCGGAGGTGTTCGATGGCTGATATGAGACAACTCACCAACTCAATGCGCAGCAAGTTCAACGCCTGCCACCGCGCCTACAAGATTGCCTACGTGGACTTGATTAGACCCGCGAAGGCATCGGACGCGCTCACGTTCGGAACGGCGATGCACGCGCTCCTGGAGTCTTATTGGGGCGGTCAGGAGACGATGGTGCTCACGGGCGATGACTACACCGACGTGACGCTGCGCTGCCTCTTCGAGGGCTACAAGGCCAAGTGGGAAGCAAGCGATGCCGAACGCTACGAACGCGTCGGCGCGGAGTTCGGATTCGAGGCCCCGCTGATGAACCCCGAGACGGGAGGCGTGAGCAAGACGTGGGTGCTCGCGGGTAAGATAGATGCCATCGCGAAGGACAAGGCGACGGGCAAGCACATCATCGTGGAGCACAAGACCACCTCCCAGGACATCGGACCCGGCAGCGACTACTGGAAGAAGCTCCCGATCGACGGGCAGGTGTCCGGATACTACGTAGGCGCATCCACGCTCGGCTACGAGGTGGACGTGTGCCTCTACGATGTTATCCGCAAGCCGACTATTAGACCGTACAAGGCCACGCCCGAAGAGAACCGCAAGTACAAGAAGGATGGCACGCTCTACGCTGGGCAGCACGAACACGACGAAGACCCGCACGAATGGGAGGCGAGGCTGATGGCGGACATCGCGGAACGTCCCGACTACTACTTCCAGCGCGTCGAGGTTGTGCGCAGCGAAAGTGACCTCTCGGACTACCTCTTCGATATGTGGGCCGTCGGCAGGGAGATTGCGGATGCCGAGCGCATCGGGCGATGGAGCAGGAACCCGAACGCCTGCTCCATATACGGGCAATGCGAATACTTCGACGTGTGCACGGGATGCGCGAGCCTTGACGATGTGACCCTTTTCCGCAAGGCTGAAACCGCGAACGAGGAACTGTAAAAAAGGTGCAGAAAAAAAATGAACAACGAATGGCACAAATACGACATGCACCTTTATCGCGACTCGTTCCAAAATTACAAGGTGTACCAGATACCGAAGGCGCAGCTCATCATCGCCGACGTCCCCTACAATCTAGGCACGAACGCATACGGCTCGAACCCGTCATGGTATGTTGACGGGGACAACAAGAATGGCGAAAGCGAAAAGGCCGGCAAAAAGTTTTTCAATTCGGAGAACGAATTTAGACCCGCAGAATTTATGCACTTTTGCTCAAAGATGCTCGTCAAGGAGCCGAAGGAAAAAGGGAAGGCTCCCTGCATGATTTTGTTCTGCGAGTTCGAACAGCAATTCAAGTTCATCGAACTCGGCAAGCAGTACGGGCTCCCGAACTACATCAATTTGGTATTCCGCAAGGACTTCTCAGCGCAGGTACTCAAGGCGAATATGAAGGTTGTCTGCAACTGCGAATACGGTCTTATTTTCTACCGCAACAAGCTGCCGAAATTCAACAACAATGGCAAGATGATTTTCAACTGCATGGACTGGAAGCGCGACACCGAAACGCCGAAAGTCCACCCGACACAAAAGCCCGTCGAACTCCTGCAACGCCTTATAAGCATTTTCTCGGACGAAGGCGATGTTGTCATTGACCCGTGCTGCGGAAGCGGTAGCACGTTGCTCGCAGCGCAGAAAATGAGCCGCAAGTCGTTCGGGTTCGAAGTTGACCGCAACTTTTTCAACGCGGCAAAAGACAAGGTTCTCGCGAGCTTCGAGCCCGACATGTTCCAGGCACTCAAATATTCCAAAACCAACCAAAACCAAAAGAGGCAAAAATGAACAATCTCTTATCAAAAATCAAGAAAGGCCCGACCAAGTTGCCGCCGAAGATCATGCTCATAGGCGTGGAAGGCGTGGGCAAGTCCACCGCAGGAGCGTCGATGCCGAACCCCATCTTCGTGTGTGGCGAGTCCGGCCTTGTCGGGCCGCAGTTCGACGGCATCCCCAACTTCACGCCCGAATCGTGGAAGGACATCCTAGACTTCTGCGAGGAACTTGCGCAGACTCCGGGCGACTTCCGCACGCTCGTTATCGATACTTTGGACTGGGTCGAGCCTATGCTCTATGCCCACGTGTGTGCCGAGGGCAAGCAGAAGAACATCGAGGGCTTCGGCTACGGCAAGGGCTACGTCCTCGCGCAGCAGGAGGCACGCAAACTGCTCGTCGCGCTCGACAAGGTAAACCGCGCGGGGCTCAACATACTGCTCCTCTCGCACTCCCAGCTCCGCAAGGTGCAGAACGTGCTGGGCGATGACTACGACCACTTCGAGAGCAAGCTGAACGCGAAGGTGGGCGGCATCTTCAAGGAATGGGCCGACGCGGTGCTTTTCGCACGTTTCGAGACCTTCGTCGAGAACAAGGACGGCAAGGTCAAGGCATATGGGGGCAGCACACGCGTTGTTGAGACAACGCACTCTGCCGCATGGGACGCAAAGAACCGCTACGGACTCCCCGAGCAGATGCCACTCGACATGCTCGCCATCCTCTCGGCTATGGACGGCAACGGTGGCGACGCGAAGGCGGCAGAAATCGAGCTGCGCGGACTCCTGGAACGTCTGCCGAAGGACAAGGCCGACAAGACGCTCAAGTGGCTCGAGACTCCGCGCTCCGTCGTGGACTTGCAGAAGGTACTGAACAACGTAAAGAACGCAATCAAGGAGGCCGACAATGGCTAATTACTCCGGCATCATCACTTCCCACGGGCTCGCCGAGTCCAAGAACAACCACACGCCATCGGTCAAGCTGTGCATCAAGGCGACAACGTGCCTCGATGACGGCAATGCCTGCGACAAGACGTTCTACGCGGACTTGTGGCTGACCGACAACAGCACGCAGAACTCCATCAAGACGCTCCGCGACATCGGCTGGCAGGGCATGGACTTCTCCACGCTGAACGGAGGCAACGACCTCGAAGGCGTGGAGGTGGAAATCACGACAGAGGTCGAGACCTACGAGGGCAACGACTACGAGAAGGTGCGATTCGTGAACAAGCCAGGACACTTCGCGAATCGCCGTGTGAAGGCGATGGACACGAACAAGGCGAAGGCCGTGGTGGCGAAATACAACGCCCTGCTCCGCAACAGCCCCAAGCCTGCCGTGACTACGCAGAAACCCGCGCAGAAGGCCGGAAGGGTGGACGCAGCGCAGTACGCAAGCCCTGACGAGGAACTCCCCTTTTGACCCTTGACGAGTTAGAACGCCACTCTCGCACTCTGCTCAACTAACTCCGAAGAAACGAGGAAGAGTGCATCACGGCACACTCGGTGTCGGTACGCGGTTTTCAGTTCATTTTCTCCCGCGTCGAAGTCCGGGTTCGATTCCCGGAGTGCCACTAGCAGGCGAGTGCCTGCGAACGAAGCCCCAGCGCACGGATTCAGCGGTGGACTCCTTCTTTACCGAAGGGGCATTTTGACAACGAGATTCGTCTCTTATTCGCACGGATTCCAAAGGTCTTTAGGCTCTTAGATAAAGAAGGCGTAAGTCGTCATAAAGCCTTGCTCTTATTCCCGCTGTCGGGGTATCTGCCAAAGCCTTGTCACGATAAGCACAAACTCTGTGCGCTACCGCCATCGGTGGCTATGTCGCCGCGCTAACGGCAGATGGCAATTAGTGGAGCAACGCCTTGAGCGTTGCGGCATATTTCGAGGATTGGGCGCAGTCACGCACCTCGGTAAAACAACGCCCACAAGTTTAGACCCGTGCGGGGTATACCACAACACTGAACCCCCTCACACAGCCTCGCGCGGGTCACCTAGTATGGCATGAACGAACGATTGCCAGAAACCGCAGGGGGTCTCCGTTGAGTTTTACGAAGTCAAACCCCAATCCTACCGAATGAGCGACGACCACGAAAAACTCATGCCCCTGCGGGAGATTTTGAAAGAAAGGAAAATGAACAAATGGAAATCAACTCAATATATAATGAGAATTGCATCGCGACATTGGAACGCATGGAAGATGAAAATGGATTTGATTTCATCATCACGTCACCACCATATAATACGAATGTAAAGGCTAATTCCAAAAATAACACGTTGACGGTAAACGTAAAAGAGAACCAATACACTTATGCCCGTTATGATGGTTATGACGACTCACGAACAAATGAGGAATACTGCGATTTTATCGCCAAACTTTTCAAGCAGATAAAAATCAAGATGCGCCCGAACGGGTGTGTGCTATGGAATGCGTCTTATGGAAACGAAAACGCCGATGCTCTATTCCTTTCGCTAACAACAATAATAAATCAAGGCTTCTCGATTGCTGACGTTATATCGTGGAAAAAAACGAACGCCCTGCCGAATACATCGTCATCGAATAAGGCTACGAGAATATGCGAATTTGTGTATGTGATTTGTCGAAAAGAAGAAATCAAAACTTTTAAAGCCAACAAAAAAGAGTCAAGCAGAAGAGAAAGCGGACAAATGATGTATCGGCCTTTCGTGAATTTTATCGAGGCCCGAAACAACGATGGAAGCAACCCATACAATAAAGCGACATTTTCCATTGAATTTGTACAAAAGTTAATAGAACTTTACGTGGGGGGGGGTATTGTTTACGACCCTTTTATGGGAACGGGAACGACCGCTGTCGCCTGCAAGAAGATGGGAATCGACTATATAGGCAGCGAACTCTCGAAGAACCAAGTGCAATATGCACTGAAAAGAATTAAGGAAGAATGTTGTCAACTCTCACTCTTTTAAAGGACTAAAACAATGACCGACCAAATCTCCTTCCTCCCGATACTGGAGCCGCGCGACACCTCGTTCGAGGACAACGAGCGCAAGGCATCGCAAATCTGCGACGAGGAATTCGAGCGCGCCGACGGAGACATCGTGAAATACGTCGCCGCCTGCGTCGATCGTTTCGACAAGGAACTCCCCTTCGCCTACGACCTCCGCGACGATGACCGCGTGAAAAACGAGGACGTGGTGGGCAAGTGCTTCTTGTGCGGTCGTGACGTGACCGCGCAGGACGTGTGCCTTGTCGATGCGGTAACGTACACGTGGGAGCGCAAGGATGGCACGACCATAAAGGCGTATAAATGCTTCGGGGAGCGCGCCTGCCGTGAGCCGGTTGTGACTACGTGCGACTGCACCGATGAGGCGTTCCACCGCGCGTATCTGCGATTGACTGGCTACACCGAAGCGGAATACAGAGATAAACTGAAACAAGAGAGCCCGACAGTGTACGCCGCAAGGGTGGCATCTGGAATCTACCAGGAGGCATAAAATGAAGTGCGATGAATTAAAGCCCATTGAACTAGAGTGCAACATGGGCAAGGACATCAACGGCGTGGAGCATCGTGAGCCGTGGAAGGCCTACGACATTGACGACGTGGACGCGGCCATCGCGGAACTAAAGGACAAGTGCCAAATGCACGACTTCTTCTGGGAAGGCTGCGGATTTGCAAAGCGAGGGTTCAAGAACACAATATCCGTAAGCGAAGCATTCGATAGACTTGAAGCCGAGAATGCAGAACTCAAGCAGAAACTTGAGGATGCAAAGGCCGCGGCATACGCAGAGAGCGTTGATGTGGGGATGGAAAATCGCAAACTGAAACATGCTTTGTGGCTGGCGAGGGCTGAAAGGGCAAAGGAAAAACAACAACTTTTCCATTTCTCTCTTGGTTATGAGAAATTGTGTATAGACGGATTTTACGACCCATATAGCGGTCGCAGAGAATTGACGCCGAAACAATGGATTAAGGTTTTTAACAAAGTATATGTAAAATGTCTCAAGAAGGCAGAGGAGTACAAATGACACAGGAAGAACTTGACAAGATCGTCGAACAGCACCAGCACTGGATGCATGAGGACGTGGACGGATGGGAAGGTATGAAGGCCGACTTGTACGAGGCCAACTTGCGCTGGGCCGACTTGCGCAGGGCCGACTTGAGCGGGGCCGACTTGTACGGGGCCAACTTGAGCAGGGCCGACTTGAGCATGGCCGACTTGCGCAGGGCCGACTTGCGCTGGGCCGACTTGCGCAGGGCCGACTTGAGCATGGCCAACTTGAGCGGGGCCAACTTGCGCTGGGCCGACTTGCGCAGGGCCGACTTGAGCATGGCCAACTTGAGCGGGGCCGACTTGCGCAGGGCCAACTTGAGCAGGGCCGACTTGAGCGGGGCCAACTTGAGCGGGGCCAACTTGAGCGAGGCCGACTTGAGCAGGGCCGACTTGTACGGGGCCGACTTGAGCGATGAAGATAAATTACGTCTTGGCAAGGTGCTGGACGAGCCTCTGACGGGCTACAAGAAAACGGATGAAGGCGTGGTCATTACAGCAGAGATTCCCGCTGGTGCTATCGTGTTCTGCATCAACGGCAGCAAGTGCCGCACCAACCGGGCGAAGATTACCGATATGGAAGGGTACGAAGTCCTGCACTCGCAATACGACAGTACCTTCGAGTACCGACTCGGGCAGGAAATCAACATCATGGATTTCAACCTGATGTACAACGTGGAGTGTGCCAGCGGTTTCCACTTCTTCAGGACTCGCAAGGAAGCGGAGGAATACTGATGAGTGAACTGAAAGCATTTGTAGCGAGAAAGATTGACGATGGCGCGTGTGACCCAGTTCCGTGTGTTGAAGTCTACATCAGGTCCGAAGCCGACAAGGTGATTGCGGAACTGGAAGACGAGGCCCTTCAATATAAAGTATTAGATAAAGAGCATTGCAGGGATTTGAATACACAAGAACGATTCTTTGCCAAGCAAATTGCCCACAATAAGTATAAGCGTTGCATGGTAATTGCGAGGTGGTGCATTACGGAAAAGGTGTATTTCCACTATAGGTATGACGATTGGAGAGATAAAGGATATGACAGGTCTTACAAATGGAATAAGGTAGTTTTTTGGAACAAATGGGCTAGGCGTTGGCTGGAACTTGCTGAGAAATTCAAACCTAACAACTAAACCGCCCGGTAGGGCAAAGGAAAACAAAATGAATGAAGAAGCAATGCTGAATACAGAACAGGAAGCCACGGACACGTGCAGACCTGTTGAACGTGCGAGAGTTCGCAAAACCTCCGATGTTATCTACGAACTCTCCTACGAACGTAAAGGAGTATCTGAAAGCCTTGTGAGACTCAACAAGGCTATCGAAGCAAACCCTGAAGCCGTGAGCGAACACCACAAGGAATTGTGGCGCAAGCAGGCCAAGGCGATGCAGGAATACGTCGACGTTCTAGGTGAACGCATTAAGGACTTGATTGACAACGGCTAGAGCCTAACACCCGCATCGTTTCGGCGGTGCGTGGTTAGACTTTAACAAAGGAATAACTATTGTGGATATCCTTCTTGATTGCTCGGAAAATCTTGTTAATGTAGAGGACTATCCGTATAATTCATATATGAAAAAGGAGGCAAAATGATTAGTTACAGATTCACAAATGTGAGCCGTGAAATAGCGGCAAAGATTGCGCATGACATAATCAATGAGTTAGCAGATAAAAGAAACTTTGACACGTTTACGCTTACGCTAAATATTGATAGCGACGAATCCGACATTGAAGTGATAAAGCATCCCCGTTTCGGATGTGATTCCGAATTGAATGTCAATGACGAAATGGACGATGTGTCCGACGAAGCCAAGGATACCGCAAAGAAACTGATGGAGGCGCACGATGCCGAAGTATGACTACCCCCTCCACCCAGGGCAAACCCACGCAGAGACCCTCTACGCGCAGATTCCGCTGGAGGAATACGAGAGCATCAAGCGAGAGAATGACATTTTGAGAAAAATTAATAAGGTACAAGACGAAATTCTTGAGAGAAAAATGATTGCTGTCGTTGAAGAAGTAAATGGTGGAGTAGCGATAATTCATATGAACAAAGATGGCTCAATTAAAAGGATTGAAAAACGATGATGGAAAAACTCAAAGAAATAGCGATGTGGTCTGCTGCAATAACATTCACGATCGCGATCGTGGTGGCCTTCTGGGGAGGCTTTGCGGTGGTGGTGATGGGCGTTGTGCGCTATCTAGGAGATGAATGATGATTATAGAGGACGTGATGCCGAATGTGTCGCAGGACTACCGGGAACTGCGCGAACACAACGCCTGCAACAGAATACCGCAACATCAACCGATTACCGACGCCATTGTGCAGAGGTGCGCGTGTTGCGGAAGGATGTTCTGCAAGTCGGAGATGGGCCACGTGGGCAACGAGGTGTACAAGTGCAGGCCGTGCCTGATGAAGGGGAGGAACGATGGATAACTGGGAATCGCTTATCGCCTCAAGGATGCGCCCCTGCGAGAATATGCCACGCCATGCCGACCCGACGAAGGAGCGCAAGCGCAGGGCGAAGAATCGCTACTATGCGAGCGACAAGGGCAAGGAAAACCGCAAGGGAGCGGATGCCCGGTTCAGGGAGAACCACCGCGAGGAGCGCAACGAATACAGCCGCAACTACTACCGGTCGCACAAGGAGTATTTCGTGGAATACCGGAAAAAATATAGATCAAGGAAGGCTGCATGAGCAAGAAAATATCGGTACACGTGGACTTGGCAAAGTCCGACAAGGAACTTGACGAAATCCTTGATAATTGCAAGACAAATTTAAACAATATCGCAAAGAAGGCCGCGAACAATTACGAAAAGCAATTGCTGCAATATGCCATTAGAAATAAGGCGAAACAAGTCTATGTTGTGTGCAAGAAGGGTGTAAACATCGAAACGTCGTGCTGGGAGATTGATTGCCAATTCTTTACCGACAAGGATGTGGCCTGCACTTACGCGAGGATGAACAAGTCGTCGTACACTTGCGAGATTATCGGACACGAACTCGGTCAACTCGCGAACATCCCCGACGATGTGTTCGAAAGCATCCCGGACGATGGCAACAAGGAACTCGCGGCAGAATATAGGCGTGTGATGCGGGAGAAGAAATGATGAAGTATCAGCTGCTATTAGGTTTTTCGTACCGTCAAGGGGATAATGGAGATGTTCACGCCAGGATTCCCCTTGTCGTAGAGGTTTGTAGTGACAATCTTTGACACCACCATCCAATTATCATCCTGCAACACTCCGCAGTCCACTAGCAGGTCAAGGATGCTAGACACCCCGTTGTCGCTGTCCCTGCGCACGAGGTCGCCGTGCGTAAATTCCAGGTATAGCGCGAACGGCCCTTCATCAAGCGGGTGCGCGTTCTGCTGCCTCACGTAGAGGGATGCGGCCTTGTGCCACTCGTTGTACCGCTTGTTCGGGAACGTGCGCCCAGTGCGACGATCGACCACGCGGGAGTTCTTCTTGCTTGGTGTCTCGAGTGGTATGTGGATAATCATCCCAACTCCGTAATTGTCAAGTGCCTTATGGTACGGCAAAGCATCGTGACCATCGTTTCTGCGAGCCTGGATTCCGTGAGCGAACCCGCCACCGTATCGCGGCCCATACCGACCAAAACACAGCCCGCCGAGTCCTTGCTGGTGTTCCCCGCGTGGATTCGTATGCCGCGCGACTCCGCGACCTTGTATCCGTAGATTAGAGGGAGCTCGCGCTTGAACTTCGGGCTCTTGCTGTTCGCGATGTTGTACGTGCCGCATGGAATGGCTTTTGAGCGGTTTTCAAGGGTATAGCAGATGCAAGTACCGCCGAGAAAAAGACGGCCCAGAATGGCCGTTTCTGTGAAGGCATCGCGTACAAGGACTAGCATTCTACTTACTCTCCATCTTGCCACGGATAAACGACACGTCCGAGCGAATATCGTAGAGTAGCATCTTGAACTTGTCCATATCCTTGACCTGTTCTGACATCTGCACCTCCAACACGGATATGCGGGAGTCACGTTTCTCGCTCTCGCCACGCTGGAGGTACTGCAAGTAGCCGACGCCCGCCGCCATCAGTGCGACGAGTCCGGTCACTACTGGCTGGAGGAACTTCCTCCATTGTGTGGATTCAGTTGACATAAGCCCTCCACTTTCGGCAGATTTGAATTATCGCTGCAAGAAATTGTTCGGACATTTATTGGTCAAATCCTTTTCGGCAGGAAGCCAAGCACCCGCCGATGGCTATGTATAGCGATGCGAGGTCTAGGGTGGGGGCTATTTGACTACACCTTGATTTTTAGTACAACTTTTTCAGCATCGTTGTACGACCCGTTCTTAATAAGAGGACTTCCATACAGGTTTTCTCCTATTCCAAACATTCCGTCAATGAACCTATATTTCAAGATTGATGACGCCAGTTGTCTATCCCCCATATCAAGAATGATAAGTTCTGCTGTTCCATCTTCATTGAGTACAACTTCGTACACTTGGCAAACATATTCATAACTTGTGGCTACATACAACTTGCCATTGAGCAACTGACCACCGTGCTGCGAGTAGGTAGTAGGTGCCTTCAGCGTCCAATGCTTCAAGACTTCCCACGTTCCGTTGTAGTATTCATCCGTAGTTGCCGTGTAGATGCCTTTGGCAAGTTGATTTGTACCACGCCCCAAACGAATCAAGTAGAAATCGTTCAATAGATTTACATTAACGAGTACCTTGTCGCTTTCTTCTCCACCGCACCACCATCCATACGACTTGTAACCAAGTTCCGTAACATCAATCTTTGTATAGTTTCCGCAGTTATAGAACGTAATAGTGTCTTGGGCGTTTTCCCATTCGTCCCAGTCGTAGAATACGTACAAATAACTATTGTCTGCATCGTATGACGATTTGCCATTGCCTACAATTAAATTGTTATTGTATCTATTGGCATCAACGTTCTTCATCTGCAATCCGCTAGTTGAAGAATCCTTGTACGTTTCAATGAACTGAACCCTTATGTTATCCTTTACAAGAGTGAAGTCTTTATCATATATATGTAGTTCGCCATTAACTCCATCTCCGTATTTATTGAAGGCGTAAACCTTATCTTTCGCA
>Ga0310697_10006289_pt1 | contig 11317 bp, 5 predicted proteins | sample 172DNAGHGlowgp2_FD_203883 | JGI IMG/M metagenome (GOLD analysis project Ga0310697, IMG submission 203883) | Sheep rumen microbial communities from Palmerston North, Manawatu-Wanganui, New Zealand - 1728 DNA GHGlow gp2 (v2) (version 2) | ecosystem: Host-associated > Mammals > Digestive system >... | reverse complement strand
GACCGAGCGGCGGCGTCTGTGCGAGGTCGTCGCTCTGCGAGCAGGCAGCGAAGAGGGCTGCCGATGCCGCGAAAATAAACAGTTTCTTCATACGGTCTGTATGAGGAGAGATGAGAGATACCTGGAATAAGAAGAAACTGGTTTGTAACCTTCTGATACACAGTTGGTTGTAGTTAATATTGAATTGTGCTGCAATTAATATCAAATTGTGGTGCAATTAATATTGAATTACGGGATCATTTGATATTAACTGCGACATGGTTAATGTTGAATTGCAAAAGAGTGTTAATTTGAGGAAAGATTTTGTATCTTTGTGTTGATAAAAAAATGTGTGATGCAAAATCGTTGTAGTTGTCTAACAAAAAAACATGGAGGAGAAACTATGGAAAAAGGAAAGAAGCGCGGCAGTGCGAAACGAAACGGGTTGAGACGTGTGTTGACGTTTATGGAGTTTTTCTTGGAGCGGGCGCGTAACGGCTCCATGCGCTTCAAGGGGAAGCGTTACACGGATGGAACGGTGAGAAACTGGGAGGGTTTCGGCCGTTTGCTGAGCGGCTACTGTGATGCGGAGCAGACGTTTGACGACATCGACCGTTTTTTTATTGAGGGGTTCGTGGCTTATCTGGAGCGTCACGGCTACTTGGGCAGTACGCTGACGGTGCATGTGAGGCGCATGCGTAGGCTTTGCAAGGTGGCAATGGACTATGAGATGAACAGTAATGTGCTCTCAGTGGTGGGATGGTCGTCGAGCTACCGGCAGATGGGCGACCGCAAGGTGAAGGTGTACCTGACGGAGGAGGAACTGAATGTCGTTTATAAGTCGAGGATCAGGGATATGCGGCTGATGCAGATTCGCGACCTGTTTGTGCTGGGTTGCCTGTCGTGCCAGCGTTGGAGCGATTTCAGTCGCTTGGGCAAGGACAACTTCGTGGTGAACGACAAGGGCGTGCCGGTGATCCGCATGACGCAGCAGAAGACGGGAACGTATGTTGAGGTGCCGCGTGTGGACAGCCGGTTGGAGGCTATCTGTGCTAAGTATAACTACTGTTTCCCCCGGTTCTCGTTGCGCGAGGGCAATCTGCTGTTGCGCCGTCTGTTCAAGAAGCTTGCGGAGCGAATCCCGTCGCTGAACGACCTTTATGTTACGCGTCTGACGGTGGCAGAACGGCGTTCGGAAGAACACTTCAAGGAGTTGCACAGGAAGCGGTTGTCGGGCGAGAGCATGACTCAGTCGGAGAAGAACAGCTATTGGCAGATGCGAACACGAGCGGTGAACAAGGAGGGCGGGCCTCTGTTTCGTCGTAATGCTAAGGGTGAGGTGGTGAAGCCGAAGTGGGAACTCATCTCGACCCATGCCTGCCGGCGTACAGGGCTGACGAACCTCTACAAGCGCGGACTGCCCCTTCAGCAGTTGACCGTCTTTTCCGGGCATAAGACGGAGCGGGTGCTGGAGCAGGAGTACATAGCGATGGAGGTTTCGGAGCGTGCTCGGCTGGCCTACGAGGCGGTGAAACGCCTTATGGGCGAACCCTGATGAGGGTGGAGCCTTCGCGCCCTATCTGTACGGCGTAGATGCCGGGGGGGAGACAGGGTAGGGGGATGGTGGCTTGCTGAAGGCCCTTGGCCAGTGATGCCGTGTGGCGCAGGCGGCCGTCGACGGAATAGATGCCGACGGTGACGGACTGTTCGGCGGGTTGCGGAAGAGCAACGCGCAACTGCTTGCCGGAGAGACGGACATCGGCCTGAGTGTGACGAGCGGATACCGACTCGATGGCGTCGATGCCTAGGAGATAGAGCAGACCGCGATAGACGTCGATTTCTCCGTAGCCATAATAGTTGTTGGGATAGCTGAGCTGCGGCTCGGGCTGGCGTGCTGTGTGAGCAATGACATCGAGAGCCTGTTCGGGTGTGAGGTCGGGCCTGGCCTGTAGCCAAAGAGCAATGGCCCCGGCCACAGCCGGGCATGACATTGACGTGCCGGTGGCACTGTGCCATGTATAGGTGCGCCCGTTGAGGTCGAAGCGTTCCACATCCCATGTTGCCTCATCGACATCGGGATGCTTTTCCAGAAAGAAACTGCTGCTCGACGAGACGATGTTGTTGCCAGGAGCTACAACATCGGGTTTGATGCGACCGTCCATCGTAGGTCCGATGGACGAAAACTCCACCCTCAGCCCCTGCTCGCCCAGCCAGTATTTCTTCCAGTTGCCCCAGACGTTCTGTATGCTGTCGCGATAGGTAGTGGCACCGACGCTGATAATGCAGGGCGCACTCGACGGCGAGTGTATGTCGTGACCGTATTCGCCGGCATTGAGCAAAGGGTTGAGGTCGCTGGATACCATCTTTGCACTGCCCCGCCAGAACTCCACCTCGGCGCGGCGGCCCAGCACCTCGAGCGAGAGCGGCACGTCGTAGCCGATGGTTCGACCATTGCGATAGAACACCAGATCGTAGCACATCTCCTTGGCCTCGTAGCAGGAGGGATAGGCCATGACCTGCAGCGAATCCAAGCCAAGGGGATAGAGGGTGATGAGCGAGTCCTGGGTAGCGAGCAGTTGTCTGGTAGAGAGAAGAATGGTGTCGTTGCCGGCAGCATCGTAGGCCACCAGCCGCAGCGTGAAGTCGTGTGCCGACTTGAGCGTGGAAAAAAACAGTTCCCATCCTTGAAGGAAGGTGCCCATCGATGCCGTTCCCGTGTCCTTGCGGAACCACGACTTCAGATAGCCGTTGTTGCCTGCGGCAGCCACCAGAATACGCCCGGGACCAACCAGATTGGCGAGCATCTTATAGAAGAGCATGTCGTAGCCCGCAAAGTCCTGACTGCTGCCCTCGCTGAACGACGCCACGCAGGGCTTGCCCACGCTCTTTGCATAGTCGAAAAGATATTTGAACCCCAGCGCGTCGGTGGCGAAGGTGAACTCGCCCCACAACTCCTGCGGGATGGAATCGCGACTCTCGCTCACGGCATTGCTGACGAGACAGATGTCGCTCTCAGGCGCCATGCCCCTGAAGGGGGAGTCATAGCCGCTGCCGGCAGCGATGCCGGCGGTGTGGGTGCCGTGCCACTGGTCGGCCGCATCGCGAGAGTGGGCAAGCGCGAGCAGTTCGGCTTTGCCCCGATAGTCTCGCCCAACAGGCAAGGTGCTGCCAATGGTGTCGAGCGAGAGCATGTCCCAGAGGCGGCTGATGCGATAGTGCTGACCGGAAGGGTCGAAGAAGGTGGGGTGGGTGAGGTCGAAACCGATGTCCATCAGTCCCACGACGACCCCCTGGCCGGTGAACGCCTGTGGGAGGCTGATGCCCTGATAGACGGGAAGGGCGTTGATATGACGGGCCAGCGAGTCGGTGAGCACATGACCGGAAGGGCGTGCCTCGATGCGGCAGACATGCGAGTTGAGTGAAAGACGGGCGAGCTCGTACAGAGGGATGCGTGCAATATGGATATTGCCAGTATGAGCCAGACTACTGCTGTTGTAGCGGTGGAAGAGAGCGTCGGCATCCGCTCCGTCGGCGATTTCCACAAAAGCGCATACGGCAGGCTCATGACGAAGGGCCGGCCCGGAGCGGCTCTCGCTGCTCTGGCGCTGCTGCGTCCTGACCAGCTGGCGCAGCCAAGGCGAGAGCTTGCCCATGTGCGCATTGCCGGCATGGGCAGAGAGCGTGAAGGCAGAGATGAGAACAAGGAGCAGGAACTTTTTCATGGTTCATTCTTTTAAAGCATCGCGACATTGCTCCATGAGCCATTTCGGCGTAGACGTAGCCCCGCAGATGCCCACCGTCCCGATGCCCTTCAGCCATGCAGCATCAATCTCTTCCGGCCCCTCGATAAGATGACAGTTGGGGTTGACGCGCAGACACTCGTTGAAGAGCACCTTGCCATTGCTGCTCTTGCGTCCGCAGACAAAGAGGATGAGGTCGTGCTTGGCAGCAAAAGAAGAGATGCTGGGCATGCGGTTGGCCACCTGCCGGCAGATGGTGTCGAACGACTGGAAACGTGCCGTGGGCTGTATGTGCTCCTGAATGTAGTCGATGATGCGGTGGAACTCGTCGAGGCTCTTCGTGGTCTGCGAGTAGAGGAAGATGTCGTGGGAGAAGTCGAGCGTTTTCACATCGTCGAACTTCTCAATGACGACGGCCTGTCCCTGCGTCTGTCCTACCAGTCCCAACACCTCGGCGTGGCCGTTTTTCCCGAAGATGACGATGGATGACTTGGAGACCGCTGACGGTGCCTCGTATTGTTTTTTGATGCGCTTCTGCAGTTGCAGCACCACGGGGCAGGTAGCATCGATGATCTCGATGTTGTTGTTGAGGGCCAGCAGGTAGGTCTCAGGCGGTTCGCCGTGGGCGCGCAGCAGCACCTTCGCGTTGTGCAGCTGCGCCAGCTGTTCGTGATTGATGGTGATGAGGCCCATGCGTCTTAGCCTTTCGCACTCCATGCCGTTGTGTACGATGTCGCCCAGGCAGTAGAGCCTGGTGCCTTTTGCCAGTTCTTCCTCGGCCTTCTTTATGGCAGTGGTCACGCCGAAGCAGAATCCGCTGCCGCTGTCGATTTCAATCTGTATCATTCTTGTGTTGTCTTATCTGCTGAAAATAGCTGTCGAGCAGGTCCTGTGCAGCCACGAAACTGGTTTTCTGTCCCTGCAGGACGGCCTGTTCGGCCTGTATCAGCTGCTGCCGGATGAGCGGATGGTTATAGAAATTGAGGCGCAAGTGCTCGTTGATGCTCTCATACATCCAGTACTTCGCCTGCTCGTTGCGGCGATAGTCGAAGTAGCCGTTGTGCCTTACGAAGTCGATGTATTCGTAGATCATGTCCCACACCTCTTTGACCCCAGTGCCGTAGAACCCACTATAGCAGAGCACCTTGGGCAGCCACCCGCTGTCAGGTCTTGGGAAGAAATGGAGTGCGTTTCGGAAGTTAGTGGCCGCCATGTGGCAGCGGTCGACATTGTCGCCGTCGCATTTGTTGATGACGATGCCATCGGCAATCTCCATGATTCCCCGCTTGATGCCCTGCAGCTCGTCGCCGGTGCCCGCCACCTGTATGAGCAGGAAGAAGTCGACCATGGAGTGGCAGGCGGTCTCGCTCTGTCCTACGCCCACGGTCTCGACGAAAATCTTGTCGAAGCCAGCCGCCTCGCATAGGATGATGGTCTCCCGCGTCTTTCGAGCCACCCCGCCCAGCGAGCCCGCCGACGGGCTTGGGCGGATGAACGAGTCGGGATGGAGTGCCAGTTTTTCCATGCGCGTCTTGTCGCCGAGAATGCTTCCCTTGGTGCGCTCGCTCGAAGGGTCGATGGCCAGTACTGCCAGACGGCCTCCGTGTTCGCGCAGGACATGCATGCCGAACTCGTCGATAGACGTGGACTTGCCCGCTCCCGGCACACCGCTGATGCCTACGCGGATGCTGTTGCCACTGTAGGGCAGACAGCGGTTGATGACCTCCTGCGCCTTCAGCTGATGGTCGGGGTTGACACTCTCTATCAGCGTGACGGCCTGAGAGAGGATGGTCACGTCGCCCTTCACGATGCCCTCGACCATCTCGCCCACCGACAGTTCGCGGCGGCGGAAACGGCTTCGCTTCAGATAAGGATTGATGATGGAGGGCTGCTCAACGCCGCTGTTTACCTGCAGGCCGGTGTATTCGGAGCTGTTTTCGGGATGTTCCATGATGTGCAGTCTATTTGATGTTAATCTTGATAATCACTTTCGCCTGGTCAGGGTCATTGGTAATCATGAGCAGTCGAGGCTTGGTTTTTTGTCGGAGAAGCCTCACGCGGTCGGCCGTTACCTTCAGCTTGGTTTGCTCGCCGGGCTGCAGGCTGCGCTTGCCAAGGGTAAGCTTCAGCCCGGGAGTGAACATTTGGAGGGATGAAATCTCAAGAGGCGTGCGCCCCTTGTTGGCAATGGTGATGACCTCCGACTTTCGGATCTTCCCGTCGATGAGCCCCAAGACCAGCGAGTCGGCAGAGAGGGTCATCTGGGGAGCAAATTGCTTGTTCTTGCCGTCGAAGGTGGTAAGGTCGGGCAAGGCAACCACGGTGACAGGCATCTCCGTGCCGGGCTGCACCTTCTCGCCCAGCTGGCTGGCCAGGTGGATGGTGGTCTGGGTGAGTCCGTCGCCGTGAATTTCCTGCGAATTGAGCGTCAGCGTGATGGTTCCTGCCTGTCCGGGGCGCAGCAGTCCCGGTTCGATGGCAGCGGTGAGATAGGCAGGCAGGTGCTGCACGTTGGGAGTGATGGTCTCAGAGCCGTTGTTCATGATGTGAATCACCTGCTGTGGCATGTCGCCACGGTTCACGTTGTCGAACTCCAGCACGTTCATGTCGGTGAGCAGGTCGCCCATCTCATAAGGGTAAGTGCCGCTATAGTCCTGCAGAACAGAGAGGACGATGCCCTTCATGGTGAGGAAGACCGGCTGGTCGGAGGCACTGGTGAAAAGGGCCGCCTGCTTCACATAGTGACCCAGCATGCGGCCGTCATAGGTCAGTTCGATGGTACATTTCTCGCCAGGTCCCAACCCCTTTTTCGGCAGGCTGACCTTCGTGCATCCGCAGTCGGGCTTTACATCGAGCAGGGTGAGCCGCTTCAGACTCTTGTTCTTCAGCTCAAACTTAGCCGTGACAGGCATCATATAGACAGACTTGCCGCAGTCAATCGTCCTTTTCTCGATGACAAGTTTTTGGGCTTGCATGCACAGGGAAAGCACGGAAAGCAGGGCAAGGGTCTTCACTCTTTTTGTCGTGATCATAAATATAATAAGGATTAAGTGTTAATTCAGTAATGTTTATTCTGTGACAGAAAGGGTCAGAGAATGAGTAGTGGCGCGGAACTCGGGAGCGTAGGCACACTGGGCTGTGCAGGTCCCCGTCTCGTATAGTCCGGTGCGGTCGATATAGTATTCGGTCTCTATGACGTGCTTGCCTTTAGTCAGGAGGTCGAAGAAATAGTGCGTGGCGTTGTCCTTGGGGGTGCAGTAGGCACCGTCGCGGTAGCCGCTCAGCTGCACAACGGGTTCCATGCAGGCAGCACGGCGGTCGATGACTTCCACAAAGTCGAGGTCGCGCTGCGCTGTGATGGTGATGCGCACCTTGACGCGCTGACCGAGGGTCATAGTGGAGAGGGAAGAGGGGATGATTTCGCGTTTCACGCTCAGTTCGCTGCCCTGATCGGCAATGTCCTTTGCAGGTTGCATGAACTGGGCATAGACCGCTCCCCAACTGGTGCCGGAAGATGTTTTTTCGGCCGAGAACGTCTTTGCTCCCTGTGCGTGGACGGTGGTCTTTACATAGCCGATGCCAGCTGTGGCGTGGGAGGTTTCCAGTTCCTGACCGTCCATCTTCAGCACCGTCCGAGCCTGTGGCTTCAATGCCTGCTGGTTGCCGTTGAGGAAAGCGTAGATAGCATCAGCACTATTGATAGGAGTGTCCCAGGCCTGGGTTCGCTTCTCCTGCAGGAGCCAGCGGCGCATCTCGTCGATAGTTGCGGTGTCAGAGGGGGTAAGCCGTTGTATGGCCTCGATAGCTGCCACCTGAGTGGGTATGCGATAGTCGCGCCAAGAGTAGGCGGCACGGTGCGTGTCATAGTAGCGGCCCATGTCCTCCTTATAGACGGTGTGCTCTTTGAGACTCTTGATATATAAAGGATCATTCAGGATGACAGCAGAGAGTGCCTTTTCGTAGATGGTCTGCTGCCTGGTCTCCTTCTTGAGCAGGTTCTTCAGATAAGTCTGGGCATCGGCTACATCGGGAGACGGCTGGCGAGCGTCAAGCGTGGTGATGTAAAGATATTGCAAGGCCTTGTAGCTGGGGAACGACTGTCGATGACCTTTCTTCTCCTCCTTCTTCATGTCGGCAACAAGAAGCAGGATCTCTTTGTCCATGAACTTAAACGACTTGTTCAGCATCTGCCGTACCTCGTTTTTCGCCTCTGTCATCTGCAGCAGACGTACCATCATCTCGCTTACCTCAACGGTCATGTAGAAAGAGCCGCGCATGCCGGGCCACCAGCTCCATGAACCGTCGCTGTTCTGCAACTTCTGCAGTTGGTCGATGGCCGATGAAAGGCGGGTCTGTATGCTGTTGTGATCGAAGAAGTCTGCCAGACGGTGTTTTTGCTCCGTCTCGCGGTTGGCATCCGTCACCCAGGGCGTCTCGCTGAGCAGGAGATCCTTCAGGTTTTTGTTTTTCTCAAGCTCACTCAGCAAGGAGGGCTCTGCTCCCTTCTCCTGTTGCCACGTCTCGAACACGTGCTTAGCCTGCGGGTTCTGCTCCAGGATGTGAAGGCCCAGTCTGTTGGCATAGAGGGATGCAGCCTGACAGATGGCACACCCGTCGTGTGGATGACCAATGGTGGGCAATGCCTGGATCATGAGCCAAGCGGGATTGTTGGTGTACTCAATGGTGAATTGAGGTTGGCTGCCTGTTTCGGGTAGTAAGCGGGCAATGTCGACAGTCTTCGTGCCCGGTTGCGTCTGGGTGAAGGGAACGGCGACGGTGACGCGCTCGCGGTTGGGAATGACGGGCAGATAGTGCTGCTCTCCGTCGCTGAACGTTTCGCCTGAAACCAGCATCTTGCATACGAGAAGAGCGTAGTCTTGCAGTGCGGCACCCTTCACTTGGAACGTGACGGCCTGGGTGCTGTTTGCCGGAAGCAAGCAGTCTGTCTGTTGTGAGAGAACCGTCTCTCCGCTCTCCGGGTCTTCTAAAATGAGCATGGTTTTACCGCTCACTTCCTGTTCACCGGTATTGAAAATACGTGCAGAGAGGGTGGCTTCATCGCCCACGCGAACGAAGCGTGGCATGTTAGGCTGAATCATCACGTCTTTCTTGGCAATGGCCTCGCCATTGAGCATGCCATACATCAAGTCGGGCGTATGTGCAATGGCCGCGAAACTCCAAGTGGTAAGGCTCTCCGGCAGGGTGAACTTGATGCTTACACGCCCGGTGCTGTCGGCCAGCAACTGCGGATAGAAGAAGGCGGTCTCCTGCAGGTTCTCGCGCAGTTGTAGTTCGGTTGCCTTTTCCTCCGGGGCAGCGGCCGCTTCCTTCTGGTTGAGCATGTCAGCACTTCCTGCGACATCAAGTGCGCCGATGTGCCCCTGGAGTGCTGCTTCGTCAACAGAGTCATAGACAGCGTTTTCCACCGTAGCTTCGCTTATCACCTCTGCAGCTCCAATAGCCCTGCTTCCCATCTTTGCAGCGGTCTTATATAGGATAGGGCCTCTGCGCCGCCACATGGAAGGATAGCAGTCGGAGTCGAAGTGGCTGAAGTCCAGTTCGCTGACAGTCAGGTGCTTGATTTGCTGCGAACCGTTGAAATAATTGCCTCCCCAGTTGACAGGATGCCATCTTAATGAGGGGAGCGGGATGCTGGTGAAAGGCTTGAAGCTCCATGTATTGCCATCGGTCAGCTGGTCGAGGCTTTTATCGTAGAGCGTGGCTAAGAGTTGTGCAGGTTTTTCCGTAATATGTCCGTCGGGGCCGGTGATGCAGAGTGTCCATTCTTCTTGCTGGCCAGGAGTGAGACGGTTGCGGAAGGTCTCCCACTTCATGCGCAACTGTTTGTCGGGCAGGGGACGGCGGATGGTCGTGGTGTGAAAGTGTGCTTTCCCCTCTTTTATCCAGGCATACGCGAGAGCGAGGCCGTTGCCGTACTCTTCTTTGTAAGTGAATTTGCGGTTGATGAGCTCATTGCTCTTATCAATAGCACCACATTCGATGACAGTATTGCCGGAAACGATGGCGTAGACAATATGAACATCCTTGGCCGAGGAACCCACTTGCAGGGTGACGGGCTTTCCGTTATTGGGGAATAGCTGGTCGGACAAGTAGAACCAGTCATCGGTGTCGAAGGCGGGCCGCTTGTCATCGAGCGAGAAAACAGCAAATTCGCGCTTGAGCGTGTCGTTGCCAAGGGTAGCTTCCAAAAAGTGCTTTCCGCTTTTTAAGGGTGGGAGAGCAATACCTTCCTGTGTTTGTGCAGACAGCCATTTGCCGTTGTCTATGCGATAGGAGAGGGTGTTGTCCAGTTCAGTGCCTGCAGCATTGCGCAAGTGGAACGTTATTTTCGGGTGGCTCTCCATCAGGATTTTTTCCTCAAGGTCTACGGTCAAGGCCGTGTTCCGGTTGCCTAAAGGTAACGACAGTTCGCCGTGGTGGGTCTCCCCGGCAGCATCGGTCACGTCGGCCGTGGCTATGAAGTTGCAGAACAAGGGCTGGTCGGTTTCCGGTAGCACAAGGGGCATTTTCATCTCAAAATGTCCGTCGGCATCGGTCACGGCCTCTCCGGCCAACACTTCTTGGTCCTGTTCACCCTTAGTCATGGAGACCGTGTTCCAATAGCGGTAGTTGGAAATCCACCACCAGGCGCGTCTGCGCTCCACGCGATAACTGACGCGAGCCCCCTGCACCGGCACGCCCGCATAGCTACGGGCCGTTCCTTTCACCGTGAGCGTGTCGCCAGCCTTATAGTCTTCGGCAGGCTTGGCCATCTCCACTTGGAAGGTGGGGCGCTTGTATTCTTCCACACGGAAGAAGCGGGTCTGGTTGCCTGCGCCCTGAATGGTTACGCGATAGTCACCAGAAAGACCAGAAGAAGGCAGAATGAAGTCGGTGGCCACGGTGCCGTATTCATCGGTAGTAAGAGTCTTTTCTTCCACCACTTTGTAGTTGGCATCGCGCAAGATGGCCTTAACGGTCTTGGCATTTTTTGCCTGATGCTCAAACCCGTTTGTTATGTTGTAGATGATGGCTGCTACATGCACCGTCTGCCCGGGGCGATAGATGGCACGGTCGGTGAAGACCTCCGTCCTTTCTGTCTTTTTAATGCCTTCGTGAAAAGAATACTGACCGTAGATGTTCATCGGGGGCAGTGCCCGGTCGCCCTTGATGGTGGTAAAGGCGTATTGGTTCTGATGGCCCTCCTTGTAGGTGTAGATACATTCACCGCAGGCATCGGTAGTCAATGTCGTTATAGGGCCGGTTGCTCGTCGGGAGAGGGGTGAGGTCAGTCGGATAGAAGCCCCTTTGACCGGCTGGCCTGTTGTGGCATTGACCACGACATAGCGAGTCCGGTTGTCGGGTAGCGACTGCATGAGAAGACGCAAGTCGCTGACGAAATAAAGCTGGCGCGACACTTGGGTCGATGGCTTTGAGTAAAACTCAATGAGATAGACCCCTACGGGCAGTGCCGGCAAGGTCATGGAATCCTGAAACGACTCGTATTCGGCATGCTCGCTAAAATGGCGGGTTGTTGTCTGGGGGAGGAGAGTGAGTAGCGGTTTCAGCTTCTTATAATCGCTCTCATTGTCTGGATT
>Ga0310697_10006287_pt1 | contig 11318 bp, 3 predicted proteins | sample 172DNAGHGlowgp2_FD_203883 | JGI IMG/M metagenome (GOLD analysis project Ga0310697, IMG submission 203883) | Sheep rumen microbial communities from Palmerston North, Manawatu-Wanganui, New Zealand - 1728 DNA GHGlow gp2 (v2) (version 2) | ecosystem: Host-associated > Mammals > Digestive system >... | reverse complement strand
GAGGAAAGACCTATCGGTGGACTCGGAATATTCCTGGTCAGAGAAATGATGGACAGCGTGAATTATGAAAGGGTGGGCGGAAAGAACATCCTGACTCTCAGAAAACATTTCAAATCATCATGAACAAAGCGAATTTCTATTTCAGTTGGATATTGGCATTATCGACAGCCGTCGCTATAATTGCCGCAAACAGCATATTCACGCCTTCTTTGGCATATATAGCGAGGGATTTAGGAGTGGAGGAAGAGGTTGCGGCTTCAAACATGGCGATAAGCAGAGGTATGATGATTATTTGTATGTTCACTTTTGGGGCTTATTCTAATCTTTTCACCAGCAGGAGGCTTATGCAAGGAGCTTTGGCGATTGGCATGCTGAGTTGCGCAATCAGTGCTTCTGCAGTCAACATCACTATGTTCAATATGGCCCAGGGGGTGGAGGCTGTGTCAAGAGCCATGATTATGTTGACAGTTCAGTTGTGGATTGCTGGAATCAGCAATGAAAAGACGCTTACAACACGTCTCGGATTGTATGCCATCATTATCACCATTGCACCTATTGGAGCGCCTACTATCGGCGGTTTAGTAGCCGACTGCATGTCATGGAGATGGAGTTTTGTGTTTTTGGGAATTCTTATGGCTGTCATGCTGATTTTGTTGAGTTGTTTCAGGATTGAGGAAGCGGAGCCTTCAAGAAAACGCTTTAACTTGAAAGAGAAATGGAACGACTATAAGGATGTGATCATTCATTCTCCGATATTGAAAATGACGGCTTCCGTCTGTTGGATGGCATGGATTGACGGAGCGTATATGGCAATTGTCTCATTCATGTTCGTAGACGAACTGGGGTTGAAAGCGTCAAGTCTGGGAATGATTATACTCACATATGTGATTGGGGCGTTCGCAGGACGATTCCCAGTGATGTATCTTCAAAAACATTACAGCCAGCGTGCCACGTTCCTATATCATCAGATTGTGGTACTCATCGCAACCGTTGGTGGAGCGACGTGGTATTTCATGACTGGTTCTCACTCCATCATTGAAATTGCCATAGTGATGGCGCTATTTGGATTCGGATTCAGCGGACTGTATATCTATAGCCTTGGAAGCAGTATGTTGATTGACAACGAGCGTAAAAGCGTATTTGCCAGCGTGTTCAACAGCGCTTATAATGTGGCTGCCATGTTGGGCGTGGTAAGCATACAGATTCTCTACGGCTTCGATATTACATCTATTAAAATCTACCAGATTGTGCTGTGTGTGGCAACTGTGGGTATGCTAATTTGCATACCGTTGCATCTCAGTAGTTTAAAGAAACTCTCAAAAGAATCAAAATGACGGCTCTATGGAAAACACTTCAACCACAATAATAGAATTGTTCCGAAAACAGGTGAAATGCCGGCCCGACCATACGGCGATTGTATGCGGAGAACAACAACTTACATATCGTGAGGTTGATGCTTTCACCGATTCCATCGCTATGTTGATTAAAGAGATGGGCATAGGAGAAGAGGATGTTGTAGCGGTGCTTATTCACCGAAACTTGTTTCTGGCGTTGATTCCTTTGGCAGTAGCCAAGGCTGGATGTGCTTATCTGGCGCTTGACTACAGTTATCCTGAAGAGAGGATTCGATGGATGATGGAAGATGCATCCGTAAAACTGCTTTTTGCTGATACCGACTTGTTGGAAATGTTCGGAGACATCTCGGTTCCGGTGTTTACAACAGAATACATTAATGAGCAGAGGAGGTTTTCTGGAGATGATGCCGTTGAGGCGGATGTCAGTCAGAATTCTCTCCTTTCCATCATTTATACCAGTGGTTCAACGGGTGTGCCGAAAGGTTGTATGATTACACGCCAGAATGTGGTGGAGCTTGCTTTATCGTCTATCAGCGCTTTTAATTTGGAACCGAATTGCCGGCATGCAAACTATGCCAGTTTCTCTTTCATTCCTTCCGTGCTCGACATTTTCTCCGCTCTTTTGACTGGCGCCACTCTCTATATCGTGCCTGAGGAAATACGTTATGACTTCAACGCACTTGAGAACTATTTCAACGACAATGCCATTACATCAACATTCATGACCACTCAGGTGGCACGTCAGTTTGTACTCTCATGCCAATGCCCTGCATTGAAGACAATTATGGGGGGTGGGGAGAAACTTTCTGCCATCACACCTCCTGAAGGACTGCGTTTCCTCAATGGTTATGGGTCAAGCGAGTGTGTAGGACTAATTTCCTGTTTTGAAGTGAAGACGGCAATGGAAAACACTCCTGTAGGTAGGCCGGCAGGCAATTTCCATGCATATGTGGTGGACTCTCAAGGACTGCTGGTGCCAGATGGAAATGAAGGCGAACTGTGGCTCTCCGGTCCTCAGTTGTGCAGAGGATACTTCAACCGTGAGGAGCAGACATCAAGTGACTTTACTTCCAACCCTTTTGAAAAGACTGAGGGATATGAACGGGTTTTCCATACTGGCGACATCGTAAAGAAAGATTCTGACGGAAACATTGTGTTTGCCTGCAGAAAAGACAATATGGTGAAAATTAGGGGGTATCGCATAGAACTGGGTGAAATCGAACATGTCATACTGCAATATCCCGATATTTCATCCGCCGTTGTCACCACGTTTGATGACGGAAATGGCGGACTGACTCTTGCTGCTTATTTTGTGGCTGACAAAACCGTCGACATCGATGCTCTCACAAGTTTTATAAGTGAGGTCAAACCTCAATATATGGTGCCGGCATTTATCACACAACTGCCACAACTCCCGTTGAACACCAATATGAAGGTGGATAAGGCTGCACTCCCTATGCCACAGATAACCGGATGCACGCCATCTGGCGACACTGAGTTCAGTGAGTCGGAAAAAGAGATTGCGCAGATTGTGGAAAATGTGATGTCCATAGAGGCGTTGGGACTTGATTCTCTTCTGCGTTATGCAGGGTTGACTTCCATCATGGCAATGCGAATTGCCTCATTGCTGTTTAAACGTTATGGAGTGCAAATTGACGCCAAGACAATCTTGAAAGAAGGCAGCATACGAAGTCTGTCGGTGATGGTCGAAACGAATAAGATTATTTCAAACAGGCAAGAAATAACGGACTCGTCGGACGAACTACCGTTGTCGGCGTCGTTGACATCTGCACAGACGGGTATTTACATTGAATGTGCAAGCGAACCGGAGGCTGTTACATATAACATTCCGTTTGTGGTGAGATTCCCGGGCAGGGTAAAATCCAAGCAATTGGCGGAAGCGATTAAAGATGTGATTAATGTCCATCCTTTGATGAAAGCACACTTCGAAGTGAAGGGGGATGACATCATTCAGGTTCTGGATTTGAATCAGAATTATAACATATTTCAGAAGCAAATGAATGCGGAGGAGTTGGACGCTTATATCTCTGAATTTGTAAGACCGTTTAACTTGCAAACCGGACCACTCTATCGATTTGAAATTATTGAATGTGAACAAAAGACAGTCTTGCTTTTTGACGTTCACCACCTAATTTTTGACGGCTCTTCCGTTGACTTGCTGATCAGGCAGGTATGCAACAGGCTCGACGGCATTATGCCTGAATCGGAATCTTTGTCTTATCTGCAGTTTGCCTTGATGCAAAAGAAGGATACGGAGGAAGCATCAAAAGCGTTCTTAAAGGAGGTGATGCAGGACTATGAGAACGCCACTGAAATTCCGGTTGACCGTAAAAATGAACAGGGGAAAACTGGTGTTTTGCAACGATATGTGGAACATGTAGAATGGAAGCCGATTCACGACTTCTGCAACAAGCAAGACATCACTCCGGCACATCTGCTTCTGGCTGCCACCATTTACACAGCCTCCCGTTATACTAATTCTCGAGACATCTACCTGTGCAGTGTGAGCAGTGGACGTGGCAATTTGAAGCTTGCCGACACAACGGGAATGTTTGTCAACACGCTTCCTGTTCATGGACATATAGGCGAGGGTAGTGTGTTGGAATTCCTGCAGCAAACTCGTGACAGGTTTGAACTCTCTCTGAAGCATGAGGACTATCCATTTGCTAAAATAGCGGCAGAATATGATTTCAAACCGCAAATATCATTTGTCTATCAGGCCGGACTGCTTTCACATTATATCATCGGCAACGAAACCGTTCACGTGAAAAGCCTTGAAACACGGGTGCCGAAATTCAAACTGCAGATACAGGTGTTTGAAGGGGAAATCCATGTCCTCTACGATGACGCATACTATTCTCAGCAAACTATAGGCGGATTGGCTGAATCGCTACATTCCGTTGTAAACCATTTCATGGAAAACGCAGACCAACGCTTGAGAAACGTGTCTATCATGAGCGAAAACCAGAAGGCATTTGTGGAGGGAATTCGTTACGGAGGGAAAGGAGAACCGAAATTCAGACTGTTCTATGATTCCATTACCCATTGGGCAAAGGTAAAACCCGAAGAAACGGCTCTCGTGGCATGCGATGCATCTTTCTCTTATGCAGAGATGGATGACGTCACCTCTAATATAGCCAACGCATTGGCTAAGATGGGGGTGAAACTGGGTGATAGGGTGGCATTGCTCTTGCCGAGAACAAGCCGACTGATTCTTTCTATGTTTGGTGTACAGAAAGCGGGAGCCGCATATATTCCTTGTGACCCTGAATATCCGGAAGACCGTGTGAAACTGATTCTGGAAGACAGTGAGGCAAGATTTATCATCACTACTGATGACCGATTGAACAGCGTGCCAGAAGGCAAGGGGGTAGATGTGGAGACACTATTGGCTCCTGTTGAAGGAAATTATATACATTCCGAACCTACTCCCGATGACCTCGCTTATCTCATCTATACCAGTGGATCTACAGGCCGCCCGAAAGGAGTTATGCTGCGACACGAAGGGGTATGCAACTACTCTACTGCCGACCCTGCAAATGTGGAGGCATACGCTGTGGCAAATGCAGCAAAGACGGTATTGGGAGTGACCACCATATCTTTCGACGCTTCACTACATGAAATAGGCATATCGCTGTTCAACGGATTGACGTTAGTGCTTGCGGACGAAGAACAGACTAAAAACCCTATGATGATGGCGGAACTCATCAGAAAACATCATATAGGATATGTGTCGGCCACACCGTCACAATGGCAGACGTGGATATACAGCAACGAATTCGTGGAAGCCATAAAGAAGGTGCCTATCATACGATTTGGGGGAGAAAAACTGCCCGAAAGTCTGTTGCATCAGATGCAGGAACTCACTCCGTCACGGATAATAAACACTTATGGACCTACTGAAACTACTGTGTCGTCTAATATCCAGGAACTCACATCGGCTGAGCGTGTCACTGTGGGACATCCGCAATTCAATGTTGTGGAATTCATCGTGGACTGCGATGGAAACGAACTGCCTGTAGGTGTGGTCGGTGAACTCTATATTGGTGGAAAAGGAGTAGGAAGAGGATATAACAAACTCGATGAAATGACGAATGAGCGATTCGTCGACTATCATGGGACACGGATTTATAAGTCGGGCGACTATGCGAAATGGTTACCCGACGGGGATGTCGTCATTTTAGGGCGTACCGACCACCAGATAAAACTACGTGGACTGAGAATCGAACTCGGAGAAATTGAAACGGCAATCAGCAATTATCCAGGTGTAAGGCAGACGCTGGTTATGATTCGCAAATTGGGAGGGGTAGAGCATCTTTGTGCTTACTATACTGCTGACATGCCTATAGACCCTAATGATTTAAGGGAGGGAATTGCAAAACATCTTACTGAATACATGGTGCCGACTGCATACCTACAACTGGAAAAGATGCCGATGACTCCGAATGGGAAAACCGACGTCAAATCATTGCCGGAACCGCAACTTGCGGGAAAAACGGGGTCTGCAGCTAATGCGCCAAGACAACTCAACCGATTGGAGAAAGAGATTGTATACATCTTGAGCGGAATTTTGGGAACAGAAGACATCGACATAGAGGCGCCGTTGAACACATTAGGCATCACATCACTTACTGCCATCAGGTTGGCGGTGCAGATACAGCAGAAGTTCAATGTGCCGCTCAATGCGAAACAGCTGGTGAAAAACGGCACTGTTCTGTCCATAGAAGACAGCATAATATCTCACTTGCTTACAATGCCTGTTTCGCCAAATAAAGCGGAAAGCACAGATGAGAAAATACTCTCCGCTCCGCTTTCGTTTGCACAGACCGGGGTGTATTTCGAATGTATGAAGGCTCCTACGGAAATAATCTATAACATTCCGTTTAAGATGAAGATGCCTGAGGGAATCACTCCTGACCAACTCAAGCAGGCGGTAATCGATGTGGTTAAATGCCATCATCAATTCGGCATACATTTCGATATTTCGGAAAGCATGGTGACTCAGACTATAGATGTGGAGCAAACTGTTAAAGTGGGGATGAAAAAGATGTCAGAGGAGATGTTGAAGGAATATTGTAAGCAGTTTGTTCAGCCGTTCAACCTAAAGAAAGGACCGCTTTATCGCTTTGAGGTGGTGGAAACTACAGAAAATCTCTATCTGCTCGGGGACATACATCATCTTATTTTTGACGGTGGTTCGCACGACCTTTTCAACCAGCAAATTTGTATGCGTTTGGAAGGGAAAGCTATAGATGAAGAGAAATACACACTTATTGATTTCACTATCGATGAACAGAAGGCAGACCAGACTGATGCAAAAGCATTTTTTGACGAGCAGATGAAGGAATGTGAAGGTGCTACGGACATACCGGCTGACCTCAAGTCGGGGGCAAAACATGGAAAACTGAAGTGGACCGGAGCACCGTTCGATTTGGATGGATTAACGGAATTCTGCAAGCGTGAGAATGTCACTCCAGCGACGGTGACTCTCGCTGCCGCTATGTATACAATCGCTCGTTATGCTAATTCTTATGATGTCTATATCAGTACAATCAGCAACGGACGTTCGAACCTGAAGATATCCAATACGATGGGCATGTTTGTAAACACCCTTCCGCTGGCTGCACATATAAAGGATGGCTCGGTGATGGAATTCATCAGGAATACTGCAGAGATATTTGAGAAGACCATTTCGTTTGAACAGTATCCTTTCGCACAAATTGCCGACAGTTATGGATTCCGTCCAAACATTTCATTCGCATACCAGTTGGGAGTGATGAACGAAACAAAGATAAACGGAAAGCCAATCAACATTGAACCTTTGGATTTGGATGTGCCGAAATTTAAAATCGACATCTTCATCACTATGCACAACAATGTGCCGGAAATAAGAATCGGATTTGATGACGCATTCTATTCTGAGGGATTTATAAGGCAACTATGCGAAAATATGGCTACGGTCGTTTCTCATTTCATCCAGAATAAGGAAACACCGGTTAGGAATATTTCGATGCTCAACGAAAAACAATGTCGGGAAATCATTGCTGCGTCGGCAGGAAAACCTTTAGACGTGGACATAAACCGCACTTTTGCAAACAGCTTCTCCATACAGGCGGAAAAAACGCCCGACAGGTTGGCGGTAGCTGACGACAAGCAAGAACTTACATATGGGGAGATGGAAAGACGGGCGAACATCCTGGCTGACAAACTCATTAAGGCCGGGGTGAAAGCCGACAGTTTTGTGGCGGTAGGATTGGAAAGGACTGTGTTGTTCCCGATTACCGTGCTTGCCATACATAAAGCAGGGGCGGCATATCTACCTCTGGATTTGGAATATCCGAATGAGCGACTGCAATACATGATGGAAGATTCGCAAGCGCCGGTATTGGTAACTACTCATGATGTGTTGACAGAAAAGAGGAAAGGTGGAGAGTTCAAAGTAGCGAACATCATTCTGTTGGATGATATGGATTGGACAGAAGATGTGCATGAAATCGACAAATCCAAACCTGAAGGACTGGCATACATCATTTACACCAGCGGCTCTACGGGAAAACCGAAAGGGGCGATGCTGCACCAGGCGGGACTGAGCAATTTCATCGCATCGGTCATTGACTTCACGTCCCTCAACAAAGACGACAGGATTGCCCATCATCGAAGTTTCAGTTTCGACGCACATATCGAAGACCTCTATCCTGTTCTGACATTGGGAGGTAGCCTCCATATCATGCCAAGTGATATACGCAAAGACCTTCAAAAAATGTATCAGTTCATCATGGAACATAAAATAACCGGGGGTGGGTATGCCACGCCTATGGCTATTCTTATGCTCAACAATTTTGACTTGCCGGTACGTTATATCACTGCAGGAGGTGACAAACTTGCCGGAGTGAAAAGCGACCACATCGACATCATAAATGTTTATGGTCCTACGGAATGCACTGATGACACTAACTATTACATCATGCAACGGGGAAAGGATTACGACAACATTCCGATTGGAACGACGATTCCGAATTGTTGGAGTTTCATAACCGACCCCGACGGTAATCTCCTGCCGAATGGTGTCGCGGGTGAACTTTGCTTTGCAGGCATTCAGGTGGGATACGGTTACTGGAACATGCCGGAAAGAACACAGAAATCATTCGTCGACTGTCCGTTTGTTAGCATTGACCGATTCGGAAGGAAGGTGAAAATGTACCATACCGGCGATTTGTGCAAATACAACAGGGACGGACTTATTGAATTCATTGGAAGAATCGACAATCAGGTGAAAGTGAATGGGTTCCGTATCGAATTGGGTGAAATAGAAAGTATTGCCTCTCAATTCGATGGAATATCTGAAGTGGCTGCCACTGTCAAGACTATTGGAGTGGGAAAACACATTTGCCTTTTCTATACCGCGAAAGAAAATCTGTCTCAAGACGAACTTACAGAGCATATACAGAATTCATCATTGGCACAATATATGCAGCCGGATGTGTATGTGCGTCTTGACGAAATGCCACATACACCGAGCGGTAAAATAAATGTAAAGGCATTGCCGACACCTGACCTCAAGGCTTTGAAGAAATATGTGGCACCAAGAAATGCCACCGAAGAGAAGCTGTGCTCAATATTTGCTGACACTTTGCAGCTGGAACGAGTAGGAATCAACGATGATTTCTTTGCACTGGGGGGCACATCTCTTATTGCAACGCGAGCGGTGATTGACATTGTAAATGCAGGATATAACATCACTTACGGAGACCTTTTCAAATATAAGACACCGGCGGCTCTTTCTGCGTTCCTTGAGGGAGACAGCAAGGAGGAAGACGAAACGGATATACTTAACAGACAGTTGTCCGACTATGACTATAGGATTATTGATAATCTGCTACAGAAAAACTCGTTGGAGGCGTTCAACAGTGAGGAAATGGAAGCATTTGGCAATGTACTGCTTACCGGTTCAACCGGATTCCTTGGCATCCACGTGTTGTATGAACTGATGCGTCGCGAGGATGTGGAAACCATCACATGTCTGATAAGGGGCGAAAATACCAATGCTGCGGAGAACAGGTTGAGAACTATGCTCTTCTATTATTTCGGAAACGCGTTTAAAGATGAATTCGGAAAACGTCTGTTTGTGGTTTGCGGAAACGTGACAGACTCTTTCGACGAGATGATAGAAAGAAAAATCGACATCGTGTTCAACTGTGCGGCTAATGTGAAACATTTCTCGAAAGGAACAGACATTGAAGATGTCAATATCGGTGGAGCGGAACGGTGCATTGATTTTTGCATTAAGAGAGGGGCTAAGCTGATACACGTTTCAACCATGAGCACGGCGGGGGTGATGGTTGACAGCGAACTCTCTGAACCGCCGGTGTTCAACGAACAAAAACTGTTTATAGGACAACGGCTGAACACTAAATATTCGTGGTCGAAATTCGTGGCTGAACGGAAGATTCTGCAGGCGGTGGCAACTCAAGAACTCAGGGCTAAAATAATGCGTGTGGGAAGTCTTTCTGCGCGTAGCACAGACGGAGAATTCCAGATTAATTTCCAAACTAATTCGTCTTTAGGACGACTGCGTATATATAAGATGTTGGGAGCACTACCGTATTGCCAATATGATATGCCGATAGAATTCTCGCCTATCAACCAAACGGCACTGGCTATTGTGATTTTGGCTCAGACGCCTGACTCTTGCGTGGTATTCCATCCGTTCAACCATCATCGAGAACTCTTGGGAGACATATTGGAAAGGATGAAGAACATAGGATTTAAAATATCTATGGTGGATGAAGAAGAATTCCAACGGAGGATGAACGAGGCAAAGAAAGATCCGGAGAAAGCGGAAAAGATGTCCGGACTCATCGCATATGTCAATGCGGCACATGGACGGCAGACGGTGGTGCCGAGAACGGTTAACCAATTTACTATGCAGGTGTTGTACAGACTGCAGTTTAAATGGGATATGACTACTTGGGACTATATCGACCGTATGTTCGCTACATTGCACGGATTCGGATATTTCAACGACTCGAATGATGACTTATAAAGAAAATAAATTTCAAATATAAAAACTTAAATTAATATGAAAACAACTGTTCAAGAAGTAGACGGCAAAATGCTGGTTGAACTCATTGGAGAACTCGACACCGCGGCTGCTGTGGAAGTGGAAAAACAATTACTGGTGCTCAACGAACACGAAGGCAAAGATGTAATCATCGAATGTTCACAACTGGAATATATTGCATCAAGCGGACTGAGGATTCTGCTCGGAATTCTGAAAAAAGCAAAGGCAACTGGAAGCGTGGTTACATTGAAAAATGTTAACGACGACATCAAGAATGTCTTCAAACTTACTGGATTCATCAACTTGTTTGACTTTGCCTGACAAGTGGGATAAGTAGTTGCTGTTTTTCTGCTTAGCTTTAGTAAAGAAGTATCATTTTTACTCAACTTTCTATAGTGACTGTATTAATGATAATTAGGTCGATACATCGACATCATGTAATTAGTGGTAATTAAAAAGTTCAATAATTGACAAAATTCATGAATAATTTGAGGTAATTTGTGTTAGAAAAGAAACTAAATGTCAAGATATTGTGAACTTGTGAAACTTGTATTTTTTTTTAATCTTCAAAACATCAGACCTATGCTACCTAAGTTTTTATTGCTATGCCTGTCCGAATTTATATTGTTCTTGTTTCCTGTAGTAGGCTGGGCTCAAGACAGCATAAGTATAAGTAACTATAGTGTCGAGAAGAAGAATAAGTTGACTATCGACGGCCAGTTACTTACGAGAGGAGAGTTCCGTTATGGAGGTTTGCCGCTTGACGAGAATGGGGAAGTAAAGAAAGATGATGAGAAATATGCTGCATTCATCATGGAACGTTCAAGACTGACAGTTGACTACCAGAGGGATTTGTTCGAAGCGAAGGTGACGGCACAGCA
>Ga0310697_10006286_pt1 | contig 11319 bp, 10 predicted proteins | sample 172DNAGHGlowgp2_FD_203883 | JGI IMG/M metagenome (GOLD analysis project Ga0310697, IMG submission 203883) | Sheep rumen microbial communities from Palmerston North, Manawatu-Wanganui, New Zealand - 1728 DNA GHGlow gp2 (v2) (version 2) | ecosystem: Host-associated > Mammals > Digestive system >... | reverse complement strand
CGATGGTGAGGCTCATAAGGCTGTCATCAAGGAGCTGCAGTTCCATCCCACGACCGATGCCCTTGTTCATGCCGACTTCTATGAGGTGAATGAAACAAAGCCCATCACTATCGGTATCCCCGTCAAGCTCAATGGTCTGGCACAGGGTGTGCGCGATGGTGGTAAGCTGAATCTCGCTGTGCGCAAGCTCAACGTGACTGCACCCTACAAGCAGATTCCTGAGGTGCTCACTATTGACGTGACAAACCTCCAGCTGGGCAAGGCCATCAAGGTTGGCTCACTGAGTTTCGAGGGTCTTCAGATTGCCACTTCTCCTGAGGTTGTCGTTTGCTCTGTGAAGGCAACGCGTGCTTCACGTGCTGCTGCCGCTGCAGAGGCTTAATCCTTAAGACGGGATGGACAAGTACCTGATTGTCGGACTGGGCAATGTCGGTGATGAATACGACCTGACCCGCCACAATACTGGTTTTATGGTATTGGACGCTTTTGCTAAGGCGTCCAATATTGTTTTTGACGACCGCCGTTACGGCTTTGTCGCGGAGACGTCACTGAAAGGCCGTAAGGTGTTCCTGCTGAAACCGTCAACCTATATGAATCTTAGTGGCAATGCGGTGCGCTACTGGCTTGGGCATGAGAACATTGACCAGAGTCGCCTGCTTGTCATCAGCGATGACGTGGCACTCCCCCTGGGCGACTTCCGTCTGAAGGCCAATGGCTCTAATGGCGGGCACAACGGGCTGGGGCATATCCAGCAACTCATCGGACAAGACTATGCACGCCTGCGTATGGGCATAGGCAACGATTTCCCTCGCGGCATGCAGATTGACTGGGTGTTGGGCAAATATAGCGCTGATGACCTGAAAGCCCTTCAGCCAAGTATAGACATGGCCGTAGACATTGTGAAGAGCTTCGTATTGGCAGGCATAGACATTACCATGAACCAGTATAACAAGTTGGGCAAGAACGTGATTGCCAGGGCTGAGAAGGCGAAGAGTGAAACAGAAAAAACAGTTAAAGACTGACGGATATGGGAGACGTAGCAAGAATAGACAAGTGGCTCTGGGCAGCGCGTATCTTCAAGACGCGCTCCATTGCTGCCGATGCCTGTAAGAACGGACGTGTCTCGATTAAAGGGGTCAACGTCAAACCGTCACACACCGTCAAGGCTGGTGAGGTGGTTGCCGTAAGAAAGCCGCCCGTGACCTATTCGTTCAAGATATTGAAGACCATCGAACAGAGAGTGGGTGCTAAGTTGCTGCCTGAGATATACGAGAATGTGACTACTCCCGACCAGTATGAATTGCTGGAGATGAACCGTATCAGTGGCTTCGTCAACCGTGCCAAGGGAACAGGGCGTCCCACTAAGAAAGACCGTCGCGCCATGGATGCCTTTGTGGGGCCGTCGCTGGAAGGTGACTTCGATACCTTCTTCGGTGACGAATGGGACGATGAAGAATAAATAAAGACAGAAGCAAAAACAATATTATGACATTACTAAACATCTTCTATATTATTATTGGCATAGTCCTCGTCATCTGGGGAGCAGACCGCCTCACGGAGGGTGCCTCGTCTCTGGCGCGCAGCATGCATGTGCCTGAGATCGTTATCGGTCTGACTATTGTGGCTGCCGGCACTTCTGCACCAGAACTCTTCGTCAGCCTGGTGTCTGCCCTTAAGGGTACATCCGACTTGGCTGTGGGAAATGTGGTCGGTTCAAACATCTTCAATGCCATGCTGATTGTGGGATGTTCGGCTGTGGTTGCACCAATAGTCATCAGTAAGTCTACCGTTAAAAAGGATATGCCTTTTGCCGTAGTGGCCTCTATGCTGCTGTTTATCCTTTGTTTCGACGACATGAACTCTCCCCATCTCTGGGGCAACGAGATTAGCCGCTCAGACGGTATCGTGCTGCTGCTGATGTTTGCCGTGTTCATGGTCTATACCTTCAGGGTGGCCATGAAAGGCGGGCAGATGGCCTCTGCCGATGATAGTGATGACGATGAAAGCGTGAAGGTTGAGTCGCCTTCAGCGATGGCCATCCTGAAGAATCTCTTTTGGATAGTGATAGGGCTTGCATGCCTTATTGTGGGCAGTGACCTCTTCGTCGATGCTGCCACTTATGTGGCTTATCGCTTCGGTGTGCGCCAAAGTGTAGTCGGACTCACGATTGTTGCTGGTGGTACCTCACTGCCAGAACTTGCCACCAGTGTCGTGGCTGCCAAGAAGGGACAGTCGGCACTTGCTATAGGAAATGCTATAGGCTCTAATATCTTCAATATCTTGCTGATTCTGGGTGTGACTGCCGTAGTGTGCCCTATGCGGATTATGGGCATCAACATCATAGACCTCGCCATGATGCTGGTTAGCATCGGAGTACTGTGGATATTTGCCTATACTAAGTACACGGTCTCACGTCGTGAGGGTTACCTGCTGATTGCGGGCTTCCTCTGCTATATGGCGTGGCTGTTCTACCTCCTGTAAAGTCTCTTGTAAAGTCAATAAAGACGCCACCTTCGGCACTTCCTGAAGATGGCGTCTTTTTCTTAGCGGAGTACTCTCATGATGATTGTTTAGTAAGCATGGTCGTTCGAAATTTCGTCTTTGGTGATCTTCTTCGAGTCGATGGCACGCCAGGCATAGACGATATAGGCCAATACGAAGGGTACGAGCAGGGACACCCAGAACATAGTGCGCAGGGTGAACTCGCTGGAGCAGGAGTTGACCAACGTCAGCGAAGACTGCAGGTCGGCCGTCGATGGGTAGTATGCCGTGTGGTTCCATGCAGAGCAGAGCAGCAGGCAGAGTACGGTGACAACGGTTCCCGCGCCAGCATACCAGATGCCCTTGCCTTGTTCACCCTTGTGCCATATTTCCATCCCTATGCCCCACAATACGCTGACGATGCCGAGAAGGAGGAAAACCAGCAGGTAGGGCATGGCGAGCAAGTTGTGGAGATATTTCATTGGCTCCATATAGATAATCCCCTCATCAGTATAGGCATAGCCGTCCTTGAATAGTAAGTGGACGAGATAGGCCACGAAAAGTATCAGGAAGGGAACGGCAGAGCCGATAAGGCGACTGCGCCCCCGTGCACGGATGGTATCATCGTCTACATTATTCATTATATAGAGAATACCGAGTACACGGGCAAGAAACACCACGGCAAATCCGAAGACGAGCACCCAGGGATTGAGTAGTGCGTCAAGGCCGTGGGAGGCATTAGCCCAACGGCTGATGACAGGTGTAAGAGCCGTGGCGTCGATCATGTTGTCCTTCTCGACGATGAAGTTGGAACCCTCGAAGAAGGTGGCTACGGCACCTCCTAAAAGCAGAGGCCCTACGATGCCGTTGAGGGTGAGAAAGAACTGGAAGGTCTTTGGCCCGAGAAAGTTGCCCAACTTGTTCTGGAACTCATAGCTGACGGCCTGAAGCACGAAGGTGAAGAGAATGGTCATCCATAGCCAATAGGCTCCGCCAAAGCTGGTGGAGTAGAACAGGGGGAAGGAGGCGAAGAATGCCCCTCCGAAGGTGACAAGGGTTGTGAAGGTGAACTCCCACTTGCGCCCGGTAGAGTTATAGACGAGCCGTCGGCCCTCTTCCGAACCGCCGAGACTGCCGGCTACGGAGTTGGCTCCCTGTACGAAGAGCAGGAATACGAGCAGTGCTCCGAGCAGGGAAACGATAAAGCACCAGTAGTGCTGAAGGAAATCGTATGTCATAATGCTTTCTGTTTTCAATTATTTGTTATCAGTTGCTTTCATACTCTGGCCCTTTTTCAATCTGCCTGAACAGGATGCTGATTTCAACGGCCAGCATTGTCGTGAAGAGGATGAGGAAAAGGAAGAAGGTAATCATGACACTCGACGAGTGGAGGTCGCTGATGGCAGCCCATGTGGGCAGCATGTCCTGGATGGTCCATGGCTGTCGTCCGAACTCTGCTACCAGCCATCCGCTTTCCGAGGCGATGTAGGCCAGGGGAATGAGTGCTATAGCCAACCAGTAGTGCCATTTGGGCAGACGGGTGATGTCGTAACTGTCGGCTTCTGTTTCTGGCAGTAGCCCGATGGTGGCAAGTAGTCGGCGGATAATAATCGACACGTAGGGAATCCGGTAGGAGAGAATGAGGATAAGGGCGAAAAATACGATGAATACGCAGCCGAGGCCAACCATCAGGCGGAATGCCCAGAAATTGATGGGTATGTAGGGCACCACGTCGTGCTTGTCCTTGATATAGCCGTAGCCCATGTATTTCAGGTTGTCTTTCAGCACCGTCAGTTCCATGTTTGCCTGCGATTCATCACCCGCCTTCTTGGCTTTGCGATAGGCGGCAAGAGCGGCTATCGCCTTCTGGCCCATCGCGATTTTCTCATCCACGGAAGGTTCCTTGTGACCGTCGGGCGTGGTATAGCCGTTCAGGATGTCGTTGATGCCTGGCACATAGCCGTGCGGGTCGTCAGTAGCCATGATGGAGAGGGCATAGGGCATGTCAATCTTCAGGGGAGCCGACTCCTCATTCGTATAATCTGGCTGTTGGAAGGGATTCACCCATGCCACGGCTGTCAGTCCCTGGTCTGTGCCGCCGTTGTAGAGGGCTTCCATGGCAGCAAGTTTCATGGGTTGTACCTTCGCCACCTGCTGTCCGCTGATATGACCCGTGAAGGCTGCTCCCAGTGAGGCGATAAGTCCTACCCATGCTCCAATCTTCAGGCTCTCCTTGGCCAGCCGTATTTCCCGCTTTTTCATGAGATACCAGCTGCAGACGCCTACGCAGAATACAGCACCGATAATCCAGGCAGAGATGACGGTATGGCAGAATTTTCCGACGGCAAACGGCGAAAAGGCTACTGCCAGAAAGTCGACCATCTCGTTGCGCATGGTGTCAGGATTGAACTCACAACCTACGGGATATTGCATCCAGGCGTTGGCCACGAGAATCCACCATGCGGAGATGGTGGCGCCTAAGCCCGTAAGCCAGGTGGAGGCCAGGTGGAATCCTGGTGACACCTTCTTCCAGCCAAAGTACATGACGGCCACGAAGGTGGATTCCATGAAAAATGCCACAATACCCTCGATAGCCAGTGGTGCTCCGAAAATGTCACCGACCAGCCAGGAGTAGTTTGACCAGTTCGTTCCGAACTCAAACTCGAGTATGATACCTGTCGCCACACCCATGGCGAAGTTGATGCCGAAGAGCTTCTGCCAGAATTTGGCAGCGTCGCGCCAAAACACCTCGCGGGTCCGGTAATACTTGGTCTCGATGATACCCATAATTACAGCCAGACCGAGTGTCAGGGGCACGAATAGCCAGTGGTAGATTGCCGTGAGTGCAAACTGCGCCCTTGACCAGTTGATGGTGCCGGCATCGATGTCTAAGAAAAGGTTGCTAAACATATTACTTTGATTTTCGTGATTTTATTAATGTAGTACCGATGTGCTATAAAATACTATTGTGCCCGCTCTATGAGTTCCGTTGCCACGTATCCGGATTCATTGCCCTGGGCATGCTGCTTGAGAAAATTTGGAAAGAAGAATACCTTGAGGATGGCAAACATGATGAAAAGTTTGATGAATATGATTGCCCACAGCGTCTTGCCGAGGCGCATGTTCCTGAAACCATCGTAATAGAGATCGAAGGCCCGGTATAGGAAACTGTTCTTGTTCATAGGCGTATCGTTCGGATTTAATGTCGCAAATATAGTGAAAAAGTCAGTAAACTCCAAGGGTTTTATTAAAAAATGTTCCTTTTTTATGTAAATTTCTTAAATTTGCGTGGCCATTCTGTAATAAAAGCATACTTTTCTTTGCCGCTTCACAAAAAAAAACTAACTTTGCAGCTGTTTATCGGTAAAGAACATTATGAAGAAAAGTGTTATAGTACTCCTTGGAGTTGTTTTTTTGGCTCTGACCGGCGGCTTGGTCTATCTCTTCTTGAGTCTACAGCAGCAGAAGCAGGCCAATAAGGATATGCAGGAACTGGCAGAACTCGACAAACAGGAGATGGAGAATGAGTACGAGCGTTTCGCCTTGCAGTATAGTGAGATGAAAACGCAGATTAACAACGACTCCATCGTTCAGCAACTCACTCAGGAGCAGATGCGTACACAACAGTTGTTGGCAGAATTGAAAAAGGTGAAGGCCGACGATGCAAGGGAAATCACACGCTTGAAGAAAGAACTCACTACGGTGCGTGCCGTGCTTCGCAGCTATATTATTCAGGTAGACTCCCTGAACCGTCTGAATGAGAGCCTGAAGGAAGAGAATACGCGTGTGAACGCTGAACTCGAACAGCGTAATACCCAGATAGCCGGACTGAGCAGCGAGAAGGCCTCGCTGTCGGAGAAAGTGGCTATTGCTGCACAGCTTGATGCTACGAATATCCAGATGTTATTGCTCAACAAGCGTGATAAGACAACCAAGAAACTCAAGGATTGCAGAAAGATACAGGTAAACTTCACCATCACGAAGAATGTGACGGCTTCCAATGGTGTCAGGACAATCTATGTCCGTATCACCAACCCTGGCGGCAATACGCTCGGTGGCGGCGGACACTTCAATTACGAGAACCGTAGCCTGGAGGGTACAATGAGGAAGTCGATAGAATATTCTGGCGAGGAAGTTGCCGTGACCACCTATTGGGATGTGACCCAGATGCTGGAGGGAGGACAGTATCGGGTGAGCATCTTTGCCGATGGCAATATGATAGGTAGCAGGACATTCAACTTTGAGTAGCATCAATACTGAATATTAGGAAATCATCAAGAATATGTTTTATAGAAAAGGAAAGAGTGCGGTAGAAGGGGGCGGAAAATGGCTTTTGCCTTTATGCCTTCTTGCCCTTCTGCCTTCTACAATCAATGGCCAGCGATTGCTGACACTTGACAGTTGTCGGACAATGGCGCTACGCAACAACAAGCAGATGCGGATTGCCAAGGTCCAACAGGAGTTGACTGCCAATCTGCGCAAGTCGGCTCGTACCAAGTACCTGCCCCATGTCAATGCTGTTGGCAGCTATGTCCATACTTCCAAAGAGATCTCTATCCTGAGTGACCACCAGAAAGGGGCATTGAGTGGACTGGGTACGAATTTTGCCACAGGTCTGCAACAGCGGTTGGGCGAATTCTCCACGCAGCTCCCCATGGAGGGACTCGGAAGGTTGCTTGGCAGCCTGGGCATAGACATGAGTACCCTTCAGCAGGCCCTCAATCAGAATATCGGTGAGATTGGCGCAGGACTCAACGGCGTAGGACAACGTGTAGTCGATGCCTTCCGTACCGACACCCGAAATATCTGGGCGGGGTCTGTCGTCCTGACGCAGCCGGTATTCATGGGAGGCGCCATCGTGGCAATGAACAAGATGGCAGATGCTGCCGAGGATATGATGGCCAATTCTGCCGTAGCCAAGCAACAGGCCACGATATATGGCGTGGACAGAGCCTACTGGCAGGTGGTGTCGCTGACACATAAGAAGAAACTGGCAGAGGGCTATCGCGACCTGGTGAAGAAGCTCGACGGCGATGTGAACAAGATGATTAAGGAGGGTGTTGCCACTCGTAGCGACGGACTCAGCGTTGCCGTGAAGGTCAACGAGGCAGAAATGGCCGTGACTAAGGTCAACGATGGTCTGGTGCTCTCCAAGATGCTGCTCTGCCAGATTTGTGGCTTGCCTGTAGATGAGAAGATTATTCTGGCAGATGAGAATGCCGACAACATCAGCGTCATCGAAAGCAAACCGGTGCTCGATGTGGAGCAGGCCCTGAACAACCGTCCGGAACTGAAGATGCTGCAAAGCACTGTAGACCTGACCCGCCACGCCACCCGTCTGATGAAAGCCGGCAATCTCCCGAAGGTATTGCTCACGGGCGGCTATTCCATCAGCAATCCCAATCTGTTTAATAGTTTTGAGAAGAAGTTTAGCGGGGTGTGGAACATCGGTGTGCTGGTGCATGTGCCCATTTGGAACTGGGGCGACGTTATGTATAAGGTACGCGCGGCAAAGGGTGCCAACGCCATTGCCCGTCTCGAACTCGATGAGGCTCGGGAGAAGATAGAGTTGCAGGTGAACCAGAATACCTTCCGTGTGGAAGAGGCTAATAAGAAACTCGCCATCGCCCGTACTAACATAGCGCGTGCTGAGGAGAATCTGCGCACTGCCGACCTTGGATTCCAGGAGGGGGTCATCACACCTGCCACCGTCATGGAGGCTCAGACGGCCTGGCTGCAGGCTCAGTCGCAGAAGATTGACGCAGAGATTGATGTCAAACTCTCTCAGGTAGACCTGAAGAAGTCGCTCGGCACACTGGAGTAAAATTCATAATTAGTAAATCCGTAAATAGTTAATAACATTATGTCAGCAAGAACACAACATACAAACATTTTGATTGCCGTACTGGGATTTGTGGCAGTAGTGGTTATCGTTGCCATCATCGGATTCCTGGCCCTTGACCGTGATCCGGATATTATGCAGGGACAGGTTGAGGTGACCGAATACCGTGTGTCGAGCAAAGTGCCTGGCCGAATACTCGAACTTCGTGTCAAGGAGGGCGACTACGTGAAAGTGGGTGATACCCTGGCCATTCTGGATGCACCTGAGGTGCGGGCTAAGATGGAACAGGCGCAGGGTGCCCAGAATGCCGCTGCGGCTTTGGAACTGAAGGCCCGCAATGGTGCCCGTAAGGAACAGATTCAGGGCGCATTCTCTGTGCTGCAGCAGGCTAAGGCCGGCTATGAGGTGGCAGAGAAGTCGTACAACCGCATTCAGCGCCTGTTCGACGAGGGTGTAATCAGTGCCCAGAAGCGCGATGAGGTCTATGCCAGCTATAAGGCTATGGAGGCGCAGATGAAGGCTGCACAGAGTCAGTACGACATGGCTGTCAACGGTGCACGGATGGAAGACAAACTTGCAGCTGCTGCCCAGGTAAGCCGGGCCAAGGGTGCTGTCCAGGAGGTCAACTCTTATATCCATGAGACGGTGCAGACTGCCCAGATGGAGGGCGAGGTGAGCGATGTCTATCCCAAGGTTGGAGAACTGGTGGGTACTGGCTCTCCCATCATGTCTATTGCCGTGATGCAGGATATGTGGGGCACGTTCAACGTGCGCGAAGACCAGCTGAGCGGCATGAAGATAGGTTCTGAGTTCACGGCTTTCGTTCCTGCATTCAACAAGGATATCAAGATGAAGGTCTACTATATGAAGGATCAGGGCTCATACGCTGTTTGGAAGGCCACGAAAGCCAATGGGCAGTACGACCTCAAGACTTTCGAGGTCAAGGCTCGTCCTGTAGAGAAGTTGGATGGTCTGCGTCCGGGTATGTCGTTGGTCATCAAGTAGTCTTGTCTTGGAAATTTCGAGTTTGTCTTTCATGAAGAGGCTGTCTCTGATATGGGCTGTAGCAAAGCGTGAGGCGAAGATTCTCTATATCAACCGCCTCTATGCGTGCTGTATGGTGGTCTTCCCGCTGCTGACGATGTTTTTCTTTACGTCACTGCTTGAAGAGGGACTCCCAGAGGAAATGCCTGTGGGCATTGTAGACCTCGACAACACATCTACTTCGCGTAATCTTATCCGTAGGTTGGATGCGTTTCAGAGTTCGCGTGTCGTGGCCCGTTTCCCTTCAGTGGCTGAGGCTCGCCGTGCCATCCAGGAAAACCAGATCTATGCCTTCCTCTACATTCCCAAGGGTACTACCGATAAGCTCCTTTCCAGCCGTCAGCCCAAGGTGTCGTATTATTATAGCATGACCACCGTCTCGTCGGGTTCACTGCTGATGAAAGACCTGAAGACCATCTCCACCCTCGGTTCTGCTGCGGTGGGACAGGCCACGATGCGTGCCCGCGGATTCACCCCGCAGCAGATTCAGACGTTCCTGCAGCCGATACGCATCGACACCCATCAGATTGTCAATCCCTGGAGCAACTACAATGCCTATCTCTCCACGGTCTTCGTGCCGGGCGTGATGATGCTCTTCATGTTTCTCGTCTCAGCCTACTCGCTTGGCATGGAACTGAAGTTCGGCAGAGGCAAGGAGTGGCTGCAGACGGCCGATGGCCATATCGTGGTGGCCCTCCTGGGCAAGTATCTGCCTCAGGCACTGGTCTTCCTGTGCATATCGTTCGTGTTCCAGTATTACGTCTACGATGTGCTCCACTTCCCCCGTCTGGGCGATGTGTGGGACATCATCCTGCTGTGCCTGCTCGAGGTGTTCAGCGCCATCGGTTTTGGCGTCTTCGCCTTCGGTCTGATGCCTTCGCTCCGCATGTCGATGAGTGTCTGTTCCCTCTGGGCCGTGCTCAGTATGTCGCTGGCCGGTTCGGCTTTTCCCGTCATGGGCATGGACAGCCCCATCCAGTCGCTCACATGGCTCTTCCCCCTGCGCCATTACTATATGCTGTACCAGATTACGGTGTTCAACGGCTTCCCGCTTATCGATGCCTGGTTCCATCTGGCAGCCATGGTGGCCTTTACGCTGCTGCCCTGGCTTGTGATGAAGAAAATTAAGAATGCAATGCTCACTTATGTCTATATTCCATAATATATTATCAGCCCTCGACGATGCTGCATACGTGTGGCGTCAGGAGATGAAGCAGGTGATACGCGACGAGGGCGTGCTCATCTTCTTCATCATTGTGCCCATCGTCTATCCGCTGCTCTACTCATGGATCTATAATAATGAGGTGGTGCGCGAGGTGCCCGTGGCCGTCGTCGACCATTCCCATTCACAGCTCTCACGCCAGTTCATCCGCGAGTGCGACGCCTCGCCTGATGTCCGCATAGCCTACCATGTCGCCGACCTCGACGAGGCCAAGTCGCTTGTCAGTAGGCAACTGGTCAAGGGTGTCTACCTGATTCCGGAAGACTTTGCTACCAGGGTCAACCGCATGGAGCAGGGTGTCATCAGCGTCTATTGCGACATGGCCCTTATCCTCACCTATAAGGCTATATTCCAGACGGCCACGCTCGTTTCGCAGGATATGGGCAGGGAGATTCAGGTGAAGCTCTCGGGGCATTACACCAAGCGCGAGGATGTGGTCTCCACCCAGCCGCTGGCCTACGAAGAGGTGCCCGTCTTCAATCCCTCTGGCGGTTACGGCAGCAGCATTCTGCCTGCCGTGCTGATACTGATTCTGCAACAGACGCTCGTCTTGGGCATCGGACTCTCTGCCGGTACTGCCCGCGAGGCCAACCGATATAGCGACCTGATTCCTTTTCATAAGAGTTACAGGGGAGTCTACCGGATTGTTGGTGGCAAGGCGCTCTGCTATCTCATGATCTATGCCGTCATGGGTGTCTATCTCACGCTCGTGGTGCCACGCCTGTTTTCT
>Ga0310697_10006285_pt1 | contig 11319 bp, 8 predicted proteins | sample 172DNAGHGlowgp2_FD_203883 | JGI IMG/M metagenome (GOLD analysis project Ga0310697, IMG submission 203883) | Sheep rumen microbial communities from Palmerston North, Manawatu-Wanganui, New Zealand - 1728 DNA GHGlow gp2 (v2) (version 2) | ecosystem: Host-associated > Mammals > Digestive system >... | reverse complement strand
CTTGATCTGATGAGAAATACTGACGAGTCCCCGGATATGTGGTGGCTCTACAAAGAGGAGGACAGAATTGGAGCAATAGAATACGCCCAAATTCTTAACCGTGTCAAAGCTGGAGATAAAGAGGCATTGGACCAGTATAACCAAGAGGTCATGTCGCACTTTTATTTTGGGACGCCCTTTCGTTCACTTTGAACCCCCTTTTGGCAAGTGAACCCCCCTTGACCCCGGTTGAACCCCCCTAAAGGGCAGGTGAACCCCCCTCTGGGAAATTCTATCAAAACGCGATACCTTTTCCAAAAGAAAACAGTCACCCCAACGGGGTGGCTGTTTTCTTTTACCTGTGGAGAGATTCGAATGTGCAGTCGAACACGCCGGGGGCGTGTTCATGAGCCAGTGCGCACACCGGCGAATACCTCTATTTGCGCCGTCTCACGCAAGGCGCAAATGCAAGCGAATCTCTCCATCTCTTAAACAAACGGGCACCTTGAAAAATGCTTGAACCCGTCATTGCGAGCCAGTGCTGCGACACTGGCTCGCAATGACGGGGGTGGACTGAACTGTTACGTTTTGCTTTTCATTATCCGGCGATCACATAGATCACAACGGCGACGATGGTGCTGGTGAGGCCGACGAGGGCTTCATAGGGAATGAGCTTCATGCGCTTGGAGATACCCATGCCGACGCTGCCGCCGGTGGCATGGAAGAAGGAGCCGTGGGGCAGGGAGTCCAGAACTGTGGCGCCCGCATGGATCATGGCGGCGGCAGCCAGGGCCGGAACACCCGCGGACAGCAGGGCCGGAGAGAAGGTCTGGGCCGCGACGGTGGCGCCCGCGGTGGTGGAAGCGGTGGCCGCAGCCATCAGGACGCCCGACAGAGGCGCGAGGATGAAGGCGGGCATGTGCATGGCAGCCAGGAGATTGGTCACATCGCTCTGCAGAGCAGAGGCCTTGATGATGCCCGCGATGGTGCCGGTGCCGATGAGCAGGATGGACACGCCGATGACCTTGCTGAGACCGTACTCGGTGTAAGCGACCAGATTCTTTGCGTTGCCGGTGACGAGTACGCTCACGATACCGCCCACAGGCAGGGCGATCAGGGGATCAATGCTGACACCGCAGATGGGGCGCAGGGCCAGCAGCGCAATCACAACGACAGGGCCGAGGATCGCGGGCAGGAAGCCCGGGAGCTGCTGCTTGTCGCTGCCCTCCAGATCGGCGGCGGTAATGGGATCGTCATTCTTCTTCGAGAGCATGTTAGCAAGGATGATGGTAATGACGAGGGCGAAGAGGGCGGGGATGATGTTGCGCATCATGACGGAGGTCAGGGGCTGCTCAAAGGCCTCGGACACGGCGATGGTGTTGGGGTTCGGGGAGACGATGTTGCCCGCCTTGCCGCCGCCGATCATGGCCAGCAGCACGCCGCTCTTGCTGAGGCCTGCCTTCTCGCCGATGGCAAGGGCGATCGGAGCCACGGTAATCACAGAGATGTCAATGAACACGCCGACGGCGCAGATGATCATGGTGGCAATGGAGATCGCCATGACCGCCCGCTTCTGGCCGAGCTTATCCACGATGGCCTCGGCGATCTTCTGGGCGGAGCCGGTCTTGATGAGGGCACCGGCAAGGATGCCGCTCGTGAGAATGCGCAGAACCGAGCTCATCATGGAGCCCGCGCCGCTGACCATGGTGTTGACCGTGCCGGCAAGTCCGCCGCCGCCGATGAGACCGCCCACCAGCGCGCCGAGGATCAGACAGTAGGCCGGGGCGACCTTGCGGATAATGAGAACGATAGCAATGGCAAGCCCGATCAGGGCGCCGAGGGTCGAAAACTGTGCTGCCATAGTGTTTTACCTCTCCTGTTTTTGTATTATGTAAATTGTTTTACGTTTATCTTTTTATGTTAATTAAATCTTCATCAGCCGGAACACCTGTTCCACCGTGTCGGCCATGTTCTTGCGGGCGTTGGCGGGATCCATCGCCTCCTGGAGCGTTCCCACACCGCGCAGGATGGGGAAAAAGGCATCGATGCCGTGCTCGTTGCAGGCAACCGCGTCCGGCGTCACACAGCCGGCAAAGGCAATCACAGGCTTCCCGTACTTCTTGGCGATCTTTGCCACGCCGATGGGCGCCTTACCCATGACGGTCTGACCGTCCAGGCGGCCTTCGCCGGTGATGACCACGTCCGCGTCCTTGACGTACTCCTCCAGCTTCGTCTCATCGAGCACGATGTGGATGCCGGACTCGAGCACCGCGTTTGTGAAGCCGAGGAAGGCAAAGCCGAGACCGCCCGCCGCGCCGGTGCCGGGGAATTCGGGATCGGCCTTGGGGTTATAGGCCGCGGCAAGCTTCGCGTAATTTTTGAGCCAGCCGTCCATCTGCAGGATCATGGAAGGGGTCGCGCCCTTCTGCGGGCCGTAGATGGCGCTGCAGCCGGTCTCGCCGCAGAGGGGATTGGTCACGTCGCAGGCGATGCGGAAGGAGCAGTCTTTGAGCTCGGGGATCACCTTGTCGTCCGTGATGGATTTGAGCCCCTGAAGGCCCTGCGCGCCGAAGGGCACCTGTTTGCCGTTTTCATCCAGCAGCCCAAAGCCCAGTGCCTGGAGCATGCCCACGCCGCCGTCGTTGGTGGCGCTGCCGCCGATGCCCACGATGAAGTGGCGGCAGCCCTTACGGATAGCGTCGCAAATCATCTCCCCCACGCCGTAGGTGGTAGCGTACAGGGGGTTGCGCTTTTCGTCGGGAACCATGGTGATGCCTGCCGCAGCGGACATCTCCACGATGGCGGTGACGCCGTCGGCCAGGATGCCGTACTGCGCTTCCGCTTTCTCGCCGAGGGGGCCGGTGACCGTGACGGTCTGGAGCTCGCCGCCCATGCCGATGGTCAGAGCCTCGACAGTACCCTCACCGCCGTCGGCCAGGGGCCGCACCTGCACCACCGCGTCTTTGTATACGCGCAGAATGCCTTCCCGGATGGCATCGCCCGCCTGCAGAGAGCTGAGACTTCCTTTGAGAGAGTCAATGGCAATGATCGCTTTCATGTTGCTGTTTCCTTTCGTTTTCATTTTCGGTTTTCCTTGAGGTGATTGTATTGTAGCATGGGGCTTGGCTTTTGCGAATGTCACGCAGAGCTGAAAAAAGCCGATTTCCTTGTGTCGTCAGCACAAAGAAATCGGCGGGTATCCTATTCAATTCTATCAAGTGTTGAAAAGCAAGTGTTTTACGCTTCCTTTGTCCGAAGAAGATAGGCGTAAAACGCCTCCAGAAAAGCCCGGTCTGAGGCAAAGGCCAGAGGATCAATGCCCAGATTCTGCTTGATCGCGTTGTACCGGTAAACCAAGGTGTTCTTGTGGATGTACAGGTGCTCGGCCGCCTCCGGAAAGCGGTAGTTCGCATCAATGAGGGCACCCACGGTCTCGCAGAAGCTGCGGCGGCGCTCCGGACTCATCTGACTGCGGCAGACGCTGAAGGCATGCTGCAGCTCCCGCAGGGGAAGCGCTTCCCGCAGATAGCCGCTCAGATGCTCGTAGAAGAACACGGGTTGTCCGGAATCCGGAAAGCGCTCTTCCAGCCAGCGGCAGTGGCGGTAGCCGTAGCAGTATTGGGGATAGGTGTCCTGAAAGCTGCCGATGTATGCCTGCGCACGGCCTTCGACACCGGAGAGATAGTCCGTCAGAAAGTCCCGGTAAGCCGCGTTCAGGGTCTTATTCTGCTGCTGAAAGCCCTTGTACACCAGCACATGGCTGTCGTCCAGGGCGAAGCTGAAATCCCGGTTCGTGTGCAGCGGCCCGCCGCGCAGGATATTCAGCAGCTCGCTTGCCTCGCCCGGTCTGGTTTTCAGGAGGATCGGGGCGCGCACCATCTCCTCCGGATAGCCCAGATCGCGCGCCATCTCCCGCAGCAGGGCGGGATCGGCGTTTTCCACCTGGGTCAGGAGATAGATGAAATGCTCCTTCTTATTGGCACGTCTTCGCTGCTCCTCCTGCTGGCGTTCGTACTTGAGCATGGTCTCAAAGGCCATTTTCACCATCAGCGCAACGGGCCGTACCTCGTCCGGCACGCCGGTCACACCCACCACGCCCTCGCGCACGCCGCCGGCGGCGATGACCATATTGATGCCGGGCAGGACGTTCGGGAAAGACATACCGGTGGTATCCACGATCTCCTCCGTCCCGGTGACAAGGCGGTACGCGACCTCGTGATATTGTCCGATGCGGGTTCTGTCACGGCTGGCGATGATGATGCCGCGCTCATCCATAATGTTCACGTTGTAGTCGGTGTAGCGGGTCACGCGGTCAATGAATTTTTCGGCAAAATCCCTGTCAAGCATGGTGTCTGACCTGCCGCGGAAGGAACTTCTCTGCGCGGCAGAACCTCCTGTTGTTTTTCTGTGATGGCAATACCGCATAATTCGGCTGAACCTTTGTCAGCCCTCAACAGGTCATGTCAGCGGAAGGGCTTGCAGTCAATCTCGAAGCCGAAGCTGCGCGGGCCGAAAACCGCAGGCCCGCTTGCCGCTCTGTTTTTATTCCGGTTTTATCCGGACCACCGTCTTGTTCGGCCTCCCGGCGTCGGGATCATAGGTATAGTCGATCTTCTCCGCCGCGCTTTGCATCACCTGAAGGGAGAGCGTATTGTCGCTGCTGCGCGGGTCAAAGCGCTCGCCGTCGGTGCTGATCGTCACGCTGGTGCTGTTTTCCTGCGCGGCGTATTCGATCACCACATGGATGCGCGGCTTTGGCATCCGCGGCAGCAGGATCTGCTGCACAAGCTCCTCGATCACAAGGCGGATGCGGTTTCGCTGTCTGTCAAAGATTTCGTTTTTCAGGCAGTAGCGGTCAATCTCGCTGCCGGCCCCGATAAAGTCAAAGTCACGGCTGTCAATGTCCAGCTCCAGCACCTTGAGCTTTTTGACAAAGCGGCGCGTCAGCTCCCTCTGGGGATGATCAAAGATCTGCCCGGGCGTGCCGTCCTCATAAATGCCGCCCTGGTCCATGTAAAACACCCGGTTTGCAATGGCGCGGGCAAAGCGCATCTCATGCGTGACAATCACCATGGTCTTTCCGCTTTTGGAAAGCTCCCGGATGACGGCCTGCACCTCATCCACCATGGTGGGATCGAGGGCGCTGGTCGGTTCGTCGAGGAGGATGATTTCCGGGTCCATGGCAAGGGCGCGCGCGATGGCGACGCGCTGCTTCTGTCCGCCGGAGAGCTCGTCCGGGTAGCTCAGCGCCTTCTCGGCAAGGCCGACGCTCCGCAGGAGCGCCATGCCCTTGTCATAAGCCTCCTGACGGCTCATTTCCTTCAGATCCACCGGGGAGAACATGATGTTCTCGATCACCGTCATATGTCCGAAGAGATTGAACGCCTGGAAGACCATGCCCATGCGCTGGCGGACGCGCCGTATGTCACAGCGGCGGTCCGTGATCTCGTCCTCCCCTACCCAGATTCGCCCTGCCGTGGGCTTTTCCAGCAGATTGAGGCAGCGCAGAAGCGTACTTTTGCCCGTGCCGGAGGGGCCGATGATCGCAATCACATCCCCGTCGCGGATTTCCGTGGAGACATCCTTGAGCGGCGTGACATTCGGATATTCTTTTTTCAGATGTTCAATTTTAATCATCCGTCTTCACTCCCCTCAGGATGCGCTCTTTACTGCGCTTTTTCGGGTCGATCCACACCTGGATCCGGCGGATCAGGATATTCATGCTTCCCTCCAGCACAAAATAGATGACCGTGACGGCGATCAGCGGGAAAAACGCCTCATAGGTGCGGCTGCGCACGATGTCGCCCGTCTTGGTCAGATCCTGCACCGCGATATAACCCACGACGGCAGTAGCCTTCAGAAGGCCCACGATCTCGCCGCGGTAACCCGGCAGGACATGGGGGATCGCCTGGGGCAGAATGACGCGATAGAAGGTGCGGCGGTTGGAATGGCCGAGGGCATAGGCCGCCTCATACTGGCCGACATCGATCATCCCGACACCCATTTTCATGAGGCCGAACACCGACGCGCCAAAGGTCAGCGTAAAGCCGATCACCGCCACCGCGATGCCGCTGACAGCGACATTACCGAAGATGATATAGTACAGGACCATCAGCAGCACCACCATCGGCATTCCCTGCACCAGCCACACGCAGGCGCGCGTGACAGCGTTTGCGACGGGGTTGCCGTTGCGGCAGAGCATGAACACTGAAAAGCCGAGCAGCGTCCCCAGGAGAATGGACAAGAGCGTAATGAGCAGTGTGGTCCACACGCCCTGCGCAAAGAGCTTCCAGCGCTGCTCGCGCAGGAAGGTTTTTTCAAAGCTTTCGCGGGTATTGTTCAGGAGAGAGCCTTTTGTGCCGCGTCCTCCATCAGGGGGCCGACCAGGACGCCGATGCGCTTGCCGTTATAATCCTGCCAGCGAAGCTGCGCCTCAGCGGGAGCTGCGTCTGCGCCCGTATCCCGCACAACAATGCCGGTATCCTGGCGATAGAGGGGCTTGGAAAAACGCAGCGCCTCCGCCCGTTCGGGCGTGACCTGGAGATCGGCCGCGATGATGTCCACCTTTCCGGTATGCGCTGCCGCCACGATGGAGTTGTAATCGTAGACTTCGAAAGAGATGTCGGCGTTCAGCCACGCCGCGAACCTGTACACCAGTTCGATATCGAAGCCGGTCAGCTCGGATCCTTTGAAAAAGCTGTACGGCTCCACAATACCGCTCGTCCCCACCTTGAGATGGCAGTCGGGCGATGACGGCAGCGTGATTTCCGGCATGTCCGTTTCACCGCGGATGATCCAGCGCTCGTAAACATCGTCGAACGTTCCGTCAGCCTTAATGGAATCGATAAAGGTATTGACGCGGTTTTCAAGATCGGGGATCTTTGAGACTTCCGAGATCCCGAACGCGATAGCAAAGCTCTCTCCGACCGTCTGATCCAGCAGGCGCACGCCGCTCTGACCGTTGGCAACAGCGACCTCGAGCTGCTTTTTATCATACAGATAGCAGTCGATTTTTCCCTGCGCAACGGCCGTGCAGCCGTCTACCTTTTCAAACTGAAAAAGTTTTGCCTGCGGATAAAGCTGCCTGACGAGCTGCTCCTGTACGGTCCCGGTCGCCACGCCGATGCGCAGCCCGGGCACGGAAAGATCAAACGGCGTTTCCGCATGGGCCGTCATCGGAAGCATGAGGGTCATGACCATCAAGACCGCAAGGAAGAGTAGGAATTGTCTTTTCATGCCGTCACCCTTTTCTATCGTTTCTCCATGTCGAGCGTATATCCCTTGAGGAGAGGACTTACATTGTCGAGCAGGTCCCTCAGCCACCAGCCGTAGGCGTAGCCCTCGGCACAGCGGAAAAAGGGATCATACCCGGGCATGGCCCTCATCTCCTCCCGGCGTTCATAGAGCTCGCCCCGCCAGAAGGCATCCATCACGGCATAGAAAAACGCCGCCGCCTGCTCCTGCTCCTTTTTCCCGATGGGATTTCGCTGCGCCATGTATTTCACGTTTTCTTCGGAGTAGCTGCGAAGCTGCTCCTGCTGCCACGCGGTGTAGTCCAGCAGGGCGGGGTCGCGCTGCCCGCTCTGCCCTGCCCAGGCACTCACATCCACCCGCCGCGGCAGGCAGCGCAGTCTTCCGTCCTCCATGTCCAGCATGCTGTATCCCGTGGGATAGGACAGCAGATACTCCGTCACCTGCTCGGTCAGGCCCTCTTCCCGGTATACGGCGCGCACATGGGTGTGCCCGCTCAAAAACAGGGGCACGCCGTATTTTCGCAGAAGCGCGGCAAAGCGCTCCCCGTTTTCCACATGGTAGCCGCTGGCCTCCGGATTCCGGCTCTCCTGTGTCAGGAGGTTAAAGTGGCCCGCGCAGAGTACCGGCAAGCCGCGGCTGCGCGCCTCCCGCAGCATGGTCTCCGCCCAGCGCAGGGTCTCTTCGGACAGGAAAGCCTCGTTATTCTGACGCTTCCCCGCTTCCGGCAGGTCGATGGCGCCCAGGCTGTAACCGCCCATATCCATCATCAGAAGCGCAGCATCCTCCCGCATAACACAATAGCTCAGGGAGGATAAGTCCCGGCTGTAAGCCTCGTCAAAGCCGAAATCCGCGTAGAACGCGGCAAATTCCTGCTGGCCGACGGGGGCCAGGTCGTGGTTCCCCGGCAGGACATAGACGGGCAGTCCCGCCGCCTCCGCCTGCCGAAGCTTCTCCGCCAGCGCCGCGTGCCGGTGGGGCCTTCCGCCGTTGACCAGATCGCCGGTGAGCAGGAGGAAGGCCGCCCCCTGCTCGCGGGCATCCCATAAGAGGGCGTCGACCAGCTCCATATTATAGCCCGCCGCGGACAGGGCCACGGCGTTTTTATTGGTGTTGTCCGGGTCCAGGTGCAGATCCGACGCGACGGCAATACGAAGCTCCCACGCCTCCGGCAGCGCGGCGGACTCCTCCGCCCTTTGCGCGGCTGCCCATTGCAGGATCGCGTCAACCGTTATCCTCTGCTGTTCTTCGGGACTGATCGTCGCCTCACCGTCGCCGTTCTGCCGTCCGTAGCTGCCGAACTGCGCGTGATTGCCGCCGGGGATCACCAGCTCCTGCGCATCCCCGGGCCAGAGGGCGCGGCTTTTTTCATAGCGCGGCATGTTCAGCACGCCGTCTCTGTCTCCGCAGACAGAGAGGAAGGCCAGGCCCTCGTCCATTTTTCCTGTCGTAAATGCCGCGAGGAGCACGAGACCCCTGAGCTTTTCCGCGTGGGTTCCGGCATAAGCGGATGCCGTTGCGCCGCCGAGAGAGTGCCCGGCAAGGAGCCAATTGCGATACGCATACGCCCCGATCAGGCGATCAGCCGCGCACCAATCAAAAAACGCAATGTTGAAGGGCATTTCCACCAGGAAGGCATCCACGCCCCCCTCCGCGAGGGGAAAGAGCAGCGGGGCATAGGCCGCCGCTTCCACCTTCGCGCCGGGATAAAAAATCAGCGCCGTGTCTTCTCCCGGGCCGTCAAAGCGCCAGCCGTCGGCGCTGTGCTCCACGCGCACGGTATCTGTGGACACCAGGTATTTTTCCGCCCCGGGCTGCGCGTGATAGTAAACGGATAACCAGGCAAAGCAGAGCGCCGCAAGCAGAAGAAGGATCGCGGCCGTGATCAGCGCCATTCTCCACAGCTTTGATCTTTTCTTTTTTCGCCATGCCCAAAAACAGGCAATCGACAGCAGGACACAAAGCAGTGCGTATAACAGTGTGATCATCTCCGTTAAAGGGATTCATCCTTCAGAACAATGCAGTTCATTCTTTTGCTGTATGCCGTACAGGCGTCGATGGCGATGATGCCCGGGGCAAGATAGGGACTGAAATCCGCATCGGATCCGAACTCCGTGCCCTTCTTTTCATAGCGGGCATGGCCGTAGGAGCAGTGGAAATGGCCGCAGACCACGGTCTTCTCCTCCGGCCGCGCCGTGCGCACCGCGTCCATCGGATTCGTCCAGCGCGCCTCGCGCCAGGCGGCGGCGTCGGCATGGCGCCACTCCGCGTCGTAGACCATGCCGCCATACCACAGCTCACAGGGGATCCAGGCGTGTGTGAAAATGTAATTTCTCGTCTCGTAATAATCCAGCATGGCCGGGATGATCGTGGTATAAAGCGGCGTCTCCTGCCCGGCCCTGGCAAGGCGCATGTTCGCGTTCCAGCTGTAACCCGCGCTCAGCCCCGTGAGCTGCTCGAGCGTATTGTAGGTGCCGTTTTGCAGGTGATGGCGCAGCGGTCTGCCGCGATCGGAGGTCACCAGCTCCTGAAAAAGATCCTCATGGTTGCCTTTTACCAGGATGACCCGATCCTCCTCCATCAGCTCCAGAATATAATCCTGAAGCTCTTGCGCCTCTTCTCCCCGGTCGAAGAGATCGCCCAGCAGCAGGAGCTTCTTTTCCTCCGGATCGTCAAAATATCCGCACTCCCGCAGCGTCCTTTGAAACAGTGTGAAGAAGCCGTGTATATCCGATAGAACATAATATTTCATAGCATTAATATTAAAAGGCCGCCGAAAACGATTCAGTTTACAGCGGCCTTCATTTCTTATTTTTTTAGTAGTACGTGACTCTCGACATCTCGATGCTGGGGACGATGCTGACATCCTTGATGCCCGCAGCCGCATCAAGAATGCTGTCCCAACTGGGCGGCTCCGGTTCCTCCGGCTCCGGCGGAAGCTCCACCTCACCGTTGCGGTTCTCAATCACCGGATTGGCCGGGTCATAGTCGGGATTCTCCGGCAGGACGCCAAAGCCGATAATGGCGTAGTCGTCCTCTGTCAGGGTGAAATGCTCCACATAGTCGAAGCGGTTGCCCTCAATGGTATAAATCCATCCGCGCTCCTCGTCGATATCCCGGATGATCCCCACATGCTCGGCATGCTCATCCATGTCAAAATCGAAGAAGATAAAGTCACCGCGCTTCGGTGTGTAGCCCTCATCCCAGTGTCTGTACAGTCCGCGTTCTCTGAGCTCCCTGACCCAGTCCGAGCAGTAGCAGTTGTATGGCACGACAGACTCCGGGATGTTGGCGTAGTACAGGCAGAAGGAGATGAACATGGCGCACCAGTCCCCGTAGGGAATGCCGTACCACGCGCCATAGCGGGTATAGCCCTTGGGATGCCACGGATCCTCTGCGTTATAGTTCAGCTCACTCTCGGTATAGCCGAGCTGGCTTTCGGCAACCATGAGCAGATCCTCCGCCCAATTGCCGCTCAACTCCATATCCATGAACATGCGCCACCAGTCCGTCTCGTCCTCGAGATCGGCTGTCGGATCGCTCTCGCCGGCAAAGCTGAGCTCTCTCTCCCACTGAAGGAGCGAAACGATCCCGTCGCCGGGATTCATGACAGGCTCTTCCTCCTGCACGGGGATCTCTTCCGCCTCAGGCGTCTCCTCGGTAAGGATCACGTCGTCCGTCTGTGCGTCGTTCGTTTCCCCCTGCCCGCAGATCAGGATCCGTTCGGCTTCATAGCATTCCTCACCGTGAACGTGGGCCCCATCGCCCTCTTCAAATCCGCATGCAAGCTCTGTTGACCATTCATAGCACTCATCGCCGTGAATATGGTCGATCGTATTGTCCGTGCACCAGAGCTCTCCGCGGATTCGATCATAACAGCTCTCGCTGTGGCGGTGGCCCTCGCTTTCCTCCAGGCCGCAGACAAGATGGCTGCCGGTACTGTAGCAGCTGTCCGTATGGACATGGCCCCCCTCATCGGTGATCTGGAACTCCTCATCCGCGAAAACAGACGCCGTCAGTGTGCAGCAAAGCATCGACGCCACACACAGAAGACTCAAAACGCGGCGGGCGAACAGGCTGCCGTATGGA
>Ga0310697_10006284_pt1 | contig 11321 bp, 9 predicted proteins | sample 172DNAGHGlowgp2_FD_203883 | JGI IMG/M metagenome (GOLD analysis project Ga0310697, IMG submission 203883) | Sheep rumen microbial communities from Palmerston North, Manawatu-Wanganui, New Zealand - 1728 DNA GHGlow gp2 (v2) (version 2) | ecosystem: Host-associated > Mammals > Digestive system >... | reverse complement strand
TTCGGGCGGTGAGAAACGCAGGCTTTATCTTTTGAGAGTTCTGATGGAGGCACCCAATGTGATCATCCTTGACGAGCCTACCAACGATCTGGATATACAGACGTTAAGGATATTGGAGGATTATCTTGACAGCTTCCCGGGCATCATACTTACGGTCAGTCATGACAGGTATTTTTTGGACAGAGTAGTTACAAGGATCTTTTCTTTTGAAGAAAACGGGAGCCTTAAGCAAAGTGAAGGCGGCTATTCGGATTATGTTTTAAGAAAGAAAGCCATAGCGGAAGATGCGGATAAAGGTGTACCGGATAAAGGCTCTAAAGCCCGGAATAAGCAGAGTGATCAGGATAACGATGCATCCGGCGGTCTTTCAAAAAACAAAAACCGCACGGTACGTGAAAAGACCAAGCTTTCATATGCCGAGCAAAAAGAATATGACAACATAGAATCGGAGATAGAGGAACTGGAAAACCGCTGCAGAGAACTGGAAAAAGAGATATCTGTCTCATCCACGGATTATACGCGTCTCATGCAGCTGCAGAATGAAAAGGATGAGCTTGAAACAACGATAGAAAAGAAAATGGAGCGCTATATAGAGCTTCAGGAAATGGTTGACAGCTTCGCAAAAAAATAAAAGCAGTAATGACTAATGCTTTTATCTTAGAGGGCAGGAAAGGTAAGTGCCGAAAAACGGACTACTAACCCCGTCCCCATGGTCCGGTTTGCAAGCACGGTACCTAAGAATCCGCCTAATGTGTTCGTAATCAGGTCATCTACATCAAACAGCCTGTAAGATCCGGGGTAGATGAAGAAGAGCCCGGTCAGCTGTGCCGATTCGATAATGAGTGAGAGAAGAAATGTCATTATGATGATGTTTCTTCTTTTTATATTAAAGAAAAATTTGAAGAAGAAGCCGAACGGTATGGTCATAAGTATATTCAGTATTACCTGAAGGACACTTTCCATAGTTCTGTCCTCAGCTATGTCAGCCAGAAACCTGAAGGGGATAAACTGGCCTTCATAACCATGCATAGAGGCAATCTTTTCTGCGGAAGGGAGAGGAAAAAGTACTACCTCTGTAAGGCATATAAGATAAAGTACAAGTGCCTGGCTCCCTAAAAAGTACATCGGCCTGATCCTGCTCCCTTTAGTGAAAATGATAAAAGCAGCTATGATGACCATAAGGGGGAAAACCTTTAAATATATCTCAAAACCGTTTATTAAACTCGCTGTCCAATTATTCATATATGTCACATTCCTTTCGTGAGGGTCATTTCTTAAGCAAGATTATAACAGGCGGTATTTTCTTCCGACATCGATTTGTCTTACATTTTAACCTGCCAATCTTACATTTATGTGACATTTTGAAAAAACGGACCACTAACCCCGTCCCGGGGGTCCGAAAACGGACCGGTGTTTCTATATTTGACAAAACGACTTGAAAAATCGGGTATAAAGAGGTAAAATAGATATGTTTGAGGATTGTTACTGACTTAAAAAAAGTCGCCGATTTGTGAAGGGGGGTATAGAATGTGAAAAAGTCTGCGGTAAAGAAGATTTTTTTGATAGCTGTACCATTGATTGCTGTTATTTTGATCATCTGCCTTGTTGCTATACCAAGGCTTAAATCCGCATTGAATAACGGAAAAGATGGCAATAGTGAAGAGCACGGCAAAAAAACCGAGAATACTTCCACTATAAATAAGGAAAACATCAGCGGTGCAGTGGATTTTGACCATGAACTGAGCACATATCAGCCCAAGAAGGATCATTATAATTTTTATTTTACATATAAAACCGTTCATGCATGGTGGGATGCAGTGGCATTAGGTATGGAGGATGCCCAGAGGCAGTTTTTGGATAAGGGTATAGTCATTACCTATGAATATATGGCTCCTGACGGTGCGTCGGCTTTAGACCAGACGGAAAGGCTTGGGGATGTAGCAAAAGAAGATTATGATGTCATAGGCGTGGACGTGGCCGATGAGAGTATCATATCTCCGGTCATTGATAAGATGATAGATTCCGGTATCAAGGTCATGACTTTTTCAAGTTCCGATGCTGCAGCGGGCTGTAAGAGGATCGCATATGTAGGAAATACACATAACTATGAGGACGGAGCCGATCTTACTGAGGAGCTTTGCAAGAAGCTGGGTTATAAAGGAAAGGTTGCGATCCTGGTAGGAAGTGTCGGAGCTCCCTGCCATGAAGACAGGGCAAGGGGAGCTAAAGATGTCCTTGCAAAATACAGTGACATGAGTATTACGGCTGTAGAGTATGATATGGATTCAGTCGATCTGGCATATGATCTTACAAAAAAGATACTGGCAGATAACCCCGACTTAGACGGGATAGTCTGCTGCAATATGAGCAATCCGGTCGGAGCGGCACGCGCTATCATTGAAAAGAACAGCAAAGCGGTCATCGTAGGAATGGACCATGACAGGGAAGCGTTACAATATCTTAAGGACGGGGTTATCTACTGTCTGGGCGTTCAGGACTGTTACTCTATGGGATTCAACACTATTCAGGTTGCTGTTATGATCGCAGACGGCGTATACCCCGGCACGCTGTATCCGGAAAAAAGTGAGATGAAGACGACACTTATATTTCAGCAGGATGCGGCAACAATGCTCGAGACTCTTTATGGAGATATATCAAGATGAAGATAAAACGGGTCACAAATAAAACATTTGTCCTTACCGCGACCATAGGAAGTATTATAATAATGGTCACGATCATGTTCAATACCATATCGTCGGCAAAACAGACTCTTAATGCTACCGACGATGCGGTTTCGGCAGTCAGTTCGTTCTATCTTGAGGCAATGGCTGACCGTCGTGCCAAGACTGTCACCAATCTGATAAGCAATAACTTCATTCAGATGGAAAAGGCTCTGACGGTATTTGCGGATGAAGGGATAGAGGATCAGGAACACTTAAGAAAAGTGATAGGAAGGATAAAGCAGCTGCTTTCACTTAACAGGCTGGCACTGGTGGATGAGGATGATATCGTATATACGCAGTATACCACCTACACAGGAGGAAGCCGTTATGACTTTTTGGCCGGAGATAAGCTTAAGGACAGAGTGATAAGCACGGTATATCAGTACGGATCATCGACGCAGCTGTGTCTGGTCATACCTGCAGACAGCCTTAAAATGATGGGCAAAAACTTTAAGGCTTGTTTCGTACAGATAGATATCAGAGATATTGTTAACCTGCTCGCTTTTGAGGAACAGGGCAGAACCGATTTCGGCATATATTCGAAGAACGGTGAAAATCTTTCGGATACCGGGCTTGGCGAAGTAATATCCGAACAAAATATATTGGATGCTACAAAGAGTGTTCTCTCAGACGATAAATGGGAAGAACTGTACGGTAATTTTGAAGCAGAAAAAGCAGGCAATCTGACATTTGAGCATGATGGGGCTGAAGAAACTCTCTATCATGTTCCCATACCGGGAACAGGCTGGCAAATGGTCGTTCTGATCCGTGAGAGTATCATCCACGACCAGATCAGGGGAATAAGCGAGCAGACACTTTCATTCGGTATAAGACAGATCGTATTTACTTTGGTAGCCATGATCGTGTTTGCGGTCATATTACTTTTGATGCTCAGAAGAATATCGGCTATGCAGCTTGAGGCAGAGAAGGAGAAAGGCAGAAGCTTCTTAAGCATGGCTAATACGGATTCACTTACCGGACTAAGAAATAAACATGCATTTTCGGGATATGAGGCTACACTTGATGAAAATATACGCAATAAATCAATAAAGAATATCGCGGTCTTAGTCTGTGATATCAACGGACTTAAGCATGTAAACGATACACTCGGACATGATGCCGGGGATCAGCTTATAAAAGATGCAAGCGTAATGCTGTGCGAGTATTTCAGGCATGGTGCGGTATTCAGGACCGGCGGCGACGAATTTGTCGTAGTACTGCAGGGAAGAGGATTTGATACTAAGGATGAAGTAATAAATGAGTTTAACCGAAAGGTAGAAGGCAACATCGCTACAGGAGATGTGGTTGTTTCGATCGGATGCTCTACGTTAAAGGACGGAGACGAGCAGCTTAAGGATATATTCAAGCGTGCCGACCAGCTTATGTATGAGCGTAAGAAAGAACTGAAAGGAATGGGAGCAAAAACCAGGGATACATGAAAAAATTTTTATTATCTTAGCCAATGTATTCATTTGTTCCGATACCCGTGTCCGATGACGGTGCATACTTCATTGATATGCCGAATCTGCAGTTCTCCGTAAACAAGGACAGCAAGAACCTCGACATGGCCAACGAGTTTATGCGGTTTTTGATCTCATCGGAGGAGCTTAACAGGATGGCGCAGAAAAAAGGACTTGTGTCTCCGACAAAGGATCTGTCTTTTAACAGCATGTATGCTGCGTTTGGAAAAATACCGGAATCAGACAGGCTGTTTACAAAGTCGGGACCGGTGAGATGTCCATAGATGAGGATATTGCCGGTTTTGGAAAGTTTACACAATAATATAGAAGGTATCAGACAGACCGGAGACGGTAACGGGGGTTTTATGTATGGATAAAGAAGTGTTAATGAAGTTTTACCAGGAGAATATGTATGGAATGAGGCGGGGAGGCGAGAACGTCACCTATGAGCTTTTGGGGCCCGATCCCGCACCGGCGCAAAAACGCGGTATGCCCCGCAACCCTTTTGAAGTGGTAGGGGGAGAACTTGTAAAGATAAAGGTGGAAAAAGACGGTAGAAGCACGGAGTTTATCGTGCATGCGTATGTACCGGAAAAAAGGAATGCCGAAAAATATCCGTCGGGCTCTCCTTTTATCATCTGCATGCATCCGATCATGCCGAAGGATTATGCAGTGGAACAGGGATATGCCGTATTTTTCCTTGAGAGCACCAAGGTGGCTTCAGATGATATAGAGCATAAGGGCGCATTTTATGACATATATCCGTATGAAGAGAGTGCTGACGAACAGACAGGTGCTCTTGCAGCATGGGGCTGGGGCGCATCTAAGGTGTTAGATGCCGTATACGTAGGACTTGATAAGGAGTTTAACCTTGATGCAGCCGCATCCATGGTCACAGGCGTATCGAGATGGGGAAAGGCTACTGCCGTATGCGGAGCGTATGATGAAAGATTCAAAATGGTCATCCCTTCGTGCTCGGGAGCGGGCGGACTGGCTCTTTACAACTTTTTCTCCGAAGGGAAAACATATGACTTAAGAAAAGCGGGAGGTCCTGCGGAATATACTTACGGGAAGAATGAACCGCTTTCATGCCTGCAGTCCGATGCAGAGAGAGGATGGTTTAATGATAAGTTCCTTGAGTATAAAGAGGCTTCGGATATACCGTACGATCAGGAAGGACTTATTTCGCTTTGCTGCGCAGAGGACAGATTTTATTTTGTGATAGCTTCTTATACGGGAGAGGACTGGGTAAATGCACCCTCTATGTGGGAATGCTGCAAACGTGCCTTAAAAGTATATGAAGAAAAAGGATTGAAGGATAATTTCGCCATACATTTCCATAAGGAAGGCCATGCAGTTATACAGGAAGATATGGAACTTATAGTTTCCTATTTTAATCATATGTATTACGGATGGGATACCGGGATAGATATGGATGCCTTGCATACGACCTTATTTGAAGGGCAGGAAGACGGCAATGCCGAGATACTGCGGCTGCGACCTTATAAAAAGGAAGATAGCCGTGCTATAGCTTCCTGGCTTAGGGATGAGGATATATTCTTAAAATGGGGCGGAGAGAGATTTGACGGATTCCCTGTAAGTGCGGAGGATATAGATGAGAAATACAGTAATTTAAACGGTGACTGTGAAGAATATGATAATTTCTACCCGCAGGTAGCTTTTGGAAATGACGGGGCTGTCGGCAGCTTTATCATGAGATATATCGACGGGGATCACAATACTATACGTTTCGGATGGGTCATCGTTGATGACTCAAAGCGCGGAAAAGGATACGGGAAGAGAATGCTTGAACTCGGTCTTAAATATGCATTTAATATATTGAAGGCAAAGAAAGTAACGATAGGCGTTTTTGAAAGCAACACTCCTGCGTATGAATGCTATAAATCTTTGGGATTTAAGGAGGCAGAGAATAAAGAGCCGGAGGTAAGGGATATAAACGGCAGAAAATGGAAACAGATAGAGATGTACAGGCTGCCTGACTGATATAAAGAGAAACGATGAAGGCATTTTGGAAGTGACATTGACAATCTGATCGTATGACCGGGAAGTCTTTAACTGACTTCCCGTTTTTTTATTTTATTTGTTTAATAGAAATTTTATAAAAAACTGTTGACAAAGGATTCATTTGGTGTTATCTTATAGCAAGAAGGTGTTAGCACTCTTTAAAGTTGAGTGCTAATAAATGAAAGAGAGGGTGCGGATATGGATCTTGATGACAGAAAACTAAAGATACTTCAGGCTATTATTAAGAACTATCTCGAGACGGGTGAGCCGGTTGGTTCAAGAACCATATCGAAGTACACCGATCTTAACTTAAGCTCAGCCACCATAAGAAATGAGATGGCGGACTTAGAGGAGCTCGGCTATATAGTACAGCCCCATACCTCAGCAGGACGTATCCCTACCGATAAAGGCTACAGGCTTTATGTGGATACTATGATGCAGGAAAAGGTAGATGAGGTCAACAACATGCGTGATGACCTGCTCGAAAAAGCAGACAGGATGGAAAACCTCTTACAGCAGGTAGCAAAGCTGCTCGCAGCCAATACCAATTATGCTACCATGGTTACCACACCCAAGTACCGCAGCAGAAAGATAAAGTTCATACAGCTCACCGATGTGGATGAATATCAGGTGCTTGCGGTCATAGTTCTTGAAGGCAATATAGTAAAGAACAGGATGTTCAGATCCGATGTGGCTTTAGTAAAGGAAGAGGTATTAAAGCTTAACCTTGCACTTAATACTTTCCTGCAGGGACTTGACATAGAAGAGATAAACATAGGACTTGTACAGAAGCTTAAAAGCCAGGTGGGCGCTTATCAGGAACTGGTATCCGAGATACTCGATGCCATAGCCACTGCCATACAGGAGGAGGGCGACGTAAGGGTATATACCAGCGGTGCCACCAACATCCTAAAGTATCCGGAGCTCTCGGATATGAATAAAGCCCGCGACATACTTTCTACCTTGGAAAACAAAGAGGAGCTTACACAGTTTGTGGATGGCGGCGACATAAAACCGGATGAGAAGCGCGGCATTCAGGTTTATATAGGTGATGAAACAAAGGTTGATTCCATGAAGGACTGTTCTGTAGTTACCGCAACCTATGAGATAGAAGAAGGTATATACGGTAAGGTAGGCATCATCGGTCCTAAGCGTATGGATTATGAAAGAGTAGTCGGAACACTTCAGAATATGATGGGACAGCTTGATGATATATTTAAAAACAACAAGCCGTAGACGATGTCAAAGGTAAGCAGATAGCGTCCGTTACAAAAAAGGATGTGATCATATGAAAAAAAAGAAAAAATTCTTAAATAAAAAGAAGGAGTTGAAAATGGCTGATATCAGGGAAAAGCTTCTGAAGGAATCCATGGAAGCGGCCAAAAAGAAGGCAGAAGCCAAGGCGGATGCTTCTGAAAACGATGCCGGCGAGGTAAGTGCCGGAGAGGAAGCCGGAGCACAGACCGGAGAAGAAATAAATACTCCGGAGACTGCAGAGGATACCGGAGCTGCCGAGGCGGTCAAAGGCGAAGTGTGTGAAGCACCGGCTGAAGAGAAAAGTAAAGAAGAGGCAACAGCCAAGGACAAAAAGGATGAAAAGATCGCGGAACTTAACGACAGGCTGATCAGAAACCTTGCAGAGTTTGACAATTACAGAAAACGTACCGACAAGGAAAAATCCCAGATGTTTGAGATGGGTGCGAAGAGCATCATAGAAAAGATACTTCCCGCAATAGACAGCTTTGAACTCGGACTTGCAGCCTTAAGCGAAGAGGACAGGGCTTCCGGAGTCGGACAGGGCATGGAAAAAATCTACAAACAGCTGATGACGATCTTAGAAGGTGCCGGAGTAAAACAGATAGAGGCTTTAGGAAAAGAGTTCGATCCGAATCTCCACAATGCGGTAATGCATGAGGAAAACGAGGAGTTCGGTGAAAATACAGTATCACAGGAATTACAAAAGGGTTATATGTACAATGATTCGGTAATACGTCACAGTATGGTAAAGGTTGCCAACTAGTACATAACACATCATTAATTTAAAATTGTAAAATATGGAGTGCCCTATAAGGGCAGGTTAGGAGGATAAAATTATGAGCAAGATCATTGGTATCGATTTAGGAACAACAAATTCATGTGTAGCAGTTATGGAAGGCGGAAAGCCTACAGTTGTTACAAATACAGAAGGACAGCGTACGACTCCTTCAGTAGTCGGTTTTGCAAAGAACGGTGAGAGACTTGTCGGTGATGCAGCTAAGCGTCAGGCAGTAACAAATGCAGATAAGACAGTATCATCTATCAAGCGTCATATGGGTACCGATTTTAAGGTAACCATCGATGACAAGAAGTATTCACCTCAGGAAATTTCAGCTATGATCCTTCAGAAGTTAAAGAAGGATGCTGAGAACTACTTAGGTGAGCCTGTAACCGAGGCAGTTATCACAGTTCCCGCATACTTCAATGACGCACAGCGTCAGGCAACCAAGGATGCAGGCAAGATCGCAGGTCTTGATGTAAAGCGTATCATCAACGAACCTACGGCAGCAGCACTTGCATACGGACTTGACAATGAAAACGAGCAGAAGATCATGGTATACGACCTTGGCGGCGGTACATTCGATGTATCAGTAATCGAGATCGGCGACGGCGTTATCGAAGTTCTCGCTACAGCAGGCGATAACAGACTCGGCGGTGATGACTTTGATGAGAGGATCACCAGATACATGATCGATGAGTTTAAGAAGCAGGAGGGTGTTGATCTTGGTCTTGACAAGATGGCACTCCAGAGATTAAAGGAAGCAGCAGAGAAGGCAAAGAAGGAGCTTTCATCAGCTACCACAACCAACATCAACCTTCCTTTCATCACAGCTACAGCCGACGGTCCTAAGCATTTCGATATGAACCTGACAAGAGCTAAGTTTGAAGAGCTTGTATCAGACCTTATCGAGAGAACAGTTATCCCTGTACAGAATGCACTTCGTGATGCAGGCATCAAGCCCAGCGACCTTTCAAAGGTTCTGCTTGTCGGCGGATCTACCCGTGTTCCCGCAGTACAGGAGAAGGTAAGACAGCTTACCGGACATGAGCCTTCAAAGACACTTAACCCTGATGAGTGCGTAGCCATCGGTGCTTCCATCCAGGGCGGTAAGCTTGCAGGCGATGCAGGTGCAGGTGATATCCAGCTTCTGGATGTAACACCTCTTACACTTGCCATCGAGACCTTAGGCGGTATCGCTACACCTATCATCAAGAGAAATACAACCATTCCTACCCGTGGCAGCCAGGTATTCTCTACAGCAGAGGATAATCAGAGTGCGGTTGATATCCGTGTTACCCAGGGTGAGAGACAGTTTGCAAAGGATAATAAGTTACTCGGACAGTTTAGACTTGACGGTATCCTTCCCGCAAGACGCGGTGTACCTCAGATCGAGGTTACATTCGATATCGATGCAAACGGTATCGTAAATGTATCTGCTAAGGATAAGGGTACAGGCAAGGAGCAGCATATCACTATTACCTCCGGTACTACCATGAGCGAGTCGGATATCGAGCGTGCAGTTAAGGAAGCAGCTGAGTATGAGGCTCAGGATAAGAAGCGTAAGGAAGCTGTTGATACCAGAAACGAAGCTGATTCCATGGTATTCCAGACAGAAAAGGCTTTAGCAGATGTAGGAGACCAGTTAAGTGATGCTGATAAGTCACAGGTACAGGCTGATATAGAGCATCTTAAGGACTTACTTAACAAGACCAATCCTGAGGTAATGAGTGACGGTGAGGTTGAGGATCTTAAGGCTGCAAAAGAGAAGCTTATGACCGATTCTCAGGCTCTTTTCCAGAAGGTATATGAGAAGGCACAGGCGCAGGGCGGTCCTCAGGGAGGTCCCGGACCTGATATGGGCGGATTCAATCCTAATCAGGGATTCGATCCCAACCAGGGCGGATTTAACCCTAACCAGGGCGGCGGATACGGTCCTAACCAGGGTGGATACCCGAACGGAAACGATGATGTTGTTGATGCTGATTTTAAGGAAGTTTAATGAATATCTTAAATATCCCTTAAATGAGTGCCATATTACTTGAAGTGATAAAATATTGTGATATAATAATGGGGCGCGGTGTGAAAACACCCCGCCCTAATACAGATTATAAAGATGAATGACCGCTTTTGGTTTAGCGGACATGGATGAGGCGGCAGATAACCTGTTTATCGGATTTAAACCGGCTTCATCAGAGGAGAGACATGGCAGATAAGAGAGATTACTATGAGGTGCTTGGAGTATCTAAGGATGCAAGTGCTGAAGAAATTAAAAAAGCATACAGACAGCTCGGTAAAAAGTACCATCCGGACGTAAATCCCGGCGATAAGGAAGCCGAGGAAAAGTTCAAAGAGGTAGGAGAGGCTTATGCGGTTCTTAGCGACCCCGATAAGCGCCGCCAGTACGATCAGTACGGGCACGCTGCATTTGAGAACGGTGGTGCCGGCGGCATGGACTTCAGTTCCATGGACTTCTCAAGTATGTTCGGAGATCTGTTCGGAGGAATCGGAGGTATATTCGGCGATTTATTCGGCGGTGGCGGCAGCCGTTCAGGCGGTCCCCAGCGCGGAGCCAATACAAGAGTCAGAGTACGCATAACCTTCGATGAGGCTATGAAGGGCGTCGAAAAAGAAATAGAAGTAACATTAAAGGAACAATGTGAGACATGTAACGGTACAGGCGCAAAGCCCGGGTCTAAGGTTGAGACGTGTACACAGTGCGGCGGCAAAGGCCAGGTAGCATATACCCGCCAGTCACTGTTCGGCATGACACAGAGCATTCAGGCCTGTCCTCAGTGCCGCGGTACAGGTAAGATCATTAAGGAAAAGTGCAGCGCCTGCTTAGGAAACGGATATATATCGAGAAAGAAGAAACTTTCGGTATCTATCCCTGCCGGTATCGATTCCGGTCAGTGTATAAGACTTGCAGGTAAGGGCGAACCCGGAGCCAATGGCGGCGGATACGGAGATATGCTCGTTGAAGTGGATGTGAGCGATCATCCTACATTCCAGCGTGAGGGCATGAATATCTACTCAAACGCATACATGAGCTTTGCACAGGCTGCGTTAGGCGGAGAC
>Ga0310697_10006283_pt1 | contig 11324 bp, 20 predicted proteins | sample 172DNAGHGlowgp2_FD_203883 | JGI IMG/M metagenome (GOLD analysis project Ga0310697, IMG submission 203883) | Sheep rumen microbial communities from Palmerston North, Manawatu-Wanganui, New Zealand - 1728 DNA GHGlow gp2 (v2) (version 2) | ecosystem: Host-associated > Mammals > Digestive system >... | reverse complement strand
TTTAACCCTTGCGTCAATCAGCGCAGCGGGCTTATCGATGATAGCTATGATCTCGTCTATCTGGGCCTTGAATGCCTTGAACGGAGTCATGTACTCCTTTTCAAGTCTGAGACGTTCATCGTTCAGAGCCTTCTTCAGCTTGTTCAGGTCTGCCCTGTCGGACTTCGCCTGTTTGATATCATCGTCTGTGTAAACCACCGTCTCATAGTGGTGGCACCTTTCCGTAAGAGCCGTTTTGAGTTCATCGTAGTTAAATGTCGGCGCACTCGGTAACTCATACGGATTAAACTGTAATTCCATTGTTGTTTCTCCTTCCTCAAATATCCGGGAGTATTCGGCTAGGGCTTATTCCCTTTTCGACTTGCTCCCAAAATTTGGCTCCCTGTTCCATTAGATACGCGATATCGCCCTCAACCTCTGACCGTTCAATATGATAGTCACGGATTGTAGTCCGCTTGTCTCCCTCGGCTGATGTGTATTTGATTGCCGCCCTCAAATCGGCATATTCAAACTCCGTAACAGCCAAGTAGAACAGGCATTGACAGTAGTAACTCTGCGGCAATCTGCCGTTCCATTTCTCCCAATCATCAGAGCGCATTATCTCGGTGGTCTTGATCTCCAGAACCCCGTCCCTCAAAGTCTCCAATTCAACGGTCCGTCCATCCAATGAAGCCAAAGCCCACGGGTACTTGTCGTTGTAGACGCTGTTAAAACCTAAATGCTCGGCTTGTTTTTCGGGATGGTCAAGCTCGAACAGTTTTACAAGCAATTCCTCGGCACTCACACCATAAGCCACAAACGGCTTGTCTGATATGTCGGGCTGTTCCTTTCGCCCGGTCTTGATATCAAATAAATCCGTGTTGCTCATGAATGGATTCTGACCTATCACCGCCGCTATATCAGAGCCGCCCAGGCCGTTCTTCCTGTTCTTCAACCATTCGGCACGTGTTGGGAAGTATTTCCACTCAACCACGTTCCCGCCTCCCCTCTCGAAGCGAAATAATCACTCCCGGTAGGATACCGACCAAGAACAGAAAGAAACCACCGAATAAGGTCAATCTCTGTGTGTTCCAATCCTCACTCTCGCACATCATCAGGATGATTCCTGAAATGATGCAAACGAACATAAATACCGCCGTTATCCTCTCGGCAATCTCCCTCAACCTTCCTCGCATTTCTTCTCTCCTTCGTGCAACTCTGACATTTTCTGAAAAAGACGCATCTGAGCTGTTTTTGCGCTATAGTCCTTACGCCCGAACTCGTTGTCCTTCCCGGTATATCCGCGCTTCAATTCGGCGTAAACAGTAACGTAGCTCTTGCCGATCTGCGCCGCGATAGAACGGACGGATTCGTTCCTGTTGTAAAGTTTCTCAATGGCTTTCCTGTCCTCGTACGAAACCCATGTAAAGCCTGATTTTGCCATGTCATACCTCCTTTCTGACAAAATAAAAAAGTGCGTCAGAAGTATTAAACTTCTAACACACTTTTCGTGAAGTGCTAGAGTGTTTACCTCTTGTGTAAATTACTCTAACATTTCAGCAAGGAAAAATCAAGCCCTAAATGCCACAATTTTTTACAAAAAAATAAACAAAATCTTTATTCCGTTTTTGGTAAACATGAACAAAAGCCAAAGACACGAAAACAAGACCGCCTTGCGTCGGTCTGTCTTAAAGCCTTTATTTACTTGTGTTCACACGCTTATACCCAAAGTCCTCAATTCTGCCTTGAATGCTTTATTGCTTGTGCTGTAATTGAGTATCTTTCGCGGATAATCGTTCATCCATCTTTCGGTATCGCAGATATCCTCTTCGGTAATATCCGCAAAGTCCGTTCCCTTTGGGTATCTGCGCCTTATCATGCCGTTCTGAACCTCGTTGGTTCCGCGCTCATGGCTACTGTAGGGATGTGCGTAATATACCTTTGTGCGCTGTCTTTCAGGAATTATCGAAGATTTCTCGATATCATCCGCAGCTGCGAACTCACTTCCGTTGTCGAATGTAATGCTCTTAAACACCTTGCGGAAGTTATCTTCCCCATAGTTCCTTTCCAGGGCGTCAAAAGCCCTTACAGCCGATTCAGCCTGTCTGTTTGGTATCTTTATGATGATCTCTTTGCGGGTCTTTCTCTCGGTCATCGTGAGTAGTGCCGCCCGACTTTTCTTCTTCCCGGAATAAACGGTATCACCTTCCCAATGCCCGAACTCTCGTCTTTCATTGACTTCTTCGGGCCTTTTCTCGATGCTCTCTCCGACCGGGGCGCGTTTAGCTTTTTTGCGCTCTATGCCCTTGTATGTCCTCTTGTGCCTTCCGTGTCTCGGCAGATCCTTCTGTGTAAGGTTAAGGAACACTCCCTTTTTGATGTAACTGTAAATGGTTGTCGCTGATAAGTCCGTGGTAAATCCCGCATCCTTCGCCGCCTGTAATGCAGCTGCGGGGCTATAGTTCTTATCTATGATGGTATCTTCTATGAACTGCGCCAACTTAATATCTTTGCCTATCTTTAAATCCCCGCCTTTATCGCGTAGATGCTGTTGATATTTCTGCTCGGCAATATCGGGGCTGTATGACTTCTCCAAAATCCACGTACTACCATTGAGACGTTCGTATTCTCCGCGTTTCAATTCGTGATAAATCGTTCTGCGGTTCACTCTGAGTTTGTCGGCTATCTCCACGACTTTAAGACCCATCTTTAACCATTTTTCGATGCGCAAACGGTCAGTATAGGTCAGGTGTTTAAAGGTACGTGTCTTTGTGTCCGGCATACAACCTCTCCCTTCATAATCAGGTGATTATTATATCGACACAGTTTAACACAACCTTAACATCGTCTTTTCTCTTTTTTGCGCAGTATTTCAGCAATTTCTGCTCGGCTCTTTCGTACCGAAGTTCGTTCTTTAACGTGGGTTCTTCCTCGAATGTTGCCTCTGCCGCGATCAACTGCGATTTCAGTAACGCAAGTTTTATCTTGTCCATGTCTCTTACCTCAAAAACGGCGCACCCGGTTAAGAGTGCGCCTTGTCTTTTTAATATCTCCTGTAGCTGTCCATGCTCTCGCCGCCGCTGTTCTGCTCCATCATGCGACCGTCATCATAAGAATGACCGTCCTCAGATGAATATCTTCCACGGCTGTCGCGCCTAGCATAGCGTCCGCGTCCACGAGCGTATGAAGAACCATCGTCGTATCCGTATTCATAGCCGCCACGCATGGGGTACATCGGATAATGCTCGGAATAGCCGGATTCTTCGTCCATAGCTTCGTAGGTCGCGATACATTTAAGAGTATGGGAAATAGTCTCAGCCTGTGCGAGAGAACCCGCGCTCAGATCCTTATTCCCTATGCTCTCTAACTCACGTTCAAGCGAGTCCTTTAAGCGTCTGAATTTCTCCATTGTAGTCTCTCCTTTCAGGCTATTCTCGATACCGTCAGATTTGCGTTCTGAACGAGTATCGGGGGCGCGGGTGTTGTTGCCGGGGTAAGGCTCTCGGAAGTGTTCTCGACACTCACATTGAAGCAACACCCTTTAGGTACGTTGATAATTGCTGTGCTGGTTACGTTAAAGAAATTTTCCTGTGTGGGCGGGTCTGTTGCTGTCGCTGCCGGAGTGACGATTGCCCGACTCGTTAAGAGCGGTTCGCCATCCAGGGCGATTGCTACGCTGATAGGAGCGGGGGCCGTGCCGCCATCAGGAATTGAGATGTTTCCGTTGAAGATGACCCGATACCTTGCAAAGCAGTTATTCGTGATACCACGGAGAGTTACAATACCACTACCGTTTCTGTGGTAAACATAGCCTTTGTTACATCCGATAGTCGTATTCAGCGTTACGGGCTGATTCGGCTGCACGGTCTGTAAAGCATTATTCGTAAACTCTGCCATGCTTACACCCCCTTAGAAAGAGCCGCATCCGCACCCGCAACCCTGATTCTGGTTGCAAGTGAAGATAGGAGTTCTGCCGTAAACGGGAGTTGTGGGAACAGGGCAAGAGTTGAGACGGTTATAAAGCGCGTCTACCTCGTTTGCGAAGCCCTGTGAAATGAAGGCATTCTGTGCGGTCTGCGACTCACGGAGAGCAGCCATGTTGAGCTGATTCTGTAAGCCTACATTGTCGCGCTGTGCCTGGGCCAGCTGATTACGAACACCATCCAGCTCGAGCTGGCAAAGTTTATCAAGGATAGCCCTTGTGCCATTCGTCTGACTCTCTATGATATCCCTTGTGTTCTGCATTGACTGGGTACGATCAGCGCAGTTCTCCGTTGCTACGGTGTACTTCAAGTCGGCTGTAGCCGCCCTGTTGTCACAGCAGCACTGTGCAAGCTGTGCCTGAACGTTGTTAAAGCCCTGTGCGGTCGCTGTCTGTGCCGCAAAAGCCTGCTGCATATTCGCGATCTGACGCGCGTTTGCGCCCTGCTCAACACCGGCAAAGCCGTTCGCAAGAGACATCTGAACGTCTGAGCAACAGTTACAAAGCTGCGTGGACAGATTTCCGATGCCGTCACGGATGCTTGTAATGTTGCCATTCAGCATCTGATTCTGGAAACCATCGGAAGTAAGGTTCGCCTGATTCATCCACGGATAAAGGACGTTTCCGCCGCCATAGCCGTAACCACCGTTACCGCCAAAGCCGCCATTATTGCCCCATCCGAGTAAGAGCAAGAGAATTATCCAAGCCCAACTGTCGCCACCGAATCCGTTTCCGAATCCACCATTACCACCGCCGTAAGCGGGGGCTACAGGCATGAAAAATCCATTTCCGTTGCTGTTTTCTTCAAGTGCCATTTTTGTTACCTCCTGTATTTTTTTTAGGTCAGCGGCTATCCACGCGTAGATAGTCGGTATATAAAGGTTGCGCTACCTTTACTTCAATTTTTACTCGGTTTTAACTCGGTTTTAACTCGGTTTTAACTCGTTTTTAACTCGGTTATTTCATAAGCTGTTTCCGCAGCTGCATAGCATTATTTATTTGCTCCTGAGATACTTGCCCTGAGTTGAGCAGATATTGAAGAATGTCCTGCGGATTGGTAGACATATTCTGCGGAAAATTAAACTTCTGTGAAAGCATTTTGATCGGATTCTGCCGAATCTGACTTACAAGGTTCATAAGCTCATTTACGTTATTCATCATCGGGGTCTACCTCCCGTAAGATTTTTTTCTTTGTACGTTCCTTGAGCATGGCAATATCCTTCTTGATTGCCGCTATATCGCCCTCAAATGGCTGTAAATCGGTTTTAAGGACGTAGGCAGATAAATCTACCTCTTTTTCTTTGGGACGGCTTTCTGTGGCTTCTGACGCTTCTGCGGCGGTTTCATCCTTTACAAGCCTGTACCGTTCAAAAATAGGACGATCAAGAGGATTATTCCCCATCGTCTTTGTGTAATATGTGTGGGGCTTTGATTCGTCACGGAATGTCAGGCTTTTGCCAAGCCCAACAGGATACATCCGGGCTTCTTCTTCGTTTGCGACGCCGATAAAGCCATTCTGGTTATCGCTCTGCTGATAATTCTGTTGATAATTCTGATAGGGCTGATAGTTTTGACTCGGCTGATTGCCGTAGTTCTGCTGTTGCTGATAGCCGTAAGAATTGGGGTAATAAGGGTAATTGTAATTCATGTTCGCGCCTCCCAATAAAACTGCGGTACTTCCATAAGAGAATCCCACGCGTCGTATGCATTACCGTCAATGATGCCGATTGCGTGTGTTCCAGTTCCGACTACATAGATTCCTTTGGGGTGATCGTTACAAAAATCGCGGACTGAATAGCAATCAGGGCAAGTATCGGGTAATGAACGCCGGACAAATCCTGAGTCTCTTAAATATGCTCCCCAGACTTCATTTGCATGAGGAAGATTTTTAAAGAGTCGGCCATAGTAAACCAATATGTCATAGGCTTCATCCCATGTAATGCCCTCTACTGCACAAATCGCTCGGATAACACAATCACCAATGCGTTTTCCAAGTGGATTTGGGTTAAATTCTATCCACATGATTCTTTTTCCTCCGCTATTTTGAGCATAAGAAAAAGACCTCATGTGAACGAGGTCTTATGGGTATCTCTTTAGTATCATTTTAGTTTGTTGAAAACCGTCTTGTATCCCTTGTAAACGATTCGCTTGATCTGTGGCACCGACATATCAAACTCTTCGGCTAATGGTTCAAAACATATACCATCAATCAGCCTACGTTTGAGGATGGCCCGGTCACGCTCTGAATGAATATGTTCGTCAATGACAGCCGCAATCTGGGAATTAGTATATTCAATCATCTTTTTTTCTTGTGTCCGTTCTTAACACGCCCTGTACCATGACACATATTACAAGTGATATATCCACTACTCCCGCCTGTCTTGCGAACACGCTTCTTAATCGTCATTTTCACTCTTTGTCTTGTTGCCATAGTCACCACCTACAATATAATTTCTACCATACCCATCTGCTTCTTGTTCAGCTTCTATCTCGGTTACAACATCGGTAAATTGACTCTCATAATAAATCCATCCGGCATTAGAACCGATAAGCAGAACAATAAGCAGAATGCAAAGACACCATAACCTACGATTACTCTTGTCTGCCACCATAAGCGCATCTTCGTAAGCAATATAGGGGATATCTTTCTTTTCGTCGTTCATCATTTCTCCAATCTTGTCACGCGTCTCTCCACGTCTTTTAATTCGGTCTCCATCGTGGGAATACGCTCGGCAAAGTTATTGTGCTTACGCACTTCTTCGGTCAAGTGCTTGATTTCGTTCTGGGTAACTTCTTGAGCCGTCGCTAACTGTATCTCGATCTTTTTGTTGGCTGCCGCATTCGAGAAGATAATCCCAATAAGACCAAACAGACTTGTTATTCCTGCCGCGATAATACCTTCCATATCACTTTACCTCTCATTCCCATAATTTCGCCCAGGTCTTTTGACCTACCACTCCGAGCCGCTTGATGTTCAGTTCCTCGTGTGCAACTTGGAAATTTATGACCGCGTCCTCTGTCTTTCTCCCGTAATACCCGTCCACCACACCGGGATTATAGCCTTTGAGAACTAACCGCTCCTGACATTGTTCAACATCCTTGCCGTACATCAGGTCATTCTCGATGTAGCGCAGTTCGCGGGTAAGAACGGGGATTTCATCAGAGAACCAATCGAGCCGCCCGCCGATGATGAAGTTGGCGGCATCGCTCAACTTCCTTTTGACTACACCATAATCACGACCTCTGGATTCGATGATATATCCATCACCGATATATACAGCCATGTGCGAAGCAGACGAAACCTTTTTCTTTTTCTTTTCGTCATATTTCAATTTTGCATTGAAAACAAAATCGGCGGGCTGTAGGTCTTTTAAGGGAACTTCTTCGGCGGCTTCTTGGAACGTCCGACAATTATAATCGGCAGTAGGTTTTATCACTCCTGTTTCACGTAATCCGTGAACTGCCAAGCCGCTACAATCTTCTGCCGAAGCCTTACTCATATCAAAGCCTTGCTCATAGCACTTGCCAATAAAAGCTAGATCCCTGCGGGTGTCGCTATTCCATAAGGGTTTACCCTTGCTATCTCGTCGCGCGTAGGTTTCTTCCATCTTATGGATCTTCTCGATGGTAAGTTTTTCTACTAACTCGCCATTGCCGGTACCGATATAGACAGAATGGTTTTCATAATCCGCTATAACGGCATCGCAAAACTCTTGTCTGGTAGCCATATAATCACCCCTCTACTTCGGGCAGACCCGCAAGGCTTGTTAAGAGGGACAGAATACCCGCAAGGCATGATGCTGAAAGCACAGCAAGCCAATTTACCTCAGACATTACGGCAGCTGTACCGATTGTAGCGATCGCGGTCTGCGCCACGGTCTTGATAGCCCTGATTCCTGCGGCTTTCCACCATGATTTACTTGATAAATTCTTTGCCATAATTATCTCTCCTTTATCAAAATATTGGTGTTTTTTCCGTGTTATCGCTTCACGGTTATAGCATTACTGGGGTTCTTGTATCGTCGAACATTTTACATCACCCCTTTTTATATCCTCGGTGCTATTCCATCACGAACACACTCATCGTGATAATGCTTTGCTTCCAACGGTCTAATGATAAAATGATTTACCAATATGCCTATAATAATACCTATAATTCCATACATATTTTCATAATCGGGTTTTAACGTGGTTATCCCGCACCACATCCATAAGGGGAACAGAAGTTAGTCTGTGTAAGGCTCTCCTACAAATTCCTCGTATTCCTCTGTAGTGATAAGACCGTTTACCACGTCTGCTTTAAAAAGCACCTTAACCTGTGCTTTCCACGTCTGAGGAACTTCCTCAAATGTACGAGTGCCTGCGAGTATTCTGTTGTGCCAAATCTTTGCCATAATATTATGCCTCCTTTGATTTTAATATTGATAACTCACATAATGCTTCTTCTATATCAGCAAGCCGCTGATTATAGCTTTCATCGAGGTCGCAGAGAGCTTCTTCTGATTCCTCTGCTGACGTTGCAACAATGGCGATATCTTCCGTGTTGACTTTTACCTGCTCCTCAATCGGAAGCGGAGGCTCCTGCCAGTCGGGATTAAGGACAAACTTGCCGTCGATGAAGAAGTACTTACCCTCTACATAGTCTTCAGGCTTGTCGGCAGGGTCAAACTCGACTACCTCGAAATCGTTGTCGATAGCATAGAGCATGATGTTGCCGTCAGCATCGTACATGCCCCACTTGTCTACGTCAGGTTCATACTCGTCGAGCTTTCCGAAGCGGATATCATTAGCTTCGAAGAGTAAGAAATTATCTGTTGTTTTGAGTGCTTTCATGTGAATGTCTCCTTTTAGTTATTGTCGTAGTCAAATAATTCAACGTCATCCTCATTGGATGTAACGTATAGATAACAACGAGTGTCTGACGATAACGCAGAAAATGCCGTATATGTATTGTTTATCCTATAACAAAAAACGGCGATTGAACTACTGTCGTGGTTCTCGTTAATCTTATACGGACGAATAATTTTGTCACCTATCTTGTATAAGACGGCACTGCCGCTTTGCTCAGAAGACCCCGTTTCTTTAACCCATGACGTGTTCCATGCTGCCATTAGATTCGTAAACTGACTAAAATCTGCGTTCTTCAATGCTGGGCGGTACCATATCTTCGCTGCTGCATCAATATATAGTTTTCCATCACTTATGATACAAGAGCAAATATTATTTGACGCTGAACCAATTGACACACCGCCAGATGAGGCGGTATTTGTAGCTAAATTATACCCATATATCACTACGCTGCCATCCGAATATGCGCCTATTGCGTATAGTATTTCATTGTCCTTATCAATGGCAAATGAACCGGCAAATTCGCCGTTAATTAAACGTACTATTTGAGTAGACACACAATTACCGCTATTTGAAGATAGTGAAGCGAATGGAACATATTTAATCATGTTACTTCCCCAAAGAGCTGTAGGACTAACATGTGGTGTAAAGAACAGTTTCCCATCATAGATTTGAAATCGCCCCAATTTACTATTACCACCGTGCCATGCTTTCCAAGAAGATAATGTTCCCCAATTTATACCATCCGATGAACGAATATATAATTCATTGTTATTGCTATTAGTAAAGAATCCATATATATATCCACCGTATTTTATCAAAACACAACCATCATTATCATTGGATGAACTGCCGCTAGTATTTTTTGCAAACGTATATGTTCCACCTAAAGATGTCGTATAGTAGATGCCCTTATAAGCCCTGTAGTTAGAGGATGTGGCGGTCTTAATCATTCCATATGTTATATATCGGTTGTTAAATTTTGTTATCTCGCTTCCATATATAGACCAACCGCCCAGTCCAACATTTGGTGAATGTGTAGTCCCCGCATCGTACTTGTCTTTTGCAATATATTGGGTAAATGTAAACGAACCATAAGTGCCGCTTACCTTTTGCCCAACTGCCAAAAACGAACTCTCACCACTCCACCACAACCTCGCCTTACCGCCGACGCCGATATAAGCCTTCTTGACTTTTCTCGCAACTCCACCTACACCGATGTACATCTTTTTGACTTTTTTGGCGACACTACTAACGCCTATATATGCGCCTTTTGCCATAATGTCACCTCCTTATTCGTATACAAGTGCTATCGTACCGTTCGTGAGTGCCGTTGTACCCGCTGTTAAGTCCGTTGTAGTGGCATAGATTGCTCTTGCCATCGCCGTAGTGTAGTTTGTATCAGCCGAATTAACTGCACTTGCTCTGTTATTGTAATTCTGCATACCATACAGAACGGAATTCATTGTAGCGAGATTCGTACTTCCTGCAGGCGCTGTTGCTTTCGATGTATTATTTGTAATAGCTCTAGTCTGAACAGCACCTGTTCCATTACCGATAAGGGCTGCACCACTTGCGAGAGTAGTTGCACCTGTACCGCCTTTACTTACAGGTAAAGTGCCTGTGTGAACATCACCCATTGCAATACCACTGTCTTTCAAATTGCCATCAGCGTCCAATGCCGCCAGATGCCCATTTGTGGCATTTGTTACTTTATCAGCCTTGCCGGAAATATCAGTAGTAGGAATGTCAGCGTTCTCCCATTTCTGCGTGGTCGAATTAAATGTGGGAACCTGACCGTTTCGAGGATTATCAGCATCGACATCCTCAAGTCCTGCAAAGGTACTGCTCACAGCCGCCTGTGCCTGGTCTTTCCAATACTTTGCGTTGTTATGATATGTCGGGTCTGTAGGGTCTACATCCACACCGCCGCGCTGACCGACTGCCCACGCTTCGGAATCTTCTGCGCTGTCTGCCGCGTCACTAGCTGAACCACTTGCCGCTGTTGCCGCCGCACTTGCCACTTGCGCCTGTGCGGTTACGTCTGCGAGGTAGTTGGGCTGTAGCTTGTTAGCCGTAATCGAGCCATCTACAATATCAGCTACCACCGTGAAATTATTGCCATTCTGCGTAACCGTCCATCCGATTGTAGAACTGTTTGTGAACGAGTACGTTTTAAGAATAGCAGACACATCCGCGGTGTATGTTGTTCCGTCCTCAGTAATCATGGTAATCACACCATCTTCACTCAGGCGGAATGACACAGGAATCTTCTCAACATTCAGATCGAATGTAGCTGTCGTACCATTCTTCCAAGTAAACGTAAACACACCCGTTGCCGTGTTATAGGTTACGCCCGAAAGTGCGGTCAGCAAATCGCTCTGATTCGCCTTTGACGTATCCATAGCCACCACGCGATCATCAATAGTGTCGATACACCCGTCCATGTAGTTGAGGTTGGTTTCGTTGATAGCGGGTGTGGTATCGTTGCGCCAGCCTATGTTGGTATGACACT
>Ga0310697_10006282_pt1 | contig 11324 bp, 12 predicted proteins | sample 172DNAGHGlowgp2_FD_203883 | JGI IMG/M metagenome (GOLD analysis project Ga0310697, IMG submission 203883) | Sheep rumen microbial communities from Palmerston North, Manawatu-Wanganui, New Zealand - 1728 DNA GHGlow gp2 (v2) (version 2) | ecosystem: Host-associated > Mammals > Digestive system >... | reverse complement strand
TTCTGCTTCCCCGATACGTATGAAATCGGCATGTCCAACCTGGGCATGAGCATCCTCTATCACACCATGAACAGCCTGGACTTTGTCTGGTGTGAGCGCTGCTTTGCCCCCTGGGGAGATATGTACGAGGAGATGAAGAAGGCCGGGATCCCGCTCTACGCCCTGGAAAGCGGCGATCCGCTCTCGGCCTTCGACTCGCTGGCCTTCTCCGTCGGTTATGAGATGGCCTATACCACGGTGTTGGACATGATCGACATGGCCGGTCTCCCGCTGCGCTCGGAAGACCGGAAGGAGTTGCTTCCCATTGTCTGGGCGGGCGGCACCTCCGCCGTGAACGCCGAACCCATGGCACCCTTTATCGACCTCTTTGTGGTCGGCGAAGGGGAGGAGATGAACAACGAGCTGCTGACCCTGCTGCGGCAGGCCAAGCTGGAGCACTGGAGCAAGCACGATTTTCTGGTGCAGGCTGCGCAGATCGGCGGCGTGTACGTGCCCTCCCTGTATGAGGTGAGCTATCACGAGGACGGCAGCATCGCCGCAGTGACGCCCACCGAGGGCGCACCGGAGCGGGTCGTGAAGCGCATCATCTCCGATCTGGACAGCGTGCCTTTCCCCACAGACCCCATCGTGCCCTCCACCGAAGTGGTGCACGACCGGGTGAATCTGGAGCTTTTCCGCGGCTGCGTGCGCGGCTGCCGCTTTTGCCAGGCGGGCTATGTGTACCGCCCCATCCGTGCCAAGAAGCCGGAGACGCTGGTGCGGCAGGGGATCGAGACCCTGAAGAACACCGGCCACGAGGACGTGACGCTGCTGTCCCTTTCTACCAGCGACTACCGTCCGCTGAACGAACTGTGTGACGGTCTGCTGGACTACTGCGAAGCCAGGAGCATCGGCCTCTCGCTTCCTTCTCTGCGGGCGGACAACTTCTCCATGGAGATCATGGAGAAGCTGCAGAAGGTGCGCAAGAGCGGCCTGACCTTCGCTGTGGAGGGCGGGAGCCAGCGCCTGCGGGACGCGATCAACAAAAACGTGACCGAGGAGGATCTTCTGCACACCTGCAGCATCGCCTTCTCCGGCGGCTGGAACAGCGTGAAGCTCTATTATATGCTGGGCCTGCCCACCGAGACGGACGAGGACATCCTGGGCATCGCCGAGATGGCGAACAAGGTGCTGCACTGCTGGCGCGAAAACGCGAAGAACAAAAATCGCGGCGTGAAGATCACGATCTCCACCTCGCTCTTTATCCCCAAGCCCCACAGCCCCTTCCAGTGGGAGGCCATGATCCCGATCCCCGAGTATCTGCGCCGTGTAAACCTGCTGCGCGGCGCGATCACGGCGCGGAACGTGACTTATAACTGGCACGATGCCGCGACCAGCCTCATCGAGGCCGTGCTCTCCAAGGGCGACCGGCGCATGGCCGACGTGATCGAGGAGGTCTGGCGGCAGGGCGGACGGCTCGACGCCTGGACGGACTACTTCGATCTGGACCGCTGGATGAAGGCCTTCGAGACCTGCGGCGTGGATCCGGCCTTTTACGCCCAACGGGAGATCCCGATGGACGCGGTGCTGCCCTGGGATCACATCGACGTGGGCGTGAGAAAGAGCCATCTGCAGCATGAGCGCGAGATGGCCTATCAGAGCAAGCTCTCGCCGGACTGCCGCCACCAGTGCGCCGCCTGCGGCGCAGCCAAACTCCTGAAAGGAGGGATCCGCTGCGATGGATAAGCTGAGACTGCGGTTTTCCAAGACCGGGCGTGCCATCTACATCTCCCACCTGGATCTGATGCACACCATGCAGCGCGGTTTCTCCCGCGCGGGCTATGAACTGAAATACTCCGAGGGCTTCAACCCCCATCCCCAGATCTCCATTGCGCTGCCGCTGTCCGTGGGCGCGGCCAGCGTCTGCGAGATCATGGACTTTAAGCTGAAGGAAGATCCTGTCCTGGCGGAGCTGCCCGCAAAGCTGACGAGCGTTCTGCCGGAGGGCATCGAAGTGCTGGAGGTCTATGAGCCGGAGCGCAAGGTGGCGCTCCTCAAGTGGCTCGCGGTCGAGGGCGTGCTGGAATACGACGAGAGGGACCCCGCTGGGATGGCGGATGCCCTGCGGGACTTCTACGTACAGGATGCGATCGTCATCACGAAGAAGACCAAGCGCGGCATGGGGGAGACGGATATCCGCCCCGGCATCCGGGAGATTTCCTTCGAGGCGGCCGAGAAGGCCGTCCTGGTGAAAGCCGTGATCTCCGCCCAGGAGCCGACCATCAACCCCGAACTGCTGGCGGAGGCCCTGCGGCAGCTTCGGCCCGAGATCGCACCTGATTTTGCAAAGTTCACCCGCGTTGAGACCTATGACGCGGACATGCAGGTATACCGGTGAGCCTATGAAACACATCGCCATTTTTCAGCGGGACTTTCAGGTGGGCGGCATCCAGAAGGCGCTGGTCAATATCCTGGAAAATCTGGACTACAGCCGCTATGCCGTGGACGTCTACGTTTTTGACGATCAGCCCTTTTACAGCCTTACGCCCCACGAGGGCCTGCGGGTGATCCCTTGCCAGCCCTGGCCCTACTGGAGCCGCTTTGTGTACTTCGATCTCGCGCGCAAGCTCTTTCCCGCGGTGAAGGCTGAGCGGGAATACGACGTGGCCGTGGACTTCAACAGTTACGGCTCCGAGTGTGCGGCGGGCGCGCTGGCCGTGAAGGCGAAAAAGCGCGTCATGTGGGTGCATAACGACATGGAGATCAAGTACCGGGAGGAGCCGAAATACCGCCTGCTCTGGCATTTCTTTCAGGGCAAGTTCCGGCACTTTGACGCCTTCGCCCCGGTCTCCGGCGGCATTGTGGAGGGCTTTCGGAAAATGACCGGGCGAAAGGATGCGCCGGTCACCGTGGTCCCCAACTTCATCGACACCGCAGAAATCTTCCGCAAGGCGGAGGGGGAGTGCGAGCGTCAAGTCGACGAGACAAAGTACAATCTCTGCAGCATGGGCAGGCTCGTGCACCAGAAGGGCTTCGACCTGCTGCTGGACGATTTTGTGAAAGTCCACGCCGCGCGGCCCGACATGCATCTGACCCTGATCGGCGACGGACCGGAGCGGGAGAAGCTGGAGCAGCAGATCGTGACTCTCGGCCTCTCCGACTGCTTGACCATGACCGGAAGCCTGCAGAATCCCTTCCCGCTTTTAAAGCGGATGGACGGCTTTGCGCTGGAGAGCCGCTACGAGGGGCAGGGGATCGTCCTCTGGGAGGCGAAGGCCCTGGGGCTGGAGCTTTTCATGCACAAGCGGCTGGAGCCCTATAACCCCGACCTCACCGGCGTGGAGGATCTGGTGCCCGCCCTGTGTGCCGCGCAGAAGCGGGAAAAGCGGCCGGACGAGCTGCGGGAATACAACGAGAAGGTCTCCCGCGCGCTGGATGAGGTATTTTCCTGAAAAAGATGGAAAATAGTACTTGCAATCCCTGAAAACTTATGGTAAACTACCATAGCTTGTGCTGGGCCTTCCCGCACAACAGAGAAAGGTGGTCCGCTGCCGCGGCAAAGCCCTCCGGTATGAACATCTATAATGAAAGAGGATCATAAAAATGGATCTGGTTAAAGTTCTCAGCGAGCGTTACATGAAGCCCGAGCTGCCCGAGATGAACGTCGGCGACACCGTGCGTGTCCTCGTCCGCGTCAAGGAAGGCAACCGCGAGCGTACCCAGGCTTTCGAAGGCACCATCATTGCCAAGAAGCATGGCGGCATCAACGAGACCATCACCGTGCGCCGCATCTCCTACGGCGTCGGCTGCGAGAAGGTTTTCCCCGTGCATTCTCCTTCCATCGTCTCCGTGACCACCGTCCGCAAGGGCAAGGTTCGTCGTGCCAAGCTGTACTACCTGCGTGACCGCGTGGGCAAGAAGGCCAAGGTCAAAGAGCGTCTGTAATCGTTCACACTGTTTTATGGCGTCTTCCTCGGAAGGCGCCATAAAACATATATGGGGATATTGGCTGACTGAGCGCAGAACGTGCGTTCTTTCGGCTGTATTCCTGATTCGGCGGGCGGGGCAAGCCCCGCCCCTACTGGCTACTGGCCACTACTCCAAGGGGAGGAGGTTTTACTATGAAGTTTCTCAGAAACAACTGGCTCATGCTGCTGATCATTCTCCAGCCGATTCTGGACGTGGTCGCGTTTTTCAACCAGAATGAGGTGGCGACGATCGCGGGCTATATCCGCCTCGGCATCATGGTGCTGCTGCCGCTGTTCGTGCTGATCCGCCGCAGGGGCGGCCGCCGCGTCTGGATCGCCTTTGCCGTGATGGCCTTTTATTGCGGCCTGCATGTGTTAAACGGCTTCCGCAGCGGCTATATCAGCCTGTATTTTGACCTGTCGTATCTGGTCAAGGTACTGCAGATGCCGGTGCTGGCGGTCTGCTTTGCCTGCCTCATCGACAATGAACAGACCCGCAGGCAGGCCTATCGCGGGCTCTGGATCGCGGCGGGGCTGCTGGCGGTTATCATGGTCGCGGCCTTCGTCACCCATACCGGCAACTCCACCTACGGGGAGGGCATCGGCTTTTCCGGCTGGGTCATCAACGACAACCGCAATGCCCACAGCATCATTCTGGTGACGCTGTCGGTCTTTGCCGTCTGCCTTGCAGTCTTAAACGGCAGGAAAGCCTGGGCGATTCTGGTCCCATTTGCGGTGGCGGCAGGCTTTCTCGTAAACGGCACCAAGGGCTGCTATTACTCCCTGTTTGTGATCTTCGGCGGCTATCTGCTCTTTATGCTGCTGGACGGCATTGTGCACAGGCGGCGGCTCAAAAAGCGCATGGTGCTGCTGCTCGCGGCGCTGATGATCGTCTCCGTTGTGATCTATCCCTACACGCCGCGCTACAGGGTCAGCCAGGCTCAGGCTGGGGCCGCCCACGAGGGCGAAATCGAGGCGGCGCTGCTGGAAAAGAACATCGACATCAGCAAGATGACGCCGGAGCAGCGCTTCCAGGACCCACAGGTGCGGGAGGTTTTCTCTTACTACTATCTGCGCTATATGGTGGGCGTGCTGCCGGATCTGTTCGATCGCTTCGGCATGGATCGGGTGCTGCAGTATTTCCACATGAGTACTGACGTTGCGCGCCTCATTGACACCCGGCAGATCAAGCTCTGCTACGCGGGCCTACTCTGGGAGGATTGCGACCTGCAGACAAAGCTTGTGGGCTTTGAGGTGTCGGAGCTGGGCTTTGACGGCACCCACGACTTGGAGAACGACTGGCCCGCGCTCTATTACTATTACGGCTATTTCGGCCTTGGGCTCTACGGTCTATTCGTGCTGTATTTCGTACTGCGGCTGCTGCGAAAGCTCTTTACCGATTTTAAGGAGAGCTTTACGGAGGAGAACTTTGCCCTGGGTCTGAGCCTCGCGCTGCTGCTGGGGCTCGCGCAGTTTTCCGGCGCGGTACTGCGGCGGCCGAACGTATCCGTCTATCTCGCGCTGGTGCTGGGCCTAATCTGGTATCAGACCCGGAGAGAGGAGATCGACGATGCGGAAGCTTAGCGCCATTGTCCCGGTCTACCGGGCGGAGGCGTATCTTGCCCGCTGCGTGGATTCGCTGCTTGCCCAGAGCGTTGCGGATTTGGAGATCATCCTGGTGGACGACGGCTCGCCCGACCAATCCGGCACTCTGTGTGACGAATATGCAGCTGCCCATCCGGGGAAGATCCGCTGCCTGCACATCGATAACGGCGGACAGGGCCGGGCGCGCAACAAGGGCATTGAGATCGCGGAGGGGGAGTACCTGGGCTTTGTGGACAGCGATGACTGGGTGGAGCCCTCTCTGTATGAGAAGATGCTGGCCGCGGCGGAGACGGAAAACGCGGACGTGGTGGTCTGCGGCATCCGCACCGTGACGGATCACGGCGTCACCGCGAGTCTTCCGGTCTGGCAGGAGGGGAATCCGCTGGCGGCCGCCGGCTCTGCCTGCAACAAGCTCTTTCGCCGCGCGGCGGTGGGGGAGGTCCGCTTCCCCGAAGGGCTCTGGTACGAGGATTTCGCCTTTTCCGCAAAGCTGCTGATGCGCTCCCGGAAAACAGTGTATCTGCCGGAGAATCTGTACGATTACCGCGTCGGGCAGGAATCCACCATGAACAACGAGAATGCCCGCAAGAATCTGGACATGCTGGAGATCATGGAGGATCTGCGGGAGTTTACCGCGGAGGAAGGCCGACGGGAGGACTATGAGTATCTGCTCATCAATCACGTCCTGCTCGATTCGGTGAACCGCCTTGCGCTGCAGCACACGCCGGCAAAGCTGGAGGTCATCTGGCTCATGCGCGCCTATGTGCGGGAGCACATTCCCAAACTCACGGCCTGCGCCGCCTGGCAGCGGGAGCCGCGCAACCGCCGCATCATCATGAAGCTCAATTACGACGGACTGGAGGATCTCTCCAAACTGATCCTGAACACGAAGAAACTGTTGAAAAAGGGCGGCTGATCAGCCGCCCTTTTTCCATTCATTCAGTTTTAATAGGCCGTGCAGCATGAGACGCTGCCGGTGTACGATCAGGCTCAGGAGGAGCCTGTGCTTTTTCGGCCAGGTATGCAGATAGGGGTTCTCCCGCCAGTCGGGGAAGCGGGCCGTGAAATCCTCCAGCAGCGCGTCCTGCACCGGGCTATGGGGATCCAGCAGATTGACGCGGGTGGAAGAGGTCAGAAGCTCGTGATAGGCCGCCATGGCCTCCAGCTCGTCGCAGTATTCGTCGGAGACGCCCTGCGCTTCATAATCGTCACAGACCGTCTGGATCGCGGTCAGCATCTCCCGGTTGCGTTCGATCCCGGCGTTATTTGTGATGGAGCCGGGGCGCCGCAGATAGCGGTACCAGGGCCGGGCAAGATACCGAATCGTCCCCGCGCGCAGATAGAGCCGGGGGATCGTGGCCAGATCTTCAAACCACTGCCGGTCGGGGAAGCGGATGCCGTTTTCAGTAAACAGGCTCTTTCGCCAGAGCTTGTTGACCGCGTTGGGCGGGGAGAGGAGCAGAGCCGAAAAATCGGAAAACAGAAAGTCCCCGCCGCGCTCGCAGCCCCGGTCATAGCGGAGCTCTTTGCCCTGGGCATCCACGGTGACAAAATCGAACACGCCCACGTCAAAGCCGCCGTCCAGCGCGTCCAACATCTCGCGGACCGCGCCGGGAGAGAGCGTGTCATCACTGTCGAGAAACAGCAGATACTCGCCCGCAGCGAGAGCGATGCCGGTGTTGCGGGCGTGACCGAGGCCGCCGTTCGGCGTGGTCACGGGCTTGACAAGGCCCGCATATCGCCCGGCGTACTCCTCCAGAATCAGAGGGGAGCGGTCGGTGGAGCCATCATTCACGGCGATGATCTCATAGTCTCCGCAGCCCGGATCGATCACGGAATCCAGGCAGGCCGCCAGATAGTCCTGCACATTGTAGATGGGGATAATAATGCTGAGTTTCACGCGCGTTCCCCCTTTCACAGGGGTATTATACACCCCTTGCAGGCTGCGGGCAAATAAAATCTTGCACAGGCTATGCCTTTGGGTGTATAATATCGTGAAAATTTGTGGATGCTGTGAGGCATTGTCATGAGTGAAAAAAAGAAAACCAAGAGACAGCTGGAAAAGGAAGCCTACGAAAAGCTGCCGCCCGACCAGAAGCTGCGCAAAGATATCTATGACTGGATCATGAGCATGCTGATCGCGCTGGTGGCCTGTGTGGCGCTGTTCGTGTTCTGCGTGCGCATTATCGACGTGTCCGGTACCTCCATGGTGCCGACGCTGCACCATGAGGACAAGATGTTCGTGTCCAACCTGCTGTATAAGCCCGAGGTCGGCGACATCATCGTCTTCAAGACCGACAGCTATGACCCGAACAAGGCGCTCGTCAAGCGCGTGATCGCCGTCGAGGGGCAGACCGTCAACATCGACTTCGATAACGGCATCGTCTACATTGACGGCGTCCCCATCCAGGAGGACTATATCGCCGAGGTCACCCACACGAAGCTGGACTTCATCGGCCCCAAGAAGGTGCCCGAGGGCTGCGTCTTCGTCATGGGCGATAACCGCAACATGTCCACCGACAGCCGCAAGGCCGAGATCGGCATGGTCGATAACCGCATGATCCTGGGCAGAGCCTACGCGATCATCTTCCCGCTGTCCAAGATCGGCTGGATCTACTGATATGAATTATGAAAAAATGAACATCCAGTGGTTCCCGGGTCACATGACCAAGGCCCAGCGGATGATCGAAGAGAATATCAAGCTGGTGGACGCGGTGTGCGAGATTCTGGACGCCCGCATCCCGCGCTCCAGCCGCAACCCGGATATCGACAGGCTTGCGGGCGATAAGCCGCGGCTTGTGATTTTGAACCGCTCGGATCTGGCCGACCCGAAGGTGACCACCGCCTGGCGGAAGCATTTTGAGGCCCAGGGACTGGCCATCCTGGAGACGGACGCCAAAAGCGGCAAGGGCGTGAAGGACTTTGCCCCCGCCGTGCGCGCACTGCTGGCCGACAAGCTCGCCGAGTACGAGGCCAAGGGCCAGGTGGGCAGGCCGCTGCGCGTGATGATCCTGGGCATTCCCAACGTGGGCAAATCCACCTTTATCAACAAGGTCGCGGGGCGGAAGGCCGCCATCGCGGGCGACAAGCCCGGCGTCACCCGCGGCAAGCAGTGGATCAGCATCGACCGCGGCCTCGATCTGCTGGACACACCGGGTATCCTCTGGCCCAAGTTCGACAGCCAGGAGGTGGGGGAGATGCTGGCCATCACCAACGCCATCAAGGCGGACGTGCTGGACAAGGAGACCCTGGGCGCAAACTTCATGCTTCGCCTGCGGGAGCATTATCCAGACGCCCTGCGCGAGCGCTACAAGTTTGAGCCCGACCCGGAGGCCAACGGCTTTGAGCTGCTGGAGGCAGCGGCCAAGAAGAGGGGCTTTCTCGTCTCCCGCGGGGAATATGACATCGAACGCATGGCCAATACCCTGCTGGGCGAATACCACGACGGCAAGCTGGGCAGGCTGACGCTGGAATATCCAAATGAATAAGATAAATCTCTGGGAACTGGAAAACGAGATCTATGACGAGGGCTTCACGCTGCTGTGCGGGGTGGACGAGGCCGGGCGCGGTCCGCTTGCCGGGCCGGTCTACGCCGCGGCGGTGATCTTGCCCCGCGGGCTTGTGATCGAAGGGCTCAACGACTCCAAAAAGCTGACCGAGAAAAAGCGCGAAGCGCTGTTTGATCCCATCTGTGAGGCGGCGATCAGCTTCGGCATCGCCAGAGCCGAGGTGGAGGAGATCGAGGAACGCAACATCTTAAACGCCACCTTCCTTGCCATGAACCGGGCCATCGCCCAGCTCAGCCCCGTGCCGGCGCTGGCGCTCATCGACGGCAACCGCAATACGGGCATCACGCTGCCGAGCCGCACCATCATCAAGGGCGACGGGCGCTGCGCCGATATCGCGGCGGCATCGGTGCTCGCGAAGGTCAGCCGTGACCGGTATATGCTGGAGATGGCGGAGAAGTACCCCGAATATCATTTTGAAGCGCACAAGGGCTACGGTACCGCGGCCCACTATGCGGCCCTGCGGGAGTTTGGCCCCTCGCCGATCCACCGCATGAGCTTTCTGAAGAAGATGCACTGATGGAAAAGAACACTCTCGGCATCTGGGGAGAGGAGCGCGCGGCGCGCTATCTCCGGCTGCGCGCCTATCGGATTTTAGAGAAAAACTATCGCTGCCGCCTAGGGGAGATCGATCTGATTGCCTGCAGGGGCGGCTATCTTGTTTTCGTGGAGGTCAAGCTGCGCAAGACGGACCGCTTCGGTCAGGCGCGGGAATTTGTAAACCGCGCCAAGCAGGAGCGCATCCTGGCCACGGCCCAGCTCTGGCTGCAGGAGCATGAGACAGAGCTGCAGCCCCGCTTTGACGTGATCGAGATCTATGCACCGGACGGACCGGAGGGAAAGGTTACGATCAACCATATCGAGAACGCGTTTATGTAATGAATAATGAATAATGGAAAATGAATAATTAAGGAGTCGCTGCGCGACAAATTATAATCGTCCCGAAGGGACACCACAATTATTCATTATTCATTTCTTCATTATTCATTGCTGATTCGGCGCAGCGGAATCAGCTTTGGCCTCTCGGGCAGAAGGTGGAGCAGTAGGTCTCGCCCTTGCTGGCGGCCTTTTCGTTCTGGACGCTGATGCGGCTGGCGCTGCAGCGGCAATCGATGGTGTTGTACTTGCACTGCGTCACATCGCAGCCCACGCCGGGATTGGGTTCATAAGTCTTGTCTTTCATCGTATCACCTCACAGGCAGTATCTGCGAATTATCCGGGTTTATGCAAAGGAAGATTCTATGTTATATGCGATCGGTGATCTGCACCTGTCCTTCGCCAATGACAAGCCCATGGACGTCTTCGGCGAGGCCTGGCGCAATCACGCGGAAAAACTGAAACAGGGCTTTTCTTCACTGACGGCGGAGGATGTCACAGTCCTCTGCGGGGATCTGAGCTGGGCCATGGGCCTGCAGGAGGCGCTGGCGGACTTTCGCTTCATCGACGCGCTGCCGGGGACGAAAATCGTCCTCAAAGGGAACCACGATTACTGGTGGAGCACGGCGGCCAAGGCGGAAAAGCTCTTTGTCGAAAACGGCATCGAGAGCATCCGTATCCTCCACAACAACGCCCAGTTCTATGGGGACTACGCCCTATGCGGCACGCGGGGCTGGTTCTATGAGGAGGAGCGCGGCGTTGAGCACGACAAGAAGATCATGCGCCGGGAGGTCATGCGGCTGGAGGCGTCGCTGCAGGCGGCAGGGGAGCGGGAGAAGATCGTCTTCCTCCATTACCCGCCCATCTATCAGAAATACGAGTGCCCGGAGATCCTGGAGCTGCTGGAGCGCTACGAGGTGAAGCAGTGCTATTACGGGCATATCCACGGCCGGGGCATCCCCGGCGCTTTCAACGGCTGGCGCGGGCAGACAAAGTTCCGCCTGGTCTCCGCCGACGCGGTGGATTTCACCCCGGTGCCGGTGCTCGCATGAATGAAAGCACGGAAATCCCGCAAAGTTTGTTATTTAGTCATTGATTTTACAAAATATTTCTGATATAGTAGTCAAGCTTAGGCTGAAATGATATGATTGGCTCAGGCTTAAACAGAGGAGGATGGCAAACATGATTGTCAAGAACGTAGAAAAGAAAGAAAACAATACCGCCCTGTTCACGGTGGAGGTTGACGCAGCCGCTTTTGAAAAGGCTGTCAACGCCGCCTACCTGAAGAACAAGAGCAGCATATATATTCCCGGCTTCCGCAAGGGCAAGG
>Ga0310697_10006281_pt1 | contig 11325 bp, 6 predicted proteins | sample 172DNAGHGlowgp2_FD_203883 | JGI IMG/M metagenome (GOLD analysis project Ga0310697, IMG submission 203883) | Sheep rumen microbial communities from Palmerston North, Manawatu-Wanganui, New Zealand - 1728 DNA GHGlow gp2 (v2) (version 2) | ecosystem: Host-associated > Mammals > Digestive system >... | reverse complement strand
TGCAAGCACTTCTTCGCCCGCAGAGTTGGTTTCCAAGAAACTTGATTTCTCAGCCAATAATTACTTTGTGCTGACAGCTGCCAGCAACTACAACGATGATGATTGCTTCATCAAGGTGCTTGGTTCTTCAGATAACGGTTCAACATGGACTGCTTACTCGAAGACAATAAAGGGCCGCAGCGTCATTCCTTATGGCTCGTATGCCGATGTTGTGGTCGACGAGATTCCCGCCACCGTTAACAAACTGAAGTTCCAGGGTTACTATGCTCGTATCAAGCAGTTCGCAGGTCTGACCTACGATGCCAACGACCCGAAACTGGCTATCACCAGCGATGTTGAGGGTAACACCGTGGTTGCTACAGGCACAGCTTGTGAACTGGGCTGGGTGACTGCCGATGCTTCTGCCACCTATTATATTAAGAACGCAGGAACTGGTACGCTGACAATCAATAGCATTACTGCTCCTGACGGTATCACCGCCACCACTGCAGGCAATGCGACAACCGTAACAACGGGTACTTTGGGTCTGACCATTTCAATGGCTGCTGCCAATAATGTTGGTGCACATGTTGGCACTGTTACCATCACCACCGATGGCGGCAATTTCGAGATTCCTGTAAGTGGTGTCGTTCGCGAAGACGGCAAGCTCTATTTGGACTTCTCTGCTGACGGCGCTGCATTCCCCGCAGGCTGGAGCACTGGTAGCTGGAATATCTCTGGCAATACAGCTGTTGCCTCTGGCGACCTGCAGACCACGAAGCTCGTGGCTAAGGCCGGTGACCACATGGTTATTGAGGCTATCAGCACAGGTAGCTACTACAGCACTGCTTCTTTGAACTATACCATCCTGAATGCAGATGATAATTCTGAGTTGGTTGCTTCTACCGCTATTACTTCTCAGCTGAACACCAGCACCTATAGCATCATTGACCTTGGTGAGGTTAGCGCAACTGAGGATGCAAATGTTATCGTGAAGCTCACCGGTTCTAACGTCAGCGTGCGCCGCATCTATGGCTTTGAGGCTGTGGCCGTGGCCGTGATGGAGACCACCGCTGCTAACATTGCCTTCGGCATGCAGACAGCTGAGAGCGCAGAGCAGAGCTTTACCATCAGCAATACTGGCGAGGCCACACTGACTGGCCTGAGCGTGACATTAGGCAAGACTGGCGACGGGGCAGAGTACAGCTTCCGCATGACCGACAGCGAGGATGCCGAGTTCACAGGCACCGAGCTGACCGCTGGTCAGACCATCAACATCTATGTGAAGCAGCTGTTCGATGTCAACAACACTGGCAGCAAGAGCGATGTGCTCACTATTGCCGCTGACGGTCAGACCACCAAGACTATCAACCTGACGGGTACGACCCGCGACCCGGATATTCTCTATGTGGACTTCGATGAGCCCAACGCCTTCCCGACAAACTGGCAGGCTGGCACTAACTGGAGTGTGTACACCTACGGCACCGACCGCTATGCTTACCAGAGCAGCAGCAATACTCCTTCGGCTCTCGTCACCACTCCGTTGACTATTGAAGAAGGAAAGACACTGTCATTCAAGGTGGCTCGCAACAGCAGTGGCTATGGCTATACCACTTCGCTGAAGACCCGCTACTCACAGGATGGTGGTGCTACTTGGAGCGAGTATGCAGCCCAGTATGGCACCGACAGCAGCAACGAGGCTGGTTCTGCTTATACCACGATTGAACTCTGCGACCTGCCCGCAGGCAACCTCATCTTCGAGTTCTTTGGCAACAACATCAAACTCGACATGATTCAGGGACTGACGCTTGCCACGGCTCCCGCTCTGGCACTCACAGAAGGCACAACTGCTGTGGCTAATGGCGACGCGAAGGCATTTGAGAACCTGAAAGCCGAGGGCACCGCTACCTATACGCTGAAGAACATCGGTAACGCCGAGATGACTTCTACCGTTGCCGTCACTGGCGGTGCAACCGTTGCCATCTCTGGCGAGGGCGAGGGTGTGACCATCTCTGACAAGACTGTGACTCTGGCTGCCGGCAAGAGCGCCACCATCACGCTGACCGTTCCCTTCGAGGCACCTTACGCTGACATGGACGGTGCCATGACCATCACCACCGAGGGCTGGGTAGGCGACTTTGCTGTCAACTACACCGCTACGCTCGTTGACCCGACTGACTTCGTTGAGGACTTCACCGATGGCAAGCCCGCTGGATGGTACAGCGAGGGATCATCTACTTGGAATGGCTGGGTGTTCACCAATGGTACAGCAAGTACGGGTGCTTCTAATCTGAAGAAGATGATTACCGAGAAGGTTGGTGCCGAGGACGGCAAGAACGTGCTGAAGTTCGATGCCAAGACCAACTCTGGCGAGAGCGGCACGCTGAATGTCTACACCTCTACCGACCGCAAGACTTGGAGTGAGGCAGAGACCTTCAGCCTGACCAGTACAAGCCAGACATTCACAAGTGAGAATACTCTGGCCGACGGCGAATACTACATTATGTTCGAGTCTGGCAATGCCGTCATAGACAACGTGAAGGGCGTGAAGAAACTCGAGGCTCCTGAGCACGACCTGTACTATGTCAGCACCACATGGCCCATTGGCGATGTCACTCCCGGCTCTGCCTACAATGTCACCGTGAATGTGGCTTCGCTTCGTGCCGACGAGGACGTGACAGCCGAACTTTACTTCGGAGAGACGAAGGTGGCTACCGTCGAGCAGACTATCAGCAACGGTGCCACAAAGTCGTTCGCCCTGAACGGTACGGCTCCTGCCGCCGGCACCTACGATGTCTATGCCAAGGTGTACAATGCTGATGCCAGCGTCGAGACTGAGAAGGTGAGCGTCACAGTGGCCGACACCCGCATCCTCAACATCACCGCCTTCACCCGCACCAGCGACGCTGAGGTCGTGGCCGACGAGAACAATGAGTTCACCGCTACGTTCAACGTCACCGTACAGAACACGGGTACTGCCACTCTCGATGCCAATGAGGTGAGCGTCACCCTGACCGACGGCACCAATGCCTACGAGGATGCCACCGTAGCCTGGACGGCTGCCAGCAGCCAGACGGTGTTCCTGAATCCTGGCGACTACTTGACCGATGCCAAGATGGTGCTCTATGAGTGGAACCCCGACGAGGACGGCCAGTGGGTAGAATTCACCCAGATCTCTGACAACTTCTACAGTGCAGAGCTGAACGGCAAGCAGAACTTCATCATCGCCCGCGCTAAGACCGACGCCACGGTGTATGGCTTCGACAACGAGAGCCTCTACAACAAGTCCGCCGACCTGAGCATTGCCAACGGAAACATCTATGGCTATAACGGCTACAATGGTGACGTACTGAATCTGACTACCAGCACCATGGCCAGCCTGGCCCCCAACGTGAGCACCACGCTGAAGGTGTCTGTCACCCTGACCGCCGAGCAGACCAGCTATTCGTTCAAGGCACAGGAGAACGTCGGCAACACCACGTACTTCTCGACACAGAGCGTCAGCGTCACTCCGTATGTGACAGTGGCTCTCAGCGAGACCGAGACCTACAACGCTACCACCGAGAGCTACGGCAAGGTGACGCTCACGCGTTCGTTCAACGCCGGCTGGAACACGCTGGTGCTGCCGTTCGACATCGATGCCGAGACCTTCGCAGAGAAGTTTGGTTCAGAAGCCGTGCTCTACACCTTTACCTCGAACAACAATGGTGAGCTGACGTTCAACAAGACGTCTGAGGGCGTGAAAGCCGGCACTCCGTATCTGTTGAGCCTTAGTGCTGCTATCACTGACCCGATGACCTTTACAGACGTGAATGTACAGCCAGGCACTACAGCCTATATGCACAATGTTAATAATAGCGGTGCTTGGTTCTATGGCAACTATGTCAACGGCTTCGACATGGAGGGCAAGTATGGCGTCACACCTGCCGGCAAGGTGCAGATGGGTGCCGCAGGCTCCACGATGAAGGCTTTCCGCGCCTATATCACCATGCCTGAGGGGCAGGAGGCCCGTATCGCCATCTTCGAGGAGTCTACCGGCATCAGCCGCGTGCTGACCTCAGAAGAGGTGGAGAGCCTGGGCATTTACAACCTCAACGGCCAGCGTGTCAGCAAGACAGCCAAGGGCCTGGTTATCAAGAATGGGAAGAAACAGGTTGTGAAGTAAATGTGAGCAGAAACGAAATGTATTCTAAACAAAGAAACAAGACTATGAAGAAAGATTATATTGCACCTCAACTTTTCGAAGTGATTGTCCACACCAGTAACATTATGACGGCGGCATCAGGCCAGATTACTACAAGTGGGGATTCTGCCAATGTGACTCCTAGTCAAGAGGAATATTCAGGCAACGACTGGGCCTCTCGCCGCAGCGTTTGGGACGATGAGGACGATGAGGACTTCTGATTCCCTGTAAGCATTACTGTATAAAGACTGCCGCCCTGATTCACTGGAGAAGTGAGATGGGGCGGCAGTTTTTTATGCCTTGTCACCGCTACGCGGATGCTTACTTTTATTTCACCCATCCGAAGGTCTTGATGCTGACATATTTGCGCCAGAGGTTCAGGTGTCGCTTCTCAGGCACGCCGTAGCGGTTGATATAGTCGGCGGCGGCGGCCAGCATGCGCTCGGCACAGCGGCCGTCGGTGTAGGGGTCGTAGTTCTGGATAATCCACTGTCGTTTCTCGGAGAGTTGTTTGTCGGTGAAGACCTCGTCGAAGGCCTCGGTGAGTAGCGTGGCGTCGTTGATGTTTTTCCAGTACGGGTCCTGGCTCACGGTGTCGAGGGTGATGACGGGCTTGTCGAGGAGCAGCATCTCGTAGATGGTCGACGAGGTGTCGCTGATCATCACGTCGGCCATGAGCATGTATTTGGTCACTGAGAAGTCGTCCTCGAAGATGATGTTCGAATAGTCCTTGGCCAGTTGGCGGTACTCGTCGACCCATGCTTTCTGTGTGAGTGGATGCAGTTTGATGAGCAGGAGCACGTCGCGCTTGGCCACGAGCATGATGAGTGCTTTCTTGATCTTAGGCAGCGACGACAGGCGGGGGGAGAAGGTGGGTGCATAGAGCACGATGCTGTCGCAGCCGTAGTTCCAGAGCAGGTTGCGGCGTTCGTCGTCGAAGTCGTGGCGGTGGCGGGCTGTCCAGTCCTGGCGCGTCCAGCCGGTTTCTACTACTTCGAAATCCGGGCGGGGAAAACCCGCCCGCACGGACGCACGCGGGGAGGCGGGGCGGGGAAAACCCGCCCGCACGGACGCACGCGGGGAGGCGGGGTGGGGAAAACCCGCCCGCACGGACGCACCGCTTCTTTCTTGCTGCAGTTTCAGGAACTCGTGAGTGAAGTAGGGGCCCTGGGTCATGTAGATGTCGAAATAGTTACGGATATGAAACTGGTCGCGCTTCTCGGCGGCATAGCCGTGGAAGATGCTGCATTTCACGCCGCTGAGATAATAGGGCACGATGTTGCCCGGTGCAAAGACGGCATCGGGGTGGAAGTCGTGGGCCTCTTGGATGCTGTTGGTCCATGTCACGCTGTTGGCCAGGGGAAACTCGGGGATCTTCGGCTTGTGGACGTACCATAGCACCTCGTGGCCGCCCTGGCGATCGGCCTCCTCCTGCAACGGATTTAGGATATCGACTGCATATTTGTTTTCAGAAAAAAGAAGTATCTTCATAATTCATAATTCATAATTCACAATTCATAATTCACAATTCATAATTCATAATTCACAATTCATAATTCATAATTCATAATTCATAATTGTATCATGAATTAGAGAATTTGTGAATTATCTCTTAGAGAATTTGTGAATTAGTCTTTTCCAGAGCGACTGGCGGTAGTTGCGTTGTACCTCGGGCAGCACCTCGCGGTAGTCGCGGTGCGTGTCGATGACCAGGCTGCCGTGCATGTTAGGGCTTTTAATAGGCGTCATGTAGTCGTCGCCATACATCGTCCGCAGGTATTCGTCCCAGCGTGCTGGTGCCGGCACTTTGAGGTCTTCGTAGTCCAGCCAGACGGTCTGGTCGAAGATGTCTTTCTTGCACACAAATCTTGGCACCCCGTAAGACACATATTCGCAGTCGCTCATCTTGAACTGTCGCACGGCATCTTCGGCCTCTGCATAGATGGCCGCCCATCCGCGTTTGGCCACCGTCCTTCGTGCCTTCATCTTCCTGAACACCAGCGTCAGGCGGCCGGAATAGATGATGTTGGTGTTCTTGGCCTTCAGGAAGCGCAGTATGCGGCGGTTGGTCTTCAGTGCCTTGTCCATGGCCGCTTTGTCGGGCGACAGTCCGTCGATGGGAAAGATGTCTAGGAAGATTCCCTGATGGAATGGCTGGAAGCAGTCGCTGGGCCTGATGGCCGTGGTGCCGTTCATGCGCAGTTGTGCATGGCTGCGGTAGTAGTCGGTATCGGTATAGGCCGACTGGAGGAAGAAGGGGTGGCTGAACTCCTCGTTGGCCATCTTGATAAGTTGGTCGTAGTCGTCGCGTGGCATAGCCACATCGACATCGTTGTCCCAGGGAATGAACCCCTTATGTCGCACTGCTCCGAGCAGTGTGCCGCTGTCCACCCAGCAGCGCAGTCCGTGCCTTTGGCACACGTCGATGAGTTTCTCAAGCAGGTCTAGTTGCACCTGCCACAGTTCCTGGAGTGCGGGATCCAGTTCGTAGCCTTGCTTTTCTCTTATCTTATGCATAATTCAGAATTCACAATTCATAATTCATAATTATTTTGCAAAGTTAATCATTTTTTTTACATATATGACGTTCTGTTCAAAAAAGTTTTGTATTTTTGCAGAGAAAAAATCTAAAGCGAGAAGAAAAGATGCTAAACTTTACTGTTGGCCCGGTGATGTCGGGCGATGCTGTCAGGGCTATAGGCAGCGAGCAGGTGCCCTATTTCCGCACGCCAGAGTTTTCGGCATTGATGCTGCAGAACGAGCGGCTGATGCTTCAGTTTTCCAAGGCTCCCGATGGCAGCCGTGCCGTTTTCATGACGGGCTCGGGCACGGCTTCCATGGAGTCGGTGGTGATGAATGTGCTGAGCCGCCGCGACAAGGCACTTGTGGTGAACGGCGGCTCCTTCGGCCAGCGTTTTGTGGAGATGTGCCAACTGCACCAGATACCTCATGCGGAGATCAAACTGGACTACTGTCAGCCGCTGACGGAGGCTCATCTGGCACCTTTCAGCGGCGGGGGCTATACCGCCTTGCTGGTGAACATGGGCGAGACGTCGACGGGAGTGCTCTACGACATGCCGATGATTAGCCGTTTCTGTAAGGCTAACGGTCTGCTGCTCATTGTCGATGCCATCAGCACTTTCCTGGCCGATGCGTTCGACATGGCCGCCCTGGGTGCCGACGTGATGATTACCGGTTCGCAGAAGGCACTGGCCTGTCCGCCGGGCATCTCGGTCATCGTCCTGGCTCCGCGGGCCTTGCAGCGTGTGGAAGAGAACGAGGAGCAGTGCATGTACCTGAGTCTGAAGAGTGCGCTGAAGAACGGCGAGCGCGGTCAGACACCGTTTACGCCTGCCGTGCAGACGCTGATACAGATAAACCGTAGGCTGCACGAGATAGAGACCATGGGCGGCGTGGAGGCCGAGACGCGGCGCATCGGCGACCTGGCCCGCGACTTCCGCACGAAGATTGCCGCGCTGCCTTTCCGCATGGCCACCACATCGCCGCAGAACGGTGTCACGTCGCTGGAGGTGGTGGGTTATGGAGCGCCAGGGGTGCCGAGTGCCTATGACATCTTTACTACGCTGAAGGACAAATACCAGATATGGATCTGTCCGAACGGCGGCGACCTGCGCGACAGGATCTTTCGCGTAGGGCATCTGGGTGCGCTGACCAAGGACGACAATAGCGCGCTGGTCGCTGCGCTTGGGCAGTTCATAGTTCATAGTTCATAGTTCATAGTTCATAGTTATGGTGACATGAAAAAGGTAATAACATACGGCACTTACGACCTGCTGCACTACGGTCATATTCGCCTGCTGGAACGGGCGAAGGCGTTGGGCGACTACCTGATAGTGGGTGTCACAGCCGACAGTTTCGATCTGGCCCGTGGCAAACTCAATGTCGAACAGTCGCTCATGGAGCGTCTGGAGGCCGTCCGCGCCACGGGTATTGCCGACGAGATTATCGTTGAGGAATACGAGGGCCAGAAGATTGACGACATCCGCCGCTATGGTGTTGACATCTTTGCCATAGGCAGCGACTGGCAGGGGAAGTTCGACTACCTGAAGGAGTTTTGCGAGGTGGTCTATCTCGACCGTACCGAGGGCATCTCGAGCAGCGGCCTTCGCAGCGAGCACCATGCCCTGCGCCTCGGCCTCATCGGTGAGTCGCCTATATTAAATAAGGTGGAGCGCGAGAGCCGCTACGTCAACGGCCTGCACATCAGCGGCGTGTGTACCGAGGATGCCGCGCTGCTGTCGGACACCCTGCGCCAGCGGGTGATGCCCATGAGCCATTTGGGCGACCTGTTGGCGAAGAGCGACGCCGTCTATGTTATCTCCAACCCGCGCAAGCACTACGAGCACATACGCCAGGCCCTGAGCCAGGGCTGCCACGTGCTGTGCGAGTCGCCCATCGCCATCACGCCCGACGAGCAGCACGCCCTGCGCCTGCTGGCTGCCGAAAAAGGCTGCCTGCTGACGGACTCGCTGAAGACGGCCTATTCCACGGCCTACTCGCGCCTGGTGCTGCTGGCCAAGAGCGGCACCATTGGCGACATCGTGTCGGTAGACGCCACCTGCACCAGCATGGCCAACATGGAGGCAGCCGAGAAGAGCAGCAGGGCGCACCTGTGGAACAGCATCAGCGCCTGGGGCCCCACGGCCATGCTGCCCATCTTCCAGTTGCTGGGCACCGACTATGTGAGCAAGACCATTGCCACGCACCTGCTGGAGGCAGACGGCGACTTCGACACCTTTACCAAGGTGGCGTTCGTCTATCCCCATGCCGTGGCCTCGCTGAAGGTGGGGCAGGGTGTGAAGTCGGAAGGTTCGCTGGTGGTCTCCGGCACCAAGGGCTATATCTACGTGCCTGCACCGTGGTGGAAGACCGACTATTTCGAGGTGCGCTATGAGAATCCCGCCAACAACCGCCGCTACTTCTACCAGTTGGACGGCGAGGGTCTGCGCTATGAACTGGTATCGTTTATGAAGGCCATCCAGTCGGGTCGCCAGCAGAGTTATGTCGACGCCCATACGTCGGATGCCATCGTGACCGTGATTAGCGATTTCTATCAGAAAAAAGATACCGTGATGATATGATTACCGGACAATACGTAAACATACAGCCCACAGTGGCCAGCGTAGGCGACCGCATCTTTGCTCAGATTATCGACTGGGTGGTGATGCTGGCCTATATAGTGCTGGTCGTATGGCTGGTCACCTCGCTGGATATTGGCAACGAGTGGTACATCATCACCTTCCTTGCCCTGGTGCCCCTGTTCTACACCCTGCTGTTCGAGATCTTCAACCAAGGGCAGAGCCTGGGCAAGATGGCCATGAAGATGCAGGTGGTGAAACTCGACGGCACCATGCCCACGCTGGGCTCCTACCTGATGCGTTGGCTGCTGTACCTGATTGACGGCCCGGCCACGAGTTTCATGGGCCTGCTGGCTATGATCCTCTCGCGCAACAACCAGCGGCTGGGCGACATGGCGGCCGGCACGGTGGTTATCAAGAGAGAGAAATACCGGAAGATACAGATTAGCCTTGACGAGTACGACTACCTGATGCAGAACTACCGTCCGCGCTATCCGCAGGCCGCCGACCTGTCGTTGGAGCAGGTAGAGATTATCACGCGGGCCATAGGCATCAAGGACATTAGGCAGATGGCTGAACTGTCGCGTAAGGTTCGGCAGAAACTGGGTGTGGAGCGAAAAGAAAAAGACGATGCCGCCTTCTTGCAGCGCATCGTCCGTGACTATCAGTATTATGCCTTGGAAGAGATCTGATAGCGTTGCCGGTGTCAGATGTCGTTGTCCTAAAGACAGGGGTCTGAAATGATTGTTCCCAGCAGGGTGGCACTGGTGCTGCCCGTAATCTTCACCTGCACCGTCTCGCCGATATGGTGGTTTTCCTTGTCGAAGACCACCATTTTGTTTTGCTCCGTGCGGCCGCACATCTGCTCCCGCGAGCGCTTCGAGAAGCCCTCCACCAGCACGTCGAACACCTTGCCCTCGTCTTTCTTGTTCTGCTGGGCGGAGATCTCCGTCTGCAGGGCAATGAGTTCGTTCAGGCGGCGTATCTTCTCCTTTTCGGGCACGTTGTCGGGCAGGTGCTTCGAGGCGTAGGTGCCCGGCCGCTCGGAGTATTTGAACATAAATGCCGAGTCGTACTGCACCTCGCGCATGAGGCTCAGGCTTAGTTGATGATCCTCCTCCGTCTCGTCGTGATAGCCCACGAAGATGTCGGTGGAGAGGCCGCAGTCGGGTATGATGCGGCGTATGGCATCCACACGGTCCAGGTACCACTGGCGGGTATATTTGCGGTTCATCAGTTTCAGTATGCGGTCGCTGCCGCTCTGCACGGGCAGGTGTATATGCCTGCACACGTTGGGCATCTCGGCGATAACCCTCAGCGTCTCGTCGCTCATGTCCTTGGGGTGCGAGGTGGTGAAGCGGATGCGCATTGCCGGCGCCTCTTCAGCCACACGGCGCAGCAAGGAAGGAAAGCCTATAGTTTCTATAGCATCTATAGACCCTATATCCCTTTTAAAGCAATAACTATTCACATTCTGCCCCAGCAGCGTCACCTCCTTGAAGCCTCGGTCCCTGAGGTCGCGTACCTCGCGCAGGATGCTCTCCACGTCGCGGCTGCGCTCCCGTCCGCGGGTATAGGGCACTATGCAGTAGTGGCAGAAGTTGTTGCAGCCGCGCATAATGCTGACGAAGCCGCCGATCTTATGTCCCAGGCCTATGCGCTGAGGCACCACGTCGCGGTAGGTCTCGGTGGTCGACAGGTCTATATTGATGGCCTTATAGCCCAGTTCGGCCTGTGCCACCAGGTCGGGCAGCGAGAGGTAGGCATCGGGTCCTGCCACCAGGTCTACACCATAGTCGTCGATGAGCGTCTCCTTCACCCGTTCGGCCATACAGCCCAGCACGCCGATGATGAGGGTTGAAGGTTTTAATTTTTTCAATTTCCTCAACGCCTCCAGCCGGTGATAGATCTTCTGCTCGGCATTGTCGCGCACCGAGCAGGTGTTCAGAAACACCGCATCGGCCTCGTCTGCGCTGTCGCATGTCTCATAGCCTGCCATCTGCATCACCGAGGCCACCACCTCCGAGTCGGCCACGTTCATCTGGCATCCGTAGGTCTCTATAA